>WNFE01002845.1_pt1 | contig 12784 bp, 14 predicted proteins | sample 5400451 | NCBI WGS metagenome assembly WNFE01 (sample SAMN13153344, study PRJNA577476) | soil metagenome | isolation source: 200 cm saprolite under Douglas fir tree site 2 hole 2 | place: USA:California | collected 2015-04-18 | reverse complement strand
CGTGGCCGCTAACCACGCGAGCGCTCTCGATCCGCCACTCGTGGGGACCTCGCTCCATCATCGTGCCTCCTATATGGGCAAGCATGAACTCTTTGCTGTCCCCATCCTCGGGCCCCTGTTGCACTCCATTGGCGTCTTCTCCGTCCGCCGCGGGGAGGCCGATCACCGGGCCATCCGGACGTCGCTGGACGTACTGGCATCGGGCGGTGTCCTGGTGATGTTCCCCGAGGGCACACGCAGTGCGGACGGACGCCTGCAGAAACCCGAACCCGGCGCGGCCCTGATCGCCCTGCGCACAGGGGTGACGGTGTTACCTGTAGCCGTGATCGGGAGTTATCCGATCCTACCGAGGGGAACCCGCTGGCCGCGGTTTCAACAGATCACGGTCCGCATGGGACCGCCGCTCACCGTGCCCCGCAGCGTCGGGCGGCTTGATCGCCACGCGCTCGAGGAGTGGGGGGAACACATCATCGAGGCCATCGAACGCCTACTTCCTCCCGAGCAGCACCGCCCTCCCGTTCCGTGATCTCGCGGCGGCCATCGTGGTGGCAGGCAGGGGGTCCTCACGGCGCGGGACGATGACTTCGATTGCTTGAGGGATAATCCGAAATACTGCGGGCACCGTGCCAAGACTCTCGCCGTCCGCGTGGATCGCGAGAGGCGTCGCGCTGTCGACGCGCACCTCGTGCGCCAGGGTGTGGGACACCTTCGGGTGTTCGAGGTGCCGGCCGGAGAACACCCGCGGCAGCACAGCGAGCGTCTCGAGTTTGGTCAGGTCCGTCGCGTACACGACCGCCAGCAGTCCGTCGTCGATCTTGGCATGGGGGGCCATCAACATGCCCCCGCCGTAGCAGTTCGTATTCGCCGCAGCGAGCAAGAACATCTTCAGCGTCTGCTGGTGTCCGTCGATCGTGATCGTCGTGTCGGCGGCGTGGTACAGGAGCAGCTGCTGGAGAATTCCTGCCACGTAGACCGTGGTCCCGCGGATCCAGCGGGGCCATTGGTTCACCCGTTGGGCCACCTCGGCATCGAACCCCACCCCGGAAATCGTGGCATAGTACCGATCGTTCATTTGACCCACATCGACCCGACGGCGTACGCCGTTCGCCAATACCCGGGCGGCCACGATCGCCTTAAGGGGGATACCCAAGCAGCGGGCAAAATCGTTCGCCGTCCCCTCGGGAATTACGGCCAGTGCCGGAGCGGGCGTCGTCAGGCTCCGCATTAATCCATTGACAGCCCAGTGCGTTGTGCCATCCCCACCGACGGAGATGACGGTGGTATAACCGTCGGCGCCCGCATGTTGGGCCCGCGCCATCCCGTCCTCGCCGGACTGTGTGATGACCTCGTCACAGGGGAGACCGGATCGAAGCAACTCCGCTTTGATCTGCGGCCACGCGCGTCGGCCGCGGCCTCGTGCCGCGAGCGGGTTGATCAACGCGATCGCACGGACGGACGACGACATGGTCCAAACCCACTACGCCGACATCTGTCGGCAATCCTGTCGCGTCGGTGCATCCGCCCGTGCGACGCGGCTGGTGCACGAGCAACGCACATAGTATGCTAAGGGCGATGGAGATCGTCGTCGCGAAGCACATGGGATTCTGCGGAGGGGTGAAGCGCGCCGTCGAGATGGCGCGCAGTACCGCCGAGGGGACCGACGGACAGGTCTTCACCTGGGGCCCGCTTATCCACAACCCCCAAGTCGTCCAGAGGCTGGAGCACGCCGGCGTGGACGTCGCCGATACGCTGGACGATCTCCACGGTGACGCGTTCGTTGTGTCCGCCTACGGCGTGGAGCACGCCGTCTTGGACGCGGCGAAGGCGCGGGGGATGCGCGTCGTCGACGCCACCTGCCCAGTCGTGATCCGGGCCCACTCCCTGGCGTTTAAGCTCGTAGAGGAAGGCTACCAGCTCGTGGTCGTCGGCGACCACGGTCACCCTGAGATGGTCACCCTGAAAGAAGTCCTACATGATAAGGTAACCATCGTCCACGATCGGGCCGAGGCGGCGCAGGTTAAGCTACGGGGACGCGCAGCGGTGATGTCCCAGACGACGCAGTCGCAAGAGAACTTCCGCCAGATCGTCGGCGACCTCAGTCTCCGGACGAAAGAACTCAAGGTCGTCAACACGCTCTGCCCCGCGATTACCGTCCGCCAGGAAGAAGCAGAGAAGATGGTCGAGGAGGTGGACGCCCTCGTCGTGGTCGGCGGGCATCACAGCGCGAACACGACCCGGCTGTGGGAAATCGGCCGCGCGCACACGGTACCAACGTATCACATCGAAGTCGCGGACGAGCTCAAACCGGCGTGGTTCGCGGGCGTGCGGCAGGTCGGCGTGATGTCGGGAGCCAGCACGCCAGAGTGGATCATTGCGGAGGTCGTCCAGCGTCTGGAAGCCTTCGGTGCAGCAAAGCCGGTCCAGGTCGACGGCTGAGGCGCTCGGAGACGACCTCTCCAGGACACCCGTAAGTAGTGCGGGGTTAGGCGATGGCGGCCGCCGCCGCCATTTTTTATGCGATGAGCAAACCTGTCGTTGCGATCGTCGGTCGCCCCAACGTGGGGAAGTCAGCCCTCTTTAACCGCCTCGTCGGTCACCGGAAAGCCATTGTGGAACGCACGCCGGGAGTGACCCGCGACCGGTTGTACGGATCCACGGTCTGGCGCGGGCGCGAGTTTTCGGTCATCGACACCGGCGGCATGACGTGGCCCGCAAGAGCCCCTCTTCAAGAACAGGTACTCCAGCAAGCCGAGCGGGCTGTCCAAGACGCCGATCTGGTCTTGTTCGTGGTGGAGGCGCGTAGCGGTCTGCTGCCCGAGGATCGCGAAATTGGCGAGCGGCTGCGGGCACCCCGCCGGCCTGTCCTTCTTGTGGTCAACAAGGTCGACGAACCCGGCTCCTCCACGCCCACCGAGTTCTACGAGCTGGGGTGGGGGGATCCCGTTGTCATCTCCGCCCTTCATGGTCTTGGTATCAATGACCTTCTTGATCAGGTCGTGGCGCTGTTACCGGAGAGCGCTCCCGAGGCAGCCGGCACGCCTGCTATCCAAGTCGCCATCGTCGGACGCCCTAATGTCGGGAAGTCGTCGCTCGTCAACGCCATCCTGGGTGACGAACGCGTCATCGTGGATGAAGCACCTGGAACAACCCGGGATGCGATCGACACCCCTTTCACCCGGGGGGAGGAGCATTTTCTCCTCGTGGACACCGCCGGCCTGAGGCGCAAGGCGCGGATCGACCAGGCCCTGGAGCGTTATGGGGCGATGCGATCGCTCCAGGCGGTTGACCGCGCGGACGTGGTCGTCCTCGTCTTGGATGCGTCTGTCCCGCCGGTGGAACAAGATCAGGAAATCGCACGGTATACGCAGGAGCAGGGGAGGGCACTCGTCCTCGCGGTCAACAAATGGGATCTGGTGAGCACGACCCCTCAACCGCGCGACCAGCTGCTCGCTCCCATCCGTGCGGCCATGCGGTTTGTGGATTACGCGACCGTCGTGTATGCGTCGGCGACCCGCGGGTGGGGCATCCAGATTCTAATGGACCGGGTCGTCGAAGCCGCGGCAGCCCATGAGCGGCGGATCGCAACCGGCCCTCTCAACCGGGCCATCGAGGTCGCGGAGACGACCAACCAACCGTCTGCCAACCGAGCGGGCCGCCAGTTGAAGATCTTCTACGCGACGCAACCAGCCACCAAGCCCCCCATGATCGTCGTGTTCGTCAACGATCCAGAGCTGGTCACGGTGAACTATCGGCGGTATTTGGAAGGGCGCCTGCGCGAAACGTTCGACTTCCACGGGACGCCGATCCGATTGACGTTCCGGCCCCGAGAACGGAGTCCCGCCCGGCGATGACAGACTTCCTGGCAGCCCTCCTGGGCGGCTACGTGTTGGGCTCGCTACCGACTGGCCTCATTGTGGTCCGATTGTTGTCTGGAACAGATATCCGCAAAGCCGGCAGCGGAAATATCGGCACGGTAAACGTGTATCGCGTCGCCGGGCTAGCGCCGTCGATCCTCGTCCTGGCAGTCGACGTCCTCAAAGGCGCCGTCCCGGTGCTGCTGGCTCGGGCCTGGGGCTACACGGAGGCGGTCCAGGTGGCTGCGGGATTGGCCACGATCGTCGGCCACAACTGGTCTGTGTTTCTTCGATTTCGAGGCGGCAAGGGTATCGCGACCTCGTTCGGGGCGCTGCTCGCGATTTCACCGGTGGTCGGCATCGTCGCCGCCATCGTCTGGGGCCTGGCCGTGGGGATCACCCGGTACGCGTCCTTGGGTTCGCTATTGGCTGTCGCGACGGTCCCTCTGACCATGGGGTGGCGCAGGGAACCAACGCCCCATCTCGTATTTGGACTCGTGACCCTGATCTTTGCCGTATACCGCCATCGGGCGAATATCGCGCGCTTGTTCGGTGGGACAGAACTCAAGATCACCGACCGACCCCGGGGACAATGACTGTGCGGCGCAGCCTGTGGGCATAGGTAGGGTGTGATTACGATGATCGGTCAGGAGTTCCGCGTCCAGCTGTTCATGGTCGCCATCGTGCTCCTTCTGGTGGTCGTGTTTGCGCTCCGGCGTGTGATCCAGCGCCGCATGGCCGACCGCGCGATCCGGGATGCCCCGACGGGTACGTATACGGCGGACTTTATCCAAGAGGTCTACCAAGCTGAACTGCGCCGCGCGGAGCGCACAGGCGTCCCGTTCACCGTCGCCCTAGTGGCCTTGCGCGATGATGGCGGGACCCGCAAACCCTTGCCCTCGGATGCTCCGGCCGCCGCTGCGCAGTGGTTGCGCAGTAACCTTCGCAGCAGTGACTACATCGGCAGGATGGACGAGGCCCGCTTCGCCCTGGTGCTTCCGGAGACGTGGGAGGAGGACGCGCGGCTCGTGATGTCGCGTATCGATGGATCCTTCCATTACAAACCCCGGGGGAACGGCAAGGAACAGGGGCTGACCTGCAGCGTCGGGATCGCCACCTGGACACCGGAAACCCCAGACGCGTGGAGCGGGGCCACAAAGGAACTCGAGACCGCACTACATACCCCCCGCGAGCACACCCCTAGCGAACTGTCCCGCATCGCGAACAACTAGCACCACTAACGCACCGCAGGCGAAGGGGACGCGGGCCGGGCTTAATTGCTCCCGCCCGTGTCGTGCTATTCCTGAGACATCGAGCCCCAACGACCTCAATCGCTTCGTCACCGGCGCGATTCCCCGCAGGCGAGCTGAGTGGACCCCGCTCGATGGGACCGACTCCTCGTAGCGAAGGCCTTCGTTCCTTGGACACCCACAAGCCTTGTGCTATGGTATCCCTAGGCGAGACGGGAATTCCGAGTGGAGCAATAGAACGGGCACCCTACTTTTTCTAGTTCCGTGTCGCGTCGGGCCGTAGCGCAGGTGGTAGCGCGCTTCCTTGGGGTGGAAGAGGTCGCCGGTTCAAGTCCGGCCGGCCCGACCAGCAAACCTCGCACCAGGTTGCACTTTCAGGCCGTCTCCTGAGCTGGGGGACTCTCTCTTGGCTGTTACTCTACCCAACTTGTAGCCAAACTCGGAGGGACGGCCCTGGAGTGCAAGGCGAGCCGATCTCAAACTGAAGTGAACGCGGCCGGTCTCGTTCGCTCCCCCCACCGCCGGTGATCAACGAAGAGAACTACAATCGCATCGCGCGCGCCCTGCCGATTCTACGGCGGGCTGATCCGCAGCTAGCGCGCGAGTTCCGGCAGGCCGCCTCCATCGTTCGTCTTCCTGCGGGCAGCGATGTCTTCGCCGAAGGCGACCAGGTGGACAGCATTGCTCTGCTGCTTGCAGGGGTAGTGCGCGTCTACAAGATCGGTGAGACCGGCCGCGAGATCACGCTCTACCGTTTCGGCCTTGGCGAGTCCTGCGTCCTAACTGCCAGCGCCATCCTGAATCAGAAGACGTTTCCCGCGATCGCGACGGTCGAGCAGGATGGCGAGGCGGTGATGATCCCCGCGGAGACCTTCCGCAGCTGGGTGCACCGCGACGACCTCTGGCGTGAGTTCGTCTTCGATATGCTCGCGCAACGCCTTGCCAGCGTGATGGAAATCCTGGATCAAGTGGCCTTCCACCGCATGGATGCTCGTGTCGCATCCCTTCTGCTGACCCGGTCGCGGGTCCAGAATCCGATCCGGATTACCCATCAGGAAATCGCGGCAGAACTGGGGAGCTCACGCGAGGTGATCAGTCGCTTACTCGAAGATTTCGCCAGCCGCAGCTTGGTGCGTGTCGGGCGTGGCGAAGTTGAGGTCGTAGACGCGGCCGGGCTGGAGGCGCGCACGGCTGTGTGACCTTGTCACCGACAGGATTCCATCCCCCGTCCACAATGGAAGCGTGATACAAATCCGCGACAGAGGGAGATGGAAAAGATGAACCCGTTCGTTTCCTTCCTGGCTTCTTCAGCTGGACGCATCACACGTATCGCCGCAAGCGTGGCTCTGATCGCCTGGGGTCTCCTGGGAGTCGGAGGCACCACTGGCATTATCGTGGCCGTGGTCGGCACAGTGCCTCTGCTCGCCGGCCTGATTGATGTATGTCTACTCGCGCCACTGTTCAGCTGCCCGCTCAGCGGTACAAAGATTCGTGCCCCACGAGGGTAAACAGCCGGCGATCATATGGGCGGGATGGCGCGGACCAAACTGGCAAGCTTTCCACACATGGGCTTTGGTGATTTCTAATACAGTTGACCCCGCCAAATCCTGAGGACTCCGAGCTTCCAAGAGACAGCCAGGACCAACGCGTTGACCCCGACGAGCGCGAAGGCGGCCACGATGTCGATCGCCCGTACCGGGACAAGACGATAATAGGTGCGCTGCATCCCTGACCCCAGTGCACGCGTTTCCATCGCAATCGCGACGCGCTCCGCGCGCCGGAGGGCCGCTGCGAGCAGGGGAATCGTGTAACGGACCAGTTGCTGAGCCCAGCCGGCGATGCCTCGTCGCTCGGGCGCTCCCCGGATTCGTTGCGCACCCCGGATGAGCAGATACTCAGTGCCGAGCATGGGCAGGAAGCGGTAGACGGCGAGCATCGCGTACCCGAACCGGTAGGGGACCCTCAGATGTTGCACAAGGCTAAGGATGAACCGGGAGGGCTCGGTGGTCGTCAAAAACAGGAGGGAATACGACGCAAAGCATAAGACGCGCAACCCCAATGCGAGTCCAATCGCAAGACTGGCCTCGCTGAGATTGACGGGGCCCCAGTGCCACCAGATCTGTCCTTCCGCGTGGCCGAACAGGAAGTTCGTCCACACCAAGCCGGCAGCAAGCACACCCGCAGGCGCGAGTCCGGCCAGGAGTGCGAGGGGCGAGACACGGCCGAAAGCGAGGGTGATGAGGATCGAAAGGAACAGGATTACCAGGGGGGTTACCGGGTCGAAGACGATCGTGAGCAACAACGACACGAGCATGATCGCGATCGCCTTTGCCGCAGGGTTCCATCGCCCCAGTGGCGATGAGGTCTCGTAGTTCGAGAAGAGCCGATCGAACATCGATTGCGTGTTCACGCCGCACCTGTGAGTGTCCGCACGCGCATAGTAAATGGCAGTTCCAGCCCGGCCTCCTCTAGCCGATCACCGGTGCGCGGGAGATTGGCGACCGCTCCGTGGTGGGTGATCCGGCCTTCATGCATGACTGCGACTGAGCGGGCAAACTGCCCGACTGCATCCATGTCATGAGTAATCATTAGGATCGTGAGACCTTGTTCGTTGAGGCGGACCATGTCGGCGAGTAAGGCGTGATTGGTCCGGGCATCCTGTCCGAACGTCGGCTCATCCAGCACGAGCACCCTCGGGGCGGCGACGAGCACGGTAAGCACGCTGAGCCTCCGTTTTGCGCCCTGGCTCAATTGGTATGGGTGGAGGTCGGCCACAGGGGCGAGGCCGTACCTCGTCAACACCCTGTGGGCTTCGGCTGTTGCGTCGGACTCTCCAAGCCCCCGCCGCCGAAGTGTGTACCGCACTTCGCCCAGCACGGTGTCCGTGACGAATTGGTGTTCAGGGTTCTGGAAGACGTATCCGATAAGCGACGGGATCTCCCATGAGGGGGTGGCCGCGATATCCCGCCCGAGAATGGTGACACTCGCGGGGGGAGGCCGGAGAATCCCCACGAGGTGCAAGGCGAGCGTTGTCTTGCCCGACCCATTCGATCCTACCAAGGCGAGGAAATCACCCTCGCTGACGCGCAGGGTGACATCGTGCAGCGCTTGCGGGCCACGTGAGTACGTGTAGCTGAGACCGGACACACTGATCGCAGCTCCCCCTGGTGCGGCGGGAGATCGAGGGGACGGAAGCGAGTGGAGAATTCTGTGGGCTGTATCGGTAGAGGTGCCAATAGCTGCGCGAAGATGATCGAGGGTGAGAATATTCCCGTCCATCCCCGCGGCGCGTGCGACCCGCGTGGCCGGCGGGAGCCAGATCCCGATTGCGTCAAGGAGAGAGGCGTGCTGGCCGAACACGGTCAGGGGAGTCCCCTCCACCAACACGCGACCTTCTGGGCTCAACGCTACCACATGAGTAACGAGCGGCACGACGTGCTCCAGTTTGTGTTCGACTAAGACGAATCCCGATGGGGTGACCCGTTCCAGGACGTCAAAGAACTCCCGAGTGCCGCGCGGGTCGAGATGCGCGGTGGGTTCGTCCAGGAGGAGCACCGGGGCGGCCATGGCCAGAATGTCGGCGAGCGCAAGCCGCTGTTTGAGACCTCCCGAGAGGCGATCGATGCGAAGCGCGCGCCGCGATGTCAGCCCCACGGCATCCAGCGCGCTGCGGATGCGGGGTTCCATTGCGTCCGGGGGAACCCCAAGGTTCTCCAGACCGAACGCCACCTCTTCCTCGACGGTCGGCATACACAACTGAGCATCTGGATCCTGAAACAAGAGACCGACTGAACGCGCAAGGAGGGCCGGAGGTGTGAGGCAGGCATCAACCCCGTCAACGACGATCGTGCCCGTGGCCTCAGCATAAATGACTTGCGGAACGATTCCCGCGAGGCTCAGCAGAAACGTGGTCTTCCCCGCCCCGCTGGGGCCCAGGAGGAGGATGCGTTCCCCGCGGTCGAGTCCGAGGGAGAGTCCAGTGAGCGCTGGGCTGGGCCTGCCAGGGTACCGGACGTTCAGGTCGGCGACCCGCAAGAAGGGGTGGGCGCGCGGACTCATCCCCCCGGGACTAGGTATATCGCCTAGCCTACCGAGTCCTCGCTCGTCCGACCGGGAAATTCGCGAGGACCCCGGTCCGGGCGAGGGCTTCCGCAATCAGATAGGCGAGCAGGCCCCCCACGACTGCACCGCTGAGAATGCGGATCCCGAGGAGGAGGACAAGGAAGCTGGGAGCAAGCTGGAAGTAGGCGAGTCGGAACCAATTCCATGGGAGGGCGATCACCGCGGCAACGGCTCCAGCCAGCATAATCGTACCGGGGGTGTACCGACGATACTTGAACAGCGCGAAAACCAGCTCTGCCCCGATGCCTTGTGCCAAACCAGTAATCAGCAATGGGACGCCGACCGGGCTGCCGAAAAGCACCTCGGCCAGCGCGGCAGTGAATTCCCCGAGGATGGCTGCCCCCGGTTTGCGAATGATGAGCGCACTTAAGATTCCTGCGATGAACCAGAACCCAAAGGCCAACTCCTGACCGACCGGGCCGAGCACCCTGGCCGCCAGCCAGACCGGCACCCACTGCAAAAAGAGATAACCGAAGACGACTGCGATCGCTCCGACAACTACCAGATCTCTGAGCGTCCAGCTCTCTGCTCGCTGTTGCAACGCCACCGTTTCATTCCTCCTTCGTCGGGCTTCCAGTCGAGATCGTGGCATGAATCACCACGTGTTGCGCATCTGCCTGATCGAATGCCGCCCGCATCACCCGCAGCACATGTGTGAGGCGCCCATCCAGACGTGTCGCGAAGTGCACTGGAGTGACTGTCACCTGACCATCTCGTTTAGCGCGATCGATGGCCTCGTAAATGGTGTCCATGTGCCCTTCAGTTCCCAGCGGATAGAGCGCAAACAAGCAGGACACCTGTGGACCGTGATCGGTGACAAGAATCTCCTGAGGCGTCCCCCGCTGAAGCGGCTTCATGTCATCGGCCCTCCTTGGGGATTGCAGTACCCCTCAGGTTCGCCGGGACAACCCCGCGAGAGGTGGAGGGTCATCACGACGTGGTCTCCGTGCGTGGCGGCGCGCGCAAACGCGGCGCGAACGGCATCGAAAACCTGGTCCTCCTCGCCAACCAGGAGCGTACCGAGCGAGTCGGTCCGCACTGTCATTCCGTCCATCTCCATGGCTCGCACTGCGGAGAGGATGACCTCCACGAAGTTGTCGGTCATCGGGTAAATTGCGAAGCGGCAACCGATCATATCCCTTTCTCCCGTCCCCGCTGGAAAACTAAGAGCGCCAACCCAAGGGGGCCGACGCTCCGCGCGACTTCCTGCGTTCCCCACGCCAGCATTACCTGGATCGGGTTCATGGGATCTGCAGCAGTGCACTCCGTGGTGCTGGCTGCACTCTCAGCCCGGCTCAACCGAGCTCCCCCAGCGAAAACTATTCAATTACTCCCAGTATACCATGCGCACTGTGCTCGCGGGGCAGGCCAGAAGGCCCAGACTCCTCCCACTTCTTGTCTGTGCTCTTCTGGGTTACTGTGGGGTGGAGGAGGTCGCCGGTAAAAATCCGGGCGGCCCGGCTAGGTGCACAGGCTCACCGTCGCACAACCCAGGAGCCCGGGGGGTCCGCGCATGGTGAACGGGGAAGTGAAAGAGGCGGTGCGTGTGACTCAAACTCAAGGAGATTCCGCATGGCCGAAGACGAAACGGCGCCTGCGTGTCGGATCTCCCATTTGAGGAGGAAACGGTGAAGATCTTCTTGTCGATCGCAGCTGTCCTAGCATGGCTCTTTGGAGCCGTGCTCCTTCTTGCGCCAGGACCCTTCTATGCGCCCACCGGCCTCGCCATGCCCCCCATGGTGGCCACCGTCGCTCAAGCTCATGGGGCGACCCTTGTGGGACTCGGCGTCATTACTTGGATGGCCCGAGGGGCAAACCGCCAGGGCCTGCGCCCAGTTTTGACGGGAAATCTCGTGGTGCAGATTCTATCGCTCGGGGTCGCGATACGGACCGTGATGCTGGGAGCCGGTGAAAGCGCGACGCCGTCAATTCTCATCCATGTCGTCCTCGGCGTGCTCTTCTTGTATTTCCTCCTCCAAACCAAGAAGCTCCCGGCCTGAACTGGTAAGGGCAAAGGCTTTGCGGATCATCTTTGCGGGACTCGGAATGGGCGCTCCACCCTGGGGCGTTGGTCCGTAGGATGAGCGCCGTGCGCAGATTCGACAAGGTCTGGTATCTGCAACACATCGACGCATTCGCCGGGGTCGGCGAGTCCGAGATGCAGCAGATCGCCCGGCGCTCCACGATGCGTGAGTTCACGCGCGGCAGAGTCATCCTGCATCCTGGGGAAGCACAGGAGATGGTCTACCTCATCAAAGAAGGTCGGGTGAAAGTGTCGCGCTACTCTCCCGAGGGCCGCGAGCAAATTCTCGCCCTCTTAGAACCCGGCGATCTCGTCGGAGAACTGGCGCTAGTGAGGGAGACCGAACCGGTCCAGGTGGAGGCGTTCGAAGACACGTTGATCTGCGAGTTATCGCGGCGGGACTTCGTCGCCCTCCTCCGCCGCCAACCCGAGGTGATGCTGTATGTGATGAGGTTGCTGGCCGCGCGGCTGCGGGTGGCCGAGGAGGAGATCGCTGACTTGGTGTTCCGCGACGTACCCGGCCGACTGGCGGGGCTGCTGCTCCGGCTGGCCGAAGCATATGGTGAAAGGGTCGGCGGCAAGCTGCGGCTGACCCTCCGCCTCACCCACCAGGACATCGCCAGCATGATCGGAGCCACGCGAGAAACGGTCACCAGCACGCTGGGCCGGTTCCGAGGGGCCCGCCTCATTGTCACCGAGCAACGGTACATCGTAATTTGCGATCCTGAGGGGCTGCGCCGTGTGACACAAGGGGAGCTCAACGGGAGATCGCATCGATGAGGACCAGCCGAGTGGTTGTCTCTCCGGTTCCCCACACGATCGCGGTCGTGCGCTGCGGCTGGACCACCTGTGTGAGGCTTTCCCCTCGGTCAGTTTCAGGGCGTTGATCTGAGCGTGGATTGGTCCAGTGGCCCCCGACGCCCCGCTCATTCCCGCCGTCACCGCCGCGCAGATGCGCGAAGTCGACCGACTAATGGTCGAGACGTACGGGGTCTCTTTGCTCCAGATGATGGAGGTGGCCGGACACGCCCTTGCCCATCTCGTCCGCATGCACCTCGGGGGCGCCGTGGCTGGAAAGTCCCTTGTCGTCGCCGCAGGCCATGGGAATAACGGCGCGGGGGGCCAGGTCGCGGCCCGCCACTTGAGCAACTGGGGCGCGGTTGTGACCGTGCTCATAGAATCTGCCGAGAGAATTCCCGAAGTACCGCACCGACAGTGGGAAACACTCGCACACTTGCCGGTGGATCGTCGGGAGGGGGCTAGGGCACTGGAGTTCTTCGATCGTACCCGTGCGGACCTCATCGTCGATGCATTAATCGGGTACGGACTGAGAGGCCACCCGCGCGGATGGACGGCAGCGGCGATCACTCACATCAACGCGCAGCCCGCGCCAGTAATCGCCCTCGATGTTCCCTCGGGACTTGATGCGACGACAGGCGAGCCCGCCCATCCGTGCATCAACGCGGCTGCGACGATCACCCTCGCGTTGCCCAAGACGGGGTTGCTGACTCCTAGCGCCAGGCCGCACGTGGGCG
>WNFE01003316.1_pt1 | contig 12795 bp, 12 predicted proteins | sample 5400451 | NCBI WGS metagenome assembly WNFE01 (sample SAMN13153344, study PRJNA577476) | soil metagenome | isolation source: 200 cm saprolite under Douglas fir tree site 2 hole 2 | place: USA:California | collected 2015-04-18 | reverse complement strand
GTGCCGCCTCGAAGATTTCCTTGGCGCGCGCGACGACGCGCATTTCCATCGCCTCGCGCTGAGCCTCTGGTGAGCCGCGTTTGCCGGCGCGCTGCAGATAGCGCGTCATCTCGACCGAGGCCGTCCGCGAGCCGTCGGTGATCAGGAAGTCCGGCGGATCTTGGACGACCGGCTCGAGGGTGCCCGTCAACTGGTCGGAGGCTTCGCGAAAGCGCGTCAGCGCGAGGAATTCCTCGGCTTTCTGAAGCTCGGTCGGCGTGGCTGTCGCGGTCATCGTTGGGGTCAGTTTAATCGGGCCTATTCGCCGGACCTTGGTAGTCGCGGAGGTGTTCTCGTGGAGAAAAAGGCAGATCGAGCTGTCCGACCATGAAAGGACCGGGGTCGACGCAACCCCGGTCCGCGCTGTGTCCTTGCCGACGCGTCCGGAGTCTAGAAACTACGGACGCAGGATCGTTCCAAAAACGGCCGTCACGACGATCACAGCGCCAAAAATTCCAAGAGAGATGCGGTAGAGGGTTTGAGCATTCTGCGATTGCCGCTTCCACCAGCCGCCCATCGGCTTGCCAAAGAACCAACTGTTTCCCCACCACACGGCGTCATGGATGAAGAGAACGCCGAGTGCACCCAACGCGACCCTCACGATGAGGTCTGCCACGGTCAGCAGAGTACTTGTTGGACATGTGAACGCTGACGTGAACGTACCGACGACCCAGGTTCGCGTCGTGTCGCGACCAATAACGCCGCGTCACGTCGTTCGCTGTCGCGTATTCGACGCTACATCGTTCACGTCGCGACAACACCGAAGTAGGTGGTTCGAGCCTACCGCGGCCCTCCGCGACCGAGCCCCTGGAGGTCACAGCCGTGTCACGCATTCGCGGAACCCAGCGGATACAGGAGGACACGAAAGGACATGGCGAGGTCGGCGGCTGAGTACTGGAGGACACTGGAGGAGCCGCTGGGATACCGGAGGACACGACATTAGGCCGGTTCGGGACCGTGAGGCCCCGGGTTCAAATCCCGGGCCCCCGACCAAATTGGTCGACCGGGGACCCCTTCATATCGCAGCTGACGAACGCCCTACCACACGATGTGGTGTAGGCGTGACTGGACCCAAACCTTACCCGGATGGGATTTGAACTCTCGGTAGACGACAGGCCATATTTTTTTAGCGAGGACATCCCGACCTGAGCGATATTGGCGGAAAACCATGTCGGAGGGCGTTATGCCCAGCGCTCGGGGTTGGCCCTCCAAACTAAGGTCAACTTGTAATCCGTCCGAAAGGATCGAGTGCGATCTCTGAGGATCTGACCGGTTTGAGAACTAAGCCTCGCGCTTTCGATGGTCGCGATAAGTCGCTATTTCGTGTGACTTGTGCCAGAAGAGGGGAGGACGGAGACAACCCCGGTCACCCGAAAAGATGAGCCGGTATCTACTGATTCCCTGAGGCTTACCTAGGAGTGTTCGGGCCTTGCCAGGGAACAGGCGGGTTTTCCTTCTCATCGCGCCATTTCCGTCTCAGTTTTGCAAGTGTCTGTTTCAACTGGACCTGCCCTTCCAGCTGGTTGCGTACCGTCGGAAAGGGACCATCGGGTTCGATGACGTAGCCTGCGTAACTCAGCGCTGCCATGATGCGGTCGAGTACCGTTTGGCGGGTAGCATCATCGACGGTCTCTAAGGCATTAGGCGGTTCCCAACCAGCCATGCTCGATCGGTAAAGCACGAACAAATTGGCGGGCTTCGCCATCGCCTCACCAGAAACGTCCATCGTGCGAGGGCCTTCTTTGTATCGGAACCTGACCCCCGGGAAGTCGGAGACAGTCAGTTCGACTGTGAATCCCTCTTCGCTTTCAACGAGGTCGCCCCGCCCACGCTTTCGGAACGGGCCCACAGCCAAATGCTAGTGCGAGTGACGAGCGCTGAAGGTCCGGTAGAAGCGCGAGTTTGCGGGATTGCGCGGCAAGAGAGTGATTTCACTCGAAGCGTGAACTAGCCCTCGCTGAACACCGGCCGGCTCTTGAGGGTCGATCAAAAGCAAGCCATGATGCCTCCTAAGGAGGTTGACGACGCTCCCTGCGAGGTCGATCTGCGAGTTCAAATAGTGTCCCGTCCCCCCGACCATTTTCGAGTTCAAACAGGCGTTTCCAGGACCTTGTCTGGAGTCGCCGGTGCACAGCCGTTCACAATTTCCGGCGGAACTCACCGCGTTGGGCAAAATGGGATCAACGGCGATGACATGACGGACCGCCCGTTGGCTCGCGGGGCTGCTAGGCCTTCGCGAGAATGGGGCCTTTCTCGGTCGCCAATCGCTCAAGCAAGTCGGCGGTGTGGTCCGGTCCGGGTAGTTCCTCGATTTCGGCTCGGATGGCAGCCGCCGCTCGACTGAAACTCTGTTCCGACAGTAGGCGCCGTATGGCGTTTCTGATCTGCGCCGGATCCAGTCTCTCTGCCCTCACCACGGGACGAATACTGTTGGGGCCTAATTCCCCCGCGCTCAGGCCAAAGCCCAGCTCAACTGCACGCTGTGCGTTCCATGGCTGGTCTGCTGACAGCGGCAGAAAGTAGACCGGTAGCCCGTGGCTAAGCGCCGCGACCAATGTGTTGAACCCGCCGTGTGTGATTACAGCTGAACACCTGGGGAAGAGACCACTCTGGGGTATGTATCGCTCGGCACGGACGTTCGTAGGCAGCCGCCCCAGCTCGCCCGGGTCGCGGTTCCGGCCGGTAGTTACGATCATCGTGACCGGTTCCCCCGTCATCGCTTCGATGACCGCCTCCAGTACGCGGGGCGTACGGTTGAAAACGGTCCCGAGGGTTGCGTAGATGATGGGTTGGTCGGGCAGTTCGTCGAGCCAGAGCGGTAGGCCTTCGCCACCGCTGGTATCGAAGACAACTGGTCTGAGGCGATGGCTAAAGGGGAGCTGGCGCGCCTCTGGCAGTGCCAGGCTCAAGGGCACGAAGTCTAGATAAAGTTGGCCGTACACGCGATCGAGCTCCGGGTCGGGGTCGAGTCCAAGGCTCGTTCGTAGTCTGAGTAGATCAGGTCCGATGATGGGCCGGCTCATTCCTCGAGGCAAGCGGACGGTAACTGAGTGAGTCGCCGCCGGGACACCTGCGAGTTCGGCTGCTAGGCGTCCGGCATATTCGTAGTCTTCACTCACGACCGCATCGGGGCGCCGCTTGGAGAAGAAGTCGAGCAGATCTGTAATCGCACCCATGGAGGCGATCTCGATGAACAGTCGGAGTTGCCCCGGGACGTCGAGCGAAATGAGGCGGATTGAGATCGAGTCATCGCCGCCCTCTACCCACTCGGGGCCTACCCCGATGGCGTCGAAGCCAATCTTGTGCAAGTAACCCACCGAAGCGGGAGACGTGGCGAACGTCACCTCGTGCCCCCGTGCTGTCAGCGCCTGCGCCCCTGGGATCATCGGATGGATATGGCCAGATCCCGGCAAGGCAGTAAACACGAACCTCAAACCGAAACCCCTCCTGTCTCCGGGTTGGAGCAGTGATTCATTCGTAGCCGCTCATGATGAAGCCAGCCCAACGATCACACACATCTCCCGTTCGTCTGGGATCGAATTCCTTGTGTTCCATGAGATGTGCACCTTGTGGGGTTCAATAAATACGTCCGCGCTTCGATAGCTTTGAGCGAGCGATGACCTCGGCCGGATAGGATTGCCGGCCGGGTGGTCGTCTCTCTTATCTATTCACTCCTTCGCGTCTTGCTGGATGCATTGGCGACCAGCCATTGCGACCAAGCCGGGCTGCAGGCCGAAGTGCTAGCCCTAAGGCGCCAGGTCCAGGTTCTGCAGCGGCAGATCGACCGGGTGCGATGGAGTCAAGGCGATCGGATGGTTTTTGCGGCCCTTCGCGAACGCATCCCGAGATCGGGCTGGGCGGGATTGCTGGTGAAACCGGAGACGGTGCTCGGCTGGCACCTTGCACTGGTGCGAAGGAAGTGGGCGGCCTACCAAGGCCGACCGCGCCGTGGTCGGCCGCCGATCTCAGGGGAGTGCCGCCAGCTGATTGTCCGGATGGCGCGCGAAAATCCGGGCTGGGGCTACTTCCGGATCCGCGGCGAGCTGTTGAAGCTTGGCCACCAAGTCGCTGCGACCACGATCCGATCTGTGCTGCTCGCCGCCGGTATTCCGCCTGCCGGCAGACGGTCTCAGCCGACCTGGAAGCAATTCCTGGCCGCGCATGCCGAGACCCTGGTGGCGGCCGATTTCTTCAGCGTCGACACGATATTCTTCAAGCGGCTCTACGTCCTTATATATGTGCATCTGGCGTCGCGTCGAGTCTTGCTCGCGAGCTGCACCTCGGAACCAAATGCTGCCTGGGTCACCCAACAAGCCCGCAATCTCAGCTGGAAGCTCGAGGACGAAGGGATCAACCTCAGCGCGCTGATTCACGATCGGGACAAGAAGTTCGCGTTCCAAGCCGATCGGGTCTTCCAATCGCAAGGCGCCCGGGTGATCCTGACCCCGCTGATGGCGCCAATGGCAAATGCCTATGCCGAGCGCTGGATTGGGAGCTGCCGTCGCGAATGCCTCGACTGGATGCTGATTGTCAACCAACGCCACCTCGAGACGGTCATCCATGAGTATTGCCTGCACTACAACCATGAGCGCCCCCATCGGAGCCGGAACCTGCGACCTCTAGCGTCCCGCAACGACCCTGTGCATGCGGCCGGTGGCCGAGTCGAACACAGCACACGCCTCGGCGGCTTGCTCAGCGACTACCGCAATGGGCCGGTGGCCGCGTGACGTCATTTTCGAACCCGACACACGAAATCCAGATCGACGATGTGGGAGCGCCTGACGGGGCGAACATCCATCGCACGGGTGCGGTTTACGCGCTCCAGGCACCCACTTCCTTTCCAATCCAACCAATCGGGTTGTGGAACACGTACCTGATTGAGGCCAATGGCCCGCAGCTCAACGTCACCTTGAACGGCACACATGTCAACTCATACGTAAGCACCAGGCAGGGCGCCGGCTATTTGGCATTGCAGGCCCACGACTTCCCAACCCGAGTTCAGTTCCGCAACCTACAGATCAAGAAGCTGCCCTGAAAGTGCGGCTCGATCCGCAGAGTCGAGTCTGAACGGAGTTTGACGCGCGTCGTAAGTGTCTGAGATGAGGCGTGACTATCGCCTTCTGCTGGCGGCGCGTGTTCTAAGAAGCTTCGCGTTCGGTTTTATGCCGGTCCTTCTCGGCATCCAGCTGGAACACCGGGGACTGGGTGCAAGAGCACTCGGTGGCGCATTGGCGATCGGGGTATTGGCGGCATCGTTCTACGGACTACCGCTCGCAGGCGTGGCGTCGCGGATTGGCCGCCGGACAGTCCTCGCCGGTGTCGGGCTCCTGATGGCGCTAACCGGAGCCGACCTTGCACTCGCCACCCAGCCTCCACTTCTTGTGCTCGCGGGGGCAACCGGCATGTTGGGCGCGGCCGGGGTGGACCTGGGACCGTTTCTCGCTCTCGAGCAGGCAATGCTGACCGAATCGGTCACAGCCGGTCGCCGCAATCGAGCGTTTGGACGCTACTCGCTCACCGGGGGTTTGGCGGTGGCGGCTGGTGGGCTTGCGGGCGGTTTGGCTACAACGCCGGAGCGTATCCAGGGCTGTTCCTACTCTTTGCTGCGGTGGGCATAGCCACCGCCGCGCTCAGCCTGCTGCTGTCGCGGCGTGTCGAGAGTCCGCCGCCTGGGCCGATCTTGAGTCGAACGTCACTCAGACCACTCACCAGTCTCGCTGCCCTGTTCGCCGTGGACTCGTTGGGCGGCGGACTGGTACTCCAGGCAGTCATCGCTTATTGGCTTCATGTCCGGTTTGGCGTCGGGACCGAGGTGATCGGTCCGGCGCTTGGGGCGATGGCCCTCGTTCAGGCCGGCTCGTTTGAGGTTGCGTCCCGGCTCGCGGATCGAATCGGACTCGTGCGGACGATGGTCTTTACGCATCTGCCGAGCAATGTCCTTCTTATGCTCGTCGCATTCAGTCCCAACCTCGCCGTCGCTGTGGCCCTCCTGATCCTCCGCTTCAGCATCGCGCAGATGGATGTGCCCGCGCGCCAGGCGTACGTGGCGTCGATAGTCCCGCCTTCAGAGCGTGCCGGGGCGCTCGCCTTCACCGGCACCCTGCGCGGAGTGACGCAGGCTCTCGGACCAGCCATCGCCGGGATCGCCATCCAGTCGGCGGCGTTCGGTGCGCCATTCCTCCTGGCAGGGATCCTCAAGATCACTTACGACATCGGACTTTACGCAGCCTTCGCGCGGCGCCCGGCCGACCACGAGATGCATGTGCCATGACAGCTCAGGCCCCGCTCGCGCCGCCTCGTTCAGTCGTGGCCATGGTCGCCATCGTGCCCGTGAGAATCCTCATGGCGATGGTCATGGTCGTCGTCGTCATCTTCTTCATCGTGCGGCGTGCCGACCACGGCATGTTGGTGCTTGGCGGTCCCCGGGTCCATGTGAATGTCGAGTCGGGCGGCGGGCACTTCGTGGCACACCGCGTCTTCAACGCGCATGGCGAGAGCGTGGGCATCCTCGAGCGTTGACTTCGGATTGGTGGCGACGTGCATGACGGCGACCAACTCGCGCCCTACCCAGCGAACCCGCACATCGTGAACCTCGAGAACGCCTGGGACTGACTTCGCTGCGCTCGAGATTTCGTCAACGATGGTTGGATCGACGGCGTCCATCATCCGGTAATAGAGCTGCTTCACCGTCCCCGCCAGGACATAAACGATGGCCAAGGTGATCAAGATGCCGACGATCGGATCGGCAAGCCTGAGGCCTAGCCCGGCGAGCCCAATTCCGACGAACGCGCCCGCCGAGACAAGGGCGTCAATCCGCGAGTGAATGCCGTCCGCTTTCAAGGATTCGGACCCAATGCCGCGGCCGACCCTGATCTTGTACTCGGACACCCCCAGGTTGGCGACCACACCAACGAGAGCGGCTCCCAGGCTCAAAGGAATGTTTGAGTAGGTGGCTGGATAGATGAGCTTGGCCACCGATTCGCCGGCGGCAACCGCTGCGGTAATGATGATGACGACGATGATCAGCAACGTCGCCACATCCTCGAAACGGCCGTAGCCCGATGAGAATCGCCTGGTTGCCGGTCGTCGCACAAGAGCGAAGGTGAAGAGAAGGATGAAGCTGGTCAGGACATCCCCAGAGTTATGGAGCCCGTCCGCCAGCACACTCGCGGATCCGCTGACGACCGAAGAAGTGATCTCTGCGAGAGCGGCGAGACCGAGCGCAACGGCGCTGACGATTACGGCCCTGACCGCATCCTTGTTGCCGTAATGGGCTGATGAGTGGTGGTGACCGGCGCTCACCGGGCACATTCAACCACTGCGCACATTGAACTCAGTCGCCCAATCGCCACGAACTTGGCTACCTGAGAATGAGTCGCACATCCTGAGCCCGCAGCAGGTGATGCGATCGCCTTCGCGAGGCAGCACTGAAGGCGCGTCCCCGCCTCTTACCTAGTAGAGATGACGGAAACAGGTAGCTAATGGATCCATAGGGCGAGGCCCGAAATGAGGGCAGCCAGTGCCCAGATTGGATAGGCGTCACCAACCGATCGAATACCTCCTTGGTAGTCTGCAGCCGCCAGCCAATCACTGCGCTCCATACGAGCCCGAGAAAACGATCACCACCTCGGCAATCCATAGCGGGCTTGCCGACGAAATCGGCACGGCCGCCATCTCTTGAGGCACTCGCCGGGGCACAGCCGGGGCACAGCCGGGGCACAGATTCCCGGCACCAGGGGGATGTAGGGGGACACAGACGGACACCAAGGAGCGGCAATTTGAGTTCAGGCGGGCATCTGGGGAGCCGCCGGGACACTGGAGGACACAGCACCGACACGGTTCGGGACCGTGAGGCCCCGGGTTCAAATCTCGGGCCCCCGACCAGGACTTTGGTCGAGTGACCTCAACATATGGACTCTTTGACGGTCCCACATATTGGGGACTTGGGCATGGCCATCGCCGGACCAGCGAACGGGATTCGTGCTCTGGCGATGTTGCGCGATTTTAAGCGCCACTGCCCAACGATTATTTTTTTAGAGGGATCGTCCGCGGCTGTGCCGCAGCATCGATTTCTATAGTGCGTGGCCAACGCATCGGCAACTGCTCCGAGAAGGTGTTCGGAGTTGTCCAGCTCCGCAGATTAGTCGAGACTATGCTTCCGTTGGAATGCCGAGCCTGAGGGCCCAAATGGTCGGCCTTGCGCTTCCGCCGATCGCCAGGTGGGTCTTTCGGGACGGTGTCACGATCGCCAAAATGCGCGCTCGTTCGCGCGTGACGCAGGCACCAGACGGCGTGCGGGGCGAGCACGTCGAAGCCGACGGGCTCCGCATGGAATGGCTCATCCCGGAGGCCGTCGATTCGGAGCGGGTCATGCTCTTCTTGCACGGAGGCGGGTGGTGTTCGGGTTCGGTCGACAGTCACCGGGCTTTCGCCGGGCGGCTCTCAAAGACGTTGCGAATGCGAACCCTCCATCTCACTTATCGCCTCGCCCCTGAGAACCCGTTCCCCGCAGCTTTAGAAGACTGCGTCGCTGCTTATCGTTGGCTGCTTGCGAGTGGAGTCTCAGCCGCCAACCTCGTCATCGCCGGCAACTCCGCCGGTGGCGGCCTGGCAGTCTCAACGGTGCTGGTTCTGCGAGATGCCGGGGAAGCACTGCCGCACAGCGTGGTGTGCCTTTCACCGACTGTGGATCTTGCGTGGACAGGGAACTCGATTCGCAGCAACGGGCGACGCGACCTCCTGACTCCCGCATTTCTTCAGATGGTAAGCAAGTGGTACCTGGCCGGACAGGATCCCTACTCCCCGCTGATCTCGCCCCTATACGCCGACCTCGATGGCCTGCCGCCGCTGCTCGTGATGGCGGGGGATCACGAGGTGCTCATGGATGACGCCGTCGGCCTGGCCAGTCGAGCTCGCGAAGCAGGAGTGGACGTAACGCTCAGGATCTGGCCGGGATTGATTCACACCTTTGAGCAGATGACCTTACTGCCCGAATGTCACCAGGCCATCGCACAAGTTGAAACTTTCCTGAATCGGGCAGATCGGCCCCGACTTGGCGACGCCGCAGCCTGATCGTCAATACCGGCTGGCAACCTGAACAAAGGTCGCTATTTGCGTTGCGAATCAGTTAAGTGAGGCCGCGAATGGACGTAAGGACCGTCCCACGGTTCCTACGCGCGACTAGTCGTCAAGGAAGAGAGCGTGCTCGAGCTGGTCGCGGGAGGCCTTGACGAGGTTGAGGACGCCTCCCGCGAGTTCGATCCGAGAGTTGAAATAGTGTCCCGTCCCCCGAACCAATTTCTCAATACGATCCCGGTGTCATATCTTCCCTGGGTAGGCGCCGGATCATAGCCGGATCACAATTCCTCCAATGTCAGGAGTTGGCGGAGCCGAAAGCGCGCGGATGAGGCTTGCCGAGCCTATGGCCGCGCTCTCGCTGATCACCGATCTGGCGATGGGTAAACCTACCGAAATTGCGATCAGAGCTTTGCATCGTCGCCGCCTGTCTTACCGAGCGATTGGGGTTAAGTACAACCGAGCGACGACAGGTCTACTACACGACACTCCTTTGCTCGATCGGTTGCACTTCGACATCGCACGAAATGGCCGGGCTGTTCGGTGACGACATCGAGGCTAGTCGCAAGGCGCGCGTGCAGGCCGACGTGACGCCAGGCGCAATTGCCAGGCTGGTGATTGATCTGGCCGGAAGGGACCTACCCCTGCTCGACCGAGTTGGGCTGTTCGCGAGGCTGGCCATACGGGGCAAGTCGATCGGGGTTGGCGGGATGACCGCCCACTGCGAGCTAGGGTCGCGTCGACCCTTGGCCAGGCCCGACATGAAGACCGAGACCCGACTTGCTGCGCATCAGGCTTATCGGTTCGCTTTCCATGTTCGTGCCCAACACAGCGGCCGCTGCAGGGGGAAGCCCCCCGCGAGCCGGACTATCGTTCCTGGCGGCGTCTAACGTCGCTGACGATTACGCGCGGAGGAACATGAGAACAGCGAGCACCCGGCGATGCTGATCGGGCGACTCAAAGAGCCCGAGCTTCTGCAAGATCTGCGTGACATGCGCCTCCACGGTGCGCTCGGTGAGGAACAAACGAGAGGCGATAGCCCGGTTAGACATACCCTCGGCGATCAGCCCGAGCACCTCTCGCTCCCGCACGGTGAGTTCTGCGAGCGGGTCCTTGCGGCGCCGTCGTCCGATGAGCCTGGAGACGATCGTGGGATCGATGACCGTCTCCGCATCCATGATCCTTCGCAGCGCGTCCACCACCGTCGCGATGTCAAACACGCGCTCCTTCAGGAGGTACCCAACGCGTTCCGGGTAGTCCTCGATAAGGCGCATGGCGTAGCTCGGTTCGACGTACTCCGAGAGAACCAGCACGCCCATCTTTGGATACTGGGACCGGATCTCGCGAGCGGCGATCAGACCCTCGTCCGTGTGCGTTGGGGGCATCCGGATGTCCACTATGGCGACGTCAGGGTGGGTGAGACGAACCTGCTTCATCAGCTCGCCAGCATCGCCTGCCTGGCCCACGACTTCTATGCCCGCGTCGCTTAGGAGCCGCACGATTCCCTCTCGGGTCAACATCACGTCGTCAGCAACCACCACCCGCGCGCTGGCCGACTCGGCGGCGAGCGACCGCTCCGGGCCGGGCAGGCCTTCGATGCCGACTTGATACACGTGCTCCGGGGCGACGACATCGCGCAGCCTCTGGAGGCCCAGGTCGACGAGTTCCAAACCATCCGGCAGCTCGTCTTGAACCAAGGCCTGTGTCGACTGCGAGATCAACACCCGACCTCCCGAAGCCAACTGGCGGATGCGGGCGCAACGGTTGACCGCCATCCCCCGGTGATCGCTCACCACCTCTCCCAGATTTATCGCGATTCGGACCTTGATCGGGGTGGACGCCGGCCACGGCTCCTGGTGCAGCGCAACCTGCAGATCTCGGGCACAGGCAAGTGCTTCGCTGGCGCGCTCGAATACCGCGAAGAAGCTGTCGCCCTCGCCGTGGTCGGTCAGGATCTTGCCGCTGTGGGCCAGGATCCCCTTGCTGAGGATCTCATCGTGGCGGTGGATGGCCTCCCGCATGAGCTTGGGATGCTGCTGCCACAGCCGAGTCGAGCCCTCGATGTCCGTGAGGAGAAATGCGACCAGGCCGCTTGGACTTTTGTCTCCGCCGCGTTGCTCCTTGGGGGCCTCAGCCAACTCTCTCACCTCTAAAACCGTCAGCCTAATCGCTGCGGCCGGCTTGCGAGCTCACCCTCATCTTCCCCGTTCACCCTCGGATCCTCTCCTTCCGACAGCGGATCGCATGGGACCTCCACCCGGCACACCTTCGGCTCCAGAGCGACAGTGCCGCCCAGGGCTCCGACCCGATCCCCGAGCGAGATCATCGGCGAGATGCGGTCGGCGCCGTCGTCCTCCACCGTCACCAAGAGCCGGCCGTAGGTGTGCGAGAGCGTGAGGGTGGCGCGATCTGCACCACGCCCAATGGCATCGTCCAGCGCCTCGACCAAGGCAAAGTAGGCCGTCGCCTCGACTGAGGCCGGATATCTCAGGTCGTTGTTGCCCAGGACCTCGACCAGTATCGGGGCGGTGTCTGCGAGCGAGACCAGCGCCGGAGCTAGACCCGCCTCGATGAGCACTGCAGGAAAGATGCCGCGTGCCAACTCACGCAGCTCCTCGAGCGCCGCCTGCGTTTCCTCAATGGCGCTCGTGAGCCCTGCCTCGGTCGCCGTGTCGCCTTCTGCCGCGGCGCTGGCACGGGCGAGCCGGATGTTGAAAGACAGCGCCAGGAGGTGCTGCTGAGCGCCGTCATGGAGATTCCGCTCCAAGCCTCGGCGTTCGGTGTCGGCGGTCTTGACGATACGGGCGCGAGACGCGCGCAGCTCTTCCAGCTGAGCCAGCACCTCTGCCTGCAGCCGCTCGTTTTCGAGCCCGAGTCGAATGGCGGGGCCGATCTGGCTATCGAGATCAAAAGGTGTGCCTGTGTGAGAGACGACCGCTATGGTGCCCTCCTTCCGCAGGAGGCGCGTGACCGCACGCCCAGGCATCGCCTTCGGCTCTTCGATGGCCCGACCGGTGGCGTCGACGTAACCCTGCCGTGCAGGCAGCCAGTACGCGACCTGAAGCTTAGGGTCCCCCAGCGCCTTGGCAAGGGCGGACTGAAGAGATCCAGGAGCGGGAGCCTCCTCGAGACTCGCCACGATGCGCGCTACCGCACGACGCCGCATCTGGGTCAGCACAACTGACCCCATCAATCCGATCGCGACGAGCGTGAGCGCGATGCTCTGAACCGCGAAGTCCGCAAAGAGTGCGGGCTTGTAGGGATCCTCGACCGGCATCCTCTGGAGCAGAATCGACCGACCCACGACGGCGGCTGCGAACGCGATCCCTGGGATGAGAACCGGGGCCACCTGGCGACGAGCCGGACCTGACCCGTATACGAGGCGGGTGGCGCAGAGCGCGATCAACCCGAGCGCCGCCGCTCCCACAAACCAGCGATCCGCAACCATCACGCTATGCGCGAACGACGGAAGCGACCGCACCAGGAACGCGTTGACGCTGCAGTTCGCCGAGCACTCTGGATCGAACCAGGGGTCCCTGGTTACGGCCAAGGCAATCGCCGCCCCCAGCGTCTCGATGTAGAGCGCGGCCACCAACACACGGGCGGACGGGGAGCCAATCCGCCCGCTGGGATAGGCGAGCAGTAGCTGGACCAGAACCGGGAATGTGAAGCCTATCAACG
>WNFE01002840.1_pt1 | contig 12800 bp, 9 predicted proteins | sample 5400451 | NCBI WGS metagenome assembly WNFE01 (sample SAMN13153344, study PRJNA577476) | soil metagenome | isolation source: 200 cm saprolite under Douglas fir tree site 2 hole 2 | place: USA:California | collected 2015-04-18 | reverse complement strand
CAGCGTATTGTCAGCTCGAGACCGCGCTCGAGCTCGACGCGAGGTCGCCAGTCGAGTTCGCGCTGCGCCTTCGTGGCATCGATCGCGTACCGCAGGTCATGGCCGGGGCGGTCGGGGACGAACGCGATGAGCGAATTTCGCGATCGCGAAACCGGAGCAATGCGATCCAGAATGCCGCAGATCAGCTTGGCGACGTTCAAGTTCGAACACTCGCTGCCGCCTCCGAAATTATAGCTTTCTCCAGGCCGGCCACGGTCCAACAGCTTCAGAAACCCGTCGACGAAATCTTCGACATAGAGCCAGTCGCGGACGTTGGATCCGTCGCCGTAAACCGGAAGCGGGATTCCTTCCAACGCATTGAGTACGGCCAATGGAATGAGCTTTTCGGGAAACTGATACGGACCGTAATTGTTCGAGGCGTTGCAGATGATCACCGGCAGCTCATAAGTTCTGTACCAGGCGCTTGCCAGATGGTCGGACCCGGCCTTGCTGGCCGAATAGGGCGAGCTCGGCTGATATCGCGAATCCTCTCGGAACCGGCCCTGCGGGCCCAGCGAGCCGAAGACCTCGTCGGTCGAAACGTGAACGAAGCGAAACCGGCCGCGGCGACCGGTTGGCAATGCTTCCCAATATCTCCTCGCGGCTTCGAGCAGCTGATACGTGCCGACGACGTTGGTGTGAATGAATGCGGACGAATCGCTGATCGACCGGTCGACGTGAGTCTCCGCCGCGAGGTGCAGCACCGCATCGGGCTCGAATTGCCGGAAAATACGGTCCATTGCCGCACGCTCGCAGATATCCGCGCGTTCGAATGCGTAGCGCGCATGCTGGGCGATTGCGGCCAGCGATTGGAGATTTGCCGCATAGGTCAGCTTGTCGACGTTTAGGAGCGATATTCCTTCTGCCACCAGCCGCCGGCATGCCGCGGATCCGATGAACCCCGCCCCTCCGGTCACCAGCACGCGCATCCGCTTTCCCCTCAATCGAAATAGGCCGGAAGCTCGCGAAACTGCGGAAGCCCCCGATCCTTCTCCGAAACGACTGCATCAGCCGCCGCGACGGGCCACTCGATGCCCAAGCTGGCGTCGGCCCAATGGACGCCGCGGTCGTGCTCGGCCGAATAGACGTTGTCGACCTTATAGAAGACTACGCTGTCGGGCTCCAGCGTACAAAAGCCGTGGGCGAACCCTGCCGGGACCAGGAGCTGCTCTCCCGCCGCCTCGCTCAGCTCGATTGCCAGATGCTTGCCGTAAGTTCGGGAAGGGCGCCGCAGATCCACGACGACATCGAGGATCCGCCCTCGCAGAACGCGAACCAGCTTGGTTTGCGCGAGCGGCGGAATCTGGAAGTGCAGGCCGCGGATCGTTCCGGCGGTGCCCGACCTCGACTCGTTATCTTGGACGAATTCGTGATCGATCCCGGCGGCGACGAAATCGGACCGCACGTACGTTGCGGCAAAATAGCCGCGAGCATCCGAGATACGCTTCGACCGGATCAGCTTTACGCCGTCGATCCGCAACGAATGGATTTCGAGGCTCATCGCTTGGCAGCCCGGCGCCTGACCGAGGTTGACCGAAGGGCCTCCCGTCTCATCCCTTTTCCCGCATCAACCGGGCCCGCTCGCGCTGCCAGCTGCGCTGCTTTTCGGTCTCACGTTTGTCGTGCAATTTCTTGCCGCGCGCGATCGCAATTTCGATCTTGGCGCGGCCCTTTGGATTGAAATAGAGCTTCAGGGGCACGAGCGTCATGCCCTCGCGCTCCACCGCACCCCTGAGCTTGTGGATTTCACGGGCATGCAGCAGCAGCTTGCGCGGCCGCCGCGGAGAATGATTGAAGCGGTTCGCCTGCAGATATTCGGGGATATGGGCGTTGTAGAGCCACAATTCGCCGGCTTGCTCCGCGGCATAGGATTCGGTGATCGTCGCCTTGCCTTGCCGCAGCGATTTGACCTCGGTCCCGGTCAGCGCGATGCCGGCCTCGTAGGTGTCGCCGATTTCGTAATGAAAGCGCGCCCTGCGATTGTCCGCGACGACCTTGATTGCGCGCTCCGGCTTCTCCGCCATCGCCGGTCAATTGATGAGTCCGGCATGAACCATGGCCTCGCGCACGGCGCTTCGCGTATGCTCCGCGACCGGCACCATCGGCAGGCGCACCGTCTCCGCGCACTTGCCCAGCAGCGCAAGCGCGAATTTCGCCGGCGCCGGATTGGTCTCGATGAACAGCGTGGTGTGCAGCGGCATCAGCTTGTCCTGAAGCTGGAGCGCGGTTGCGTAATCGCCGCGCAGGCACGCGGCCTGGAACTCGGCACACAACCGCGGGGCCACGTTCGCAGTCACGGAAATGCAGCCGTGGCCGCCGTGCGCCATGAACCCGAGCGCGGTCGCGTCCTCGCCCGAGAGCTGATTGAACTCCGGCCCGATCGCCTGGCGCTGCTGGGAAACCCGCACGACATTGGCCGTGGCGTCCTTCACGCCGGCGATATTCCCGAGCTCGAACAGGCGCCGCATGGTGTCGACCGACATGTCGATCACGGAGCGGGACGGAATGTTGTAGATGATGATCGGGATGCCGATCGCGTCGTTGATCGCCTTGAAGTGCTGGTAGAGACCTTCCTGGGTCGGCTTGTTGTAATAGGGCGTCACGATCAGGACGGCATCGGCTCCGGCCTTTTCCGCGTGCCGGGCGAACGCGATCGCCTCCGCGGTCGAGTTCGAGCCGGCGCCGGCTACCACGGGAACGCGGCGGTTCACCTGCTCGATGCACCATTCCACCACCTGCCGATGCTCGTCATGGCTGAGCGTCGGGCTCTCGCCGGTGGTCCCCACCGGCACCAACCCCTGCGTTCCCTCAGCGATTTGCCAATCCACCAGCCCGCGAAACGCCTTCTCGTCGAGCGAGCCGTTCTTGAACGGGGTGACGAGCGCGGTGAAGGAGCCTCGGAAGCTCGTCGTGGCGGTCATGACACCATCCTTTGCTCGCTGGCGGAACCCGACGGGAGCCCCATCCATACCGGGTCGAACCCGGGGACGAAAGCCCCGGCTGGAGCTTTGGTTTCGGCCGAGCAGTCTGCGCCGAGATCCGCGAGGGACAACAGGGATCTTTGCCTAGCTTTCGCCGTGGTCTTAGCCGATCCTTTACGCGGGTCCGCGATGATCGGCTGGGAGGTCGCCCAAACTCAACTTGAAGCCGAAATTTGCTGGTTTCCTGCGGGCTTGCCGCTAAGAGCCGCGATCGCATGGGATCGGGCCGAGCGGCCGCCGGCGCCCAGTCCAGAACGAGAAACGGCCCCGCTTGCCGAACCGCAGCGAATCACCGATCCGACAGGCACCATTGTCACCATCGTCAGGCCCGATGAAATTCCCCGGCACCGCAGTCGCCTCCCTCCTGGCTTTGGCAACAGCCCTCGCCTGGCTGGCCGACGGCACGGTCTCGCTCGCCAGCCCCAAGTCCATTCCCCTGCCCCGCCCCCGGCCGACGCTGGTCGCTCGCAGCGAATCGGGCCTCGTGACCCCGGTCGCGCTGCAATCGAAGCTCTCCGCCCCGCCGGCGGCCCCGACCGCCGCCTCGGGCCCCGATTTCGGGGCGGTCAAGCAAGCCTTGGAACTCATCCGGCGCGGCAAATCCGGGGAGGCCACGTCGGTCGAGGCGAACATTCATGACCCCGCCGCGAAGAAGCTCGTGGAATGGGCCATTCTGCGCAGCGACGAGAACACTGCGGGATTCGGCCGTTATGTCGCGTTCCTTTCCGCGAACCCGGGCTGGCCGAGCGCCGGCATGCTGCGCCGGCGCGCCGAAGCCGCACTGCTGCAGGAAGGGCGCGGCCCCGCCACGGTGCTCGCCTTCTTCGCCAAGACCCAGCCGATGACGCCCCGAGGCCGGTTCGCGCTCGCCCGTGCGCTGCTGGCGCAGGGCGACCGCGCCGCAGCCCAGTTCTATGTGCGCGAGGCCTGGCGCTTCGACGCCTTCCCCGAGGAGCTGGAGAGCCAGGCCCTCGCCGCGTTCGGCGATTTCATCACGCCGGCCGACCACGTCGCTCGCATGGACGACCGGCTCTCGTTCCAGGATATCGAGGGCGGAATGCGGATGGCGCGGCGGCTTGGCGCTGTCGAAATGGCCATCGCCAGGGCGCGAGCCGCGGTGATCACCAAGGCCGGGAATGCCGGCCAGCTGCTCGATGCCGTGCCGGAGGAGGGCCGCGGCGATCCCGGCTACATGTTCAGCCGCATTCAGTGGCTGCGTCGGAACGAGCGGATTCCGGAAGCGGCCGGCCTCCTGCTGGCAGCTCCCAGGGATCCGGCGGTTTTGCACAACCTCGACGAGTGGTGGATCGAGCGGCGCCTGATATGCCGAAAAATGCTCGACCTCGGCGATCCGCAAACGGCATATCGAATCGCTCGCGATGCGGCCCCGCCGCCCCGCGAGAACTATCGTGGCGAGCAGCAATTCACCGCCGGCTGGATCGCGCTTCGGTTCCTGAACGATCCGCAGCTGGCGATGCCGCATTTCGCCGGCATCGCGCAGGGCATCACCAACCCGATCACGCTGGCGCGCTCGGAATATTGGCAGGGCCGGGCGGCGGAGGCCGCGCACCGGCTCGCGCAGGCGCGTGCGCATTACGAGGCATCGGCACGCTATCCCACCGCCTATTATGGCCAGATCGCCCGAGGCAGGCTCGGCCTTTCCGAGATCGCGCTGCGGCGGCTGCCGGAGCTGAGTTCGGCGCAGCACGGCGCGCTCGCCGATCTCGATGTGTTGCGGGCGGCCGAAATGCTGTACGCGGCCGGCGCACACCATCTCATCCTCCCGTTCGTGGCGGACCTGGGCGATCGAATGCCGGACGCGCACGCGCTGGAAGCGCTCGCCCGGATCACCGAGAGCCACGAGGACGCCCGCGCCATGCTGCTCGTCGGCAAGGGGGCGCTGGCGCAGGGCCTTGCCTTGGATGCTTACGCGTTTCCCACCTTCGGCGTTCCCCATTTCGGCGCGATCGGCCCCGAGGTCGATCGCAGCATCATCTATTCGATCGTGCGCCAGGAGAGCGCCTTCGACCAGAACGACGTGTCGACCGCGCAGGCGATGGGATTGATGCAGGTCACCCCGGAGGCGGGGCGCCATGTCGCCGGCCGGTTCGGGGTCCGCTATGATCAGAAGAAGCTGCGCCACGATGCCGTCTACAACACCCAGATGGGCGCAGCCGAGCTCGGGGAACTTTTCCAGATTTATCGCGGCTCCTACATCCTGGCGTTCGCCGCCTACAACGCCGGCCAGGGCCGGGTCAAGGAATGGCTCGAGCGCTACGGCGATCCGCGCGATCCCGCCGTCGACCCGATCGATTGGGTCGAGCGCATCCCGTTCGCCGAGACGCGCAACTACGTCGAGCGGGTGATGGAGAATCTGCAGGTCTATCGCATCCGGCTCGGGGGCGGATCGCGGCTGATGATCGAGGCGGACCTCTACCGCGGCGCCGTCGCGAATTGAGCCGGTCTCCTAATGCCCGCGCTTGTCGCGGGCATCCACGTCTTAATAGCGTGCTGCATCAAAGACGTGGATGGCCGGGACACCCCCGGGCTCTATTTGGGCACGGCCCAGCGAGTTGATAACCCGGGGGCGGCCACGACGGGCGCAGTGAGTCATGATCCGACGCCATTGGCATGACGCCGCTTGGACGACTTGGCGCCTGTGCTAGGATATTGTGAGAAAGGGAGGCCCACGATGAAGTTGATCCACGCATTGGCGCTGGGCGCGGCCTTGATTTTGGTCGCGTCGATTCAAATCGCCGTCATGTCGCCTGCCTGTGCCGTAGAGCCCGAAGGCAAAGCCTCCAAGTCGAAAACCAAGAAAGCGACGAGCAAACCTCGGCACCACGCGACGACCCCCCAGGCCGGGCAACCACGGGCGGCAGATCCGCAAGAGCGCAAAAATTATGGTTATTAGCGCTGCGGCGGTTGACAGTCTTTAGCCGCGGCATTGCGACCTGTCCGAGCGCAGATGACGACGGAACCGATCACCGGCGACACCGACGGCGAGGGCTGGTCGCCGATCTTCGTCACCGCGCAGGATGGCCTCAGGCTTCACGTCCGCGATTATCGGGCGCGTGCTGCGACCGGGTTGCCGGTCGTGTGCTTGCCGGGCCTCACCCGCACCGGCGCCGATTTTCACGAGCTCGCGCGGACCCTGGCGGGGGATGCTGCCGAGCCCCGGCGCGTCATCGCGCTCGATAGCCGCGGCCGCGGCCGCTCGGATCACGACGGCAAGCCGGCCAATTATTCGCTTCCCGTCGAGGTTGCGGACCTCGTTTCGGTGCTCACGGCGCTCGAGATCGACCGCGCGGTGTTCGTCGGAACCTCCCGGGGCGGCATCCTGGCGATGCTGCTCGCGCCCGTGCGACCCAGCGCGATGGCGGGGGTCGTCCTCAACGACGTCGGGCCGGTGACCGAAGCCCAGGGGCTGATCCGCATCAAGGGGCTGGTGGGCAAATTGCCGACCCCGCGCACGTTCGAAGAGGGGGCCGACATCCTGCGGCGGCTCGGCGCGACCCAGTTCCCGAACCTCGGCCCTGCGGATTGGCTGCGGCAATCCAGGCGCACCTGGAACAAAGAGGACCACCGGCTGGTCCTTGCCTACGACCCGAAGCTCGCGACGATTCTCGATGGCATCGATCTGGAGCGGCCGCTCGCCGCTTTGTGGGCGCAGTTCGACGCGCTCGCCCGCGTGCCGCTGATGGTGATCCGGGGCGGAAATTCCGACATTTTGTCGCGCGCCACCCTCGAGGCCATGCGCGCGCGCCGCGCCGACCTCGATTTCGTCGAGATCCCCGACCAGGGTCATGCACCGCTGCTCGACGAGCCCGAGATCATCCGCCGCATCGCCGGCTTCATCGCGCTGTGCAAGTGACGGACATGTGCGTCCGGCACCTATGAAGACAGGCTGTAGCCGTTCGTCCAGGCGGAAGGACCATGACACCGCCGAGGGTAGCAAGTCGGCGACGCGATGAATCTGAGTCATACAAGGATAGGGCACGGTGACGCGGCAAAAGTTCTCGAGTGTGAATCGAAAGTCTCCCGGTACTTCGCAGACGTTTCACAATGCGAGGGCGCTGCACGCCCAGCAGCGGACATGGGAAGCGGAACAGCTCTACAAGCGCGCGCTGAAATCGGACGATCGCCATTTTCCATCGCTTTATCATTTGGGCCTCCTTTACCTCCAACAGGGCAGATTCGACGAAGCGGCGCGCTCGTTCCGCCGGGCGATCAACGTCGATCGCCAATCGGCCGAGGCGCACCACCATCTCGGCGTTGCTCTGATGAGTCTCGAACTCCCAGAGCAGGCCATCCGCCGGTACGAGACCGCCCTCTCGATCCGGCCGGACCTCGCCGAGACGCACAATAATCTCGGCCATGCTCTGCAGACAATCGGCCGCAATCACGATGCAATTGAGCACTATAAGAAGGCGCTGGCGATCACACCCGCTTATCCCGAGGCTCACAACAATCTCGGCAACGCGTTGCTGGCGCTCGGTCGAGTGGAAGAAGCAATTGCGCAGTACAAAGAGGCACTTGCAATCAGGCCCAACTACGTCGACGCCTGCATTAATCTCGGCAACGCGCTTGCGAGACTCGGTCATTATGAAGCGGCGATGGCAAGCTACAACAAGGCGATTGCCCTGAGACCGAGACATGCCGATACCTACCATAGCCTAGGCAATGCCCTCGGCATGATGGGCCGTCATCAAGAAGCCCTTGTCAGCTACGGAAAAGTGCTCGCTCTGCGGCCGCAGGATGCTGACTTGCATTTCAGGTTGGGCAAGGCATACGAAGCACTTGCCCAACATGAAGAGGCCCTGAAGAGCTACGATCAGGCCCTTGCGATAGACCCCGATCACGTCGGAGCGCTTACCGGTCGCGGCCACGAACTAAAACTGTTCCGGAACTATGTCGATGCCGCGAAAGTGTTCGAGAGTCTCGTGCAACGTGGTGTGTGCTCCGCCGAGGCGCTTCTTGGGCTCGCCGGTATGCCGGCATCTGTCATCACCATAGACGTGCTGGCCCACCTGGACAAGGTGACTAGGCAGGCCGACGAGGACCAGGCAAAGTTTGAGAATTGCATCGCTTTCGCTCGAGCCGCGGCTTTGGATAAGGCGGAACGCTACGCGGAAGCGTGGGAGCATCTCGTCCGAGCAAACCGCGCGGCCTTTCTGGCCAACCAAGAGGCCTTCGAAGACGTCGCCGCGAGGCAGAGCCGAAACCTGATGCGGCTGCGGCAGAGTTCGGCGAAGCAGCCCGGCGCGACCGGGGACGGTGGGCAGGTGATTTCCCTATTCATTCTCGGCCCTTCGCGATGCGGTAAGACAACGTTGGAAAGCCTCGTGAACACGCTCGATGGCGTTAAGCGCGGCTACGAGGATTTCAGCGTGGGGAACGCCGTTGCTCGCACATTTCAGACGACAGCGCTTGGCGGAACCCCGCTGTTGGAAAACTTGCCTTCCAGCCTTTTTTCGTCATGCCGGGACGCATACCTGGCCGAACTGGCCGCACGCGCCGGATCAGCCAAGATCTTCACCAGCACGAATCCGGGACGGATCCATGATGCCGATCTGATAGCTGCTGCGTTTCCCAACGTGCGATTTCTATTGGTGAAGCGTGACCTCGACGACAACCTTTTGCGTATTTATCAACACAGATACAATACTGGGAATTTTTTCTCCTACAATCTCAAGGCGGCGCGAGATCATATTCTCTGGTATCACGAGATGATGATGCTGTTGGCCGAGCGATTTCCGCGTATCGTGCGCGTGCTCCAGTACGAGGCCATGATCGCTGATCCGGCCGCTGCTTTGCGGGTAGCGGCGGAGCTGTGCGGAGTTCCCGGTCGCGCAAGCCCTTTGCCGGCAATCGCAGACGACCGGGGATGTGCGATGCCATATAGGCAGTACATCGCCGCCGAACTTGAGCGTTGAGGCGCACAAGCGCGGCGGCGAAGCGGACTCTTCTCCCGAGGGTGCCTGCCGGACCTTAGAGGCCGGCGAGGGTTCGCCAGGCTGCTCGAGTTCCGTTTCAGCCCGCGGCCGCGATAACCACACGCGCCTTCTTCGACACACCAAACGCCTTCACCGACACAATCGGTCGGCAATACATGAGGAAACGACACCGGCGAGGCAGCCATATGCCGATTCGTTGAGGCGTCGATTCTCCGAGCATATAGGCTGAGGAAACAAAACAACAGCCGCTGAACCATACATTCGGAAGTTTTGGTGCTCAGATCCAAGGGATGGGCGCTGCGGCAGGACCCGTGCCGCGCGCGAGTGAGGCTCGGACCGAGGCGGCCGTCGTGAGCACGGCGGATCGGCTCATTAGCGCCGGCCCCCTCCCAATACAGAGCAGGGCTGAAATTGCCCCTGGCCGTCATCGGCGACGCCGTCATAGGTCGATATCCACCATCCCGGCCTAGCCTCGTACATGTAAGGCCCTGTCGGCACCGGAGCCGGCGGCGGGACGATCCGGGCGGCGCTCCGATGATGCGTGTGATGTTTCCTCCCTGCCAGCGCCGCACTCTTGTCGAGGATTGCTAAAACCGCAACCGCAGTCGCCAGAAGTCTGTGTCGACCAGGGCATGCACCGCTGCTCGACGAGCCGGGCATCATCCGCCGCATTGCCGGCTTCATCGCGCTGTGCGATTTGGGATAAAGGTGGGGGGCACGACCCGATCTCTCGAAGGCCGAGCCGCACCCTGCTTCCGTGTAGCCTCTTCCGGCCTGCTCTATTATGATATCGTCACCGCTGCTGGGTCGCTGAAGATCCGCCCGAGACGAGATTGAGCGAAGATTGACGAGGCCGCCGATTGGGCGGGAACGCGGCGCGGAACAACAGGGAGGCCTGTTATGGGAAAAGTCGCGGTGACGGCGGTGATCATCGCCTTGTTGACGGCCCCCGCTCATTCCCAAACCATGCAACAGAGGCAGGAAGAAAGGGGGAGCACAGTCACGAAGACCCCGATGCAAAAACTGGAAGAAGAGCGGGCCCAGAGGGCTCTTCAGGCCGACAGGGACTACGATGCGGCCATGAAACGATCGAAGGGGACAACGCCGAGCACTGCGGCGCCGAGCACTGCGCCGGATCCTTGGCAAAATGTGAGGCCCAGTCCCTCCACCGCCAAGAAGGCAAATTAGCGCGGGGCCTGGTCCGCACAATTTCATGACCGGAAACCCGCTTCATGCCGGCTCCCGCCGGCCCGCCGCAGACGTGGTGGCAGCCCTGCGCCAAGCAATCGCCGCCCACCAGGCCGGCAATTTCGCCCGCGCCGAATCCCTCTACAGCTTCGTTCTCTCCAAGGACGAAAAGCAGTTCGACGCGCTGCATATGCTGGGGGTCCTTGCCGGACAATTGGGTGATTTTCCCAGGGCAGATCGGCTCATCCGTCTGGCCCTGAAGGTCGATCCGCGATCGTTCGAGGCCCATTCCAATCTCGCCCGCGTTCTGCTCGAGCTGAAGGAATACCAGCAAGCTCTAGGTGCTGCCGACCGGGCGCTGTCGCTCCATGCGAACTATGCCAATGCCCATCTGCTTCGAGGTTCCGCGCTGTTGTTGTTGCACAAGCCCGAGCCGGCGCTGCAGAGCTTCGACCGGGCGCTGGCACTCCAACCGGACTTCGCGATGGCGCGCTTCAATCGCGGCGAGGCCCTTTTCGAGCTGAGGCGTTACGACCAAGCGCTGATCGCCTATCAGCAAGCGCTGGCCATCCAGCCTGCCTACGCCGACGCGTGGAAAGGCGCAGGCAACGTCTTCTGCGTCTTCCGGCGTTTCGACCAGGCGCTCGCCGCCCATGACAAGGCGCTGGCCATCGAGCCGCATCTTGCAGGAGCATGGCTTGGGCGATGCAACGTTCTTTACCAGCTCGGGCAGTTCGATCAGGCCCGCGCTGCCTGCGACAAAGCACTCGCCATCAAGCCTGATTTCGCCGATGCGTGGGTCGCGCGCGGCAACCTGTTGTCCGAGCAGGCGCCGTTAGCGGAGGCACTGGCCGCCTACGATCGAGCGCTCGCCCTCGATCCTGACATGAAATATGCGCGGGGATCGCGTCTTTTCGCAAAACTGCGCCTCTGCGACTGGAGCAACCTCGACGCCGAATGCTCGCAGCTCATTTCTGCCGTGAAAGCTGGAGGTCACGCCTGCCCTCCGTTCGCGCTGCTCGCCCTCTCTTCATCACCGAATGATCAGCTCGAATGCGGGCGCCTATTCGCGGCCGACGAAGGTCTCGGCGCCAAGAAGCCCCTCCATAGCGGCCGGAGCCGATCGCACGACCGGCTCCGGATCGCGTATTTGTCCGCAGATTTTCGTCAGCATGTGGTCGCGACCGTTGCTGTCGAACTTTTCGAGCTGCACGATCGAGATCGTTTCGAGGTGCTGGGCGTTTCTTTCGGGCAAGACGACCGCAGCGAGTTGCGGGCTCGGATCGTGAAAGCCTTCGACCGATTCCATGACGTCAGAAGCGACGATGGTCGCCAGGTGGCGGAGCTATTGCGCAAGGCCGAAGTCGATATCGCCATCGATCTGATGGGCTATACGGAGCATTCGCGGCCGGAAATTCTCGCGCATCGCCCTGCACCGGTCCAGGCAAGCTATCTCGGTTTCCCCGGAACGATCGGAGCAGATTTCATCGACTACATTCTGGCCGATCGTTTCGTATTGCCGTTCGATCAGCAGGCGTTCTTCACCGAGAGCATCGTGCATTTACCGGATTCGTATCAGCCGACCGATTCGAACAGCGAAGTTTCCGACAATGTTCCGCGGCGAAGCGAAATCGGATTGCCGGAAGACCAATTCGTGTTCTGCTGCTTCAACAACAGCTACAAAGTCTCCCCGCAGATCTTCGACGTCTGGATGCGGCTATTGAAATCGATCGAAGGCAGCGTGCTCTGGTTGACGGTTGCCGACGATCCGGCGCGACAAAACCTGCGTCGGGAGGCCGAACGACGCGGCATCGAGGCCCGCCGCCTGATTCTCACCGATCGAGTGGGGCATGCGGACTATTTGGCGCGCCAGGTCCTGGCGGACCTGTTCCTGGACACCTTGCCCTATAATGCGCATGGGACAGGAAGCAACGCGCTCGGCGCCGGGCTGCCGGTGTTGACCTGTCGGGGTGCCACCTTTGCCGGGCGGGTTGGGGCCAGTCTTCTCCACGCGGTCGGCTTGCCCGAGCTCGTGACCAATAGCCTCGAAGAATACCAAGCGCTGGCCCTCAAGCTCGCAACCGATCGCGACTTGCTCCGATCCATCCGCCGCAAGCTCGAGATCAATCGCGCCACGGCTCCGTTGTTCGATACCGCTCGCTTGTGCCGCCACCTCGAAGCTGCCTACCAAATCATGTGGGGTCGATATGGCCGAGGCGAGCCGCCTGCGAGTTTCTCCGTGATGCCGGTCCCGAGTGCGGCGGGGGGCGAAAGCTGGCCAGTTTCGAGGTGATCGGCCGCCCCTGCCCGAGGATTGCCTCCCCGACGCGTTCTTGCCATTAAGGCGGCGCATCCCCTGCCTCCGCGGAGAGCCCGTTTGGAGGCATTTCCAGCGCTCGGACCGCTGCCCAGGAACCGAAGATGCCAACGGCCGAAAAAGCTGCCCTTGTGGCGCCCGCAATGCTAGCTGCGAGCCTGTGGGCAATCTCCGCCCTCGGCCAAGCCGCAAGTCCCGGCGATCAATGTTTGAGCGCCCGCAATGCGCCCCCGGACGTGTTGATCCGCGAGTGCACGGCGGCGGTCCAGTCGGGCGGGCACGCGCTGCCGGCGATCTATCTCACCCGCGCCGCCGCCT
>WNFE01008592.1_pt1 | contig 12804 bp, 8 predicted proteins | sample 5400451 | NCBI WGS metagenome assembly WNFE01 (sample SAMN13153344, study PRJNA577476) | soil metagenome | isolation source: 200 cm saprolite under Douglas fir tree site 2 hole 2 | place: USA:California | collected 2015-04-18 | reverse complement strand
CCTCGCCCTGAATGCCACGACCGGTGAGGCGAAGTGGTTCTTCCGCACCGCCGGCTCGGTCGCGGCATCCCCAGCGATCGCGGGGCTGCGGCTCATCGTGCCATCGAAGGACGGCGATGTGTACGCGATCGATCGAGAGTCCGGGACCCTCGCATGGAACGTCTCCGTGGACGCCGGGATCTCTTCGCCCGCAGTTTTCGGGGGCACCGCGTTCGTCGGCGGCGGTTTGTTCGGAGGAGATGGTCGTATCGTGGCACTCGACGCAGCGAGCGGAGCCCTTCGATGGTCGTATGCGCCGAACGGTCCCGTGCAATCCTCGCTGACCTGTGCCGATGGCAAAGTGCTCTTCGCGACGAACGCCGCACACGGGCGTCGTGTTCGCACCGAGCGACAACGGACACGTGTACGCGTTGGGTCCGTCGCTCGGCAACCCGGTCCCGACGCCGAGCTCCCTCTCGCTCTGGTTGTATGTGGGCCTTCCGATCGCGGTCGTCGGCGTGATTGCGGTCCTCGTTGGCTTCGCGGTCCGACGGAGGTCCCGTCGTGGCCCTTAGGCTCAGCGAGCGGCTGCAAGCGATCGTCTTCGTGGGGATCCTAATCGCCGCGATTGCGGGATTGTATGCGACCACTCAGCTGATCCAGCCGGTCCCTGTGCGGGCGTCCGCCGTCCACCTGGTGCGTCTCGTCGTCGAAGGCGCCGGCTGGTCGATTGAATACGCGCCCCTTGCGACGATGAATAATACGGCCTTCGGCCTCCTCCTCGAGGCGTCCGCGGAGTTGGGATTCCCCGTCGCGTACGTCTGGTACCAGATCCCGCAGGGCGTCTTCGTCACCGCGATTAATGGTTCCGTGAACGGCGAGGGCAGCCGGTTCTGGCTATACCAGGTGAACGGCGTCTATCCAAGCCTGGCCGCGGACCATCAGGCGCTCCACGACGATGACGTCGTGCGTTGGACGTTCAGCGCATCGCAGGACGGGATGTGAGATGCGGCGCGGATGGCGGACCGTCGTCGAGGCGGGCCTGGGAGACACGCGAACCCGGATCCTCGGTGTGTTCCTGATCATCGTCGCAGTCGTCGGGACACTGCTCATGCATTCGTATGCGAACATCGAGACCGTTTTTGCGGCGAGCCTCCTGGCAGGCTCCCTTCTGGGCCGCTGGTGGACGATCCTCGTCCCGCTGACGGCGCTGGCGGTCCTCCAGCCGCTCGAGTGGTCGACGACGTACGTCGGGTATGGGCTGAACGCAATCACCGGGATCACGTTCTTCGTGATCTCCGGTTACGTGTTCGTCGGATTCCTGGGCCGCCGGATTCGACCGCGGGTGTTGTTCCGCGTGAAGTCCGTGGCCCTCCTCACAACGATCAGCGTCCCGGTCACGATCGCGTACGACCTGTGGACGGCCTTCGGTGAATGGTACTTCATCACGCGGCCGTTCGGCGTGGGCATTCGGACGGTCCTCGAGGCCCAGGTGCCGTTCACGCTGTACCACCTCCTGAGTTCGCTGATCTTCGTGCCGCTCTTCGGGACCATCTTCCTCTTCCTCCATGCGTACGGCTGGCCCGCACGCACCCCGTCGGCAACCGTCGCTGATCCCGACCGCGAGTGATCAGAGGAGTTCCTCGATCTTCGCCCGCATCCGGCGGACCTCTTCACGACGACGTTCGAGTTCTGCCTCCTGATTCCGGATCGCGCGTTCTCGGTTCTCGAGGCGCGCCTTCAAGGAGTCTAATTCCCGCCCGAGGGCCTGCAACCGAATTCGCTCTCGTTCGGTCGTCTTGTCCTTGCCTTTCAGTTCGGAGGTCGCGGCCCGCATCTTCTCCTTTTCCTCGGCGAGGGCTTCGCGTTCCTTCGCGAGCGTCCGCGCAACGAGTGCTTCAATCGTCGCTTCCTTGCGGGAGACGCGCTCGCGTTCCGCTTCGAGGTTCTTCCAGATCGCTTTCGTCTCGGTTCGCTCGCGAGCGATCGCCGCGGTGTCGTCCTTCAGCTTTTTCTCCAGTTGGTCGAGCGCTTTCGTCTGGGCTTGGAACTCCGCCGTCGCCGTCTCGAACCGTCGTTCACGCTGCTCTAGGTCCGCGTAGGCGCGCGCGGCCTTCTCCACCTCGGTCCGTTGGGCCTCGAGTCGAGCCTCCTCTTCCTGGACGTGCTCCTTCAGTTCGGCGCTCTTCTCGTCCGCCGCTTTCTCCGCGTACTTGAGCAGGCTCATCGCTTTTGTCTTCACGTCACCCGCGTCCTGTTCCCGCGCCTCGATCAGGCTGGCCTCGGATTCGAGTTCCTTCGAGCGCTTGCCGATTTCCGTCTGTCCGCGTTCCATTTCCTTCCGCAGGTCCGCGATGTCTCGAGTCTCGGCGGTAAGCCGCTCCTTCGCAGCCTTCAGTTCTTTGTCGATCTGGTCGAGTTCGGCCTTTCGTCGGTCGATTCCCTTCTCGAGCCGGTTCGCCTCGGCATCCCGTTTCGCGAGGTCAGTGGCGAGGGCCTTGAATTCCTCGTCGCGCTCCGCCAGCTCGGACCTTCGGTCCTCCAGGCTCCCGGCCGCCTTGGCGAGGTTCGCGAGTTTTTCTTTGATGTCCGTCTCGCGAGCGGCGATTTCTCCCGTCCGCGTACGAGCGGCTTCTTCGTCGGCGGCATTTCGCGCTTCGGTGGCCTTCGCGGCTTCGATTCGAGCATCGAGCTTCTTTGAATCCGATCGTGTGCGCTTTTCGAGTGCAACGAGGGAGGCCCGCGCGCGGACGAGCTCCTTCTGGGAAGCCGAGAGATCTCTCGCCTCTTTGGCCCGGACTTGGGAGGCCTTTTCGATTTCCTTCTGTCGGGTCGCGAGATTGTCTTCGCCTTTGTCCATCGCCTCTTGTCGTCGATCCAACTCGCGTCTGCGCTGGGCCAGCCCGGTCTCGGCCGCCGTCAGGGCGGTCTCCTTCGCGTTCACATCCTTCGTGCCTGTGGTCAGGGCGGCCTCTCGACGTTCCAGGTTCGTTTCCGACCGCCGCAGGTGTTCTTCTCTCGCACGGAATTCCGTTTCCCGTAGGGCGAGCTGCTTTTCCTTCGTCTCGGCGGTCGCCAGGAGGCGTCGGGCTTCCTCGAGTTCTGCTTTGGCGGCCGATTCGTGGCGCTTCGTCTCGCGGGTCGCGGTGGCTTGGCTTTGCTCCGACTCCTTCTGGAATGACATCAGGAGCTTCTCGCGTTTCACGAGGTCGGCTTCGGAGGATGCGATGGATTTCTCGCGTTCCACGTGCGCCGCCTCCTGTGCGGCGACGTCTCGCAGGCGCGCCTCCAGGAGCTTCCCATTGTTCGTCAGATCGGAGCGGATGGCATCCGCGGCCTTGCGATCGGACGCGAGCGCCTTTCGCGCCCGCTCGAGCTCGACACTTGATTCGCGGAACTCCAGGCGTTCGGCCGCGAATCCGGATTCCCGCTTTTCGAGGTCTGGGAGCGCCGATGCGTGCTCTTTTTCGCGGCGATCCAAGTCGCTGAACCGGGACTCGAACTTCGTGACCGCGGCCTTGTGCGCATCGAGCGCCGACCGCAGTTCCTTCTCGCGGTCGCTCAGCCCTTTCGTCCTTTCCTCCAAGGTCTGCTCCCGCCGCGTGACCTTGCTTTCTTCTCGTCGAAGGGCGGCCTGCTCCTCCTTCAGCGACTTCTCGCCTCCCGCCAGGACCGTCGAGGCTTCTGTGATTTCTCCCTGAAGCTTCGTCAAGCTGGCCTCGCGGATTTTCGCGGCCTTTTCCTCCTTCTGGACCGCTTCGATTTGGTCGGCGAGCGCTGCCCGCGACGCCTCGAGCGCCTTCCGCCCGGAATCGAGCTCCTTTCGCGCGCGCTCGAGTACGGCGTTCGCTTCCTTGAGTTCGGATTGTTCCTTGGCTTCGATCGCCGTACGCTTCTGGAGGTCTGCGCGCGTCGCAACGATGGCTTCGTCTTGCCGCTCCACGGCTTGGACCCGGGATTCCAGTTTCGCTTGGGAGGCTCTCAGGGCCTCTTCCCCGGATCGGAGTTCTTTTTCCCGCTGTTCGAGAGCCTTCGCTCCTGCGCCGAGCTGACTCTTCCGTCTCTCAAGCTCGTCGAGCTCTCGTGCCATGGCGGACCGCTCCCCCTTCAGGGACTTCTGAGCCTCCGCAAACGCTCCTTGAGCTTCGGCGAGGTCCCTTTCTCCCTTGGACACCGCAGCTTCTCGCGCCTTCGCCAGGCGCTCCGTCCGCTTCGCGGTCTCGATCTGTGATGCGACCTGTGCTCGAGTCGCCTCGAGTTCTCTCGTCCGTTCCGAGCTTTCCCCTTCCCGTTTCGATAGCGCCGCCTTGAGCGCGTCCGTCTCCGTCGCCGCGAGCTTCACTCGTTTCGTCATCGCGTCGAGCTCGGCCCGCTGGTCCGATAGTTCCTCTCGTCCCTTCGCGAGCTTGCCTTGATCTCGTTGCAACGCTCCGCGTTGGGTGATGAGTCCTTTCTCCGTATCCGCAAAGGCACGGCGAGCCTCCTCGAGTTTCTCTTGGCCCGCCGCGAGGTCGGCTTCGCGGGCTTTGATCGCTCGCTCCGCTTCGCGTGCGGCGCCGACTTCGAGCGCCACTTTTGCGACCGCCGCCTCGTTCGCCTTCGATTGTCGCGTGAGTTCCGCCTCCCGTTTGTCGAGCGCCGCTTCGCGTTCGCCTACGCGTGCGACGGAGCGCTCGAGGTCCCTTTGGGCCCGGTCCAGCTCGACACGTTGTCCCCGGATCTCGTTTCGCAACTTGGCAAGGTCCGCCCCTTCTCGGGAGACTTTCGCGACGCGCTTCTCGGACTCGCTCGCGCGGGATTGAAGAGTAGCCTCGTTCGCCTTGATGGCCGCCTCCCGCTCGATGAGCGCCGCCTCGCGGGACTTCAGGTCCGCGGCCACCGCTCCGGTTTCCTGGCCGGCCTTCTGAATCTGCCGTTCCCTGCGATCGAGTTCGCTTCGCCGTCCCGCGATTCGCCGTCCCGCGAGTTCGTCTCTCGCTTCGGCTTGGCTCCGTTCCTGAGCCGCGAGGGTGGTCGATTGAGAATCGAGTTGCTGTTTTTGTTTCGTCACGGCCGTCCCGAGCTCCCTGAGCTCCCGTTCGCGCCGCGTGAACCGTTCCTGCGCGGAGGTCGATCTCGCTTCCACGCGTTGGTCTCGTTGAGTGAGTTCCCGCGTGCGTGCCGCGAGGGCCTTCGCCTCCCCTTGGTTCTCCGTCTCCGCCTTCAAGACCTCCTTCTCCCGGCGGACCAAATCCCCCTCTCTCCGCTGGAGGATCTTTGCCGTCGAGTCCAGGTCTCCCTGTAATTTCGCAAGGCGTTTCTCGCGGGATTCGAGGTCCGTGCTCGCCGTCTCAACCGCAGACTCGCGAGCCGCGAGCTCGCTCGCCTTCGCGGACGTCGTTCGCGCCGTCTCGAGGTTCTTTGCGAGTGCATTCGCCCGGTGGGTCTCGGACTCGAGCTGGGTCTTTGCCCGGGTCAGCTCCGTCTTGAGTTCAATTTCGCGGCGCTGGAGGGCCTCGTTTGCCGCGTGAAGAGATTCCTGGAGCCCGTCGACCGCTTTGTCCCGTTTCACGATCTCGCGGTCTCGGGCCTGGAGAAGCTTGCGGGCCTCGTCGATTTCATGCGCATGGGTCTCGTCTCTGGCCTTCCCCTGTTCCTTGAGCTTCTCTTCCCTCTCCGTGATCTTCTTCTCCGCCTTCTCGACCGAGCGCTCCCGCTCTTTGATGCTCTTGAGGGCGGTCTCCGCCTCCAGGATGCGTTCCGCGGCGGACCGGGTTGCCTTCTGCGCTTCCGCCTCCCGCTGCCGGATGCGAACTTCGCCGCCCTCAAGTGCGGTCTCGCGTTCCGCGAGCTCCTTCGAACGTGCGTCCAGTTTCGCCGTCTGGGCCTTGAGCTCGGACTCCTTCCCACTCAGCTCACCCGCCTTCCCCGCCCTCTTGCGGAGTCCGACGACTTCGGCTTCGAGACGTCCGACTTTTTCCTTCTCTTCGCCAAACGCGCGATGGGCCTTCGCGAATTGCGCGGCGAGCTCCTTCTCCCGGTCTTCGCCTTGCCGGCGGGAGACCTCCGCTTCGGCCTGGCTGGATTCGAAGTTGCGCGAGACTTTCGCAAGGTCCTTCGCGAGAGCCGAGGATCGGTGCGCCTCGGATTCAAGCGCGGCCTTTGCCCTCGTGATTTCGGCCTCGAGTTCGAGTTCGCGTCGCTCGAGAGACTCGTTGGCGGCCCGAACGGACGCCTGCAGCCCCTCGACCTCCTTGATTCGCTTCGCGTTTTCTCGGTCTCGATCTTGGAGCAGCTTGCGAGCCTCGTCGAGTTCCTTCGAGTGCGTCTCCTCTCTCGCCTTTTCCCGTCGCGTCAGCTCCTGTTGCTTCTCCTCGAATTTCTTCTCGGCTTTCTCGACGGCGCGCTCTCGCTCGTTGATCGCCTTCAGGGCCGTCTCCGCCTCGAGGGCTCGTTCCGCCGCGGAGCGGGAAGCCTTCTCCGACCCCACTTCGCGCTCTCGAACGCGGGCCTCGTTCGCGGCCAGCGAGGCTTCGCGGTCCACGAGGTCCTTCGATTGGGCTTCGAGTTTTGCGAGCTGGGCCTTCAGCCCGGATTCCTTGCCGCTCAGTTCTCCGGCCTTGCCAGCGCGCTTGCGAAGTTCGTCGACTTCGTCCTTGAGGCGCCCGACCTTCCCCTTTTCGTCCTCGACCGTACTTCGCGCCTTCGTGAGTTCGGCGCTGAACGTTTTTTCCTGATCCTGAACCTGGCGACGGGAAGCGTCGGCTTCCGTTCGGACGGACTCCAGGCTTCGCACCGTCTTCGCCAAGTCCTTTCGTGATGCGTTGAGATCCTTCTCGAGGGCGCCGGACCGGTCCGCCTCCGACTCGAGGGCGGCCTTGGCCCTCGTGACCTCCGCCTCGAGTTCGAGTTCGCGGCGCTCCCTCGATTCGTTCGCCGCCTGGAGGGATGCCCGCAGACCCTCGGCTTCCTTGGTCCGCTTCGCAATCTCCCGAGCCCGGGCTTGGAGGAGTTCCCGGTTGTCCTCGAGCTCGTGCGCCCGAGCCTCGTCCTTCGCCTTGGTCTGGGCCGCGAGTTGATCCTCGGTCTCCCGGAGTTTCTTCTCCGCCTTCTCCGCGGTCCGTTCGCGGTCCTTGATCGCCTTGAGCGCCTTCTCCGCCTCGAGCGTGCGCTCGGCCGCCAGACGGGATGCCTTCTCGGTCTCCGCCTCGCGCGCCTCGAGCTGCGTCTCGTCCCCGGCGATCGTCGCCTCGCGGTCGGCGAGGGCCTTGGTCCGCGCATCCAGTTTCGCCCACTGGGCCCGGAGGTCCGCCTCTTTCTCCCCGAGTTCGCCCGCCTTCCCGGCCCGCTTGCGAAGCTCGTCCACCTCGTCCTTCAATCGGGCGACTTTGTCCTTCTCCTGGTCGACGGCGTTCTGCGCTTTGGTGAGGTCCGTGGTGAGCGAGGCTTCCCGGTCCTTGCCTTCGCGGCGCGAGGCTTGCGTCTCGCTTCGAGCCGACTCGAGGTTGCGGAGCATCTTCGCGAGGTCTTTCCGCGCGTTCTCGAGGTCCTTCTCGAGCTCGGTCGTCCGCTTGTCGGCCTGATCCCGCAAGGCCTTGCGCGTCTCCGCGAGCTCGGCTTCGCGCGCTTCGAGCTTCGTGCGGGACGCGTCAATCTCACGTTGCGCCTCCTTCACCTCACGGCTCGTCGAGTCGAGCTTGTCCTGAAGGGACGCGAGCGACTTCTCGCGGGAGGCCAGCTCTCGGTGTCGACCATCGAGGGATTCGACGAGGCGCTCGACCTCCTCCTCCCGCTTGCGAAGCGAGGTCTCTTTGGTCTCGAGGGCCGTCTGTCGTTTGTCCACCTTTTCCATGGCGGCTTCGGCGTCCGCGGTGGCGGCCTTGTTCTTCCTCAGATCTTGAAGTTCCTGCCGGGCCTCCTTGATCTCACCCTCGAGTTCCTTCACCGCCTTCTTCGCCTCGCGTTCGGCGGTCGCACTGGCGGCGTCGAGGGCCTTCACCCTCGCCTGCAGGTCCTGGATCGTATCGTCCTGTCGCGCGATCTGCGCGGTCTTCGCTTCGGACAGCTTGCGGGCGTCCTCGAGTTCTTTTCGCAGCTGGGTCTCACGGGCTTTCGCCTCCTCGCGCTCCGCGGCGTCGACCTTCAGCAGGACCGGCGCATCGATCTCATCCTCGCCGGCCTCGAGGGATTTCCGAGCCTTCTCGCGCAGTCCCATCGGCGATCACAGCAACTGGAGTTGCTCGAGGAGTTTCTCGTAGAGCGCGAACTTCTCCGACTTCGCGAACTTCCGGATCTTGTCCTTCGGCAGATCTCCGAGGAGCTCGTCGATGTCCTTCATGACGACCTTCAAATCGCCCTTCAGGTTCAGCAGTTCCTTCTGCTGCTCCATCAGCTGGTTCCGCTCTTCCGCCAGGCGCTCCATCTGCTCTTCGAGCTGGACCATCCGCGACTGGAGCGCGCCGAGTTCCTGATCCGACTTGAACGTGACCGGGGTCGGTTCTTCTTTCGACGGGGGACGAACACCGATCTTCTGTTCGAGTTCCCACCGCCGCCGCTCGAGGTCGACCTCCGACTCGGTCAGCGCGTGGTAGCGTTCGTCGAGGAGCCGCGCCTTGTCCCGCATCAACTCCTCGCGCTTCTCGATCTCCCGCTCCCGCTCGTGGACGCGGTTCATGACGGTCCGGAACTCATCCTCCCGTCGGACGAAGTCCGACTCCCGCTCCTTGAGCTGGCCGAAGGCCTTTTCGCGCGACTCCAGCTCATGCCGGAACGCGGAGATCCGACCGCGCAGCGAGGTCTCGCGGGCCTTCAGTTCTTCCTTCTGCATCCGGAGGATGTTGCGATAGGTGGTCTCCATGTCGACGAGACCTTCCTCGAGCTTCAGGATGTCCTCCTTCTCCAGGAGGAGCGTCTCGATCTGCCGTTTGAGTTCCTCCCGCTCCTGCACCTCGGCGGGGTCGGCCGACGACTCGAGGGCCTTGATCCGGCCCTGGGCTCGTTCGATCAACGCCTCCATTTGCTCGAGACGCCGCTTGCGGCGTTCGAGCATCCGGTCGAACGGCTCCGCGAGCTTCCACAGGGACTCCTCCACTTCTCCCTCGGCCCGATCGGATTCGAGGAATGGCGCCGGCTCGGTCCCCGGACCGGTTCCGTTCGCGCTTCGCCTCCGCGCCTTCTCGCGGCTCAGTTGCAAGATGCGACGGAGGTATTCCTCTTCCGGGGATTCGGGACCGGCGGGTGCCGGGGTCTCATCGAGTCCGGCCTCCGGGAACTTCGCGTTGCAGTTCAGGCACTCCGTCGCAGCGGCGGGATTAATCGAATTGCAGATCGGGCACAGGACGGCCTGCATCGAGCCTTCGAACGGCTCGCCGCACCGGGCGCACGATTTGGCGTCCGGCAGCGTTTCCGCTCCGCATTCGCTGCAGTAGGCGGCGTTGCCGGGAGTGAGGGCGCGCTGGGCCATCGATGCCTGCTCGAGGAGGATGGGATGCCGGATCGCTCATTCGTACGCGTTGTACGCGAGGATTTCCGACAGATGCTTCCTGCCCGCCGGGGCCTCGTAGGCCTCCGGGATGCCCAACGGTGTCAACCCTACCACATGGGCGTCGGCCGGGATTTTCAGGAGGGATTTCACCTTCTCCTCGTTGAAGGTGAAGATCCAGGAGGTCCCCAACCCCTCACTCGTTGCCGCCACGGTGACGTTCGCAAGGGCCATGCCCACATCGACCGGATACGAGTTCATGTATCCGCCGATCATCGCGACCGCCTCGTCGAGCCGGGCACAGGCGACGACCACCAAGGGCGCGTCGGCCATGTGCTTCCCGTTCGTACAGGCGCCCGCGAGTTTCCGCTTCGCGTCCTCGTCCGAGACGACGATGAACTTCCAGGGCTGGAGGTTGTCCGCCGACAGCGCGAAGCGCGCGGCGTTCACCACCGCCTGGACTTTCTGCTCGGGGATCGGATCGGGCTTGTACTTGCTCACGCTCTTCACCGACTTAATGGCCTCAAGGACCTCCATTTAGTCCCGAGCCGTCCGATTTGGCGTGGTGATAATAAGCGTTACGGCCACGAAATCAGGGGCACAACCGTCTCTCGCGGTCAGATCCTTCCCGCCACAGGTCCTGCGCGGCTCTGCGGCACGGCTAGGGTTTTCGATGACCCAGTGGCCAGCCGAGGTAGGGGGCAAAGATGACATACAGCCCGGCCACCAAGAGGACCAGCCCGGCCACCGTAATTCCGCGCCCCAAGAGATCGTACCCGTATTCGGCACACCCGTTCTCCCCCGGCCCCGCTCGCGTACAGGTCGAGGAGACGAATGTTCCGGCAATCAGGCTGGCGGCACCAACGACGGCAGACACAATGGGGATCCAGAACTTCAGGTCCACTTGGCCCATAGCATGCTTCTTTTCGCGGTTCGCCCAGTGGGGGCTGTTCGCCAAGATTGCACCGGGGGAGGAGTGGTGCGACACGATTGGAACGTTTCGGTCCGACTCGCGCGCGCCAGGTTATAGTTCCGCGTAGAACCGCGCGAGATCGTTCGCCGTGAGGGAACGTTTAAGTCGGCCCCGGGTCTTTCGCGGCCCCGCGGGCCCGTAGCTTAGCCCGGTTGGAGCGCCCGGCTGATAACCGGGAGGTCGCCAGTCCAAATCTGGCCGGGCCCACTCTCCATAGGCGAGTCCGGTCACGAAGGACAGGGCGGAGGCCACGAGGAGGAGGACGTTGAACAGGTTCCGAAGTTGGATCGAAATCTTGTCCACGACGCCGGGCTTCCGGGCGGACGGCAGCTCGTTCGGGCCGAACTCATGAAGTCGGGATTCGGCATCCGAGGCGGAGAGACCTTCCGGTGCCGTGCGGAGATCGCGGTAGAGTTGTGAGAGGTCGACGCGGCTCGAAGCGAGCAGGTCCGGCGCGCTCTTGGAAGAGGTCGGCGTCGTCTTTGCTCCTTCGTCCGCGGTTCACATCGGGGCCGTGTGTCCGGTCGAATTCCGAGGTGCGATTCACTGATCCACAGCCGCGAAGTGCCCGAGCGACTCGCCCGGTTCGAAATAAAGGTCCCTTGAGAAACCCCACGAAGGCTTAAGCCGCGGATGCGCAACGCACGGTCCGGTGTCGCTCCCATCCAACGTCTCCCATCGGTGGTTTCTCATCGCCGTCTTCGCGGCGATCGGGATGGTGATCGCGACCTCGTTCGTCCTTTTCTCCCTTCAACCGCCTCGAGCTCCGCCGACGGGGAATCTCATTTTCACTCCGGCATCGATCATCAATGGCAACGCTTCCTTCGTCGTCCAGAATGTGTCGCGCGGTCCGTACGTCTACTCAGGGTTCACGTTTCGACTTGTCGTGAACAATTTCGCAGTCGGGCCTGTCGCACTTGGGCCGAACGGCTCCTCCACGTCCGTCCAGGTGGGGGCTGCGACCGATCGGATTTCGTGGATCGATGCGGATGGCGACGGCGCCGTGAGCGTGGGCGACTCGTTCCTCGTCACCGGCGACCGGGCGCCCCTGTCCTCGTTGAGCGACTACGAGTTCGACCTGCAATGGGGAAGTGTGTGGGCGGCCCGCGTGTTCTGGTCGACCTACTGAGCGAGCCGCCTTTGTTGTGGTCGCTTTCGTCTATAGAGGCGGGTTTCGGCTTTGCGTGATGTCCCGCATCATCTGGTCGAACTGATCCTTCGTGATCTCGCCGCCCGCATACCGCCGGCGGAGGATCTCGGCCGCGCCGTCATGGTACCCGTACCCGTACCGTCCGTACATCGGGTAGCCTCGCCAGCCCCATCCGCCCCAGCCCCAGAGAAAGCCGCGGAACAGGAAGAACAGGAAGAAGACGAAGATGAAGAACCCGAACGGGAAGAAGAAGAACGGGAAGTACCCGGATCCCCCGCTGGGCCCGACGATCGCCCGGACGACGACTCCGATTACAATTGCGACGCCGATCAGGAGAAGGAGCCCTGCGATCCCCCAACCGATGAGCCTTCGATGCCGATTCCAGTCATGATCCGCTTGCATGCTTGCCATGGTGGATGCCACCGCAAGTTGTATTGTGTGGGCGGTATTTACGCATATCGGATTTCCGATACCGAAAAACCGATTCGGATGGTAAAGGGTAAATATCGGTTATCCGATACGATTGTCGAAGCCCATGTTCCCCCCGTTTCGTTGGATGATGCATCGGCGGAGAGGCCTGCGCCCGTGGATCATTTCGATCCTCGCGAACGCACCAAAGAACGGCGCCGAGATCATGGACGAGATCGAGACGATGACGCAAGGATGGTGGAGGCCGTCCCCGGGCTCGGTGTATCCGCTGCTGGACCAACTGACGCAGGAGGACCTCCTGAAGAAGCGGGATGACGGCCGCTACGAACTCACCGCGAAGGCGAAGGAAGAGGTCGAGTGGCCGTTCGGGATGCCTGGCCGGAAACCGCAGACGGTCGAGGACATCCTGAACGAGATGCTCGGGTACGCCTCCTACCTGGAGGACCTAAGCCGAACCGATCGGTCGAAGGTCGCACCTTTCCGGGACAAGATCAAGAGCGTCGCGGAACGGCTCTCCGCGCTCGTGTCGTCTGGCAAACCATAGATTCGGATCGAGCCCCGCGTGAATTGCATCGCCGAGTCGATGCAGCCCATCGACTTTACTCAATTGAGTAAAAACGCTCCATCCCGGGAGGCCACATCCTCTGGTTGAGCCTCGTTGGCCGTGCTCCGAAATTGTACCTTCGATGCCCGTACCATAAGGGCCTTACGCGGCGAACTCCCCACACAGCTTGGAGGTGTCGCATGATATCCCTCGGGATTGCAGCCGCCATCGGAGCCGCGATCGGGGCCGTCGCACTCGGGGCCGCATCC
>WNFE01005295.1_pt1 | contig 12806 bp, 13 predicted proteins | sample 5400451 | NCBI WGS metagenome assembly WNFE01 (sample SAMN13153344, study PRJNA577476) | soil metagenome | isolation source: 200 cm saprolite under Douglas fir tree site 2 hole 2 | place: USA:California | collected 2015-04-18 | reverse complement strand
TGCTGGAGCCGGTCTTGTCGCGGGAGTTGGTGTCAAAGAGCGAATCGCTCATCTGCTGCATGAAAAAAGATTCTTCCGACGACTGGGTATTGCGATAGCCGAACTTGGTGCTGGTATCGAAGGTGAATTTCGAGCGGCGGTCCGAGGTGAACAGCCGGACTTTTTCTCCCGGCAGCAAGGTTGTCGTATAGGCCAGGTCGCCCATGGCGAGCGGGCCGCGGCAACGCGTCAGCCGAAAGTGAAATTTCACCTCGACTGGAATGTTGAGGTTGCCGACCGGCGTCGGATAATTGAGCCGGTAGTGGAAATCGAGAATGTCGCAAATATCGTTGGGCCCCAACTCGGGACAGCAGGGAACAAGATGCGTATCGCTTTTTGTTTTCATGGCCTTCCTCTTACACACTGCATCGAAGTTTTCCTGCCTGCTCGGGGCGGCATCAGTAGCAAACCAGCTTCGGCGTGGGCTATTGAATAGTGCCGGCTGCGTGGAATACGTTTCAGGAGTAAGAGCGAATGCAGGGGCATAGCATGGAAGGAAAGTCAATCCGCGCCCCGCTTTACAAGCCTTCTTCCGGCAAATTACACTAGTTGTTTTGCAGCAGCTTGGTCGGCGTCCGTTGAGGGGCGCCCCTTTGGTCCCGGGGTGAGCGCGAGGGCGCAGCAGTAGACCCTGAGCGCAGCCGAAGGGGGAGCGTTGCCGAGCCCTTGGATAACTGGGTGAGCGCGAAGCGAGCGCCGGAATAGCGCGAGCGTAGCGCGAGGGCGCAGCAGCCTGGTTTTGGCTGCGGAGCCCTTGGATAAACGACCCGGACTCTCGAATTCTTAGAAATACACGCGAAGGAGAACTTTTCGATGGCAGAGAAGAATGTGGATGAAAAGGTTAAGCAGATCATCGTGGAACAACTGGGTGTAGATGAGGGTGAAGTCACGCCCAGCGCCTCGTTCGTAGATGATCTGGGTGCGGATTCACTGGATACGGTGGAGCTGGTCATGGCTTTCGAAGAGGCTTTCGACATCGAGATTCCGGACGAGGATGCGGAAAAGATCAAGACTGTGAAAGATGCGATTGATTACATCGCCAAGAATTCGAAAGGCGGGAAGTAGTTGGTTCTAGAAGCTCGAAGGGTCGTCGTCACAGGCTTGGGGCTGATATGCGCGGTGGGCAACACCGTGGAGGAGGTCTGGAAGAACCTCCATGCCGGTCGAAGCGGTGTCCGGCGCATTACGCAATTTGACGCCTCCGATTTCGCCTGCCGAATTGCGGCTGATGTCAAAAACTTCGATCCTCTCAATTTCATCGAAAAAAAAGAGCTGAAGAAGATGGCCCGCTTCATCCAGTTGGCGATGGCCGCCACCGATGAAGCCATGAACATGAGCGGCCTGAAGATCACGCCGGAAAATGCCACCCGCGTGGGCGTTCACATCGGCTCCGGCATCGGCGGTTTCGATGTCATCGAGCGCGAGCACAGTGCGCTGCTCGCTGGCGGTCCGCGCAAGATTTCGCCCTTTTTTATTCCGTCGGCCATCGTCAATCTTGCGGCCGGCCAGGTCAGCATCCGCTGGGGGGCCAAAGGGCCCAACGAGGCCACCTGCACCGCCTGCACCACCAGCGCCCACTCCATCGGCGATGCCATGAAGATTGTGGCCCGCGGCGATGCCGACGTCATGATCGCCGGCGGCAGCGAAGCCGCGATTACTCCCATGGGCATCGGCGGATTCGCCGCTATGCGCGCCCTCTCCACCCGCAATGACGAGCCTGAGAAGTCAAGCCGCCCCTTTGATGCCGGGCGCGACGGTTTTGTGGTCGGTGAAGGCGCCGGCATCCTGATTCTTGAGGACCTAGAGCATGCCCAGCGCCGTGGCGCCAAGATTTATGCGGAACTTGTCGGCTATGGCATGAGCGCAGACGCGTATCACATTACCCAGCCTGCGGAAGGCGGCGAAGGGGCTTACCGCGTGATGTTGAACACGCTGAAAGATGCAGGCGTCGGCCCGGAAGTCGTAGATTACGTGAACGCGCATGGCACTTCCACGCCCCTGGGTGACCGCCTTGAGACCATGGCCATCAAGGCCGCTTTTGGCGAGCATGCGAAAAAACTGCCGGTAAGTTCCACCAAGTCCATGACCGGGCATGTACTCGGCGGCGCAGGTGGCATTGAAGCCGGCATTACTGTGCTGGCCCTGCGCGATCAATGCCTGCCGCCCACGATCAATCTGGAAAATCAGGACCCCGAGTGTGACTTGGATTACGTGCCCAACCACCCGCGCAAAGCCAAGGTTGAATACGCCTTGACCAACTCCTTCGGCTTCGGCGGCACCAACGGCTGCCTGCTCTTCAAGCGCTGGGCTGAGTAGCCTGGTTTCAATGAAGAAAAACCTTATTCACGCGCGCCAGCGCATCGTCACGGCACGGATTCATCCGTGCCGCAAGAGCATCATTACGCTCGCGGCTTTAGCCGCTGAGGTCTTCGCCGCAACCATAATCGCCACTGAATATGCCTCCCGATAACCAAAACACCGTGGACGACGAGCATGGCATGTGTAAGCAATGCGGCCATCCGTTTAATCCTCACCTTGTGATTGCTTATGATCGAAATGACTTTGATAAAGGCGGGGAAATCCGTTGTCCAGTCCCAGGCTGTTCCTGTTTTCACACTTTGGATTTCAAACTAAACCAGGAATAACAACCCTTAGAATGGTTTAAGAGCTTCTTTTCACCAACCCCTAATCCCATCCGCGAAATCCGCGTCCATCCGCGGCGGGCTTTTGTTTTTGGCTAAGAGCTAAGGGCTAAGAGCTTCTTAGCTGAGTGCTACTTACAACTCTCTGGCTGCTTTCCGCAGTTCCCGCCGCATTTCTTCCAGGGAGCGCCGCAACTCTTCCATTTGGGGTTTAAGTTGCCGGTCGATCTCTGCCTTGGTTTGCTGGCTGGCTTTGCGAAGCTCTTCCCACGTCTGTTCGCGCATTTCGGCTGCCTTCTGCCGGGCTTCCGCGCTGATGCGTTGGAGTTCGCTGCGATTGATTTCAATGTCCAAATCTTCCAAATGAATTCCATCCCCTGGCCCCCAGAGGCTGGAGTGGGCGGACAACACCAATCGTGATTTTGCCTGCGTTATGAGCGCGCAGGGCCATCCGCCAGTCACCGCTGTTGGCGATTTTTTCGTTTTCAACGCGCACAATCACGTCTCCGGCCTTTAACCCAGCGCTCTCAGCGGGGCTGCCTTTATCTACTGAGCGTACCAGGATGCCACCGCCATCTTTGACTCCAAAGAATTCGCCTAGCTGCGGAGTGAGACTCTCAACCTGCAATCCTGAGCGTACGGTGCGGATGACAAAGATGTCATTGTCCGGCGGTATGGAGATCTCTGGCATAACCGGTATCTGGGGCGGCGTTATCCGAATGTGCGGAATAACGATCTGTGCCATGGCCTTGGTGCGGTTTGCCAACTGAACTTGTAAGGTAAGCGGTTGCCCATCGCGGCTGAGGCCTAAGGTTACAGTCCGCCCTGAGGGAATCTCGTGGATCAAGCGGCGCAGTTGTTCAACCCCTTCGACCCGCGTGCCATTGAATTCCAGGATGACGTCGTGCTCTTTAACACCGGCTTTGCCGGCGGGGGCATCCTGGTCTACCATCACCACTTCCACTCCGCGCTCTTCTTTCAGTTTGAGCGGGCCGACGCGCTCGGAAGTGATGTCCTGGGTATCAATGCCCAGATAAGAGCCACCGTAGTAGCTGGTACCTCCAGAACCCGGCTCGCCCGGTTCTGTAAGCTCTTGTATATCAATGCCCACGTGGGAGCCGTTGCCCTGGGCGCCGCCGCTTGCGGCAGAGCCTGGCTCGCCTGGCTCGTGACGGTATTCATCGTCCGCGGCCCAGGCCGACAGGGATACGGCAATCACCATCAGTAGAACTTTGCTCAACAGGCTACGCATAAAGCCTCTCCTTCTTAACTTTTATCCTTAACTTTTATCTTTAAAAACCCTTATCTCGGCCTACGATCACTCGTAGAGACGGTTCGTTTCAGCAACTCGATACTGCCGGTGCTGGTATGAATATGAAGCACCTTGCCGCCGCCATTTAAATTACCCTGGCAGTAGGTTTCTTTGGGGCCAAAATCGGGCCCCTCTGAGGAAATTTGCAGCTCCGGGAATTCGGAGCGGATCTTTTGCCACGAGGCCATATCAATGGCTGCCTGCACGGTCACCGGAAGGTCTGCGGGAAGATAGACCCGAATATCGCCTGCGCCGGTTTCCAGGCGCGAATCGGTGAAGTTGACGCCTTGTCCTATAAATTCAGCCGTAATCTGGCCTCCGGCCGTCTCAATCTGAGCGCCGCTCATCAGCTTGTAAAGCTCCACGCCGCCCCCGCTGGTCCTTGCCCTTACTGGGCCATTAGCAGAACTCAACTTGATCGGGCCTCCGCCCGTCCTCAGCGTGGCGCTGCCGCCTACGGTGCCGGCGCTAATGTTGCCGCCCCCGGTCTCTGCTGTCAGGTCGCCGCCACAGTTAGAAACCACAATCGGCCCGCCACCCGTGTTCAGGTAAATGCTTTGGCTGCCCGAATCAACGTGGATGGCTCCGCCTCCACTATGGGCATGCACGGCTCCCTTGGCGGAGTGCAGGCTGATCTTGCCACCGCCGGTCTCCAGCTTGACTTCCGAACCCGCGGTCCCTACATCAACTGAACCGCCTCCGCTCGAGGCGTCAATGGCGCCGCCTATGTTATCAAGCGAAACGTTGCCCCCGCCAGTATCCGCGTCTACCTGCCCGTTGATGGAATTAACAGTAAGACTCCCGCCACCCGTGTGCGCGTTCACCAGATCAAGCGCCCGCGGCGTCCGGATGTCAAAATCTGCGGAATAGGAGCGCCCGCGGCCATAGTTCCTGGGACCCTGTCCGTAGAGGGTCACGGTATCGCCTTGCGTGCTGGCGGTGACGCGGATGAGATCAAACACGCGCTGTGCCTCCTGCTTCGATGCGCTGTAGACCCGCTTCTTCACCGTATAGGAGATGTTGTTTGCCGTGCCGCCCTGGATGTGCACAGACCCCAGGTTTGTAATCAGCTTCAGATTGCGCTGCGCCGGCAGGCTTCCTGTGGTCTCTTCCACCCAGGCTTCGCCTTCGCGGTAAACTTTCGCCTCTTGCGCGACAGCTGCACCAACCAGTGCGAGGGCGGTCAGTGCGATTTGTATTCTCTTCTTCATGACGTTGGTTCCCTATGTAATGGTCGTGCTTTCCCTGTCTCTTTTGCTAATCAATATTCGGAAGCGAGGCCAGTGTACGCTCTGATTCGGAGCGGATGTACTCGTTATCGTGCCGCTTGGAGAGACGCTCGAAGGCACTGCGCACCGTGCTGTCTGCCTTGACCGGTTGTAACAGGCGGATCGCCTCGGTACGCACCCCGGGATTGGTGTCATTCAGCAGAGCCTGGACAACAACATCGCGGACCTGGACATCTTCTTTTACGTATTCCTCGAGCCCCTCCAATGCCTGCAAACGCACGCCGGGATTGTGGTCATCCAGCAATGCACGCATCATGGCCTGGCGCACCTGTGCTTCATCGCACTTTTGCGACAGGATAGCAACCGACTCTACCCGCACACCGGGGTTCTCCTGGGTGTGAGCGGCGTACAGCAGCAGCTTCTCAATGTCTGGATTGTCAATCGAACCTTGCGCGGATGAGGGTAGAAGCTTGTCGTAGTTGATTTGAACGGTGTTGGTATTGGGGTCTTGCGTGATGCCACGAATTCCGGCAATGGAGGCTTCAGCAGATTGGCCATTTCCAATTTGGGCAATACCGCTAACAGGAGGCGTCTTAATTTTGAAGGCCGTCAGCACTCCCCCGGCAAAGCCAAAAATCAGGATTGCTGCTGCCAGCGCGGGGAAAAATCTGATCTGCCGCAGCCAATCCACCGGGTCCCAAACCAGATGAAAGACCCATGCGCGCCAGCCGCGAGCAGTCTCGGCGGTTTCCAGGGCCTCTTGCAGGTGCATGCGCGAGGCTGCCAGCAGGTTGGGTGTAGGCTCGAGCGCCGGGTCTGCGCTTACATCTTTCCGAAACTGCTGCGCCGACTCGAGTTCCAGATTGCAGGCCGGGCAACGCTCGGCATGCTGCCGCATTTCAAAGAGTATGTCATCGGGCAGCTCGTCATAGACCAGCAAAATAACGTTTTGTTTAAACAACTCGCAGTTCATCGTTGACTCTCACTTTAGAGACGTAGCATGCTACGTCTCTACAAAATTCATCTCATTTCAGACAGCGCACCACGCAACTTTTGTGTGGCGCGGAAGAGCGTATTCTTGGCTGTCTCTTCCGTCGTACTCAACATTTCGCCGATCGTGCGCAGCTTGAGCCCCTGGTAATGTTTCAGCTCAAACACCATGCGCTCGCGCGGCGTGAGCCGGTTTAAAGCCAGTCCGATCTTGTGGCCCAGCTCGCGGCGCATCAAGTCGCGTTCAGGATTGCTGTGCGAACGGTCATCCGCCACCTGATCAATCAGGCTCAGCTCGGTGCCATCCTGCATGGTGGTCACCGGCGCTTCTTCTTTGCGCACGTTTTTCTTACGCAAGTGATCCAGGCACAGATTGGTTACGATGCGGTAGATCCACGTATAAAACGAACACTCGAAGCGGAAGCTGACCAGGTTGCGGTAGGCCTTGAGAAAGGCTTCCTGGTAGATGTCTTGCGCGTCTTGTTCAGAGGCGGTCAGTCGCAGCGCCAGGCGCAATACCGCATGGTCGTATTGGCGCACCAATTCCTCGAAGGCTGCGCGATTGCCGCGCTGCGCCTCGCGTATCAAGACGTTATCGTCTACGCGCCTCAGAGCCTGGCTGACCATGGTTCCCCGTACGGGGGATGTATCCGCGGGACTGCTTATCGCGCCCACCACATTTTCCATAACACTCATGGGTGGGGTTCCTGTCCGCCAACCTTCAATCCTAAACCCAAGATTGTCTCGGCCGGCATTTGTCTCAACCTGTGCTCCACCTTTCAGAAGACATCCGATTTTCGGTGTCTCTACTGGGCACTTGGATAGACGGCAGCAGAGCAGTTTCGTAAGCAAATTATGACAGGGAAAAACCTCTTATGGGAAGCGAGCAGGAGAGGGTGTTGCGGTCCCGCCGAGCGGGATCTTTGCTGCAGAAACCCAAAAGCAAATCGGGTGATTAAGCAATGACCCAATCACCCGACCTCTCCCGGCTCTGCCGTGGATGACCCAATCGTTCAATCTATTCGGTGTCTGGCTTGATGGTGACTTTGATGGGTGCAGCGACGTCACGGTGCAACCTGATCTGCACATCAAAATCGCCCAGCGTCTTCAGTGGTTCCTCGAGCTGGATCTTGCGGCGATCAAGGTTAAAGCCGCGGGCTTCCATCTCCTGGGCAATGTCGGCCGAGGTCACAGAACCGAAGAGGTGGTCACGTTCACCCACCTTGCGCAGAAATGTGAGATGCACCGTCGCAAACTGCTTGGCCAGCGCCTCGGCATCGGACTTCTCTTTCACGGAACGGCGCACGGCCGCAGCCTTCATCTGCTCAATCACGGCGCGATTGGCCGGCGTGGCTTCAATCGCCAATTTGCGCGGCAACAAAAAGTTTCTTCCGTATCCGTCGGCCACTTTCACAACGTCCCCGCGATGGCCGAGTTTTTGTACGTCTTCTTTTAATATGACTTCCATACTGAATCTCCTATGATTTTCTTCGTTGGTCCCACATGCGCTCCACGCTGAGCGAAAGCAGCCAGGAGCCAAAGAGAATGGGCCGCCTAGAATCTTGCTGCAAAGGGCAATAGCGCGATGTTGCGGGCCTGCTTGATGGCCGCGCTCAACCGGCGCTGGTGCGGCGTGCAAACCCCGGTCAACCGGCGGGGAACAATCTTGCCGCGCTCGGCCACAAACTGCGAGAGCAGGCGCACGTCCTTGTAATTGATGGAATCAATTTTTTCCACGCAGAATTTGCACACCTTCTTGCGGCGGAAAAACTTACGACCGCCTTCGCCGCGTCCTGCTCCTCCGCCACTGGGCCGGCGTTGCGGACTGGGTTTGCTTTCAACTTCTGGTGCCTGGGTTGTCTGTACTTCTTCGTCTGCCATAACTTTTCCTCAATTCTGTTTCTAAAGTTGAGCCGTTTTGCGGTGGTCTGTCGGGCCCCGCAGGGCCTGTCCTGAGCGAAGCGAGTCGAAGGATCTCTCCTTGCCCCCTAAGCTCGAAGTCTTACACCGTAGCCGTGGCTGGCTCGCTGCCGGCTTCGGCAGCGGGCTCCGCTGCCGGGGCCGCAACCGCAACCGCAGCCGCAGCGGCAGTCGAAGCCGAAACAGGACTGCGCTTCACACGGCTGGCCCGAAGGGCCTTGATCTTGTCCAACCGCTTGTGCTCCTCATCCACGCGCACGCTGATGAACTTGATTACCGGTTCAGTGACGCGCAGGCGGCGTTCGACCTCGTGGATCATCTCGCCGGTGCCTTGGAGCGTCAGCAGGATATACAGACCTTCATTGAATTTGCGTACCGTGTAGGCCAGGCGGCGCTTGCCCATGCGTTCGGTGTGTTTCACCGTGCCGCCGGCTGTGGTCACGTTGGATTCCAGCGTGCCAATGAGCTTATCCACATCTTCGTCGGCCATATCAGGCCGGACAATAAACATTAATTCGTAAGTGCGTTGCATTTCGTATCTCCACGCTTCCCGAAAAACTGGAAGCTAAAATTCTGTCTGTACCTCTAATACCGGTTTCACTTGGCCCGGCGCCTCATCCGTCAACTAAACCTCATCGTCCTTTTCCCGCTGATTAAAGCGGTTCATGGCGCGGCTGATACCTTCCTTGAGGATGACCTCAACCGCGTCAGCGGCGCGGTCCAAAACCAGGTCTATGGTTTCGTACTGCGCCTTCTTAAACTGCGAAAGCACGTAACCTGCGCCATCGCGAACTTTGTGCTCGGGCCCAATCCCTAACCGGACGCGCACAAACTCCTGGGTGTTCAACGCGCCCATAATGGATTCCAACCCATTATGGCCGGCGCTCGATCCACGCTCTCGAATGCGCAACGTACCCAGCGGAAAATCCAGCTCGTCATAGAGCACGACCAGATCTTTTGCCGGGTCAACCTCGTACTTGCCCACCAGTTCACGCACCGCCATACCGCTCAGGTTCATGAAGGTTTCCGGCTTTGCCAGAAGAGCTTCAACTTCGCCGACCTTGACCTTCGCGGTAAGCGAATGGCAATGCCGGTTGATGACCCGCACGCCGTGTTTTTCGGCGATCCGGTCAATGGCCAGAAAGCCCATGTTGTGCGGCGTGAACTGATATTCAATACCCGGGTTGCCGAGCCCGACGATCAATTTCATGTTCTAAAAAGGCTCCGCAACTGCGGCCCAGAATCTCGTGGAACTGCCCATACCTGTGTGGCACAGCCGTCCCCGGCTGTGTGCCACGCCCACGGTCCACCTATTTCTTTTCCTTCTTCTCGCCCTTTTCCGGCTTGGCTTCGGCAGCCGGTGCAGCGGCAGCGCCTTCCTCAGTCTCCTGCTTGCCTTTCTTGATGACCTCGGGCTCGGCAGGAGTAGCGGCAGCAGCCTCGGCAACGGCGTCTGGCGTCGGCGCCACTTCTTCTTTCACTGCAGTGATGTGCGCCACCGGCTGGTTTTCATCGGTCACAAATTTCATGTCCCCGCTGTGCGGAAGATCAGAAACGCGCAGCACTTGTCCGAAAACCAGCGCGGCCACATCCGCATCAATATGGCTGGGGATGTTCGAGGGCAGACACTCAACTTCCACCTCGCGCAATATCTGCTCCAGGATTCCGCCCTGCGTCTTCACGCCTTCGGCGGTCCCCGTGAGATGGATCGGCACCTTGACCCGCAGCTTCTGGTCCATGGCGATGCGCTTCATATCAATGTGCATCAACTTGCCTTTGATCGGTTCGTACTGCCAGTCCACGATCATGGCCTTGGTGCTCTCGTCGCCGAGTTTCAGGTCGAAGATGGTGTTGTGTCCGGTCTCCGATTGCAGGATGTAGGTGATCTCTTTGGGATCAACGCTCACGGCCACGGTTTCTTTCTTGGCACCATACACCACCGCTGGAATCTTGCCGCTCACCCGCAGCCGTCGCGCTTCATTCTTGCCGCGCGATTCCTGGTTGCGGACCTGAGCTTCTATTGTTTTTTCGTTTTTTGCTGTTGCAGTTGCCATAATTCTTAGCCTCTAGCTCCTAGCTACTAGCTGTTTTGAAGTTTGCTAGCAGCCTGCGAAAATCTTTACCTCAAAATTTGTACTTCCAAATTCCATGCTGGGTACCACTCATGCTCTGATACAGCTAGAAGCTAGTGGCTAGCAGCTTCTTCTCACGTAAACAACGTGCTCACCGAAGTCTCTTCGTGTATAGACTGGATCGCCCGCGCCAGCAGGCCGGCGATGGAGAGCACTTGGATCTTGGGTTCGTTCTTGCCCGCGTTGGTCAGTGGGATGGTATTGGTCACCACGACCTCTTCCAGATGAGACTTGGAGATGCGCGCGATGGCATCACCAGACAGCACCGCATGCGAAGCGCAGGCATAGACTTTCGTCGCCCCATTCTTTATCAAGGCTTCAGCCGTTTTTACCAGCGTGCCGGCGGTATCAATGATGTCATCCAGTACCAGGCAGGTACGGCCATGCACATCACCGATCACATGCATCACTTCGGTCACATTCATGTCGGTGCGGCGCTTATCCACGATGGCCATCGGAGCTTCCATTTTCTTGGCGAAGAAGCGCGCGCGTTCCACGCCCCCGGCATCGGGTGAAACCACGGTCAGGTTCGGCAAGTTCAGCTTGCGGAAGTGATCTACCAGCACCGGCGAAGCGAACAGATGATCCACTGGAATGTTGAAAAAGCCCTGAATCTGCGGAGCGTGCAGGTCCACCATCAGCGCCCGGTTGGCTCCCGCGGTGGTCAAAAGGTCGGCCACCAGCTTGCTGGAAATTGGAACGCGCGGCTTGTCCTTGCGGTCCTGGCGCGCATATCCGAAATACGGGATCACCGGCGTGATGCGCCGCGCCGAGGCGCGCTTCAGTGCATCAATCATCAGCAACAGCTCCATTAAGTGCTCATCCACTGGAAACGATGTGGGCTGAATCACGAAAACATCGGCCCCACGAACGTTCTCCAGGATTTGTACGTAGACTTCACCATCGGAAAAACGCGTCATGTGCGCTTGCGCGCGCGGTAGATCCAGAAAATTGCAAACCTCATCGGTCAACGCCTCGTTCGCCGAGCCGGAAAAAATCTTGAACTTGTCGTCGCGGCGTCCGCGCTGCGGCTTGCGCTCGCTCTTAGGCTGCACTTTTGCCTTCTCCGTCGCTGTGCTTATTGTGGTTGCCATAGTTGATACTCAGTACTCGGTAGTACTCAGCCTCCAGGTTTCGCGATTTTGGGGGCTATATTGTCCAGCAACTCAACGTCGCTTGCAACAAAAACTAGTACTCAGTACCCGGTACTCAGAATCTCGTCAGACCCTCGCATCTCAGAAATCCCGCTACGATTAACTGAGTACTGACAACTGAGTACTGTATTTCTGGCTGGGCGGCTAGGATTCGAACTTGAGCCGTTCTGGCGGCGTCTGAGCCGCCAGGCGAAATCCTGAGCGCCAGCGAAGGACCTGTTGCATTGGTCCCTCAAAATCCAAAAAGCTTGCTGCCAAATTCTGGCTGGGCGGCTAGGATTCGAACCTAGACAAAGTGCTCCAAAGGCACTTGACCTACCATTAGTCGACCGCCCAGTGTCCTTCACCAACTTCGACTAACGTTCATGAATTCTGTGACGAGGTTCCCACCGTGATCGTTTACCAACAACCCTGCTGACCAAGCTACTTAAAAATTTTTCGCCAATATTCTCGCCGTGTCAACGTCATGGTTGCTTGCGCCGGAATGCCGTTTGCCGCCAGCTTTTGTGCGCCTTTTTGCGCAGCCGCCTTGCTGGCAAACAGTCCGTAGACCGTTGAGCCGGAGCCGGAGAGCGAGGCATACCGCGCACCCGCACCTTCAAGCACACGCTTCACGTCACGCAATTCGGGATGCTGAGGAAATACGACCCGCTCGAAGTCGTTTTCGATCCCGGCACGGACAAGGTCGAGAAGAGGTGCCTCGGCCCGGCCTCCGCCCTTTGCGGAGACGCCGGTTGCAGAACTACACAGCCAGGAAAAAACACCCAAGCTGAACCCATTTATTCTATCGAAGCTGCTGTTCTCAGTCAATTTCGGGATATGGGTAGTATAAGAAGTAGCAATATTAGAAGAAGATTTATGCCGCCCGGAGGGCGCCGTATCCGCTTCCGCCATGAGCTTGTCCCAATCGGCAAATGCCCTTGGGGTAGAAACTCCAAGCGCGGGGGTGGCAATTACGCAGGGGATGGCAGGCAAATCCGCCAACGGATAAACCTGTTCGCCCCGGCCCAGCCCGAGAATGGTCCCGCCCACAAGAAATAAAGGGACATCCGATCCAACTTCAGCCGTAATGCGTAATTTCTCCTCGGGAGCAATTTGGACCTTGAGGGCTTTTTCCATCGCCAGCATGGTGGCCACAGCATTAGAAGAGGCTGCTCCCATGCCACCCTGCACCGGAAGCTTTTTTTCGATGCTGATTGTGATTTTGGCCCGCGTTTTCAGCGTGCGCAACACGCGCTCGGCAATGCGGTAACAGGTGTTGCTCTCATCGCAGGGAACCGCCGCATTGTGGCAGCGGATTTCAATTCCCAGCCCGCGCCCGGCCTCGACCCGAACCACGTCATGCAGGGCAACCGTCTGATAGACGGTGTGTAAATCATGAAATCCAT
>WNFE01003541.1_pt1 | contig 12811 bp, 11 predicted proteins | sample 5400451 | NCBI WGS metagenome assembly WNFE01 (sample SAMN13153344, study PRJNA577476) | soil metagenome | isolation source: 200 cm saprolite under Douglas fir tree site 2 hole 2 | place: USA:California | collected 2015-04-18 | reverse complement strand
GGTGAGCGCACGTTGTGCGCGATCTCGATGCCCGGCGCCCCGTGCCCGCCCAGCGCCGTCCACAGCCCGAAGACCATCCCGCCGGCCTGGAAAAAGGCGATCTCGTCATCGGGCTGCTGGGCTCCGCGCCAACCAAGGGCCTCGTAGAAGGCTCTGGCCCGGGCCAGGTCTCGGACGCCGAGGGTGACGAGGCTGATCCGCTGTTCCATGGTTGAGTGGGGTCGAGCCTCGGGCTAACTGTGCAGTGCTGTGCGGCGTGCCCCACGGCGGGTGTACACAACTAAAGCGGCAAGCGCGCAACCTGCCGCGAAGCCGAGCACGAGCAGCAGCCATATAGGAAGGGTTTGGAGGTAGTGATCTCCGAGCAGCTTGACGGCGACAGTGTCGAATCCGACCGCAAGAGCGACCCCGACCTTCTGCCGGCGTGACATCGTCGCCATTGGACGCAATTATGCGTAACGGCGGATGTGTGGGGACGTTCTGAATCGGTGATGCGGCTTCTAATGCTTATGAGAGCGAAAAGACCCTAGTCGCTCTCTCCGTCGCCACTCTTCTGGCCTTCGCTTTCGCTCGAAGAACCAGACTTGCCCTCATTGCTGGTGTGGCTCGTCACCGTCGTGGCCTTGTGGCTGTCTTCGCCACTGACGCCGACTGAAGCGCCATTCTCATCGGCATTGTCATTGGTGTCTTCGTCGGTCTGGTCTTCATTGCAGTTGCCGTTCTCGGCCTGCGCGCTCTCGTGATTTTCGCCCTGCTGGCTCTCGTTGTCAGGGTGACCGTATGCGTAGCCGTAGCCGCACTGCTGCTGATTCTTGCCGTCATTCGCCGCTGCGGGCATCACGAACGCGAAGCCCAAGGTCAGAGTCACAACGATCGGAATCCAGTTCCGCCGAAGAATCGTCCTCGTCACCAGGTTGGCCCCCTTATGCCGATGGATGGCTGCGCCGACGCGTAGCTCGGCCACGGTAACAACAAAACGTGTGACGAGTCAACCCGATAAGTGCGCGTAGGCGAGGCGTTGTGAGCTCACCTTTGAATCTTCATCGTGTCGGTTCGCTCATCTTCATCAATCGCTCTCATGTGCAGACAAAACGTGCCTTTGAATTTCCATCGCGTCGAATTGACGATCGGAGTCACGTGATCTCAAGGAGCAGGACACAGGGTTACCACTGTGTCAAGAGTCGCAAATAGTTGTTGATCATTAATGACACAGCCAGAGGCAGTGTCACGCTCCCCAAAACCTGCACCGACTGATCGCCGCCGCTGGAAAGAAATCGCAAATCCGTTAGACGAGCAGGTTGCTGAGGGGTTAATGGGACTACCCACTACCATTCGCCGACACCATCGTGGTGTTCGCCAACCAGGTGCAGGGCCGCAATGAAGAGCGTCCGCGTGAACCTGGTGCTTGCTGCCGTGCTGCTAGCAATTCTCGGCGCGGTCCTCCATCCGCTTGCGCTGCTCATGGGACTGGCGCCCTTCGACACTCGTCCGTTCGTAGCAATTCTCGAAGCGATACGGACAGCAATCGCCAACCTCCTCGGATGGGGCCTGTTCAGCCTGGTGGTGATCATGCTGGCGTACGTGATACGGGGCCGGCTTTCTGAACCGCAGCGGGATTCCGCGATGGAGAAATGGTTCCGCGACGTCAACTCACACCCAGACTTCCCGCCACACAGAGACAGGGTGGTCGTTGTCATCACTGCTTACAACGACGCCGCGGCAACGGCTCAAGCGGTGCGAGATTTCAAACGCCAGCCGGCCGTCATCAAAGTTCTCGTGATCGACAACAACTCGACCGATCAAACCGCCGAGTTGGCAGCGGCGGCGGGCGGAACTGTGATTCGCGAGCCTCGGCAAGGCTATGGCTACGCGTGCATTCGGGGTTTATCCGAAGCGACGAAAGTTCCTGGAGCGGACGTCATCGTCCTCACTGAGGGAGATGGCACTTTCGTCGCTGAGGACATCGCAAAGTTCCTCGCGTATACGAGCCACGCCGATCTGGTCGTCGGAAACCGCGTGGTGCGCGGGCTGGTCGATGGAGACTCGCAGATGGACTACTTCTTTACGTGGGGCAACATGGCCGTTGCCATGCTCTTGCGGCTCCGATTCTGGGACGCACGGTTCCTCGGTCCAGGGGGCTTGTCAGATGTCGGATGTACTTACCGGGCAATTCGTCGAGCCGCGCTCGAGCGCATCCTTCCGGATCTCGGCGTTGGGGGGAATCACTTTTCCCCTCACATGATCTTGGTGGCGCTCTTCAGCGACCTGTCAGTCGTCGAGATACCAGTCCGATTTCGTCGCCGTGTCGGAAAGTCGAAAGGCGCCAGCCAGAGCCTGTCCCAGGGTTTCAAGGTCGGCCTGGCGATGATCTGGCACATCATGACCTTCAGTCCACATTCGGCCGCGACCAAGCGAGGGATCATTGTCGATCGGGACGGTGTCCTCGTACGTCGTCAACGCACTCGCGGTCATCTCCACTCCGGTTTTGAGTTCGTTCCAGGTGCCATTGAAAGCCTCGCGACGTTGAGTCGGCACGGACATAAAGTCGCGGTAGTCGGGAGCGACTTGACTCCCGAAAATGGAGGCGCCTCATCTCAAGGAGCGCAGGCGGTCGATGCGCGAATTGCCGCCGAGGTGGCTCGGATGGGAGGCCAGGTAGACGCCTTCGTGCTCTGTGGCCACGCTGCAAGTGAAGAATGCTCTTGTCGCTTTCCCACCCCGCGATTGGTGATCAAGGCCACGCAGCGCCTGCAGCTCGACCCGGCAAGGGCGATTACGGTCAGCAATCGTCCAGCCTTTCTCGACGCCGCCGCGGGCCTGGGATGTACGACAATCCTAATCGCCGACGACACACAGCAGCGGGTGTCTGACATTCGCGCCGCCGACGCCGAGGACCTCGTGGGCGCCGTTGAGCTGGTGCTCGCCGGCGAGTCGGAATCGGGACCGAGCGAACTGTGAATTGAGCAACCTCAGGGTCCTGGTTTTGGCGACCCGTGATTGGTACCACCCCCGAACTACGGGTGGCGATATCACGATGTGGGAGCAGGCTCGCTATCTGGCTTCGGCCGGCCACTCGGTGACCTACGTCACCGCGAGCTATCCCGGCGCCGCCAAAGAAGAGACCCTCGACGGCATCAACGTAGTTCGGCTGGGCGGAATCCACTCGCTGTGGCTTCGTACGTTCTTCCATTACGAGACCCAGTGTCGTGGCCGCTACGACGTGGTGGTCACCGAGGGATTCGGGGGGTCACGCATTCCCCGCTTCGCGCCGCTCTACGTCAAAGAGCCGATTGTGACCGAGTGGCACCAGATCCATCGAGATCTGTTTGCCATCCAATATCCAAAACTGCTTGGCGGCCCTCTGAATCTCCTCGAGCGCATCACGGCATGGGTCCACCGAAACACGCTTGTCCGCGCCGGCACTGAGGAGTGGCGGCGAGCATTCCCGAGCATCGGTTTCAGGCCGGAGAACGTCTTCCTACTTCCTGTGAGCATCCGCGAGGACTGGCTCGCCGAGTCGAAGCAGCCATTCGTCAAACAGCCAACGATCCTGTGGCTGGGGAAATTTCGGCGCTACAAGTGCCCGGATCACGCAGTGCTGGCGATGAGCGAAGTCGTTCGTCGTGTACCAATGGCTCGGCTGGTCCTGGCGGGACGCCACGACGACCGCAACTACGAACGCAGCCTCGCGGACCTGGCAAAACGGCTCGGCATTGAATCCAATGTCGAGTTCCGCTTCGATCTTGATGAGGTCGAGAAGCGAGATCTCTTGAAGGCCTCACGGTTGGTCGCGGTGCCGTCAGCGGTCGAAGGGTTTGGCGTTGTCGTCCTCGAGGCGAACGCCTGCGGCGTTCCCGTCATCGCCAGCAGCCGGGTTCCGGAAGGCGCTGTTCGAGACGACTACAACGGCCTCAGGTACGGGTTCGGCGAGATCGGTTCTCTCGCTGAGTCCATGGTGCGCCTGCTGACCGACGACGACCTCTACGAGCGTCTGTCGCGAAATGCTCACGAATTCGCGCAGCGATTTGCCTGGCAACATGTTGGCGCCCAATTCGAGCGGGTCGTTGCAGAGGCGGTCCGAGGGGAGCCCGCTCCGCGATGACCCACGCTGGTTCTCGGGCGCAGTCCCGCCGTGATGGCCTTGCAAATGAAATCTGGACATTGGCTGTGAAGACCCGCAATGGACTCAAGCGCGCCGGGATGTTGGGCCCCCTGGACGGGTTGTCCGCCTACCTCGGGCCCCGCCTGCTGCGCCCGCCGGCAACGGAGGTCGAAGTTGAGCTTCCGCTCGGTCTCAGCCTGATCGTGCCCCCCGGCTATCCAAGCTATCGAAACTTCGCCACCCGGCTCTACGAGACCGATGTCACGGAGCTGTTTCTGTCCGTGGTGTCGTCCGGGATGACAGTGGTCGACCTCGGGGCCAACATCGGGTACTACACGCTCTTGGCTTCGAGACTTGCTGGGGCGGAGGGACGTGTATACGCGTTTGAGCCCGATCTCGAAGCGTACAAGTACCTTCAAAGAAACGTCAGTCGAAATCAATGCACGAATGTTGCAGCCATCCACAAGGCGGCCGGCAACACGATTGGGGCGCTGAGCTTCATTCGGCCGGGGCCGGAGAGAGGGTTTGTTTCACACTCGGGACCCCAGGCCATCTCCATCGACGCGGTAACGCTGGATGCATTCTTCGGCCAGTTGGGGTGGCCTGCCGTGCACCTGGTCAAGATGGACATCGAGGGGTCCGAAGAGCAGGCGCTGCTGGGCATGCAGGAGCTTGTTCGGCGCAATCCGACGATTCGAATGATCATCGAGCTCAACACCGATGCGCTGTCTCGGGCAGGCCGCACTCTCGAGCAGCTCATTCAGACGCTCGGCCGGCTTGGCTTCTCCAACGGCTACCTCATCGAGCAGCGCCGAACGTTGCGCCTCAGAAGCCTGCTTCCTGGCAGCCGAGCGGTTCATAACCTGCTTCTAGGTCGAGACGAATGATGCTCCCGCGGATGACGTCGCGAGCCCGAGCGGCGCTGTATTTCCTTTTACCGCGGATCTTCTCTCGCAACGCCGTAGTCGTGGTGGGAATTGCAGTCGTGGCCAGTCTGCTCATCCCGTGGCACACCGCGGGTCCGCGCGTGTATCCAGGCCTTGATCCGAACCTGCTGTTCGTCAACGACAAAGGGAGCCGCCCTCAAAGCGGAAGCGTAATTATCACTGGCGACAGTGCGCTGATCTCTGCTCGTGAGAACTCGGCTCCGACGGTGCACCTGGTCGATTCAGAGAGCGACTTTTCAGCCGGGTTCGACGTGACGCCTTCCAAAACAGCGCAGCCGTGGCAGACAGGGAGTGTGGCGATCCAACCGCCGACTGGGACGCGCTATTTTGCAGTGCTGGTTGGAGCCAGGGGCGGAACGATCGTGTTCCACAACATCAACGTGACTCCTGTCGCCACATCGACGACATCGCCACAACAAGCCTCCTTCTCGGATGACTTTGCCAATTCCCGACTGCCAAACTGGTTTCTTGCACCCGGAGTGGACCGGGTGACCGCCGGGCCCACGAATACTTATGGGCTGCAGGTCACCGCGGGGGATCACGAGGTCGACACATATACCCGCCTGGTCGGGCCGGTTCAGCAGTTGGGTGCGTACGTCGTGAGCACTCAATTCCGCAGCGTCGCGGGCCAGCCGAACTTCAAGATCGCAATCGACTGGCTCGACGGTCAGGGTCGACACATCAGCTACGGAGCGGATTGGGACGAATGGACGCCATTCGCCCAGCCATTTGTGCCCGCGATTGTCAGCCTATGGCATCCACGGAGAAACAACGCGATCAACCTCGAATTTACGGGCGCCCTTCAGCCGACAATCGCCGTTGTATCGATTGACGGCACAAACAGCCCGACAACCAAGACGCTCGGCGACTATGAGGCCGGTAAGACCTATCACATAGCACTGGTATGGAAGCACGCGCAAAGCGCCACCTTTAGCGTCAAGACCCCTGAAGGCAAGAATCTCGTGTACTCGATCGATCGCAAGAGTCGACTCGGCCTGTTTGATGAACCCTTCGTGAACCTGTCGGTCGGATCGTCCGCTCCGCCCGGCGCCACCAGCACGCTCGAGATCCGACATGTGAAGCTGATCATTCCGGCGCAGACTCGCTTCGCACAGAACGTCTCCGACTGGCGGCTCAACGTGCTTACGTGGGCAATCGTCTTGTGGCTTTTGGCTTACATCGCCGCGTATGTGATCACCCATAACTGGGGCCACTGGTCCGCCTTACTGCGCTGGCGAACGACCGTTGTACGAGCGTTGAGCTGGCGCACGGTCGCGATCCTCGCAGGACTTGGCGCCCTCTGCGCGCTCTATGCGGCGGCAGCCATTGTCGATGGCCACCCATTCGACCGGCTGAGCCAGGAGAGCGCGGCATATGTCATCGACCAATATGGAGTCGGAACGATCTATGGGCGCACCAGCGCCATCCCTGACTCGGCCATTCGCGGTGGCAGCGGCCCGTGGAGTCCAGCTGAGTTTGTCTATCCGCCGGGTATGGTCAACTTCTTCATCGGTGTCGGTAAGACCTGGCAGCTCGTGCATGGGTCGATCGTGCCCATGGCCGACAGAAACTACTACGTTTTCTGGAAATTCGCTTTTGCGCTCTTCATTGCCGTCAGCGCTGGACTGATCCTGTCCATCTCGAGGCGGACCAATGGCGGGACGCCTGCATGGGCCTGGCTGCTGACAGGCCTCTTTGCTCTCAGCCCGGCGGTGATTTTCGACGTTGCGGTCTGGGGACAGAGCAATGGCCTGCTGTTAGCTATCCTGTTGCTGGCCGTCCTCGGATTGGTCACCGATAGACCCAAGCTGATGTGGTCTGCGATTGTCGTGGCAGTACTGGTAAAGCAGACCGCCCTACTCGTGGTACCGCTCGTCGCGCTGTTCGCGCTCAGGCGCCACGGTGTTCGCCAGTCGCTAACGTCCGCTGCGTTTGGGGCGGCTGTCGGCTTTGCGTTCATCGCGCCGACGATTCTGGCCGGATACAGTCCGGCGACCGCCTATCAAACGGTGATTGGGAAAGTCGCAGACTTCGGCACTCCGCTCACCGCCTATAACACGACCGTTTCGCTTGACACGTTCCCAATTTGGGTCGTGCTGACAGCATTTCAGAACCTTCACGGTATCGACCGGCTGTGGACCAGCGACCACACAACCATCGCGGGACTTGGCGTCACATATGCGACAGCCGGCCTCATTCTGTTCCTCGCTGTCTTCGTTATTGCAGCCCGCGTGACGTGGAAAGCGTCTCGCAGCCAGACTCGTTCGTACCAGCACCTGTTCCTGGCGATTGCGCTTGTCGTGGTGGCCTACGTCAGCTTGAACACCCGAACGTCAGGCCACTACCTCATCCTGGCCGTCCCCTTCCTCCTGCTAGGGCTTCCTCGCGCAGCTCCACTGAGAGCATTCTGGAAACTCGCGGCGGTCTCGACGATTGCACTTCTCTCCGAGTACGGGATCTTCATGTTCATCGCCGCCAAGGGCGAGTGGCCGAACTTCTACGTGCTCGGTTCCCCGACCACCAACGCCTTCAGTGGCCTTGTCTATCGCATTTACACGTCCGACATCTTCATTACGCTCTTCGCGGGGTTGATGCTATTCGTGGTGTACCGACTGCTAGTCGAAGTCGCCACACAGCCTGGGCGGAAGTTAACGATGCTTGCCCACGCGAGCCCGGAGCCGGTCAGCCGGGAGGCTCCGCGAGAAGCAGCTGGCTGACACTAGCTCCCGCCGCTGATGGCCGTAGTCCGATGGCTTCTTCCCGCCGTGGCGTTGGCGGCCTTGATCCTCACGTGCATCCCGGCGGCAACATGGCGCCACCCGGGCGTGGACGTCGTTCAAACCGGGTTTGACCGAAACCTTGTTTACGAGAACCCCAAGGGTGAGGTCTCGACAGATGTCGCCACCATCACAGCGCCTTTCGGCCCCGGCGCCAGTCTGGCTTCACTAAATCTTCTCGCCACCCCCCTGAACGCGTTTTCCGTCTCGTTCGATGTCACCGTCCGCCCGGCCGAGAGCGACAGCATTCCATTTCGAATCGGCGTATGGAGCCCATGGACGCGAGCCGGATATTTCCTCGAATTCGTCTCCGGCCGAAACTCAATCGACACCGAGGTTCTGACTCATGGTGGGATCGGGCGAACCCTCACGGGAGGACAGGTGACACGATCCAAGGCGCTCGGGTCGTACGTCGTCGGCGACCCCTACCACATACAGTTCGCTTTCGACAAGGCCAAAGCAATCACGGTCTTGATCGCGAGCGCTGGCGTGCACGAGAGGGATTCGGTGACCGCAGCCGACATTCCCGATTTGTTCGGCAGCACTCGCGTCGCGCTCACCGCATCGGCGCTTTCGCCTCTCGTGACCACTGGAGCGACCTTGACGAACTACTCGCTCACGCTGCCGCATCAGCGGTACTGGGCCGACAAGGTTGACGACGATCGTGTGCGGACCACCCAGATTGCCCTTTTGATTCTGGCGGCTCTGCTCGTCGCCGCGACAGCGACTAGATGGCTGTGGCGCCGAATGCGAGGCGGCCCCCGGCCTGCGTTTACCCAACGTTTGCGGAGGATTGCGACTGCCATCTCCGTTCGGCGAAGGCCGGTGGCGGTCATCCTTCTTGCCGGCATCGCGTATCTCGCTGGTAATTTCCTGCTCTTTCCGCTCGGCGGCCACCCCTTCGACTTTGGAAACGAAAAGGTGTACGCCTACGTCGCAAGGGTCTACGGACCGGTTCAGCTGTATTACTTGCCCAACGTGGTGTCGCTGGCCCATATCTGGGGCGGTGTTCCATACGTCGAAGCCGCATTCCCATACGAGCCCGTGAGCGCATACCTCTACACGGCGATTGGCTGGCTGGGCAGCCTCCTCTTCGCGGGCGCAGGCGCGCTCAGCCTCGATAGCATGCGCCTCGAGTACTTGATGAAGGCCATCAACGTGGTCTTCGGGCTCGCGGACTCCGCCCTTCTCTACTTGATCTTGCGGCAGCTCGGCATGAGCGTGCGATGGAGCCTCGTAGCAGGCGGCCTTTTCCTTTTCAATCCTGCTGTCTGGTTCAGCATGTCAGTCTGGGGTCAAACCCACGTCGTCAGTCTTTTCTTTGTTCTCGCGGCCGTACTGCTGGCTGAAAAGCGAATGCCCACGTCGGCCTGGATTGCACTCGCTCTGGCCTGCCTGACGCGGCCCCAAATGCTCGTCTTCGGGCTTCTGTTGGGCATCGTCTTCTTGCGAAAATTCACGTGGAGGCAAAGCGTAACGGCGCTGTCCTGGACCATCATCCTCATCTTCTTGGTGTTGTCGCCGCTCACGCTCGCCACCAGTCCCTCGCTGCCTGTGGACATCATGCTCAACAACTTCCACATCCAGGAAGCCGGCGGCAACGAAGTCGCGCTGACCACCGTTTCGCAGGACGCCTACTCGATCTGGCCCCTCGTGACCTACGTTGCCCACGGTGCCTCCGGCCTCGCGCGCGCCTTCACGCCCAGCTCGGCAGCGCTGGTGGGATCGTTGACATACCAGCGCCTGAGCCAGATCCTGACGATCGCAGCCATCCTGTCGGTGAGCGCGGCTTTGGTGTTTCGGAGGCGAGCCGCCATTGACTCGGGCGGATACCTGCCACTGGTGGCTCTTGGAATCTCGTCATTCCTGATGCTGCTGACCGGGGTGGTTGCGACGCACTTCCTTCTTGCCCTTCCGTTTCTGCTCCTGTGCCGCCGCTGGATGGGCAGCACCGCTTACCTCTACGTGGCAGCAATCTGGACCGTCACGACGCTCGTCCCGATGTTCGGGGACATGGGTGTTGTGATATCGCAGCAGGACTATCCGCTCCTCGCTCCCGCGAGCAACGTCGTGACCAGGTTCTTCGTTTATCTGTACTCCTGGGATCGCTTCATCACGGTTGCGGTGGTCGGCAACATCTGCGCTGTAGTCTGGCTTGCCTTCTTAACAGTTCGGCCCGCTTTTCACGATATTTCGCGGGCAAAAACGCACCCATATTTACCGTTAAGAGATGCGTAACATGCGCTATCGCGTCCGCTCCCGGGGGTGGAAGGGGGGCGTGATCGTAGGGCGTTCGGGGCGTAAGATCCCAGCGGTTCGATGATGGTCGGCCTCAGGAGTCGCTGGACCAGAAATAGGCTGGTGGTGGTGGCCGCCTTCATCGGTGTGGCCGCGTACGTATTTGTTGCCATTTACGTGCAGCCGGTGGCACGGGGCAACGATGAAGAGTTCACCGGTGTTCCCGGCCACAACCCCACCAACGAGACGATAGCAATCGCAGGCTTTGCTCGAGACACGCTCATATGGCCATACGTCGACGGGGGTGTAACCACGTTGGTGACGTCGCTCATCAACAACGGCCCGGTCGGGCTCACCGTCACAGGCATTGAAACGAACGGACGCTGGCCCGCTTGGGGCGGCTTGTTTACCCTGACTGACGCCCGCGCCGCGGTGTTGGCGAATCCTGGTCAATGTTGCGAGCTCGACCAATCTGCAACGTGGTCAGCCCGCGACTTTCGTCCCATCTATCTATCTCCAGGGCATCAGGGAGCGGTCGCCGCTCACATACTCATGAGCAACTGCGAATACAACAGCAGCGGCCAATACACGGCCGTCGAGTACATCAGGGTCGACTACGCCGTGCTCGGGTTCCAGCACGTTCAGAAAGTTGGCGTTGGACCTTACTGGATCAAATCGCCGGACACATGTCCGCGGCCCGGCCCAGCGCGGCCTGCCTGACAAAGCGGGGTTTGCCTGCCCGCGCAGCTCATGTGCTCAGCGATCGGGAGCGAAGATCCGCTTGAGTCCAGGAAAGTGCTTGGCGTTGAATGTCGCCAGCTCTTCGCCGTGCTCTAGAGCGGTTGCCGCTATGAGCGCATCTCCCAACTGGACGCTGTGCGATCGAGCGAACCGCGATAACTGATCCCCGGCGAGGTCGCCTGTCGAAGCCTCGATTGACAGGACCGCGAGACTTTCGAACAGTGCCGAAATCACGGCCCGCTCCCTGACGCGAGCGCCGGCGCGAATCTCGGCGCGAGTGACCGGCGAGTAGCGAATAGCTGAACCGGAGTCGCGGACCTTTCGTAGCCATGCTGTTGTCTTGGTGTTGCCACGTAGGACTTCGATGATGACGTCCGAGTCGATGATCACTTGTCAGCGCGTCCTCGACGATCACGCCGCAGCCTACGGACGTACTCGTCGGTGGAACCCAGGTCGTCACGATCAGCCCAGATGCCTGCGGCTTTAGCCAAGGCCACGTCGAATTCGTTGGCTTCATTGGGACGTTCCAATTTCTCGTCGATTGCTTCACGGATGATCGCCGAAACAGTTCTCTGGCTCGCGCGTGCAGCTGTCCTCAGCTTCGCCGCTTGACGATCGTCGAGGTAAACCTGGGTGCGTCGCATGGTGTACGAATTATACACCACGGGGGAAGGTCCAATGGCGGAGCGGGAGAGATTTGAACTCTCGAGGCCCTTGCGGGCCTACGGCATTTCCAGTGCCGCGCCCTCGACCGAACTAGGCGACCGCTCCGGGATCACTGTATCGAATAGAGCTCTCTCAGCCCTGCAGCCCGCCAACCGTCGACCGTCAACTTCCCCCCGTGGCCGCATAGATGCCGCCGCGAGCCGCATGATGTCCTGGCGTAGCAGTTGTGATACAGTCGTGGCGTGGCGAATGTATCCTCGCGTGACTTGCGTAATCACACAGCTGAAGTCCTGCGTCGGGTTGAGGCCGGAGAGCGACTTCGGGTCAGCGTGAATCGACGTCCCGTGGCCGAATTGATCCCCTTGACTCGACCGATGTGGGCTACCGGCCCGGCGATTGAGCGCGTGCTACGCGAGGCTCCGGCCGACACGAAGTTGCTCCGCGACCTCGCTCCCGTTCGTAAGCAGGTTGTCAAGGCCCCATGAGCGGGCCTGCGATCCTGGACACATCGATTTTCGTCGCGATCGAGCAAGGCCGCAAGCTAGCGCGGGCGCTGCCGGACCAGGTTGGGGTCTCGGTGGTGACACTGGCCGAATTGGAGCTTGGAGTGCTGATGGCCAAGGAGAGCGAGGCCCGGGCCATGCGACTCGCAACGCTGACCCGAGTCCGCGAGCAAACCTCGGGCCTCCCGGCCGACGACCGGGTCGCATCTGCCTATGCGCGGCTGGCTGCCTCAGAGCTGCATGCCGGTCGAAAGCCTCGCATTCACGACACCTGGATCGCGGCGACGGCGCTCACACATGGTGGAGAGGTCTGGACCCAGGACAAAGGCTTCAGCAACTTCAGCGCTGTCGAAATAGTTCGTCTATAGGCTAGCGCCCGGCGCCGAGCACCCGAGGACCCTCCGGCCCCGCCACGATGCACGTGTCGGTCAAGCCGACGAACAATCCGTGTTCGACCACCCCGGTGGTGACCTTGATCGCGGTTGCCAGCTTCGCGGGGTCCGCGATGCCGCCATCGAATGTCAGGTCGAGGATCAGGTTGCCGTTGTCGGTGACGAATGGCGCCTCCTCCCCACCTCGAACCACAAGCGACGCGCCCAGGGCGAGCAGCCGGTCGGCCGTCGTGCGCCACAAGAACGGCAGGACTTCGACGGGCAGCACGCCCTCGCCCAGCTTTTTCACCATCTTCGACTCGTCGACGATCACGACCAGCCTCTTCGACGCCGCGGCCACGATCTTCTCGCGAAACAGCGCTCCTCCCCGCCCTTTGATCAGGTTCAGTGCCGGGTCGACCTCATCCGCCCCATCGACCGCAAGGTCGATCTCGCCCACCAGCTC
>WNFE01002833.1_pt1 | contig 12828 bp, 12 predicted proteins | sample 5400451 | NCBI WGS metagenome assembly WNFE01 (sample SAMN13153344, study PRJNA577476) | soil metagenome | isolation source: 200 cm saprolite under Douglas fir tree site 2 hole 2 | place: USA:California | collected 2015-04-18 | reverse complement strand
CCAACAGAAAGCCGGACAAGTGGCCGCCTGGGTCAAGCGGTTATTACCTGAGCAAGTATTCCTTGTTTCCGAGGGAGAATATGGTGTGACACTTGGAAAGAAACTCTCAGGAGTGGTTCCAAGGCTCAAAGTCCTTAGAATCGAGGCGAAGGGGTCGAAGCCGGATCGCACTGTAAGTTCGATCATTCAGCGGATAGGTTAAGCGTACAATCTCTCGTGCGATTTCGTAAGCCTGGATTTGTGATCGTATTCTCGCTCGATAAGCTGCGCGTCTTTCAACAGTTCCTTCAGATTGACCTTGAAATTGTACGCTTTCGAAATCTTCCGGATCGCTAGCGCGGCCGCTGCTGGGTCAGCCCGAGCTGGCTCAGCATAGGGAAGAACTGCGACTGCAGGGAAGTCGTGTATTTCAAACTCGCTCAACATCACCGCCAGCGGCCCATAGACCAGCAGGCCGGGTTCGAGGATTGGTGCCTTGAACACCTTTGCCCGATCAAGATAGGCGCCAGTTGGAACGACGCAGAATTCGTCGTTGTTGTTTCTGAAAGACGAATCTAACCCTCCGATCAGAATCGCGTCCTTGAACTTGCCCTTCACGGCCCAGTTTGCCAGGACCTTTGCAAACTCTGCCTCTTCGGATCTGTGCGGAGAGAATTCCAGCTTGACCAGGACGGTCTTGCCTCTCTGGTACACCTCAAAGGGTGTAACCAGGCCTCCCTCCGCTGTCCCGACCCAAGGTGGAGGGTTTGCGACTTGGATGAAGCCCACTCTTTCGGCTTTCAGCGCGTGAATCATGTAAGATGTGGCAATGTAGCCAGTCTGTCCCACACCATGGAATCCAGTGACCAGGGTCGAGCCTTTGAGATTTTTTGAATCGACGAGGAGCTGAACTGGCACTCTAACAACCACTGAGCGAAGCTGGATTGGTCTAGCTTAACCGTGCCTAAAAATCTCTCCGGAGACACAATTGTAGGGCTTTTATTGTAGTCTCTCAAACCCGTCAACTCGTAGAGTGAACAAGAATTCCTCGCAATAATCCATTTCATGCTGTTACGGTGAACGGATGAAAATCAGGTTCTTAGGCGCCTGCCAGGAAGTCGGCAGGTCCGCATTCGCAGTAAGCGTCGGTAGCAAATACCTCGTCCTCGATTACGGCGTAATGGTAAATCATCACGTCGGATTCCCGATGCACATCCCTCCGAAAGAAGTGGAGGCGATCGTTCTTACACACGCGCACTTGGACCATGTTGGGTCTGCTCCGATATTCTACATTCACGGTGGCGTTCCGCTTTATGGCGTACAGCCGACTTTCACGCTTACCAGTTTGATTATCAAAGACTTCCTCAAGCTTAGCGGCTACTACGCGCCATACGAGTTCATGGATCTTCAGACGATGCTAAAGCACACTCGGGAGCTTCAGTATCATCAGTCGATCGATGTCGGTGATGCGTCTTTGACTCTGGTTAATGCCGGCCACATACCGGGCAGTGCTCAGGCGATAATCACTTCTGAAGGCAAACGGTTACTGTACACTGGCGATTTCAATCGTCAACCAACAAGGCTTGTCGACGGCGCAGACCCGAGTAACTACAAGGACCTGGACGCGATCATCATCGAAGGAACCTACGCCACGGAAGACCACCCGATGCGCGATGGTTTGGAAAAAGAGTTCGTCGAGAAGGTGACAGAGGTGGTGGAGGGTGGCGGAACAGTCCTCGTTCCGGCGTTCGGCGTCGGGAGATCCCAAGAACTTCTCTCAGTTCTCTCAGCATACCACTTCGAGCATCCTGTATTCGTTGATGGTATGGCTCTTGACGCAATGGAGATGCTGCTGAAATATCCATCATCGCTGCGGGACTCGTCGGTGTTCGAGCGGGCGAGTAAGATGGCTCACTGGGTGGACGGCTGGAATGATCGGAGGAGAGCTGCAAAGACAGCGGGCGTGATAATATCGCCAGCTGGTATGTTGAAGGGCGGCGCATCTGTTTTCTACATGGAGAATGTGGCTGCGAAGAAGCAGAATGCGGTGTTCATGGTTAGCTTCCAAGTTCCTGGCAGCCCGGGCAGAATCCTCTTGGAGAGGAAGAAGTTCGTTATTCACGGCAAAGCTCGACCGGTGGACGCGAGAGTTGAGCGGTTCGACTTCTCATCCCATGGGGGAAGACGGGAACTGGAACTGACGCTGTCGGATCTGGATAAGAAGACGAAAGTGTTCATTGTGCACGGCGCTGAAGGGAACTGTAAGAAACTAGCGGAATGGGCCTCCAAAGAGCAGGGATTGGACGCGAAGGCCCCGAAGACCGGGGACATTGTCGAGATCTAGTGCTCCATGGCAGAGGAAGAACATAGGGCCTTCAAGCCCCGCCCACGTCACCTTTACCCGGTAATTCTCAGCCTAGCCGTCACCGGTCTTCTAGGTTACCCGATTTCAAATCAAGTTGTTCCCCAAGCCCAAGTAACACCGTTCCAGGGCGACAGTTTGAGTTCGGCAGGCCTCAACGCGGTGATCTTCGTAATTGCTCTAGGAGCAAGCGCGACTGCAATGCTACTTATGGTTAGAAGAGGGAGGATGAAATTCATCCGCTCACTGATCAAAGCTGCCGTCCTCGTCGTGTCCTTCGCTGTAGCTTTCTGGTACACGGCCTCTATTTTCCTCCTAATTCCGAACCCTCCGTCAGATACCATAACAACCATAATCGTCCTAGGAGTCTCGCTTGGAACAGCTGTCGCAATCGCGGTCACGATATTTGGAAAGACGAAAAAGTATCAATTAATCGGAGTAACACTCATTGGTGCGCTGACCGGGATTTTCTTGGGTTACTCGATTGGCCCGTTGACCGCGCTGGTTCTGATTGGAGCGCTCGTGATCTACGATATTGTTGCTGTGTTTCGTGGCCCGGTCGGAGCCCTCGCGAAGACGATCGAAGAGGGCGATCTGCCGGGAGCTGTCTTCACTTATGGAGATTTGACAATCGGGATGGGAGACATGGTCTTCTACTCGCTGGTCGCGACGACCGCGCTCGTTTACTTTAATGGTGTTCTGTCGTTCTTCGGTGCGGCCATCGGGATATTGGCAGGAACCTTTCTCGGGTTCAAAGCACTGTCGAAGTACGAAATGTTTCCAGGCCTCCCATTTTCCTTGCTGCTAGGGGTTGCGGGTATGCTCCTCGCCGTTTACCTATAGAGACGCTAGAGTCGCTGACGCCTCAGCGAGACTTGAGAAACGATAATCGGCGATGCTATCGACCATCGATCTCTTCGAAACCAGAACCGTCTTCATGCCCGTAATAGTACCTCCCCAGACATCGTGTCTCTCTGAATCACCAACGATTACTGTTTCCCGTGGCTGCAGCTTGAACTGCATCAGCGCGTAGAGGAATATTCCGGGGTCAGGCTTTCGGATCCCGACGAAAGCTGATGTTACAACTTTGCCAAAGTATTCAAGAAGACCTACTTTGCGAAGAATTTCGACCGCGACATCGTGAGATGATACGTTCGATATTATTCCCAACTTGAGCCTTCGTCTCGAGAGCTTTTCGAGGAGAGGTTTCGAGTCCGGGAAAACAATCGCGTTTTCTGCTCGGGCGGAGACGACGATCTTGATTGCCTCCTCCACCAATTTGTCCTCAGGCTCCTGGCCCAGCGCCCGCCTCAGGAGCTGCACCATCCATGCCTGGATTGGGATCTCGACGTGATTCTTTGTGCGGAAGGCCTCGTTCACCTTGTAGCCTTGCTTGTAGATGGTGAAGAGCTCGGGTGGAGACTTGGAGCGAGGTATGATCTTGCTGATCTTTTCCAGTGCCTTCATCGTAACTAGGTTGTCTTCGATGTTTTGTGTTACGAGGGTCTCGCCAAGATCGAAGAATATCGCTTTGACCCGCGCCATCGATAATCCCCTGAACTAGTTTGCGGGGTAGCGCAGGACTGCAGCGATTTTTCCGAAGGCGTCGCGGAGCATTCGTCCTTCTTCAGTCTCTTCTGAGACAACCTCGACCTTGCTTCCGCCCTTCTCCGCAAAGTCTAGAAAGCTATCGATGATATCGCTATCCTCAACAACCTCAAGATTCGGTTTGCCGCACTTCTTGCATGGTCGCGTGGAAAGTTCGTTCTTGACCGCATGCGCTTCATATCTTGTACCGCGAAATTCTTCCATATTGCCACAGTTTTTGCATTTGAGGACGAGTCTCTGACCCTCCAGCTTCTCCGAGATCAGCAAAGTATCGACAACGCCTTTTTCCAGATATTTCTGGACCTGTAGTTCGCCGAAGACGCCTTTGCCGGTTTCGTGGCCTAGCTCGTAGAGGAATTTCTGCACCATCTGCTTCTCCTCTTTGTACCGGACCCCTTTCAGAATCTCGCTGCTCTTCTCAACAACTTCTTCGACACCGGCTTCGCTTGTATAGCTGGTGTCGACGACGGAGAGCACCTTCTTCTTCAGCGTGTATTGCAGGTATTCTCCTTCGGACCAGACGTATTTTGTCGGTCCGGGCCCGCCAATGATAATTCCCTTGAGATCGGGTATTGCAAGCATCATTTCGTTGAAGTGTTGACCGACGCGCTTGTAGTAGTCGTGGGTGACTCCTTCTCGGATCCGTTCGAAACGTCTAGCCGATTGTCCGCCAGCGCGGCTCTTGCCGGGTATTCCAGAGGTGAAGCTCTTGATGATCTCGACCCTGCGACCCTTGAGAGTTGCAACCACTGCCTCAGTCCCATCAATCACGATTATTCCATAGGTATCCTTCTCGACAACGAGAGCCAGGAGAGGCTCAACATGGAAACGGGCATCGCACCTGTAAAACCCGACTGTAATCGGCTCCGGTGGAGTGAGCACGTAAATCTCCATCCGCTCACTGCCGAAACCATTCTGCGGAATCATACCTGCAAAGATCACTAGTCCGGTAGGAGGTGGTTCCTTGAACAACCGTAAGCGCTGCATCACCCTCTCTATCGAGTCTTGGACCGCTTGGCGAGTCGTGCGTGATTTGATGTTGGAAGCCGTCCCAGCTTCTTCCCGGAGCTGACTGAGAACCTCGTGTATTCGACGGTCTGGTGGTACATAGAGGCTGATTAGTTCAGTGCCTCGACCTTCCTTGCGAGCGAGTTGCTCCAGGGTTCGTCTGAACTTGAACTGGGCGACCGAGTCTGAGGCGGATACGACTGAACTCGCCAATTTCTACTCGACCTCCAGCCAGAAAAAGTAAGGACTGCGGCCTACGTTTCTAGGCCGGCTCGTTCACATCTTGGATTTTTTCTTCTTTCCAGGATTGTGCTTCGCGCACGTACTACACATTTGCCCTTGAGTCCTCACAAGAATAGGCGGTTTTTGCGTATAAAATGCTTTTTCCAATACCGGAGCTAGCCAATTACTCCTTGCCTCTGGAGCTCATCCTGTAATCCCGCCTTGACCTGTCGCAGCCGGACCCGCTGGTCAGCATATTCGTCCCCAGAGACCTTACCTGTTCTGAAATCATCGTCCAACTGTTTCATTTGCTTCTCAAGCTCCGACATTCGGTGGCGGAGCTGATCTAGGTAAGAGCTTGACGTGTCCTGAGACGCGATCTGGCTAGGAGTGAGCGACGATTTGATCGTTCCGTCTTCTATCCGCATGATATTATTCGCTGTTTTCGCGACGTTCTGATCGTGAGTGACCATTATCAGTGTCTTTCCCAGCTCGCGGTTTATTTTGACTAGGAAGTCCGTGACCATCTTAGCGTTCACACTGTCAAGTTCGCCGGTCGGCTCGTCTGCAAGGAGGAGTGGAGGGTCGTTGGCGAGCGCCGCCGCTATTGCCACCCGCTGCTGTTCTCCACCGCTGAGCTCGTCGGGTTTGTGGTCATGTCTATCTGCAAGGCCTACGATACCGAGAAGTTCTTTAGTTCTGGCCGAGCGAGTCCCGCCCGGAGTTCCCATAGCCATCATTGGAAGCTCCACATTCTCCGCGGCCGTGAGTGTGGGGATCAGGTTTAGGGTCTGAAATACATGACCGACTATCTGGCGGCGGTAGTAGACCAATCGCGTCGGGTCTAAGTCTGTAAGTACAGTACTGCCAACGTGAACGTTTCCTGCGGTGGCTCTGTCAAGTCCTCCTAGAATGTTCAGCAAGGTGGTCTTTCCGCTGCCGCTGGGGCCGATGATAGAGACCATGCCTCCTGCTTCGACTTTGAGATTGATTCCGCGTAGCGCCTGCACTTCCACTCTGCCGAGCTTGTAGGCTTTGACGAGAGAATCCACTGTAACCGGAACGGCGGTCATGCGAATCTCACCGTTCTGCTCATCTTTGAAAGGTCTTTCCGTGCAGCGGTTATGGCGGGTAGAAAGACGCCTAGTAATAGCAGACCGATAATTGCCAAGATGTTCTCTAGGGCCCACAGTGGAAAGACGACTCTCCGAGGGGCTAGGAGGCTCGCATAGTTCGGTGTCAGGGAATTCTGTGCGAGGCTGTCCCCGCGGACCGTGATCAGTCCGACAGCTGTCGCAAGTATCAGTGCAAAGATCACCAACGGTAGGACTTCCGTGACAAGGAGCCCTAGCATTTGCTTGTAGGATAGTCCTCTAACAGCCAGCATCGTGGTTTCCTTTTCCCTCTCCTTGAAGCCGGTGTAAGCTACTGCTCCGATTCCAATTGACGCGGCAAGTCCGGCGAAAACTGTTCCGAGCCGCAGAACGTTTTGGGTTCCGTTCGCGATTACTGCTCCTGCGTTTTGAGCACTTGCCTGGGCTCCGTTGGGAACAGCGGTTCCTGTTCCTTGTGTAAGATCTTGCGCTGTGCTTACTGCGAGGGCTGGATAGGCCTTCCGTATCGAGCTAGCAAGGTCGGTGAACGAGACTCCAGATTCAGCTTTGACCAAGACAGAGTTGATGCCGGAAATAGAGGGATTTTGCATGAACAAGTTCAATGGGACGAATGACCACCCTTCGGGTTGAAAGTAGGAATACCCAAATGGTTGACCTTGAGACTGTTGGGAATAGTCAGGTCCAAAGAAACTGATGACAGTGAGGCTCACGTTCTGGCTTACGATTACTGTCCCTCCCTGTTGAATACTGTAGTATGAGGCGAGGCCATGGTCGAGCACGATGGTTTGGCTGTTCGATTGCATATTCTGGAAAACCGTGTTAATGTTTCCGCTGAACCACTCAGGCTCAAAGTATGCTCCCTCCCTCCATGTCGCTGGATCTATGGCTTTGATCGTGATTGAGGCGCGAGAGGAGAGGCTGAGAGTATTGTCAGACTCTGCCGTGGCCCCGGTGATGTTGGTCCAGCCGCGCAGTTGATTGGCTACCTGTGTGGCATAGGTGAGGTTGAAATTTCCGATCCCGGAAACGCGCAGGTCCGAGCCTACCTGGACCTCCGCTTGGCGAACGTTGTAGTCTTGCAGGCTGGCCATGTCGCCGATGACCCATACGGAGTATCCGGCTATCAGTGCAACTAGAAAAACCAGGGCGGTGACACGGCGCGGGTTTCGAAAAACACTCTTGGAGGCAAGAGAGGCGATATCTCCAACCAAGCGTTTGGAAAGTGACGCAAACCTCTTGTGAAAACGCAGTGCTAGCCCTGTCGACAATTGCGTGGCTCCGTAGAGGAACAGGAACGGGCCGATGATGTTCAGTCCGTAGTCGAGGACTGCCATGATTATCAGAACAATGGCGAGGAGGAAGTTTACGCCAAAGAGGTAGCGGCCGATGTTCTGGAAATTTATCCCAAGTAGAAGGAGGATGATCTTGTAGAGGCCAAGAGAGAAGGCTATAATCGCGCCCCGCTTCTTCGATGGATGCGTATCCTCGAGATAGACGTACTCCCGCAAGGCCTTTGCGGGATCCATGCTTGCGGCTGCGCGGGCCGGTGAGTAGATTGCAAGTAGAGTGAGAACTACGGTGAAGATTATCGTAGCGATGGCAGTGTCCTGGCTGAGGAACACTCCAGTTTGATAGCTGCCGCTGAGCACTTGGACAAAGTACGGGTTCAGAAGCACGGCCGCCGCGAGTCCTAGCCCTCCGCCGATCAGTCCGACCAAGAGGGCTTCGACTAGGAAGTGTCTGAAGAGCTGGCTCCGGGAGAAACCCTTCGTCATGAGCAATCCAATTTCTCTTCGGCGAAGGTTGAAGGATGCTTGCGAAACGGTTCTTCCAACAAACCAGGCTACAAAGAAGACCGGGATTGAGAAGATGGTGAACGTGAGCCTGAGCCCGAATATGCTGGAAGAGAATTGCTGAAGAGGACTTATCAGGTTCGGTTGTGAGTTGAACCCGTTCAGCGCGGCCACGTTTGAAACTTGGTCGTCGATCTGCTGGACCTGGGTAATGCTGCCTTCGACATTGAAGGCGCTCAGAAGCTTTGGTCTGTCAAGATAGACATTCACAGTGCCTGTAATAGAGTAGTCTCCTCTCCCGAATCTGGTTTGGTTGTAGGCCCAATCGGCGATATGATTGAATGTCTTGTCCCAGCTCACGATGAGTGTGCTGGCCGGTTTTGCCGTCGATCCCGAGGGACCATAGTAGATCGGGCTAGCACCTAGAGTGTTGACGGCGACCGTGTCTAGTTGTACTTCGCCAACGACCTTCAGTGTAACGTTGAATCTCGGTCCGAACTGTCCGAAGCTGTACTTTACAGTCTGGCCCTGCTTGTAGTTCTGCGCGAACTGGGAGTCTGCGTTGATTACGGATTCGTTCGCACTGGAAATCTCTCGGCCACTTACGAGCGTAAGATGTTGGTAGAGAAGCGAGCTGTCTTGTATGGCTTTAATGTATGGAATCGAGCCGTTGTAGGGATAGAACTGCTCGTTTACGCTTCCGACGGCTTCGGCAGAAACGACTCCGCTGACACCTTGTACCCTTTGGATGACATTGTCGAACGATGACCGGGGAGCCGACATTCCGCCCGATATTGGGGCGAGCGAGATGTCGACGGGAGTGTTTGCGAGCTGTGCGTCGAGAGCTTGTTTCCCAATGGTGTCGGCTCCAACATTTATTCCGCCGAAGAATGTGGCCGCGAGCATCATGCCGAGTATTAATGACGCGTAGAGTTTCCATGAACGTACAATTCTCTTCAGCGCGTATGACAGCATCGGTAAAGAGTCGCTTTTGCTCGACTGAACGGCTATTCAGCTTTTCCAACGAGCTTTTGAAAGAATCTTAGACCGCTCGGATGGCTTCCATTCCATTCTAATATACCGAGTTCTCCTCTGCCGGAAGGTTGAGAGAGAATGCGCGCAGTCGTGAAACTCGGGGGCGCACTATTCCGTCGTGAGCCGAACGTGGCGGCCCTCAAGGACATGGGGAAGGTTCTCAGCGGGTTTGTTAGGGAGGGTAACCAGCTCGTGCTTGTTGCTGGGGGCGGAGAGAACGCTAGAACCTACATTGGGGCCGCAAGGAAGCTTGGCGCGGAAGAGTCCACATGTGATCTCCTCGGAATCCAGATTACAAGGGCGAACGCGGAGCTCTTGCGTTTGGCGATGGGCTCAATAGCATCGTCTAAGATTCCCACAATGTTGTCGGATCTGCCTCATTGCGTTGGATCAGGGAAGGTTGTGGTTATGGGTGGACTTCAACCTGGCCAGTCGACTAATGCTGTTGCTGCCCTTGCCGCGGAGATTACTCGAGCGGAGATTCTTGTTAACGGTACGGATGTGGACGGGGTGTATACTGAGGATCCGAAGAAGAATCCGAAGGCGAAGCTCATCCGCTCGGTCAACGTGGACAAGCTGTTGGGCTGGGCTATGGGAGGAGAGGTTTTCGCTGGCCGATATGAATTGCTTGACCCGCTGGCGATCAAGATCATGGAGAGAGCCAAGATGCCCACTCGTTTCGTATCTCTCGCGGACCCGGGCAATATTCTCGCTGCTCTCCAGGGCAAGGATATCGGGACGAGAGTGGTTTACTCTTAGGAGAGGTGGCGGTGTTGAGATTGGTTGATCTGTTTCAGTCGAAGGCTCAGGTCCGGCTGGTCGAGCATCTGTTGCAGAATCGTCAGAAGGTCTTCAACCAGGCTGGGCTCGCTCGGGTGCTTGACGTGTCTCCCTCGACTGTTGCGAGGATCGCTGAGCCGTTGGTGAAGTCGAAGATTTTGCTCTTTGAGAGGTATGAGAAGGGGATGAAGATTTTCGCTTTCAACCAGGAGGAGCCTGCGGCTCGGAGCCTGGTCGAGTTCTATGAGAAGATAAGCGGGCTCTAGCTGTACCTTACCACGGAGTAGGTGAACTGGCTGCCCCTGTTGGACAACAGGGTTATCGTGTAAGAGTTACCGACCTGGAATGTGAATGCGCTTCCCGTATTGGTGCAGCCGCAAGCTGAGATCAAAACCTGTACTGGCGGGTTACTAAGTGCTGTAGGCGCTATTGTTGTCTGGCCGGTCCAACTGGTCTTCGCGTACTGGCTAGAATTTGCATTTTTCACATAGTAGCTTACGAGGCTGATTGGTGTGCCTCCCGTATTTCTCAGGTATAGTGAGACATTGTAGGTTGGGTTGTTTGGCCCGAAGCTGGCGAATTCTAGGCTGAGGGCTTCCTTCTGGAGGTTCGGCGCTTGTGTTAGGGCTCCGAAGAGTCCTGTGGCGTATACGTACACCATGACTGAGGCGGCTACGACTATGACGACCATTAGAAGTGAAGCGAGGATGGTGTCAATGCCTTTCTTGCTCCCGAGTAACCTTCGGAACATAGTTTCCTCTCACTCCTCTGGATAGGTCGGCAAGAATCATTGAACGTGGCCGTCGTCAAATGCTTCTATCGTAACCTACCCCAATGCAACAAGGTAACACATGTTGAGCAAGTCTCATCCCACAAGGAAAACATCTCCCCTTCAAGGCTGGAATGCGCGCTGGTTCGGTCTGTACAAGGGCTCCCGGTCAGGCTTCACGAAGGAAGGAGGCACCGGCGGGAGCGCGTGAACGTGGGATTCTCAGCGTTTCACGAAGGGCGGGGCGCGCGAAAAAAGACCAACCCGGGGGGTCACATAATAGTTAGCAGAGAAAAATAGTTGCAAGAAAAGAATAGTTACGGAAAAACAAATGTTAGAAGAGGAACGGTTGTGAAGGAGGGTTTCGTGTTCTCAGGGTTACTTGGTTTCCCGGAGCCTCTTTTGGACTTTAGGGTTTTTCAGCTCTCTCAGAGCGTCTGAGGCGATCCACTTCGCAGCCCCTGACTCCATCTTCTGTATCTTAAGAGCAGTGGAAACCGCAGCCTTATTCAGCTTCAGATTGCGCTTGCCGATCTGTCTCAACGACCAGTTTACCGCCTTCTTGACGAAATTCCTGTTGTCCGATGATCCACCTATTATCAGCGGGAAAAAGTCGAGAAAGATTTGGTCTTTCGTTTTCTTGTCATGGACAGCGAGTTCAGCCATCAAGACAAAGCCTGCCCGCTTCACGAATTCCTCTTCGCGCTTACACCATTCCTTCGCCTTCGCCACGGCAAATGGTGTCTTGTCAAACAGGTTCCCGCAAGACCCGTCAACGACATCCCATGAATCAAAGTCGCGAACCCACTTGTCCATTTGATCTATGGTTACCTCCTCAGGATCGTCAATCATCGTCGCTAGGAGCCTTGCATCGTGCAGCCCGGTTTCCCAGAGCTGCAGGGCCAAGGGGTGATCGCGTCCAACCTCGCGTGCAAGGGTCCGGAGCTTAGGAACAGAAACCCCGAATGAATTGCTTGACTGGATTCCGAACCGCGCCATACCTTCGACAGCCTTCGGATCGCCAAGGGACTTTAGCCGATCGACGACTTGTTTGACTTCCAAACCCCCGCCACTACTCCCGCCCGGGCGCAGCTGGTCCGCTTCTCTTGTAGAGGAAGACAAGCCAGAAACGAGACTTGGCCTTGTCCGACTGTTGGAAACCGCTCTCAGAGAGAAGCTGGTCGATCGAACGCAGCGGATGAAGATACAGCCGGAAACCACTCCTTCTCAACTTCTCAACCAGGTTGATCAGCGCCGCTCCTATCTTCATCGCTGGCTTCATCAGCCCTTCGTCCCGTGGAACAACAAAACCCAACAATTCCTTTGAAGAATCAGAAGCGGTCTTCAGAAGTGCGTCCGCGTTAGGATAGCAGCAGAGGACCTTGTCCATCACGACAACATCGGAGGCCGGCTGACGAGCCGAGGCTGCGTTTGCAACCTCGAATCTTGCCCGATCTTGAAGGCCGGACTCTTTAGCAAACTCGTTTGCTTCGTGGATCGCAGCTGAGGAGAGGTCGACGCCAATGCAAGAAGAAGCTCCATTTCTGAGGGTCTCCAAAGAGAAGAATCCTGTTCCACACCCGATCTCCAAAACGGTCTTCCCGAGTAATCCCTTCTTCAAGATGAAATCCAGCAGAACCTGGCTGCTGGAGGTAAGGCCGTTCGACTTGCACTTACAACAACGGTCATAGGCCAAATCGTCAAAGGTCTCGGCGATTCCCTTCTCCTGAGCACGCGCCGAGGACATGTGTCAGTCGGGATCCTGCTTCGAGAATTTTCCGGTGACCAGAAAAACAACATCTGCTTCCGGAGAGACCGTTTTCAGTATCTCTCGCACTCGTTCTCTAATGTCTTCGGAATCTGCTTCCAAGTAAACCGTAAGTCGCCCCTTCGGAACGCCTATCCCGCTGACTCCCGGAAGCTGCAATATCTGCGAGGATACCTTTCGCTTCAGAGCTCGGGGATCAGGAGGAGTTTTGGACGGGGCCAACTCTCTCAGATCCAGGGGTTTCGGCTGTCTTTCTCTTGAATCTATCCCGCAAGCTGGATCTGAAGCGCTGTTAGAACGTCGGAGATGTGATTGGCTATGGTCGACTTCGGTGAACCGCCGAAGAGCAGACCGGTCGCTCTGCCCAACCCTCTATCTACAATCAGCGA
>WNFE01017826.1_pt1 | contig 12831 bp, 13 predicted proteins | sample 5400451 | NCBI WGS metagenome assembly WNFE01 (sample SAMN13153344, study PRJNA577476) | soil metagenome | isolation source: 200 cm saprolite under Douglas fir tree site 2 hole 2 | place: USA:California | collected 2015-04-18 | reverse complement strand
CGAAGACGTTTGGTCGCTCTCTGTTCACGCTCATGGTTCGACATCGCCGCGGGCAAGGGCGCTAACTAGATCACCGCTCACTCTGAGTGCATTTCGCGGACGCACGATTGTCGGCTCAAGGTGACTGTTCCTGTAAAGGTAAAGCGTGTTGTCGTCAGAAAAGCTGCGGATCGCTTCTGGATGGTGTGAGGTAGCGATGAATTGGCCGCCAGATTGGAATGCCTGACGAAGGGCCAACACAAAATGCCCGACCTCGTCCAGGGCAAGATGGTTGTCCGGGTCATCCCAGAAACAAAAGAGCGGGCCATAGGCATCGTTCGCGGCAAGAACCAGCGCACATATCATGAAGCATTTCTCGCCGTCGGACAGGTCCTCGAAAGGAAGTGTTACGCTTCCTTGTTCGTTGGAGAATTGGACAACTAGGCTTCGAAACTCTCTACCAACCACCGGATTCTTGATGTCCTTTAAGTCGGGCATCACCAATTTCAGATAGTCAGCGATCTTGGCATACGCAGATGGGGCGTAGGCCAGGAGACCTGAAAACCACGCGCCAAAGTTAGTGACCTGAGGATTCGGCTGCAGCGTATCTTAGAGTCTCCCAGAATTAAGCTCGGCATTGGGCGAAGTATGAGCATACGAGCGAGCCGCTGCTTGAAAATAAACAACGGATCATCGGTCGACTGAAGCTGGATGATTGGGCTCGACTTCAGCTGCACGATTGGCAAAGCGACTAAATGCCAGTCAATACCGAAAGTGGCCTCTTTCTCCTGACCGTCCTTTGCAAGATGCACCTGCGCCGCCTCTCTCGTGTAGACGGGCTTGCCATCAGCCATGAGTTTCTCCTCGAATACGCGAAGTTCCCTGAACCCCTCTGGAAACTCAAATGCGATGGAGTATGCGTAAACCTTGCCGTTTAAATCAACTTCGATTTCAAAACGCACGGGCACTTCCCTGCGCCCCGCGAGTGAGGTCTCTCGGCGTCACCAGGTCGCCTACCCGGTTAGTACCTTGTGCGACTCTCTGCAGAATTTCAAGGGCTCGCCCTACGGTCGTCTTGCCAACGCCATTTTTTCCGATCAGCAGGACGGACGACTGGCCCGAGATGGGTAAGTCGAAGTTCTCTAGGCAGCGGAAGTTATGAACGTAGAATCGGCGTATCACAGAACGGGATAATACACGGTTACGGGCCGTGCTGAGCGGGGATGTTGTACCATCCCGTTTTTGAGGGACGGCATCCTTGTTCGTTCCACAAATCCCCAGTATGGTTAAGGAATGTTGCGTACCCTCGGCATCGGCATAGTCAGAATCCTCCCTGTCCTACTAATTGCTTTTCTGCTGGCCGGTTCCGTCCTCACCCAAGAGCCAACATCCCCACCCTCGCCGCAACAAGCTCCGCCCCCGGCAACCGACCAAAAGCCAGACCAGAAGCCGGCAGACCAGACCAATGAAAAGCCAAGCACCCAGTCCGAAACCAAAATTACCCCACAGCAAGCCGAGGAACTCTTCCGCGACGTTGACACTATCCTCGACTTCGCCAGCAAAGACACTTCGCTTCCCAAAAAGCACGATGTGAAGCGTCGCATGGCGAGCCGCGAAGAGGTAGTCAGCTACCTCAAGAAAAATATGGCTGAGGACAAAGACGTCCAACGCCTGCGCCGAACCGAGTTGGTGCTGAAGAAATTCGGCCTGCTGCCTAAGGATTTCGATCTGCAAACTTTTCTGGTCAGCCTGCTGGAGGAGCAGGTGGCGGGTTATTACGATTCGAAGACGAAGACCGTGAACCTGTTGGACTGGGTGCTGCCGGATTTGCAGCGTCCGGTGCTGGCGCATGAGCTGACGCACGCGCTGCAGGACCAGTCGTTCGGTCTCGACAAGTGGCTGAAGAAGGGAGCAGAAGACCTGGACACAAAGAAAAACCTCACGCCCGACGACATCACCAAAGATGAAAACAGCGAGGCGCGGCAGGCGGTGGTCGAAGGACAAGCCATGGTGGTGCTGGTCGACTACATGCTCGCGCCTATGCACCGGACTGTGGCGGACGCACCGGAAGTGGTCAAGATGCTGAACGAAGGCATGGCAGCAGGGACGTCCGATTCGGTGCAGTATAAGAATGCTCCGATCTTCATGAAAGAGGCGCTGACCTTCCCTTATCGCTATGGCGTCGAATTTGAGGCGGCGCTGCTGCGGGCGCAAGGAAAAGAGAAGGCGTTCGTAGCGACTTTTGAGAATCCACCGCACACTAGCCGCGAGATCATGCAGCCGGAGACTTATCTCTCAGGAGAGCATTTGGCTCCGCTGCCGTTGCCAGACTTTAAGCAGATTTTCAAAGACTACGACCGCTTCGATGTCGGCGCGATTGGGGAGTTCGATGTCGCCGTGCTTGCCGAGCAGTACGCCGGGGAAGATGTTTCACAGAATATCTATCCCAATTGGCGGGGCGGCTATTACTATTCCGTCCACCCAAAGGGGAATTCTTCAGCAGCGTTGGGACTGGTGTTCGTTTCGAAGTGGGCTAGTTCCAAAGCCGCGGCACAATTCGCGGCGATCTACGCGCGCGGCATGCAGCAGCGTTACAAGAAAGTTGAAGCGCCTCCGGACAGCACTCTTCCCGCAAACTTGAAAACGCTAGGCAGCTTGAGTGGAGATCACAGTTGGGCTACAGAAGAAGGCCCGATCGTCCTGGATGTAAAAGGCGACACCGTGTTGGTGACGGAGAGCCTGGATTCGGCGATCACAAAGGAATGCCGGCGAGCAGTCCTGGGGACCGCAGCAGGCGCTTCCCAATAACGAGCCGGGATTAGCGGCCACGTCTCAGCAGCAAACATCCGCCAACGAAAGAAAAAATCCCCACAACGACGCCGAAGGCTAGGCTTGCCCAAAAACTCGCCGTAGTCGGAGGGTGGTCAAATGCGTAGGCAGAAAAATGGTGCACCAGATGGGCATAGGCCAGCGTCGTTAACAGTACGGCAAAGCCACTTAGGATATTCAGAGTTCGCATGGTTCGTCTGCCCCTATGCGGGACAGTTTTACACAAGTTTCTGCAAACGCCAACGCATTTTGAAGCTTAACCACAGAGGACACAGAGATTCACAGAGGAAATAGAAAATAGGCTCCTCTGTAAATCTCTGTGTCCTCTGTGGTGAGAAGTTTCTATGGTTAAGGCGTTCCGAATCGGACTCTTTTGTATAATCACCGTTCGCTGTTAATCGTCGCAAGCGAGGGGCGACATTTGTCGGAAGCTGAAATTGGAATTATCGGCGGAAGCGGGTTGTATTCCATGCCCGGCCTGACCGACATACACGAAGCGGAGCAGCAGACTCCGTTCGGAGCGCCTTCTGACGCTTACGTTCTCGGCACGCTCGAAGGAAAGAAAGTCGCCTTTCTGTCCCGGCACGGGCGCGGACACCGCATTTTGCCCAGCGAGTTGAACTTCCGCGCGAACATTTACGGCTTCAAGCAGCTCGGAGTTGAGCGCATTCTTTCCGTTTCCGCCGTTGGCTCGCTCAAAGAAGAACACAGGCCTCTTGAGTTCGTAATCCCTGACCAGTTTGTGGATCGCACGCGTCATCGCGTGGATACTTTTTTCGGTGATGGCGTAGTAGCGCACATTGCCTTCGCCGATCCGGTATGTCCGCAGCTGTCGGCGGCCGTCGCCGCGGCTTGCAAGAAGGCCGGCGTCGTGGGGAAGCGTGGCGGGACTTATATTTGCATGGAGGGGCCACAGTTTTCTACGAAGGCGGAATCGAATCTGTATCGCTCCTGGGGCATGGATGTGATCGGCATGACCAATCTGCAGGAAGCCAAGCTCGCGCGCGAGGCGGAGATCTGCTACGTGACCGTTGCCATGGTCACCGATTACGACTGCTGGCATCCGCACCATGACTCGGTCACGGTGGACCAGATTGTGGCGGTGCTGCTGAAGAATGCGGAGAACGCCTGCAACGTTGTGCGTGAAGCTGTGGCGGCAATGCCGAAAGACCGAACGTGCAAATGCGGATCAGCGCTGGCGCACGCAATTCTCACGGATCGCGCGAGGATTCCGCAGGCGACGAAGGAGAGGTTGAAGCTGATCTTGGGGAAATATCTTGCCGGTTAATGGAAGACCGGGCTCGTAAACGTCGGGAGGGCATGGCTTTCAGCCATGCCGATAACGATCCCAACAAATTCGTACGGCACGACCGAAAGGCCTGCCCTGAGCTAAGTCGAAGGGTCGTGCCCTCCCAAAGGCGAAACACAAGACCATGAGCATACTAGCCGTCGGTTCCGTCGCATTCGACAACATCGTCACCCCCTCAGGGCGAGCGGACAATGTCCTCGGCGGCTCCGCAACTTATTTTTCTCTCGCCGCCAGCTATTTCACCGACTCGAGAAATTCCAGCCGCGAATCCCGGAAGAATACAAAGACTCGGAATTCTTATTCCTCGGGAATATACATCCCCACCTGCAGGCGGCGGTTCGACTGGAACTTCCCGACGTCAGACTTACCGGCGGCGACACTATGAACTTCTGGATTCAGGGCGCGAACCAGGAGCTTATCGAGACTTTACGGCTGGTCAACATCCTCCTCATCAACGATAGTGAAGCGAAGATGCTGGCCAAGGAGTCGAGCCTGCCACGCGCGGCTCGCAAGGTGATCACGATGGGCCCGCAGGCGCTGGTCATCAAACATGGCGAATACGGCGCAACTATCTTCTTTCGCGAGGGAGCGTTCGGGGTTGGCAGTCATCCTTTTCGCGCGCCGGCCCTGCCGCTGGAAGAAGTAAGAGACCCCACCGGCGCTGGCGATTCGTTCGCGGGAGGCTTCATGGGACACATTGCGTCGCAACCAGCACTGAATCGCGAGGTCATCAAACGTGCCCTGTTCTACGGCGGCGTGATGGGATCTTTCGCCGTCGAGCGCTTTGGCACCGAGCGCCTGCAATCCCTGACCCGCGGAGAGATTGAGGGCCGCTTCCAAGTTTTTCGTGAACTGACTCACCTGGAATGAAAAGACTCAGCGCTTCCGGCGGCGACGCTCTTCTGGTAGCGCAACTCGCCGCGGCAATATCGATCGCCTCGTTCCTCTACTATGTGCGGCATGGGGACCTGCTGCTTTATGGCGATGCCGTGGCGCACATCAACATCGCGCGGCGGGTCTTCGACTCCCGCACCCCAGGACTCTTGCAGCTGGGGACCGTCTGGCTTCCGCTTCCGCATCTTCTGATGCTGCCGTTTTTGTTGTCGCGCTGGTTGTGGCAGACCGGCATTGGTGGATCAATTCCATCGTTGTTCGCTTATGTGTTGAGCGTGGTCGGAATCTTTCGCCTGGTGGGGAGTAACCTTCCCACCTTTCGCCAAGAACGCGAAAGATGGGGCACCCGGTTCACGGCATGGTTCGCCACGGCAATCTTCGCACTGAATCCTAATCTCATTTATCTGCAAACCACCGCCATGACCGAGCCGGTGTACCTGGCGTTGTTTATTTGGGCCGCGGTTTTCTTCTCCGATTTTGTGCGGAGCGCGGAAACACCTTCCGATGCGCAATCGAAGTCCCCGCTGGTGAAATGCGGACTCTGTCTAGCGGGAGCCTCCCTCACCCGCTATGACGGCTGGCTGCTCGCCGTTGTCATGGCGGCGATTGCGCTGCTAATCGCGTGGCAGTCTAATTTTGCCTGGCTCCGCTCAGCCATTGCGAAGTTCGTTCTGGTAGCGGCGGCGGCCCCAGTGCTGTGGCTGGCTTACAACGCTGTTGTTTACCGCAACCCTCTGGAATTCGCGAACGGTCCCTATTCCGCAAGGGCCATCGAGCAGAAGACCGCAGTTCCCGGATATCCGCCCCATCCCGGCACTCACAACCTTTCCCTGGCCTTCAAGTACTTCTTTAAGTCCGCAGAATTGAACATGGCGGAAGGGGAGTGGCAGATCTTCTGGGTTACCGCCTTGCTGGCCGGCACCGCCATCGTCCTGTTATTCCAAAGAAAGCTGTGGCCGCTGCTTCTGCTCTGGACGCCGGTCCCGTTTTACATGTTCTCCATAGCCTACAGCGGCGTACCTATCTTCGTTCCAGTGTGGTGGCCGTTTTCGCGGTACAACGTACGCTACGGCATCGAGATGCTCCCGGCCTTTGCCGTGTTCACCGCAGTCGCCGCCTACGGATTGTTGCGCTTTGTTTCGAGCGGCAGAACTAAGCTGGCAATTGTGGCCGTCTTCCTATCGATGACCGCAATCAGTTACGTTCAGGTCTTTCACACCAGTCCGGTCAGCTTTGAGGAAGCAGTCATCAACTCGCGCACGCGCATCGCGCTGGAGAGTGAACTGGCGCGTCATCTGGAACAGCTTCCTCCTGATTCCACTTTTCTGATGTACGTTGGCGCCCACGTCGGCGCATTCCAGCAGGCTGGGATTCCCCTGGCGCGCGTGATCAATGAAGGCAATCATCGCCCCTGGAAGCGGCCGTCCGACCCGGACGGCCTCTGGGAACGAGCACTGCAACATCCGGCAGCCTACGCCGACTACGTGATTGCCTTCGACTCCGATCCGGTTGCTACCGGCGTGGAGCAGCGTGAACTCTCAGCTCTTGCCATCCTCAGAGTCACGGGTCAGCCCCAAGCCACTATTTACCGTACGCTCAAAGTTCCATGAGGTTACTGACGAATCGCACACCGTCTTCATGTGCTGCGGAGCGGCGTCTTGAATTCCTGACTGCTCGGGACTCAATACGCCGCCCAAGCCAACCCCCGAGACGCAGAAGAATTAAACTGCACATCGCCCGTTGGGTTTTTCCCATTCCAATTGCTACCTCGCTCCCATGGGTCGAATGCCAGAGGCCATCGCCGAGAACAAGAAGGCGCTGGAACTGGATCCCTTGTCGTTGCCGATAAACCACTTCATGGGCATGACCTACATGTTTGCCGGAGATTACGAAAAGTCCTATCGACAATTCCAGCACACCATCGCGATGGATCCCACCTTTCCGCTTGCCCACGAGTACTTTTCCTTCCTGCTGAAGCTGATGGGAAGATACGAGGAAGGAATAAAGGAGCACGAGAGGGGCGAGGTGCTGGGTGGTTCCAGTCCAGAGGATGCAGCCGCGAAGGCGACCGTGCTGCGGCAAGCCTTCAAGAGAGGAGGAGAGAAGGCTATGTGGCAAAAGGACCTGGAACTGATTTTTGGGACGTCAAAACGACCGAGGGATCAATCCCCAGGCAACGTTGCTTCTCTTTACGCACTTGCTGGCGACAAGGACAGCGCCTTCAAATGGCTCGACAAAGCTTACGTAGAGCGCGACGGCGAGGATATCACGCTTCTGAAAGTTGAATTCTGCTTTCAAGAATCTCCGCAGCGACCCTAGATTTGCCGCTCTGCTGCGGCGGATGGGCCTGCCTGAGTAGACTAAAAACCCTTTTGAGCACCGCCAACTCCCCCGCCTTCGTTGACTCGCCCTCGCATTCCGCCTACCATATCGCCACGCCATGATCGGCCAGACCATCTCCCACTACCGCATTGTGGAAAAACTCGGTGGCGGTGGGATGGGCGTGGTCTATAAGGCTGAGGATACAAGGCTACATCGCTTTGTCGCCCTCAAGTTCCTACCCGAGGAAGTTGCCCGCGACCCGCAGAGCCTAGCCCGTTTTCAACGCGAAGCCCAGGCCGCGTCTGCGCTGAACCACCCCAACATCTGCACCATCTACGATATTGGCGAGCAGGATGGACAGGCATTCATCGCCATGGAATTTCTGGATGGGATAACGCTGAAGCATCTCATAGCAGGAAAGCCGTTGGATAACGAAACTGTTCTCTCACTTGCCATTGAGATTGCCGACGGGTTGGACGCTGCGCATTCCCAGGGTATCGTGCACCGGGACATCAAGCCGGCCAACATTTTTGTCACCAAGCGCGGGCACGCCAAGATTCTGGATTTCGGCTTGGCTAAGGTCGCATCCACCAGTTTTTCCAGCCAGTTTGCATCAGCGAACACGATGACCGCCGTGATCGACGACCAGCACCTGACCAGTCCTGGCTCTACACTCGGCACCATCGCCTACATGTCACCGGAGCAGGCCCGAGGCAAAGACCTGGACGCCCGCAGCGACTTGTTCTCTTTCGGCGCTGTGCTCTACGAGATGGCAACAGGCGCTCTCCCATTTCAGGCTGGCAGTTCCGCGGAGATCTTCAAAGCCATCCTCGACGCTGCGCCCGCCCCCGCCGTGCGCCTCAATCCCACAGTGCCCGCCGAACTGGAGCGGATCATCAACAAGGCTTTGGAGAAAGACCGCAACCTGCGCTATCAGAGTGCGGCGGAGACGCGAGCCGACCTGCAACGGCTGAAGCGAGATACGGACTCCGGACGCTCCGCCTCCACAATCGCTGCGCCTGCGTCGAGCGCTGAATTTTCGGCTGTGGCCAGAGCAGACAGTCTTTCGAGTGCGGCGGTCGTTTCCAAACCCAGCCGGCCCAAATGGAAAATTTGGGCAGCCGCTGTCGGCGGCTTAGCTCTTCTCGTCATTGCGGCGCTCATGTATCTTCAATCTCGCGCTTTCCCTCCACCCAAAGTATCCGGCTACGTCCCGGTCACTCACGACGGCAATCTAAAGTATCTGGTCGGGACAGACGGGGCACGGCTTTATTTTAATGAATTCCCTTCCGCGGGTTTGGTCATCGCGCAGGTGTCCGGCTCCGGTGGAGAAGTGGCGCACGTTCCAGTTCCCGCCCCGACCATGTTCTTGCTTGCTGTTTCTCCCGACGGGGCGAACCTGCTCGTGGCAGCCGAGGTAGGCTCCACGGCATTCAACGGACCCCTTTGGGAAGTCCCTGTGCTAGGCGGGTCACCTCGCCGACTGGGAGACGCCGCGGGCCATGGCGCCGCCTGGTCTCCTGACGGCCAAATGATTGTTTACGCCGAGGGACAGGACTTATTCCTGGCAAAGAGCAATGGCTCCGGCCCCCGCAAAGTTTTCTCCGCGCCCGATACAGCGTTCGAACCGGCTTGGTCGCCGGACGGTACCGTGATTCGATTCAGAGTAGGGGGTGCATTCTATACTCCCGGCTCGCTTTGGGAGGTTTCGGTCGGCGGGACGGATCCGCATCCCCTGCTTCCCGCCTGGCACACTCCTCCCAACGAATGTTGCGGCCGCTGGACTCCGGATGGGAAATATTTTGTTTTTCAGTCACAAGGTAATATCTGGGCCCTTGCGGAAAAGGGGAAGTTGTTCGGAAAAGCTGGCAGCCAACCCTCGCAGTTGACCACCGGGCCGATGACTTTCTCCTCGCCTCTGCCCGGCAAGGATGGCAAAAAGCTGTTCGTGGTGGGGGCGCTGGCGCGCGGAGAACTGGCTCGCTATGATACGAAGTCCGCAGAGTTCGTTCAATTTCTTTCCGGAATTTCGGCGGACAGCGTCAGCTTTTCGAAAGATGGACGGTCAGTGGCCTATGTCAGCTTCCCGGAGGGCACACTTTGGAGGAGCAAGGCGGACGGCAGCCAGCGAATTCAACTCACTTACCCGCCGCTCACTCCCGTGCTGCCTAGCTGGTCACCCGATGGCCAGCAGATCGTTTTCTATGGCCTTTTGCCGGGCCAAAAGTCGAAGTTGTACACGGTTGCAGCCGATGGCGGAACTCCGCGCGACATCATGACTGAAGACCCCCAGGAACAATACGACCCTACCTGGTCGTCCGACGGGACCAGAATTGCCTTCGGCGGGAGTGCCGCTGATCTCAACGGTACCATCCGGATCTTCGATGTCAGGACTAATCAAATTTCGACGCTGCCTGGCTCAAAGGGCCTTTTCTCGCCCCGCTGGTCGCCCGACGGACGCTATCTTGTTGCCCTGCCTTTCCAATCCCGCAGCCTTATGCTTTTCGATTTTGCTACCCAAAAGTGGGAGGAAATCGGGAAAATAACAATGGGTTTTCCCAACTGGTCGAAAAACGGAGATTATGTTTACTTCTTGCATGAGGAGGACCAGCCCTCGGTGATGCGGATACGCATTCGCGACCGGAAGATCGAACGGGTGGCAGACCTGAAAAACTTCCGGCAAACAGGCTTTTAACACCGGAACACAGGAAATCTATGCTCTCGACTGGCAGGCTCCGTAAGAGTCGTGCTCGCCGCTCCACCACCTTCCACCCAAGTAACAACTGTTGCAATTAAGCGGCGCACCTTGACGAATCTGAAGAAGCGGGGCCTAGTTATGAGATAGCTTCTGCTCAAGACCGCGGGACGAGGGCCGCCTGCCTCTAAGTGTTAAAATCCGAGCAAATTTCACAAGAGCAGTGTGGAGGCACGGGCGTCCCCCGCCCGCGCTATTCGGACGGAGAATTATGTTCCCAATGATGGCACACGACATGAAGGCGCTGCTTCTAGCGGCGTTCCTCGGTGGTCTGATCGGGCTGGAGCGCGAAGCCAAACACCGCCCCGCAGGCCTACGGACCAACCTGTTCATCTGTGTAGGAGCGGCCATGTTCACCCTGCTCTCCGATCAACTTGCCGGCGCGCACACGGGCGACCATACCCGCATCGCTGCGCAGATTATTCCCGGCATCGGTTTTATCGGCGCAGGTTCCATCATCCACGCTCGGGGCGACCTGGTGACCGGCATCACCTCGGCCTCCACACTCTTTGTTGTTGCCTCGGTGGGCATGGCCGTCGGGGGCGGGCTCTACCTGACCGCGGCTTTTGCCACAGTCTTAGTCCTGGGAGTGCTCTCCTTGCTCGGATTGCTCGAGCGCTTCACCAACCTTAAAGTAATGGTTTATGCCTATGAAGTGACCGGACCAAGCGCTGAAGAGACGACGGCCCTCGTAAATGGAATTCTCGAGCCGCTACATTTCATCATGCACAACGTCCAGATCGCGCCAACCCCCCGCCACGTCCGCGTGCACTTTGAATGCGAAGGCACGCGTAGGAAACAAGAGCATGTGGTCAACCGCCTGCGCGACTCGAAAGCATTCGAGAGCGTGGCCGCACTGGGCCCGGTGCAGCCGGAATGAACGTGGTAGCTATCCCGTTCGTCAAGGCCAGCGCCTGCGGAAATGATTTCCTGATCATTGATGGCATGCACGCGCCCGCCGACCTCATCGCCTTCACTCGTCGAATTTGTGACCGCCACAACGGAGTCGGAGCCGATGGCGTGGAGTGGCTATTTCCAGCTCAGGATGCCGACATTCGCGCGCGGCTAATGAACGCCGACGGTTCGGAAGCGGAGATCTCGGGCAACGGAACCAGGTGCGTAGCTGCACATCTATGCTCTGAAAATCCGAGAGAGAAAGTGACCATCCGAACCGGAGCCGGGCTGAAAGCCTGTTCATTGACTTCGCATAGTGGAACGACTTTCGAATTTGAGATCGTCATGGGAGAGCCGCAGGTCGGAGACGAGTTCCCGATTAAGGTGGCTTTCGGCGAAGTGCGTGGGATTCCGGTTTCCATGGGGAACCCGCATTTCGTGGTTTTTGTTGACGACTTTGCGCCCGGCTGGCAGGGCGATGCCGCGGAGATCGGCAAGCATCACGACTTCAAGCATGGAATCAATGTAGAGTTCGTGCGGGTCAGGGACCAGGAAAACATCGACGCCAAGTTCTTCGAACGCGGAGTTGGCGAAACACAATCGTCGGGCACGGGGTCGTGCGCGTCCGCAGTGGCTTCCATTTTCACCAAGCGGGCCGAATCGCCGGTGCGGGTGCACGCTCCCGGTGGCGTGCAAACGGTGCGTTGGGAAGGCGAGGTGTTCCTGCGCGGGCCGGCCCAGATCATTTGCCGGGGAGAGTTCCTTATCTAACCTGATGGTAGAACCAAAACAAACCGAGCGCATCAAGCCTCCCGTGCTGAAAAAAGGAGATACCATCGGCATTGTCGCGCCTGCCAGCTATTTTCAGCGCCAGGACTTCGAATCTGGGTGCGAAGTCCTGCGGCAGATGGGATACAAACCCGTTTACGATGACTCTATCTTCAATCGCGACCTGTACTTTGCCGGATCGGTCGAACGGCGTGCGCGCGAACTGGAAGAGACGTTTGTTCGCGATGATGTGAAGGCCATCCTCTGCGCGCGCGGCGGCTACGGTTCGAATTACCTGCTGCCAGCGCTGGATATAAAGAAGATTGCAGCCCATCCGAAAATCTTTATTGGCTACAGCGATTTGACGACATTGCTGACCCACTTCTGCGACGAGGCGGGAATGGTGACGTTTCACGGACCCATGGTCGCAAAGGACTTCGCGAAAGCTGATGGACTGGACCTGGCGTCGTGGCAGGCGGCGTTGGGCGGCGCTGACAATTGGGGTCTTGATTTCGGTGCGGACTCCGGCGTGAAACCTCTGGTACAGGGATCAGCCGAGGGTGTTCTGTACGGCGGGTGTCTTTCGATGCTGGTGGCTTCCTTGGGCACACCTTATGAAATTCACACGGAAGGCACCATACTTTTTATCGAGGATCTCGCCACCAAACCGTTTCAGATTGATCGCATGCTGATGCACCTGAAGCTGGCAGGAAAGCTGGACGCAGTGCGCGGAATCATCTTTGGAGAGATGCTCGATTGTATCCAGGCGCCGGGCCAAGGCTACACCTTGGAAGAGGTCGTCATGAGAGTAATTGGCCAGCTTGGGGTGCCTGTGGCTTACGGTGTGCGCTCGGGGCATGTTTCACGGCAAAACATTACTTTGCCGATAGGAGTGAGTGCGCTGTTGAATGTGGGCGACTCGGGCGTAGCTTTGGAAATTCTGGAGCCAGCAACGATGTCCTGATTGTTTCCTCGGTGAGCCTCTGTGTCCTCTTTAGTTGAAACAAAAGTCTTTACCACAGAGGACACTGAGGCTCACAGAGTAGAAGATCTAGAGAACTTCATGATAGCTGAGAAACAC
>WNFE01002831.1_pt1 | contig 12831 bp, 11 predicted proteins | sample 5400451 | NCBI WGS metagenome assembly WNFE01 (sample SAMN13153344, study PRJNA577476) | soil metagenome | isolation source: 200 cm saprolite under Douglas fir tree site 2 hole 2 | place: USA:California | collected 2015-04-18 | reverse complement strand
CCCACCAGTCCGGTCGTGGACCTCCGTCTCACAGGCTCATCTTTATGACAGCAATAGTGGAAGAAGAGGGCGGCTTCAAGTTCTATGATACGGCATATCTTAACCAGACCTCTCTCCCATCGTTCAACACGACTGCCGGACCTAGCTTTGCCGGATTGAACTACCAAAATTACAAGCCAAGCTCAACCGACAATCGGACTATTGATGCAAACGTGGGGGATTCAATCACGTTCTACATTGAGGGCTTGAACGCTACTCATACCGCACCTCTCTTTTCCACTCATCATGGATTCACGATCGACATAATGCCACAGCCCGTAACAGTTACAGATGGCCAATTGGGAGGCAACATTTTCTTCAACTCATGGTACACCGTGACCTTCACCGTAAACGCTGCAGGGCTGTATGAGTACAGATGTACCGTTTTCTGCAGTAATGGTCATACCCAGATGTTTGGGAACATCGTCGTGACATAGGGCGGCTGAACTGCTCGTCCAGCGTGAGATTCAATCCTCCGCAAAGAATCGGCTTCTAACCTACTACGAATACACCAAGCCCAAGATCTGGTACCTCCTCGTCTTCACATCTCTCACCGCGACCTTCGTCGCGGACAGCCTGCTATCAACCAACCTCTCCATAACCAAATGGATCATCGCAGCAGTCGCGATCACATCAGGCTGCGCAGGCTGTAACGGGCTGACAAACTATGTCGACAGAGACATCGACGCGGTCATGAGCCGCACCAAACATAGACCCCTCCCAAGCGGAAGAATTACCCCCACATCTGGACTCAGATTCGGCCTTGCCCTCGTTGCAATTTCCATCTTGCTATCATTCACGTTGAACCTGCTCTCAGTTCTCTGGATGGCTCTCGGAGTCCTCGACAACGTCGGAGTCTACAGCTTACTGCTAAAGCGGCGTAGTGCTCTGAATATTCTCTTAGGAGGATTCAGCGGCGGGCTGCCAGTCCTCTTCGGATGGTCGGCCGCCACAACAGGCCCAATCGGGACGATCTCCCTGCTTCCAATCCTAATGGCTGGATTGGTATTCCTCTGGATTCCAATCCACATCTGGTTCCTCGCTGTTACCTATCGTTCGGACTATGCGAAGGTCGGAGTTCCAATGCTCCCAGTGGTAATAGGATCTGTACCCACTATCCGGCTGATAGTAATATTCTCGATGATTCTATTCCCGTTTTCAATCGGCGTCTACCTGCTAGGCCATTTCGGACTAGTGTACGGTCTGGTAGCCCTCCTCGGAGGTCTCGTGAATCTAGTTGGGAGTGTTTGGGTCCTCTACAAGCCGACGGAATCGAATGCCTGGAAAATGTTCAAGATCTCTAGCCCCTATCTCTTTCTGCTCTTTCTCGCAATGATAGTGGATGTTGCGTTGAGGGCCTAGGCTAGCAGTCGCATGAATGATCCCATGCCGCCGGGAATCTGACACATAATCACATCGGCGATCCTCTTCGTCCCCATCATACGCAACATCAGATCAAACAGAAACCCGTGAGCCATGACTCTGTCCGAGGCTTGACGCATCAGCTTCGAGTTCTCCATCTCCAACCCTATCTGCTCCTTCCAAGAAGCTTCATAGCTTGATAGAGGTGTCCCGTGCTCGAAATAGTTGACCGCTGCCTTCGCTGCTAAGTCTCCCGTAATCAGGGCGGTTTGTATTCCACCACCATTCGTCGGCATAACCATTCCGGCAGCATCGCCGACGGCCATGACTCGATCCGAATAGGTCCGGGAGAGAGGCCCGTCAACCGGTAAGCTGTCGCCGATCATCGAAGCTTTCTTTCCGCCGATCAACCGTTTCGAGGCGACCGTGTTCTTCTCGATGAAACCGGTGAGGAGATCACGTATCTGCCAGTCTCGCTGAACGTACGGCTCTCTGATTCCGATTCCAACGTTTGCTCGTCCGTGTCCTTTGGGAATTATCCACCCGTATCCGCCGGGCGAGTATCTCGGGTCCATGTACATCTCCGCAACATCCTCTTCAACATTGAGGTCGGTCATAAGATACTCTATGTTGGTCGCGACGGCATAAGGTCCACCGTAGGCTCTTTCTGGAAGACCCGCTCTTTCCGCGGTCTCACTCGGATAACCGTCCGCCGCAATGATGATGTCCCCGTGAACTGCTTTTTCTCGTGTGGGCCCAACCCAGCCTCCTTGTTCATCTGGGAAGTAGTGAGCCTGGACACCAATATCGATGTCCGCGCCATAACTTCGGGCAACGTCACCCAAGTGACTCTCGAAGAGATGTCGGTCGAGAATGTGTGCTGCGAACGGAAACTCGAATTCATGTCCTTTCGGACTTATCAAACGGATAGAACGACATGTCGTGTCGACAGTTTCCGGAGGGGCGTCGATAACATCTAGATTCTTGACTCTTGGCATAAGCTTCTCCATCTCGGCTTTAACAGGATAATACTCTCCGCACCGGACCGGGGTTCCGAGAATTTTCTTTTTCTCGAAAACTTTCACTTTCAAACCTTTCTTGGACAGATGGACTGCCGCCGAAAGGCCGCCAGGGCCACCGCCAACGATGACAACGTCATATTTGCTTCCGTTCAAATCGCGGGGTCGTCTCCGGTGTATCCAGAGCGACAAGTCTGGTAGAAGTGATTTATGCGTTTGGCCCGGTTCGCAATCATTCATTCGATCAGTGAATAGATTTATAATGCGGATCGGGCGGGTTGACGGAAATTCCATAGTTCGAAAATAGCAGGAACCAAAACTTGGCGTTCGACCCTCTTCTACTAACGACCTCACTCGCGGTCATCGGGGTCATCGCCTCGATAATTCTCGTTCGGTCCGTCAAGAAGTACCCGACCGGAAACGAGAAAATGATCGCGATATGGAAGGCGATCATGGAAGGCGCAAACGCATATCTCAAAAGGCAATTTCGGACTATTGGAGTCATCGCAGTAATCATCTCATTTGTCATTCTTGCCGCTTTCAGCGCGACCTTCACACTCACATATGGCGCCGAAATCGCGTTCAGCTTCCTTCTCGGGGTCACCTTCTCCCTTGTAGCAGCCTACATCGCAATGTATTCAGCTACGAATGCGAATGTAAGATCGACCGCAGCAGCAGAGACCTCGACGTATCTCGCTTTGAGAGTGGCCACGCTCGGGGGCGGAGCGCTTGGACTAGCGGTCATCAGCATGAGCTTGTTGGGTCTCTCCCTCCTCTACGCTGCCTTCCGCGACCCAGGTATCCTTGCAGGATTTGGATTCGGAGCCTCGCTGGCCGCATTGTTTGCCCAGTTGGGCGGTGGAATATTCACAAAGTCAGCAGACGTTGGAGCCGACCTTGTAGGGAAGGTTGAAGAGAACTTCCCAGAAGATGATCCGAGAAACCCCGCGGCTATCGCGGACAATGTTGGCGACAACGTCGGAGACGAGGCTGGGAGAGGCGCCGACCTCTTTGAGTCTCTCACCGCCGAGAACCTTGGAGGGATGATCATCGGACTGATCGTCTCCATCATCCTCTTCCAGGGCATAAGCGTCTACTACGTAACAATGCCCCTGATCGTGAGATCTCTCGGAATAATCGCAACATTCGTCGGCCTCGCCGTTGCAATCTTCGAAAAGAAATTCAAGAACCCAATAAAGCCCACCAGAGACGGGCTCCTAGTATCCTCCGTTGTCGCAGCGATTCTCATGTTCATTGCGACGTGGTACGTTTTCGGTCCGTCAGGTGCAGCTCCCTCAGGAGTGACTCCGAGCAGCAGTGCCCTAGCGGCGTACGCGCTCTACGGCTGTATGGTGTCAGGATTAGCGGCGGGCTTGCTTATCGTGCTTTATACTGAATATTACACAGGCTCTGAAGCGAAATCCGTGATCACGATCGCTGAGAGATCAAAATCCGGGCCCGCACTAACCATAATGTCGGGAACAGCAGTAGGGATGATCTCGAGTGGACTGCCCGTCATCACAGTAGCGATCACACTTCTTATCTCATTTGGATTGGGAGAGCAGTTCGCGTTCCAGGCTGGAATAAGCAACACGTTCCTGGGGGGCGTCTACGGAACTACAATGGCAACAATGGGCATGCTCTCAACCGCTGGAATCGTCTTAACCATGGACGGCCTGGGCCCAATCGTTGATAATGCGGGTGGAATCGCCGAGATGTCCGGCGCTCCAGTCGAAGTCCGAGAACGAATTGAACCTCTTGACACCCTTGGCAATACGACTAAGGCTCTCACGAAAGGCTACGCAATGGGCTCGGCTGCCCTGGCATCTCTACTGCTCTTCCAAGCCTTCGTGTTAGAAGTAGCAAGATATCAAGCCAAGATTACCGACTTGACATCTATCACGAGTGCCCAAGCGGTCCTTCTGGGAACCAAGTTATCAAGTCTGGGATCGGCCCTTGCGCTCAACCACCCTGACGTTGTCATCGGCGCGTTGATTGGCGGGATGCTTCCCTTCGTATTTTCCGGAACGGCCATTAACGCGGTAAGCGTTGGCGCCTATCGTATGGTTGAGGAGGTCCGAAGGCAGTTCAGGGAGATTCCTGGCCTTAGGGAAGGGACTGCTAAACCAAACTACGCGGCTGCGGTAGACATTTCCACGAGAACGGCTCTACGGTTGATGGTTGTCCCGGGTGCAATCCCAGTCGTAGCACCCATAGTCGTGGGGGTATTTCTCGGCTGGGCTGCGGTTGGTGCGCTCGTAGTGGGCGCAACTCTCTCCGCCATACCATTAGCCATAATGATGATGTGGGGCGGAGCAGCGATGGACAATGCCAAGAAGTACGTTGAAGCAGGGCACTTCGGTGGCAAGAATACGGAAACGCACGCTGCAACGATCGTCGGTGACACTGTTGGCGATCCCTGGAAGGATACAGCCGGGCCAAGTCTGCACATTCTCATCAAGCTCCTCAACACGATTTCGTTGGTCTTCATTCCGCTTTTCTTAGTAGCTCTGATTTCTCTAGCATAGCTGGGTCGGGCGGATATGAGTACCCCCGCCAAAAACAGCATCCTAAGAGCGATCTTTGCCGACGACGCCTCGCTGAAAATCGCAACGGCACTTGGAAGTCCAAGAAAGACAGAGTCGAAGAAGATCCATCTCACGTCCGGACAGCTGACAACCGAGCAAATTGCCTGTCGCATCAAAGAGCTCCTGAAGCTACGAGATGAGATTCTCCAAGTCATGCGACAGCTCAGCTTGACAAGGGACGCGGGCCCGAGCTCAGTTGATCAGCTGGGCTATCATGGTGAATTGGAATCGGCGAAGCAAGAGCTGGACGAGGCTAGAGACGAGTACCAAGACGTGCAGGGAAGAATCGATGGAATTCAGAGACAAATCGATGATTCAGAGAAGAGGATCGCAGCACTCACAGAAATTTCTCAAACAGGTTTCGCAACTGACCAATTGGAATCTGAGGCCGGAGATTTCAGGAGAATCCTAGGACGATTGCCAATAAAGAAACTTGAGGCCGCACAGAAGGCACTGCTGTCACAATTTAAGGACCAAGCTATACTTGCTGTCGGCAACAAGAAGAAAGACGCGTTCTACATCCTCATCGCCACGCCCAAAGACAGATCTTCCCAAGCGCTACAGACGGTCCTTCTGTACGATTTCACCCCAGTCGAGATTCCAGAATACAAACCGTCTGAAGCTAGATCAGAAATTCAAACAGAGGAAGATCGTGTGAAGGTCCTGTCTCAGGAACTTGACGAGTTGAAGCTGCAGCTAGATGACTTGCGTAAGAAGGCAGGGCAGAATCTCAACCGAAGGCTCAACGGAGTCGTTGATTCTCTCATGTTGCTCCGCGGAATCCTCAAACTAGGTGAGGGGATTCAGGCCTCCCGGATCTACGCTCAGCTGGAAAGAGTCCTCCCGACTGAGACCCTGAACAATCTGTCAAGAAAAGGGGTCATCGAATTGGAGTCTTCGTCGTAGAAGCGCGCGTATCTGTGAGCAGTCCAGACCTCGAAGCACAAGCAACACCACGAATCAAGGGTGCACTGAACGCTGCAATTCAGCGAACAGGAAAGGAAGAATTCGCCAAGCTATCAGGAATAGAAGCTTCAGTTCTAGACAGAATCCTTCAAGGAGAAGGAGAATACGTTTCCGTCGCAATCATAACGCTGGCATGTCAGGTCAATAGAAGCCACAACGACTCAGAACTCGCACATTCCAGCATTAGTGAGTGTCTGAAAGGATCAATTCTGAGATTGCCCCAGCCGAGGAACGATGCAACGACAACAAAACCAGATGAGTCCTCCACTCGGAGGAGCCGACGAGTTCGATTCTTCAAGGATCAGAAGCGTGCCGGACGAATCTACGATCCTACAGCCCTTAGGATAACGGGATTCAGCGTCAACCTGTTCACCTTTCTCGTCCTCGGATACTTCCTCGGCGGAATAGTCCTAGGACCTTTATTCGGATTCAGCTCATGCGTGGGAGTCGTGAGTGCATCGCCTTGGATCGCTCCATGCGCAGGATCCGGAATAGGACTCGTGTTAGGATCAGTTATAGGACTTGCATACACTTACTACTATTTCGTCAAGAAACTCTAGTCAATAGGAAAGTCGGAAGCTAAGGAATTACTCGGGAATTGCGACCAAGGATCTGATCTGGTCTGGTTTCATCCCAGACCCCACTCCAGCGACAATGGCCGCGAGGTTTCTCGCCTCGTTCTCTTTCAATACTAAAAAGGCAAGAACGATCCCCAGAGTGTATGGGAATCCGAGGAATATTCTCCGGCTAATGTGAATCGACTGTTTTCTTGACGCAACCTCTAGGAAGGAGAGGGACTTTGTCTCTTCGTACTTCTGCCTTGCACCGGAGAGAATGCTGTGGTAGTATGGATGGGAAGATGCCAGGTCGAGCGCCTGATTGACGTCCTGAGCGACCAGGAGCTGGTCTATCGCTTGGTCGCTAAGTTTCCACGAGGTGGGTATAAGGTGCTCGCGGACGTTGGGGATTCCTATCAGCTTACTTCTCAACATGATTGTAAGATTTGCTAAGTCAACCGCTCCTCCAGCTATGGGAAGACAACTCTCTCTGTCGATACCTCGTAGCTTGTCGTTCACATAATTGTAGAATCGCTCCTCTCCCCAACCAGTAATGATGTCCCGAACTAGGGAAGCTTTTTCGCCTACTAGGTCCTCCATGGAGAAGCTCTTCACCCTATTTACCAGCGCTCTGTCGCCAACAATTCCGACGATCATGCGGAGATCATCGATCGAATATAGGCGGTGAAGCTCAGCCTCCTTGAGGAGGGCTAGAGGTTGACGTGTCGAGACGAATTCCTCCCAGGTTTTTCCCTGAGCCTTGAAGACCACAATCGCGGCTAGGTCATAGGCGTCGAAACGGCGGCTAAATTCGAGGAGAAAGTCTCGCGCTGATCCTTGGGAAGAGGAGATGAGAGTTTTGACTCCTCGAGCGAAACCTAACCGGACAGCCCGCTCGGTCTCTATTGGGGAAGAACCTTCTTTCAGCTCCGAGAGTTCCCTTCCATATGGTCCTTCTGCAAGGACACCCAAGATCTCGCTTTGAGTCCGGAACTCTGCCAGGGAATGAATCTGCTGCCGTTCCAGGAGCTTGCCTTTCTCTCCTCGAATCTTTGCTATGATGTAGTTGTCTCGGACAATATGCGATAGGGTTTCAGTTCCCACGACAGGTCGCTGTTAACTCGCTTGTAGAACGAGCAGTAGCGCTGTGACCAGGGCGTAGATCGCAAGGGCTTCCGCTAATATCAGCGTGATAACCGCCCTCGAGAATATTTCTGGCTTTTCGGCCGTGGCGGCGGCTAGTGCGCTTCCGGACGTGCCGATACCGAATCCGGCACCCAGGGCGGCAGCTCCCATTGTTAATCCGCCAGCAAAGATTCTGACCGAGCCAGCGAGCGTGAGAGCATCGGTAATATGGAAGACCGAGAGGAGGCCCACCACGAGTCCATAGATAGCGAGAGCTTCGGCGAGGATCGTTGCGATGAAGGTCTTGAACATGACCTCAGGCCTTTCAACTCCCGCGCCGGCAATGGCCGGCCCGGAGATTCCGATGCCTATTCCTGCGCCGATTGCAGACAGGAGGACGCTGAGTCCGCCGCCGAGGCCAGCCCAAAATGTGGGGCATAGAGTGACAGACGTTAGGGTAGCGCAGTCAACCATTTAGTTACACTGTCCAACTTGTCGGTTCTCGGTAGGGCGCGAATGACGATCCTGATCCTTCATAAAACTTGCTAAACCATTCAACCCAGTGAAGCCTCAGAGTTTGTACGAAAACGATAAGGCCTTCCAAGATCATTACGAGCAAGTTGCCGATTATTGCACCAACTAGCCCGCCAAAACTGAAGAAAGCGAATTTTATTGCAAAGTCTGCAAGGTTTAGAGCCCATATTCGAAGGTAGGATAATGTGTTGCTCCCAGCGCTGATGAATACCTCAAACAGGTGGAGTGGCCCCTCTTTCCATCCCATTATGCCCATTGGTATGAACAACAGCACGAGGAGCAGAGGGTTCTGCAAAAGCACGCCGAACTTGTAGCCCGCGATCACGACCCGAGCTGCGAGATAGACGAAGATGATATAGAACCACGCCCAAGAGATTGGTCCGTAAAGAGCATGTTTGATCTCGTGATTCCGCACCTTGTTGTAAGCGCTCAGAACAAGGCCAGAGAAATAGTGTCCAACCCCGAAGAGCAGAATCACTGCCATGTAAATGAGAAGGTGGGAAATGTCGGGAGTGGATGCGAAAGCTCCCTCATTCGGGTTGAAGAATGGCCGGAAACCAAAGACCGCTTGGGACTCGAAGCCGAAGAAGTCGCCGAAAACAAACCCAAAAATCGTAATTCCTACACCAAGCATAACTATGAGTTCTGCTCCGTTCACGAACAATTGGCCGATCTCGAAAATCTTGACCTTCTTTCTCTTCAGGTAGAGAAGAAAGAGGCCTAGAGCTAGGAATATTGGGCCCTCTCCGAAGTCTCCGAACATCAAACCATAGATGAGGGGAAATGTGAGAATCATGAACACCAAGGGGTTTGTTTCATGATAAGACGGGATGCCGAAATTGTCGATGACGGACTGGAGAGGCTTGGTCCATCCCGGAACTTTGACCAGGGTTGGTGGAGTCTGGCGGTCGTTGGCCTCGAGGCCGTTTTCTAGTGTCTCGCCGTGAGAGATCTCTTGCCCTTGACCCTTCTCCACGTGAACAGAAACCAGTCCGTTGCAAGCCTGCGAAGCTCCTTCCGTCAGCTTCAGAATCCTATCCTTCGCGACCCACCCCCTCAGCATGAAGGTAGACTCTGTAGTGGAAGAGTTTGAAACTGCTCTCGATCGGGCTTCCAGGATCTCGGTCAGACGTTCAAGAGTCTTGAGCCTTGGTCCGTACTCCTCTGTAAGGAGTTCACGCTGATGATCAAGCTTTTTCCCTGTATCTTCTATCTCCGCGAGTCTGGCATCAGCGAAGTCCTTTGCTTCCTTGGGGTCTGGGGGAAGATCCTGCCAAGGCTCTTCCACCTTTGCACCTAGTGCTGCGACCGCTTGTTTAGCGTCATCTTCGAAGGCATGGGGAAAAATGGCCAAGAAGGTCTGAGTTCTCTCCGTGCTATGGGTAATGACGAAGATCAGATTACCATAGGTCAGCTCATCTAAGTCCCGCTGGATGGAGACAGTTGACTCTCTGGCGCATTCTCCGGCAAGAGTGACCAAGAATCCACTGCCGCCTATAGCACCGAGTGGCATTCCTATAGTTTCTAACCCTGAAAGAAACCGTGAAAGCTCCGAGGTTCTCTCCTTGTCGGCAAGCAATTTGCCTTGTGATTCTTCAAGTTCGTGAACGGACCCTTCGAGTTTCGAGGTTTCCTGGTCGAGGAAGAGTGCAAGTTCATCGATGTTATGAATTGGGGCTTCGATTTTCTCCGGTTCGACTTCAATCGGTTGAAGAGCAGTGGATAGTGATGAGATGCGGTTCCTGATAGTGGCGGATTTTGACAGGAGACTGGTAGCTTCGAATGGAGCAGCACCAGGTGGAAGTTTTTCATCCTCAACTGTAACGAGATGGATCACTTGTTCTTTCCCAGCGTATGAGAGAAGGTTGGGCATCTGGTCCTTTGCGACTATGATGCTAACCTGATGCATCGTCTCTGGTCTAAGCAAGAAATTCGGACCTACTCGCCAAATATTGTAGAGGAGATCGTTGTCAGCAGCTGGTTGTCCAGTCTTTCAATGCGAGCCCTAAAAGAATTATTGAAAATCATCTTTCCCCCGACGTCGCCTGCAACCACTCCACCTAGGTCGTCGATGGGTTTGTCCTCGACGACGAATCTAGTCCCTGTTGGGAGAGTTCGTCCAAGAGAGTCGAGACTTTTTCTCTCCGCATTCTGAAAGCCAACCCTCACAACTGTATCGTCCGTCCCGACCGCATCAATGGCCTCGGCGACAAACCGTTTCAGAGCTGGCTGGAACTGGTCTGTGCTGGCAACGTCAGAAAGACTCTGTTCTACAGATCTGAGGACGCCCTGAACGATCTGGTTTTTTTCATCGAGAATTCGGAGGCGGTTCGCTCTAATTCTCGAGCTGAGAATGCCTCTTCTGATACTCTCAGCTTCTAGGTTGGCCTTTGAGAGGATCTCGTCTGCATCTTTTTGTGCTTGAGCCCTGGACTCATCCACAATCTGTCCTGCCTTTTCCTCTGCTTCTCGGATGATATCGGCGGCCTTCAGTTTTGCGTCGGACAGTATCCGATTGTGAAGCTTCTCCAAAGACTCTGCCATTTCTTTCAACCTCCCAAGATCAATTCAACGGCTTTCTTCACGGCAACTTCTTTTCTATTCTCGAAGAGCTTTTTGTAATTTTCAAGTAATGAGCTGGTCTCTTCGTCTGAGCTCCTAGCATCAGCCTCGGCCTTCTCTCGTGCCTCTTTCAATATCCGAGCCTTATCCTGATCTGCACTAGATATCGCCGTCTGCCTAACCCTCTGTGCTTCGGCAGAGGCACTCTCTAGAATTTCCTTAGCCTTTAGTTTTGCATCTTCGATTATCCGCTTTGCTTGTGCCTCAGTTTCCACAATCTTCCTTACAGCCTCGATTCCCGACAAACAATTTCTGCTCCAAAGACACCATGAAACTGAGGTTTCAAACGCATGCCCTCAACGATCGCTATAAAACTGTTCGAGGAAGGGTTTTGATACAGTTTCCAATCCTTATTCTACATACGAGGTCCTTGAGGAGTGCCCGTCAAGATTATCCACCCTGATCACGTAGAAATCGTCGGTTTAGGACGTGTTCTTCTAACCGCTCCGCACACGACCAGCCCTGACGCAGACCTCCATACTGGTTCAATCGTTGAGGAAGCAGCCCTAACTTCGAGATCCTACGCTGTCATTGGTAAAGTCAGCAAAGAATTCCTGGATCTGAGCAAGATTCAATCTGCGAAATCAGAGCTCCGAAAGGGCATTGAGACTTTCATAGCAGAAGATGGAATCAGATATGTTCTAGACATACGTGGAAAGATGGAGCCGGGTGTCGAAATTCGGACAGCCGTCGGGCAAACAAGTTCTCCCTCTACGACCGAGTTAGTAAGGACAAGATTAGTCAAAGACTTCACAGTAAGGGTGAACGACGATTACAAGGAGCTAGAGACGGGAGACGTAGTCCCGAGTTACAACTCCAAAGATGCAAAAGGAGACTTCGTCGTTGAGACCATCGAAATTGAGTTCGGCCAGGACGAGAGACAGCTTCAGAGGGAGAAGGTGATCAGCGACCTCTCCGAGATTGCAGATATTCTCAATGCGCGACTAGGGGCCTCGCGCACCGACTAGGGCGGCCGCAGCGCTTTGAGCTAACCGAATCCAGGGATCAGGATAGAGGCCTATGGCGAAGATCAGGATCGTGGCTGCCCAAAGAACGGCCATGTAGACTCGCGGCTCGGGAATCCTGGACTGATCTGCCGGTTCGTCAAAATACATCCTCTTGATGACCCAACCATAGTAGCTCATGCTGAAACCGCTGTTAATCAGCGCCGCCAATGCTAGATATCCGCCCCAGCTGTATGGTGAATAGATCGCGCCAGTGAACAGCATTACCTTGCTGAAAAAACCGTTCAAGGGAGGCACTCCTGCGAGGCCGAGAAAAATTACGGCTATGCTAAGAGATGTTTGTGGCATTCTTCGAGAGAGCCCATTGAAAGAATCAAGGTCTCTGACGGAAAGCTTCGTAGCAATTGCCGCTGCCGCAACGAATGCGGCTGTCTTCAGGATCGCATAGTTCAGCACGTGGAAGAGTCCGCCCGCCAGACCTAACGGCACATTGGTAGTCGTAAATGGTGTGGCAAGGGCCATGAGGATGTACCCGGCTTGGGCAATGCTGGAATAAGCGAGGAGGCGTGTGAAGCTCTTCTGCATGAGAGCCGCAACGTTTCCTACGGTCATTGTTACCACCGCTACAATCGCAAATGTCGAGTAGAAGTCCACGTTGAAAGCTGAGATTCCTACAATGAACACTCGAAACGCTGCCGCGAATGCGGCCATCTTCGCGCCCGCCGCCAAGAACGCACCAATAGTCACCGGAGCGCCCTCGAAAGCATCAGGTATCCACATATGGAACGGAACGACTGCCATTTTCACCCCGAACCCGACGATGAACAGGACGATCGCGAGGACTCCGAATGGACGAACATCTGGTCCAGCTGTCGATAGGGCGCTCGCAATGGCCGTCAGCCCGGTTGAGCCTGTTATGCCGAAAACCAGGGAGATAGCATAGACAATGAGCGCCGAGGAGAGCGCTGAGAGGACGAAGAATTTCATAGCGGCTTCGTTGGAATTCGGGTCGTTCTTCCTGAATGCGGTCAAGGCATAGGTGGGAATGCTCATC
>WNFE01004562.1_pt1 | contig 12832 bp, 13 predicted proteins | sample 5400451 | NCBI WGS metagenome assembly WNFE01 (sample SAMN13153344, study PRJNA577476) | soil metagenome | isolation source: 200 cm saprolite under Douglas fir tree site 2 hole 2 | place: USA:California | collected 2015-04-18 | reverse complement strand
CGCCGAGAGACGCCAAGGGGTTCGATGTTTGACCATGGCGTTGAGAATCGTCAGCAGCTTGTGCATGCACGCGACCAATGCCACTTTCGGTACCTTGCCAGCCGCGCGCAGGCGCTGATAGAAGGCTTTGATGACCGGGTTGTGCCGCGCCGCTCACTGATCGGGGAGGCCGTGCATAAATAGCCCACCACAATCCGTTTCCGCGAAGGCCTCAGAATTTTTTGAGAGCACGTCCTGCAGCATCACCTTGTCCAGGGAGAGCTCTGCCACCAACCGCTTCAGCTTGGCGTTCTCGTCCTGCAGCTGTTTGAACTCCCAGACCTGATCGGACTCCAGCCCGGCGTACCGCTGCTTCCAGCGGTAAAAAAACGTCTGCTCGGCAATCCCGAGGTGGCGGATGAGGTCGGAGACGGGCGTCCCCATCTCCGCCTGCTTGAGCACCGCCACAAGCTGCTCGACATTGAAGCGTGTTCGTTTCGCGGCATCCTCTTTCCCCATCCAGGGGTCAAGTATGCCGGAAACTCTCCTTCACTGTGGCATCAAAATCGGGGGGCCGACCAGTATAACTCCTGCGAAAATATGTCCTGCCGTCTTCAGCACTTGTCGATAGGAGAGATCTGTATCGCCGCGAGTCATCATCCTCCCAATTTTAAAACGGATAATCTAGTCCTACGAACACGTTTGCCCCATCACTCCCATAGGCGACGTCGAACCGACCGACGATGGTTGGTTTGATCAGCAATCGAAAACCAACGCCCGGACTGAATTGGATATGCTTGTAGAACAGATGATCAGCCTTCAGACTACTTTGTCCTACCCGCCCTATGTCGAGAAACGGGGCAAGTTCCAGGTGGGTATTTACACCGAACATCGTTTTATCGAGCACGGTCACTCGTTCTTCTAGATTAGCAAGGACGGCCCAGCTGCCGACGTACCGGCCGCGCCCGAAAGCCCGAAGGGTATTTTCGCCGCCTAGCGTGGGTTGCTCGTAAAAAGGCACACCGAGTGCTGTGCCCCGGCGCTCTATTTGTCCGAACACGCCTTCGAACAGCATGCGTGAGACGAAGACCATTTGGTCCGATGCATGGGGAATATACCGGCGGGCATCGAGTTGCGCATGCCCCCACTGGTTTTCTTCTTCTGATTGTAAGTTCTGATTAAACTCGGCCAAGACGTTCACATAGGCACCCTTGGTCGGCATAAGCTGGCTATCTCTCGTGTCAAAACGGAGTGTCAAGCCATGTCCCAACACTTGGGCTCCCTGGATACCTGGGATCGCAGGAAATTGCTGTGCTGTGCGTGGAAGAGAAACAACGATTCCATCATCTACCCGTACGTTGCGATACCGCTCAGTCAACATAAGTGCGAGATCCGGAGTGAGCCAGATGCCGGCGGTCAGTTTGACAAGTAGTTCTCGCGAGGTATAGTTGGTTTCCTGGGCTTCGATGGTTCGACTACCGAAGCCGAAGAATCTGGCGAAAGGATCTTTAAACGCAGCAAGATCGGCCGCGAGAATGTATCGTCCACTTCCTACGCCAACATTTTTATACCCCAAGTCGATACCCTGATCGAGTTTTTGACCATACCAGACAAACGCATGGTACTGCTCTCTATCAGAGGGATACCCGAAGTAATTCAGTGATCCGTAATGCCCAACCCCTTTATTATTATACAAGTACTGCGGTACGAACATTTCATCGGTATCCCCTTTGGAATTGGTCTTGAGAATTGGCGTGAGTCCGCCAGCCCAGTACCCCTCATTTCGATTGGTGGCAAATGCCGGCAGCGGGATGACCGTATAACCCGGTTTAGTTGGCAGAGACTTCAGCGCGTGTTCTGCCGGCGGAGAGCCCAGGTTCGTAAGGTCCTTCGGCGAAACGTCTGCCCCATCCTCCTTGTCCTGAGTCGAAGGGATGGATTGCTGCGGGTTCGGAGGACCATAGACCTCCGCCGCATCGGCTGGACTCAGTGCAAATAACAGGGCTTGTATCGTAAGAATCCCTACCCAATAGATCAGCACGATGCCATCCGGTACCGTCTCATCGATGGCACTCAATGGCTGGTCCTGACGGGTAGAATCTTGAGGGGATGAACATCACTTACGAGGACATCACAACGGCCAGATGAAGGTCAATACTGGACTCAAATCAAACGCTATTCGCTATTCCTGAAGAAAGCTGGTAGTCGAAATCCTTCCTCCAGATCCGACCTGTTTTATTTGTTATATGAACTGCAAAGATCAATTATGCGAACGACTCATGGTGTCCCCTCAAAATTCGCTGCCCATGAGGTAAGGTCGTTTCTCAGGCTGTTTGGCCCATTCGCTGAATTTCTGCAACGGTCTATCATCAAAGTTACATGCATTCGGGTTGCTTTGTAAACGTTGTCCATACGGGGCCCTAACTGCGGCAACACACTGAATAGCCTTCCTCATTGATGAAATATCGAATGGGTTCTTGCGGAGTGACTGGTTGCATAGCCGTCTCCCTTCGTGATGGTCAGGAGGTATCACAGCGTCAATGATGCGTCAGCTATATTATCGCCAGCCTCTGGGGCTGTAGAGTTTTCAAATCTGTCTCAACAGAGTGGTTCACCTCAGCCGCTCATCACTTTGTTTTTTTGCCGGATCCCATGTAACGAAGGTCTTTTGATAGCGCAAACATCTGGTCGTGGTCTCAAGATGGATTTCATATGGGAATAGAACGACGTCCTAGGAACCACTTCGCAACGCGTGACGGAGATGTGGTTCCTCTGAATGTGACCATCCTCTCTTAGCTCGACTCAGGACCTATGTGGTGAACTGGACGACCGAGCCACTTTCTGAAGCCGAACAGCGTGAAATTAATATTAGCCCGATGCCGTCGAGTGGTGTGCGAGGTCTTTGTCGAGGGTGGCCCAGGAGATGTTGCGGGCGACGCGAGCGAAGAGTTGGTGCAGGAGGGGATTGCGGTGCTGGCAATAATTGGTGAGAGGAATGAGTCGATGTCCAAGATCGAGTTTCGCACGATAGACTGTTTGACCGCTCTGAAAATCGGTCGCACCGATGCGGGAGGCCCAGTCGATGGCCTGCTCCCAAAGACGAAAATAGAGGAACCAGCTACCGTCAAAGCCATAATCCAGGCCGATGAACTTATTGACGACGCGGGGGCCGATGCGAAAGCAGAGCATGAAGGCCACGAGTTTGCCGGTTTGAGGGTGCCGCAGCAGAATGAAGTGGGAGACGTCTTCAGCAGCGATAAGCTGAAAGAACCGAGGCGTTAGGAGTTCGAATTTCGTTTTCCCCTTCTGATAGGTTTGCCAAAAGAGGGCAAAGATCTCATCGAGAAGCAAGGGATCAGGGCGCTGGAGCACCCTAACGTGAAGGTCTCCTGCTTCCTTGCTGCGTCGGAGCTTGCTGCGAAGGTTGTAGCGGTTGTGGGAAGTGAGGGTTTGCAGATAGGTGCTAAACCCACCTCCAGTGAGGGGAAGACAAGTGCCGGGGTAACTCACGAGTTTGAACAACCCTCGGCTAGCGCACAACAACTCCAGTGCTGCGGATGCCGTGTCGGGAAAATCTTTCCAGACGATCATCGAAGCGCCAACCTGGCGAGCGCGGAGAGAGAGGGCATCGTGGATGATTGGCCCTACCTCTGCTAAGACGACTCCAGGCAGTAAGCCGACCGTTCCCTCATCACTGCAAGGGGAACCCACAAACAGGGTGCGTTGATAGCGCAGACGCGGAATCACCTTCCCTGCAACCCGCAGATGACGGGCAATCATGGGTGGGGCAACAAGATCGATGGGAACATCCATAAGGAACGCAGGTGCAATGCCGACTGGATCGAAGCCTCGTTCGATGATCGCGTAGGCAAAGGTGAACTGGGACTCCAGGCCGCTCCGATCAAGCGTCCTATACCACCACTGGCCCTCCAAGGGCGGCGCGAAACAACGTGCCCAGAGATCCAATGGAATGTCCTCGACAGATGACACCCAGCGAACGGAAAGCGTTGTAGTTGGCTGCATCAGCTCAATCCAATCATGACCACCACGCCCAGAATCAAACCTGCGCCGATCCATCGCTCGAAACCGACCTGTTCCCTCACAGCCAGAGTCGCGACCGCTAGACCACGAAGATAAATTACCGGTTGCTGGCTAGGGAAGCGATGCTGGCATCAAGGAACTGGAGAGCAATTGTCCATCGGCCTGCCCCCTGACCAGCAACTGCTCTCACCACTGAGCGATCTCGCCGCCGTCACTCCGAGTTCGCGGGCCACCCCCTCCCTCGGCTCGCCGAGGAGCAATCGGAGGACCATCTCTGTCTTCCTGCGTGTCGAGAAGCGACGAGTCTGCCGTCAAGCGTTCGCGCCCGCCACCGACTTCCTGTCTCTTTTGCGGTTGCCGACAGCGACCTTCCTGGAGGGCTATCATGCTCCACAATGAGGTGTCCAACGAAACGCTGGAACGGGAGACTCTACCTCTCCAGCACCGAACATATATGCATGAAGTCGTCCTCGTTCAGCCATGGGCTGTTGGAAATGGTCAGCATGCGCGCCGCAAAGTCGCGTGCATTGGGGGTGACGGCGTTGCTACACATGGAAGCAAGATATGGGTAATCAGGCAAGGCATGGATGTACAGCCGGCTCACGCCAAGCCCTTCATGCCAAAGATGTGCAAGCGCGTTGTCCCGCGCCTGCTGCGTCGGCATCAACACCTGTAAGAACGGCCACGTGCCAATATTGCCCGCAACATCATCCATCACGCTGACGCCAGGAATTGTGGCCAGCAGGAGTTTTCTGCGCCTCGCTTGGACAGCCGTTGCATCCAGAAACGCCGGCAGCCGCTCCAGTGCGCTGGCGCCGATCATTTTGCGCCAGGCGCCAACCCGGTGCAGCGGGATGTCTGCAGAACAATCATCGCCGACCGCCTCAATCAGCTTGCCTTTCCTGAGCTTGCGCCGCAGCGGCAGACCGTAGACAAGCCCCAGCCCTGAAGGTCGATACAATGCGAGATAGCCGACAAGTTCCAGCAACCGCCGGATTTCCCAAACAAGGTGATAGGGTGCGATCTCCGCACCTGTTGCACGCAGTTGCCGGCGCAGATCTCCGTCACGTGCGACCACCACACCGCCGCCGTAGATCGTCAGCCCCTTGCCTACTCCCAGACTGTAAAACCCCATGTCGCCAAGGCTGCCGACGGGCTGCCCCTGCCAACTTGCGCCCAGGGATTGTGCCGCATCCTCCACCACACAGGCTCCAACACTTTTGGCAATGGCCGCCGCGGCAGCGAGATCGGCCACCCTCCCGCCAAGATGGGTGGGAATGACCGCCAGAGTGTCTTCGCCGCACACTGCTGCGAGTGACTCCGGACATAGATCGAAATGGTTCCTGCGCGTATCGCAGAGCACGGGCTTTAGGCCGCAATGTGCCACGGCTAGCGCCACCAGAGGACACGTATAGGCAGGGATGACCACGGAACGCCGGCTGCTCGTACGCTGAAGCGTAACAAGCGCAACGATGAGGGCTGCAGTGCCGGAGCATTCGATCTGTGTATCCGGCTGGCCCAGGAAAGCAGCCAGGTTTTGTTCGAGCGACGCACCTGAAGGCATAAGGTCGCGCCATGATAGCGGCAGACCCGCCGTCGGCGAAACTTCCCGCATTCCGTCAGTCATGCGACTGCCTGGCCTCACTTAAGCTCAGAAACACGATACCCAGTATAATGCTGAGCGCGCCCACCACCTGCATGACCGTGAGGTGTTCGCCGAAATAGGTGACGGAAATAACCAGCACAAACACAATCGCAAGATGTGAAGCGGCAAACGCAGGCCCTACCGGCGCACGTTTCAACAGCGTCATCCAGGCAATGAAAGAGCCGATGTACCCAGTTGCGGCAACGTAAATCCATGGATTATGGAATACGACTAGCAGCCATTCAATCTTCGGGATAAATTCACCGGCGTGGGATGACGCCAGCTTGAAGGACACTTGCGTCAGCGTGTCGAACAGCATCAATGCACCAAAGCCGATCAGGTAGAAATAGTGTGTTCTCATGCATACGCTCCCACGAGTACCACGCCGAGAATGATGAAAATCATTCCCAGCACGCGCATGGGATCCAGCAATTCGCGGAACAACACCCTGCCTGCAACCATGATGGCAACCATGTTGATGGTACCGAGCAATACGCCACTCGAGAGCGGCAGGATAGACAGCAGCATCAGCCATAGGACGAACTCCAGGCAGAAACACACAATACCCACCCAGAGCGGAATGGAAGACAGCATTTTCTTCCAGCGATGCCACTCGGACTCGTGCTCGATGATGGCGGCAGACTTGAATGCCATATGCCCTACCGTATCCACCACGATATTCATTATCCAGACAAGGATGGCGAGATTGGACAAAACAGGGTTACCTATTTCTGATTGGATAGTGGAAGAAATCGGGCAGAGCATAGCTGACACGAAGGCCACTATCAGCCCAGAGCCAGGGGCCTCTGGACACCGACGGCGGGTCGGGCGGATGTCCCGACAGCGAACTCCCTGCACAGTTGGACAACTGTATCCAAGGCGATTGCCCTACCAGAGTGAGCCACACTGTTCGACACTGTCGGTGCGGTAGAGGGATACTGGAGAGAATTGGCTTGGTCATAAGGAACAAACAGCCGCACAACCGGCAGTAGAGGGAGCGTAGCGGTTCCTTATAATGATAATCGGAAAACTGTCGGCGAAGCAAACCACAGGATAGAGGATGCCTGCTCATGGCTAAGAACTATATCGACAATCTGTCGGAAGAAGTGAAGAAAGGGCACTTAGAGAAGGCACGGCAGGGAGGCTATCCGGCGAAAGCTCCTCTGGGATATCGCAATAATACGACCACTAATCTCGTGGAGATCAATCCCGAGAAGCCCCCGTTCGTGGTTCGCATGTTCGAACTGGCTGCTACAGGCCAGTGCTCGCTTCTTGAGATACACAAACAGGTTCGACAAGGGGGTCTTGAGTTTCACTCGGCTAAGGTCAAACTCGCCAAGTCCCACGTGAAACGAATTTTAGAAAACCCTTTTTACACTGGTTCGTTCAAGTGGAACGGCGAATTGTACCAAGGAAAACACGCGCCACTCATTTCACATGACTTATTCGTTCGTGTGCAAACCGTCCTAGGGAATCGACGGAAGCCCAAATATCGAACACACTCGTGTGCCTTTGGCGGCCTCTTACTTTGTGGTAAATGCGGCTGCGCTGTTACTGCGGAGATCAAGAAGGGTCGATATGTCTACTATCATTGCACGCAGTCTCAGAAGGGTTGTGATGAGCTGTACTACCGAGAAGACCATCTCGCGCCTCAATTCGATGCTCTTGTGAAGCGGATCAGTATTGACCCGTCTATTCGGGATTGGCTGATGAAGGCTCTCAAGGAAAGTCACCAAGATGAGACGACCTTCCACAAGGATGCACTCGATCACCTACAAGCAGAATTGAAGAAAATCAAGAATCGTTCAGATCAGCTGTATGTCGATAAGCTCGATGGAAAGGTCTCAGAGAGTTTCTGGCTGGACAAATCTCGGGTATGGGAGGCGGACCAGGCACGACTTGTGAGCCAAATTCAGGCCCATCAAGTCGCGGATCACCGCTACTATGACGATGGGCTCAAACTTCTCGAACTCGCCTCAAGGGCGCATGAACTCTACTTAAAACAGCCACCAGAACAAAAAAACAAATTTCTTCGAATTTTACTTTCGAACTGCACGCTGCAAAACGCAACCCTGCGTCCTACATACAAAAAACCGTTCGATATACTGGCCAGAGGGATCGAAAGTAGGAAATGGGGTGACCATCCAGCGAGTTATCCTTAAAAACGGCGGAAAAGAATTCGGCGGTCAGTTTATCAAAGTGAATTTCGCTTTGCCTGTAGACATTGAGATATAACTCGTAAAGTTCTTTTAGGAGGTCTGCGCTATTCAGGCGTTCACATCCAGTATGCATCATCTCTATCTGTATATCTGAACGCGCCCGCATTTTGCGTCGAATGTTCTTGCGTCGTGCTGATGAAAGCCGGGAAAGATATTCCTCCACATTCTCGAAGTCGATCGGCACATAGGCCAATGCCTGGCCGGCGATCAGAATGAACCCCGCATTCTTGCAGGCTTCTACCAATTCCGCTGCAGCGATGCGCTCAGTTTTGGTAAGCAGGGGGGACTGATTATTAGGAATATCTTTTAGAACAAGCAATTTAGAGGAACGTCGCCAGGCTGTCAGCATGGATTCTACCAATACGGGGCCATCGATTTGAGACGGTATTGGCAAATATTCCGTTACTGTCGTCCCCCAAAAAAGAGTGCGCCAAGTCAGAATTTGTCGCACCAAGCCCGCGGCAGGCAATGAATTGACAAGCTGGAGCGTTCCTGCATCCACAGTGGTCAGCAAGCCAAACTTCACGCGAAAACCAGGTTGCCCAATAGCTGAGACAATGGCCTTAAAGCCCTCGGGCGGGTAATCGAGAAAGTGCTGGATCAAGCCGGGGGGTTCAAGGCTATTGAGTAACCGCGTTGGAATGGAGACTTGTTTTTGCAATATTTCTAGCAGTGAAATGACACCGCCGTATGGACCCAAGAAGAATGCGCCTTTCGAGCAGCAATGTCATCTTTGCAACGATCCAGAGCCTATACATGATGCTTGTCATCGACAAAGTAAGCTGCCCATATACCAATCAAATGCCTGCTTTCCAGAATGACCGAATTGTTCTGCAAGGCGGCTCTCCCGCCGATTGAATCCCACTCGCACCCCCGCGGACCTAGAGGCACTTAGTAATGATGTTAGATGGCTCAATACACTCTATAGTCTAAGGGCCGTATGTTATGGTATGGTGATACGGATATTCACTATTGTCCAGCCCAGGATTGATTTCGTAATGTTGAGATACGGAAAGGCATTCGTACGCAGCCTTATTCTAGTATGGCTGGCTACATGGCTCTTGGCCGATCCGCTGTTCCTGCTCCAGGGACTCATGGCTCCGGAGGAATATTCTGCGGCGCGCAGCGTTATTAGGAACGGGCCGGCCGGAGAGCCACATTTCGCAGCGCATTATTCGGATGTCCTTATCAGTTCGTCCACAGAAGGCAATCCCAATCGGAGCCAAGACATCCAGTCCCACGAGTTTGCGTCCGTCGTCCGCGACGAGCTGCGTCGGTTTGATCGTGCTCGTCCGGTGGCGCTGACGGTCGCCTTCCAGCTCTGGTTCCCCTTTTCCACATCAGCCGCTCCCCGCGCTCCACCTTCCGCGTCTCTCTGAGATAACTGGTCAGTTTTCACGCTAATGCGAGTTTTGTACTGGCCAGGGCACGAGTGTTTTTTATTTGGTCAAAGGGGGGGTGTACGTGTTGAACACGGGCATTGAGAAACAACCGCGACGGTCTGCACTCGAAGCCGTAGATGTGACGGATGTCTTTTGCGATTTTGATGGCACAATCACCCGGGTGGATGCCACTGATGCCGTACTCGAGGCCTTTGCCCTGCCGGCCTGGCAGGGATGGGAGCAGCGGTGGGTGAATGGCGAAATCACAAGCCAGGAATGCCTGGCCAGGCAAGTTGAGCTAATCCAGGCTGATCGGGAAACGTTGGCAGCCTTCGCCGCTGATCTGCCAATTGATGAAGCCATCCTCGATCTGGATCAGCGCTGCAAGGAACGCGGGGTGTCGCTGACCATCGTCAGCGACGGCCTCGATTTCATTGTGGAGAAGATCCTGCACCGGCACGGGCTGCTGCATTTGCCCGTCTTCTCGAATCATCTCTGGTGGGATGCGCAAGGGCGCCTGGCGCTGAGTTTCCCGTTTGCGACACAGGAATGTCGCAGCGGAGCCGGCACCTGCAAATGTGTCATGACGCGCACGACGGGACCCTCGTTTGCGCGGACAGTTTACATCGGTGACGGCCAGTCCGATCAGTGTGTGTCAGGAAAAATGCAGACCGTGTTTGCCAAAGGAACGCTCCGGAAGTGGTGCGAGCGGACTGGCATTCCATGCATACCATTCGAGACGCTAGCCGAGGTGGTCGACCGTCTCTTCGTAAAGGAGGCCCGCATCGCATGAACCCTCTCCCAATGGTCCATCTCAGCGAAGAGGCACTCCGTGAGAAAGAGGCAAAATACTGTTCACAGGGGGACACCGTTCACTACTCGCCTGTGCCAAAATTCTTCCAACACTGTGAGGGGAGCTTCCTCTACGACCGCGAGAATAAACATGTGGTACTCGGCGGTCAATTTCGGTTATCGCAACCAGACCATCATCGATGCACTGAAGGCCCAGTTAGACCGTCTCCCGCAACTCGCCTGCCAATATCTCCATGAAGAGAAAGTGCTGGTATCCGAGAAGCTGGCCACTGAATGCTTGCGGGCGTTCGGTCTGGAGGGGCGAATCCAATTCAACGTGGGAGGGGCGCAAGCGATTGAGGATTCCATGAAGCTCGTGCGGAATGCCACCGGCAAGAGCCTGTTCATGGCCTTCATGGGCGGGTATCACGGGCGCACGTTGGGGGCATCGGAAATCACGTCGAGCTATCGCTATCGCCGTCGCTTCGGACACTTCTCCAATCGAGCGCACTTCGTGCCCTTCCCCTACTGTTACCGTTGCCCCTACGGGAAGACGCTGGACACATGTGACTACTATTGCGTCAACCAAGTCGAGCGTCTCTTCGAGACCGAGTACAACTCCTTCTGGGATGCTAAGGCCAACGAGCCGGAGTTTGTCGCCTTCTATGTAGAGCCGGTGCAGGCCACAGGGGGATACATCATCCCGCCCCCGGAGTACTTCTCCCGGCTCCAAAAGATTCTCAACGAACGCAAGATTCTCCTGGTGGACGATGAAATTCAGATGGGATTCTTCCGCACTGGGAAATTTTGGGCGATCGAGCACTTTGGAGTGAAGCCGAACATCGTCGTTTTCGGCAAGGCCATGACAAACGGGTTGAATCCCATCTCGGGACTCTGGGCACACGAGGCGCTCATTTCACCGGGGAAGTTCCCACCGGGGTCCACGCATTCGACCTTTGCGTCAAATCCGCTCGGGACCGCGGCGACGCTCGCGACCCTCTTGTGGATTGAGCAGCAACATTACGAGAAGAAGGTGATGGAATCCGGTGCGTACTTTCTGCGGCAGCTCGAAACACTCCAGAAACGTCATCAGACGATCGGTGATGTGTCCGGGTTAGGGTTGGCCCTTCGTATCGAAGTCACAAAACCGGACCGATTCACTCCGGATAAAGCCCTCGCAGACCGGATCTTTGAAGCAGGGCTCGCCGGGGGTATTCCGACCTCGCGCGGTCTCATGGGCTTGGTGTTGGACATCGGCGGACATTATAAGAATGTGTTCACGCTGGCGCCGTCATTGGACATTACGAGGGAGGAGATTGACTTGGGGCTCGAATTGCTCGATCACTTATTCACGACGTGTGCGGAGGCCTGATGAGACCGCATAGAGTGAGACGTGCGGGGCTCTTGGATAACATGGTAGATCGCCAGAAGACAGACTTCGCTCTACACGCGGAGTCGAATGTTCTGGTCTATCTTATACATGGTGTCACCGGCACTCCCGCCGAGATGTTCTACCTCGCACGAGAGATGGCGCGGAAGAACGGATGGGATATCTATACGACGACCCTTCCCGGTCATTGCACCAGGCTCAGAGATCTCGTCAAGACCAACGAACAGGACTGGCGGGCACATGTACAAATGCAGCTTTCTTTTGCACGAGATCGATACGAGCATGTGTTTGTAGCGGGCCTAAGTGCGGGGGCTCTCTTGGCGTTAGAAGCGTCAACGGTCGTCCATGTCGACGGTGTTGGAGTCCTCTCGCCTACGTTCGTGTATGATGGATGGAATACTCCCTGGTATGACGCCATCCTCCCATTCTCCATGAAGGTAGTCCCTCTTCCCTTGCAGCATCTGCTGTTCCACATAGACGGACCTCCTTTCGGAATTAAGGACGAGGAGCTTCAAAGCGTGGTGCGAGAAGCCTACAGTCCAGTTGCCATTCTTCGTGAGTGGATGAACGATTGGTGGGCTCAACGGAAGGCGACCAATGGCGCTGGACCGCCTATTCCATCTGCAGCATCGAAGGGCTACCCGATTTTTCCGTTGAGGACTCTCACGGAAATCGACCGGCTCATTGTGCGAGTTCGTGCACAACTCAGCGAAGTCACGGCCCCCACGATGATTCTCCAAGCGAGTGACGATGACATGACGAGCCCCCGCAATGCCTCCATAGTCTTCGACGAGATCTCATCGGAGGACAAACAGTTGGTGTTGCTGGATGATTGCTATCACGTTATCACGGTGGATAAACAGAGGGAAGTCGTTGCGGAGAATTTGGGTAAATTCTTCCTCCGTCAGCTAGCGGGCAAGCAGTCACATCGACACTTGGACGCCGGTCAAGTGTCTCTCTCTTCTTAAACTGTTAGCCGTGCTGTTGATGCAGGGAGCTATTTTCAATATGATTTTGAAATCCGAAGGGGAAAGATCGAAATGGCTCCTGACTTAACGATCGCCGAACGGATTCGGACCGAACTTGCAAAGCGTTTGAAGCGGGACGTCAGCGCGATTCAACCTCACCATTCTTTGCGGAACGATCTTGGCCTGGACTCGGCCGATGCAATCGAGCTGGTCTTCTATTTAGAAGAAGCGTTTGATTTTGAAGTTCCTGACCTAGACTTTAGAAAGTTTACCACGGTTTCGGAGGTGATTGCCTATGTGGAAGGAAGACTCAAGACGGCATGACCCGTACACTAGCCGCTAACCGATGATTCCACGACGATACATCTCCTTTCGTATTCAGAATTCATGGTAATACCCTGGAGTGTATCTGTCCA
>WNFE01002829.1_pt1 | contig 12834 bp, 12 predicted proteins | sample 5400451 | NCBI WGS metagenome assembly WNFE01 (sample SAMN13153344, study PRJNA577476) | soil metagenome | isolation source: 200 cm saprolite under Douglas fir tree site 2 hole 2 | place: USA:California | collected 2015-04-18 | reverse complement strand
GAAAGGCACAAACGTTTCACGAAATGGGGTTCACGGGATACGGATTTCCCTCCGAGCCTCAGCTGTAGGCCATCAGCCATACGGTCTTACAAATCACCTTCCGATAGACAGCGTCCGAATCCCAGTTGCTCGGCAAAGTGGTAGGCATAGTGCAGTGCTGCGAGATTGGCGACTCGTTCTTCGGCCTCTTCCCGATTATCCGAATAAATGATCTTGATCCCATATCTTGCCGTCAGGCCGTCCAGGAAATCCATCATGCCGTTCCTGTGATACTGGCCTAGCCTTCCCCCGGCTTTGTTGAACTGAATCGTCCCTTCGATCACCAGGAACCGATGCGGGAAGGCGAGGAGGGGCTCGAGTTCTCGGAGAAAGCGCGGGCGATTGTCTGAGGGATTCGAGAAAATCGTATTGAATTCTTCCACGCGTCGGCGCTCCACGCAAAATATCTCCGGCGCTTCTGCAATGGCATAGTCGCCCGCCGGCAACGTTTGTCGAATAGTCCCGGCGATGCGCACAAGACCCTGAAACTCGTAAGGGAGGTGCTCATGGATATCGACGAGCATCGTGATGGCCGGCACCATGGTCTTGGGTTGGCCTTGCCGCGAGAGCATCATGAGGGATTGGGGCCCGCGAGGGTCCTGCCGGGATCGCGGGGCTGGTTGCGGCCGCGGGGGAGGAGACGGACGTGCGGGGGGCGTGGTGGAGGGAGCGTTCTGTGTGGCGGCATCGTAGCGTGTGCGTAAGGTGGAGTCGCTCAGCGTTTGGTAGGCCTGGTTGATGAGCTGTGTCCGGGCTTCTGCCTTGCGGTGCAATGCCGGTGAATGATTAAAGCGATCCGGATGCCAGACCTGCAGCTGTTCATGCCAGGCTTTCTTAATATCTGCAAGTGTGGCGGTAGGCAAAAGTTCGAGCACTGTGTAGTAGTTGGTTGTCCGTTCGTCCCGCATCGGTTTCTCCTATTGAGCGCGACGAAGTGTATCGGAGTAGAAGAGGGAGGTCTAGGTTGAATTGTCTGTTCACTGCGAGCAAGTCTGCGCGTGCCTTGACTGCTCGATCTGTCTGGTCCATCTGGTTGATCTGGTTTGTTTTGTTTATCTGGTTGATTTTGTTCATCTGGTTAGTTTCGTTCAACCAAAAAACCAGACAGACCAGACAAACCAAACAACGGTCTTCCACTTGTGCTGGCAGACTTTTTCAGCATCCTGCTGAGCTGATCTATGCAGGATGTGATGGAACGTTAGAACGGGGGATGACGGATGTCGAGAAGCAGCTCTCGAAGGTGCGATTCATGGATTGATTGTAGGGAGGTAAACTTGAGCCCGTAGGTACTCTCCTTTGTCCATCGCACGACGGCTGCTTCAACAAGGATGGGGCAGCTTTTCTTGGTGACTTGCAGGATCAGATTGTACCGTTCACCGATTTCGAGAGGAATGTCGCTGAGTAGCCGGCACCCTCCGAGGGAGAGCTCGATGAGTGTCCCTTCACCCTCTGTGTGTTCTTCGAATTGGGCCGGACTGATGAGGCGTTTGAGAGAAAACAGCGCACCCGAGGGAGTGAAAATCCGAGGGTGCTTGCGGAGCTCAATGATCCGCCGATTGTGTGAAGGGGGTTGGCTCATCTACGATGCCGATCTGTAGTCGGGGCATCATAGTGAACGAAACGAAGATTGCCAAGGAAATTGGCGTTTTCCCAATGCACCCCCCGTGGCAGGCAGATGATCTCTCGTGCTGTGACCGGAAGTTCTTCTCTCCTTCTATATGCCATACGCAGTCGGCTATACGCTCCTATCCTTGCTGCGTGCGCTCGTGCTGCGTGGGGTACGGACGGCGAACCGGCCGCGGTCAGCGCTCGTCTTGCTCTGTTCAAGCATAGTCTGGTAGGGTCATAGCTGGTGTTGCCACGAGGCTCAACCCCTGAAGGGAGGAAGACTACTATGGGAGAGGTCGATACAGCCCCGGAAGTTGCCGCCAAGGTCATCGAAGATCTCACGGCATTGGAGGTTGATCCGGACAAATGCGAGCGTCTCTATAAGGCCGCGCTGGTTCAGTCCAATTCTGGCGTCACGTATCGCATGTTGGCCAAGGTGCTCACGACCGGAAAGGTGGATCTCGTCCACTACGGTTGTGACTTGGATGCGGATGGTAAACCGACGACGAAGTGGAAGATCAGGCGCATCCTTGAGCAAGCCCCCGAACGGTTTGACAAAGAGCTTGAAACCATCAAGAAGGGTGTGACGGACGATGGTGAGGTCGTGCTGGGCGCATGGGTGCACGATATGACCGGCCTTCCGGACGTGGCGGCACAGGGCAAGAGTCTGGACGAGTGGTCGCGAAGCATGACCGCAGAGGTTCGTAAGAAACCGAGCTGACAAACGCCGGGCTCCTCGCTGCGTATCACTCAAAAGCTCATGGCTCGGGATCGTGGTGCTGACGGCGACGAGTTGGGTGATGTCGGCGTTGCGGCGCTGATGACAACCGTCAATCGGCGGTGCGCGTCCCGAAGCGACCGTTCCACCTCCTCCGGTGTCGTTCCCCGTGCCAGGAGAAACCCCAGGTAGCGTGTCCCCTCAGGAAGCGGGACGAGTTCATCGCCAAGCTCTGCCGTTATTGTAAGTTCTACAACCCCAGGCATGGCCCTGGCTTCAGCTTGCCCCCGCACCTCAGACAGCCTGCCGGCGTATGGAATAGGAAGCATCATCACTCCTGCCGCCTGCTCTTGCCTGGTGAGGGGAGGAATCGGCATCCGCAGTGCGTGACGGAGGATCAGCTCTTCGAGCGACATGCCGGAGGCGAAGTCCAGAGTTCTGGAACAGTGGCCACCGATCGATCGTGCCGCCAACTCAATCACCCACACTCCCTGCGCATTCACACGGAATTCTCCATGCACCGGTCCTTCCCGTAGTCCAAGCGCCTGGGCCGTTCGTTCTGCACAGGCGATGATGTCCTGCTGGACATCGGAAGGGAGACGGGAAGGGGTCACGTAGATCGTCTCTTCAAAAAAGGGGCCGTTGAGCGGATCAGGCTTATCGAATATCGCCAGAGGCTGAAGCGCTCCCTGTGTGAGCAAACCCTCCAATGCGACTTCGATCCCCGGCACAAAATCCTCGACGAGTATCCAACGGGCCTGCTCGTCTCGTGCCACCAGACCCAAATTGGTGAGGAGTGCGCCCACCCGACGGAACACACCCATAAACTCTTCTTCGTCGTTAGCGCGAATCACCCCACAGCTGGCGGAGAGGATCAGCGGCTTCACGACGCAGGGATAGACGACTTGGTTCGCGAACTCTCTTGGATCACCGTTGAGGGGAAACACCCTATGGCGAGGTACGGGAATGCCCTGTCCGGACAGTAGCTCGCGCATCTGGCGCTTGTTTCTCGCGGCGGTGACGGACGCGACAGAGTTGTGGGGCAACCCCACTGCCTCTGCCACGGCGGCGGCAGCGACGGCGGTCACATCATCGACTCCAATTACCGCATCGATCGGGTGATCTCGGGCGAATTCGACTACAGTCTGCGCGGCAGCCTGTGGATGTCGAACATCGAGCAACAAGACATCTCCCGACGGGACAGGAAGGCCTTCGGGAGCCCACTCCATCCCAATGGTCACGGATAACTGTAAACTGCGGGCCGCGTCGAGAAAGGCTTCTCCTCGATAGGTTGTTGCCGGTAAGAGCAGGAGGAGTCGTGGCATGTCGGTCTCTTGGAGTGTTAAGAAGGAGTCCCTGCGCGTGCTCGATGAAACTTTTCCAGCTGACGATTGGCCTCGGTGATGATCGCCAACTTCCGGACCACGTCGGCCACCTTTGCACCGGGAATGGCATAATAGCCTTCATCATCCCCGAGCCCGGTATAGACGCGGTTTCCTATACAGCCAAAACTGGTGGCCGTGTGTCCCGATTGCAGTGATTCCGGCAGCACAGAGCAGGTCGGTCGTCCCATCGTCGCGCCACCGCCGGCAATACCCGCTGCCTGTGCCGCCTCCGCCAGCAGCATCAGCTGCTTGACGGTCCCGCGGACCAGCACCACGTCCGGGGTGAAGGTTGCCTTGGTGAGTGGCGCATAGACGGCTACGTGAAAAGTCTCCTGTCGACGTGGGATCATCGGAATGTCTGCCATCGTGAGGTACTGCATTTCAACCATGGTCTGCACCAGACCATTCAGCTCAGTTGCGACCTGTGGTGGCAGATCCACACCGTGGGTATGGGCCCCGACCGGACAGGTATAGTGATCCGATGCCTCCGTGTAGAAGACGTGACCCTCAGCTGCCAGCTTCCAATAGCCGCATCCTGCCGGTGCAGGAGCGGTGACCCGCCGAATGCCCGTAGGGGCCGTGTCTCGAAACGCGATCGCCACTGCCGGTACCTTCAACCCCAACAGTTCCTGGATCTGCGTGCCTTGTGTCACGAGTTCAGCTTCCATTTCTGGTCCCCCCTTCAACTGTATGTAACTCCACCCATGCTGGGTTTCCCTATGCTCCTTCGTTTGTAGCGGTCCGAACTGCTGGGTCGTCGGCTCTGCGCAGCAGAACCATGATTCTGTCAAACGAGGCGGCTTCGGACGATCCGGCCTGTTCACCCTTGTCCGAGTCGAGGACTCGGCGTAACGGCCGGCTATCTCATCGGTAATCGCTCGAATGCGATCAAATGTTCTCATCGCATCTTCCTCTTCCTTGGCGCCGGCTTCCACGATCGCACTCACTGCCTGATGAAGTCGATCCATCCGCTCATCCGGGTGCGTCCACTGATACTGAAAGCCAGCCTGATCCAGTGGGCCGAGAAACCGCGGAATGTCAGACGTGGCGAGCAGAGCCGACCCGGGTGGAACCAAGAGACGAATGCTCAATTGGACTGGATCAGTCGCGTCGATGAGATCGTGCGTTTCCACCATGTCTAACATCCGTTCGTATTCGTCCAGGCTGGTCCAGGGCGTGAAGGCGACAAGCGATGGGCGAAGCACGATGCCGGCCTCGCGGAGAATGCCGAGGGCCGTCATGATATCGGCCCCTGTATGCCCCTTGTGTAACCGTTCCAGGACATGGTCGCTGAACGACTCCACTGCGGAGATGACGAACAGACACCCCTGCGCACTCAGGTCGGGCATCAGAGGGCGACGCTTCAAGAGGTGCTCGATCTTTGCCGTGAAATCAAAAGTCAAATCCGGAAACTCCTTGTGCATCGCGCGAACGATGCTCATGGAGTGCCCCGGCCCATTCAAAAAATCCGGGTCGCCAAACGTAATGTGCGTCGCGCCTGCATGCACCTGACGCCGAATGTCCTCGAGGACGACGGCTTCCGGGACGAGGAAGAGGCGCCCGTCATAGACCGGCACGATCGGGCAATGGAGACAGTGATGGAGACATCCGCGACTGGCCTCGACGTACCCGACCAACCGTTCCGTGCCGTTCTGTTCGAGCCGTGCATATTGGTCCAACATCGGTAATCCGGCGCGACTTGGGATTGGATGATGGATCGTCGAGGCGGTGGATGCATAGACACGCTGCAACGAAGGACCGACCACCCGGTTTCGAGAACTGACTCCTTCGAGGAGGCTGATCGCCTGACCCCGATCGAGCGCTTCGATGAGTGACTGCAGCAGGATCTCATACTCTCCGCCCACGACAGAATCGGCCAGCCGCTGGAGCAAATATTCAGCATTGATCGAGGCGTACAGTCCATAGAAGCAGATGTGGCAGGCTGGGTTCAGCGCCCGGATCAGCTCGGCGACTTGCACCCCAAGCCGGAGCGCGGTGTGCATGGGTACCGAGATGCCGACAAATCGCGCAAGCCGGAGGGCCGATTCATCAATGTTCTCAACCGCGATGTCGAGACCGACCGGCGCAAATCCGGCTTGCTCGAGAAATCCCATCGGCTGAGCGATGCCAAGAGGCTGGTGACCCAGCTCATAACATGAGACGAACATAATCGCGCCTGGCTGTCTCAGTGACGACCCTTCTTCTATCGTGTGGGCCACTCGTCCTATCATAGGATTCTCTAACTCGGTGAGGTTTCACTGTAACCCACCCCTAAGCGTGGGCGCAATGTGCCTACGTGGTCGAGTGGGCCAAGGTCCCATGGCAGCCGTGCGTTGTAGCTCGGACTACCTCAAGGCCGCTTCCCGATCATGTGTGTCACATTCGCGAGCCCGCCGGCCGAAGGCCTGTCGTAGCAGCGGATCGGCGATTGCCGCAGAAGCGCTCATGAATAATGCAGGTTAGATGAGTTTGGAAAGGGTGAGGACCAGCCCGGCTGCCGCGCAGGCGTCGATCACTGGAATGATGGGGATCTTGTAGCGAAAGAGAGCGATGAATGCGGCCTGTCCGATGAACTAGGTGGCGAGCGGTTGAGCTTCCGGCCCTGGGAGGAGCATGCAGTAATTGAGTGCGTGAAGGAATCGTCGCTCGGAAATCCTGAGGGACACAGATTGCGGCAAGTTCATTGCCTCGTTTGCGGTTATTTCAAATGCTGCAACTGGAGATCGTCGAAGTAGGTGACGGCGTCGGATTTAGTCCATAGTCCGATCATCCCGGCGTGGAACGTCTTGTCACAGAGATCGAAGACTTGCTTGTCGTCATAGAAGATGTTCACGCGACACCCTTGATGGGTGACCCGCAGTGTGTGCCACTGCCTCACGTCAATCGTCTGGTCGAAGTTTTCTAACAGGTGTCGCACGCCTTTCTCGACCCGATACACTCGAATGTTTTGTTCTAACGGGTTGGCCCTTGCCAGATAGTAATTGCGATCATCGGCCGCCCGCCAAATCAGACCACCACCCATGTCTGCCTGTCCCTGGATCGGCAAGAACGAAACCTCAAGATTGAGATCAGAGGCCATGACTTCCTTGATCAGCACCACTTTGTAGGCATGTTCGGCTCCCTTGGCCATCACTTGGGCAAACACATGCGGCGGACTCTTGGCTCGATCAGTAGCAAGGACTTGCCAATTGCCCGCGGGCCGTCCATCAAACAAAGTTCCAATTGAGAATTCACTGGGAAGGGTCCCCGGCTGTTCACGATCAAAGTTCCACACACGCGCAGGAGAGGCGGTCTCTACTTGGGCGGCCACTGCTCCGATGGCGAGCTGAAGTGAGGCTATGAAACTCACGACAATCAGCGTCGACGGATTCATATAAGTTATTTCCAGGTTACTTCATCCCAATTGAGGTGGACAAACGTTTCAAATGGGGGAAAGTTATTCGTGTTTTGCTCTTTCGACCGGACCCAGAGATCGATTTCCATTCCGGCTGGATCGGTTTCCCCCCCAGGCAGTGTTCGCTTCACGGGATAGTGAACCTCATGGGTTTTTGGATCGCGTGACCGTTCCATTACCATGAAATGGGCATCATAGTCCTTGTACATGACCTGATCGTTTTTCAACATCGTGGCCGTTCCCCATCCGGCAAGGTAGAGCCAGGTTTTCGGATATAAGGGATCGCCGTTTCCGGAGTCACCATGTTCATAGATCCTTGTCGCAATGCCTCCATCCTGGAACGGAGCCTTCGCGGCAAACCGATCAAAGACGATCCGATACCGATCGGAGCCCTCGACAAATTCAGCGATGACCTGGCCACTGTTCGTGAGTTCATTGACCTCTATGTCGATGGAGCCCTGCACTGATATCAGGTGTTTGCCGGCATAGTCGAGGTGGTCCCAGGGGACGCGATCCTGCATGCTCCCAATCAGGGTCGTCTTCTGACCTGAAAGGTGAAACTGGCCGCTATAGTAAGGATGTTCCGTGGCTTTGAAGATGCGCGTGCCTTCATCCCCTTTCGGAGTGCCGAATTGTCCTGTCGCAAAAGCGGACACACATAGGACAAACAGTAGCACAAGCGATGGGCCCAGAATCTTTGCAGCCATCCAATTCCATCCAGTAGGCATCGTGATCTCCTTTGATAAAGTCTCGAACCTCACTGTCGCTCTGTTCCCCAACGGCGATGGAGAAATCGTTCAATGGGAGCGAAGAGCGTTTTATCTACTGCCAGCCCGATGATGACGATGACCAGCATGACGCCGATGACTTGATCCATAGCATTCAACTCTCGACCATAATGAAGTAGATTGCCGAGGCCAAAGCCGGTCAGAATTGTGACGAAAATCTCGGCCGCCATGAGGGAGCGCCAGGCGAAGGCCCAGCCTTGTTTCATACCGCTCAAGAGAAATGGAAGCGCTGCCGGCAGGACGACGTGTGTCCACGTGTGCAATCCGGTCGATCCCATGCTGCGGGCCGCGCGGGTATAGATGGGTGGAATCGTCTGGACTCCGTTGTCTGTGGCGATGATCAGCGACCACAGGGTGCCCATCACGACGACAAAGAGCATGGCGGCCTCGGTCTGCCCGAACCAAAGAAGAGCCAACGGCACCCAGCAGACACTGGGGAGTGTTTGGAGCCCCAGCGCGAGGACACCGATCGTGTCCTCGCACCACCGAGATGATGCGGTGAGCAGTCCCAATGGAAGCCCGACAAGGATACCCAATCCATAGCCGATGAGGAGTCGCCGCACCGTAACGAGCGTGGCCTCCCAGAGCGTGCCATCTTCGACTGCGGATCGGAGATAGTCGAAGACGCTCACAGGTGACGGTAAGAGGAGGGAAGACCAGATGTGTGCTTTCACGACCAGATACCATACCACCACGAGGAACATGAAGAACAGAGATGCGGCCAGCCACCGTGCGATCATCCTGCCACCTCTGCTTGGACGTAACCTTTTAAGACACGCGTGATATCCGTCGCATATCTTGCCAAGTCTACGCTGTTGATGTCGCGTGGGCGCGGGAGGGGAATAGAGAATTCCTCGCGAATCCGTCCAGGGTGGGGTGAAAACAGGGTAACGCGATCACCCAAGCAGACGGCTTCACGCACGTTGTGAGTGACGAAGACAATGGTCTTACGATGCTGGCTCCAGATCCGTTGGATGTCCCCGTACAGTTGTTCGCGTGTCAAGGCGTCGAGCGCGCCGAAGGGTTCATCCATCAGGAGGACGCTGGGGTTCGGCGCCAGGGCCCGCGCCAGGGCGACGCGCTGCTTCATGCCGCCGGACAACTCGTGCACGTTGGAATGCATGAACCTTTTGAGGCCGACGAGTTCCAGAAAATACTCGGCCTTCTCCCGGCGTTCCGCCGCGCTCAGCCCGTTAGTGAGCTTGAGGCCAAAGAGCACGTTGCCCAGGACGGTCAGCCATGGAAACAGCGACGCTTCCTGAAACATCACGAGGCGGTGTGGCCCTGGTCCAGCAATCGTTTCTCCATCGGCCTGGACCAGACCGCGATCGGGTCGTTCCAATCCGGCAATGATATTGAGCAACGTCGATTTACCGCAGCCACTAGGACCGACGAGACAGACGAACTCTCCTTCAGCGATGCGGAGCGTCACATCATCAAGGGCGTGGACCGTCTGCGAACTGGTCCGAAACCACTTGGAGACATGCTGGAGGACGAGCTTGGAGGATACGGTATTTACCGGAGTGGCTTCAGACATACCGATCTCAGTTCAGCCTTTCGATGAGCCGTGACAAGTCGGGTGCTATGCGCATGAATCCCGCGCGCTGGGCATTCAAGATGAAATGCTGATACTCATCCGGGGAGACGGCCGTGGTCAGCACGATGCGTTTCCATGCCTGGGCAATCAAATCCGACGACACCTCGGTTCGCGTCTCAGCGGCCAATTCCTGCCGCACCATCTGCTTGGCCTCTTCCGGATGCGCGAGGATCCACTCGGTGAGCTCACGGTGGGCTTGCTCAAATTTCCTGGCTAGCTCCCGCTTGGTCTTTACAAACTTCACGCTCGACACCAGGACGGTGATGCTCTCGCGCGACTGTTCGACGAGCACCTTACCTCCGGCTTCGCGTTCCAGTCGGGACACCCATGGTTCGACAGTCCAGACTGCGTCGAGTTTTTTCCGTTGGAACAGTGAAAGCTGATCCGGGTTGGGGGTGGGGACGAGAAAGGCATCCCCCCCGGTCTGTGTGATCTTCAACCCTCCATTGGACAGCCATGCCCGGCAGGCCACGTCCTGCGTATTGCCGAGTTGGGGGGTGGCAATGGTCTTCCCGCGAAAATCGGCTGGCTGTGTGAGTCCGGAATCCGGCTGGACCACGAGGGCTGCACCACCGGCGGCTGCACCGGCAATGATTCGGACTTCCTCGCTGTTGGATTTGGCATAGACATTCAATGCCGGACTAGGACCCACGTAGGTGAGGTCAATGGAATCCGCCAGGATCGCCTCCATGGCGCTTGGCCCAGCATTGTAGATGTACCACTCGATCTTAACGTCGCTGCCCAAACGCGGCTCAAACCATCCGTGGCCGGTGCGAGAGAGATGTTGGGCCACCAGGCCTTGGACATGCGTGATGTTCGGAAAGTGTCCCACGCGGATCGTATCCTCTGCAGTTGCAACAGAAACTGCAGAGAGAAGCGCACAGATTCCTAATAACAACATGCGTATATTCATGATTTCCTCATCGCAATTCGGTCCCTCAAGGCTGTGGCGGTGTGATCTTTTGGCGCGGTTCCAGACCCGGATAGATGGGCAGGGCAGCGAGTGCTTCTCGATGCCGAATCTGGAGTTCTTCCCGTTGATCGGGTGCGAACAGCGACCCTCCGGATCGAACCGTTGCCAGATATTCCGCAGGCTCGAAGGTCACATCGAAGGCTGCCGAAGCTTCCGGCACGTTCGGCATTTGACGGTCATATTTACCGATGTCGGGTTCAGGGCTGTGTCGATCATGCACCTCGCTGAGGGAGAGGTACGAATGGGGCCTCGTACCGATAGCCACCCATTGGTAGTTTCTTCCTCCCCCTGATCCGTGGCATGGCTCAAGTGGAAGTAGGCACGCTGGGCTGGCGTGGCCTGCGCCAGGGCCTTTGAGAGAGCCGGGGCGAACGTGGCGATTTCCTCATCCCTGAAGGTCTGGTTCGGTCGGCCTCCCCGGCATACAGCCTGTGAATGAAGTTACGCCATTCCCAGGCGCGTACACCCCAGAGTAGTGTGCCCACCTCCCTCGCGTCAACGCCGCCAGGTGCGAATTCGATGTCGAGTTGGGATCTCCCTCCATGCGAACCGTGCTGAGCCCCTATTCATAAATCGTCTTCTGACGTGAAACTGGTTGACTCCGCAATCGGTGATCACCGTGAGACCTAGGATGATTTCAATAGATCCAAAGCGGATGCCTCTGAGTGCAAGTCGAATTGCCTGCTCGATTGTTTGAGGGTCTTGCCTGTCTGATCGTTCTGTGTTTCCCATGATGACAATCCTGCTCGTTTTCGCGTGATGGGCTATCGCATGGTAATCTTCCCGCTCTTGTCCCACATCCAAAAGACGGACAGATTTGGATAGGTAGAATTGGTGGCATTCTGGCCTGCAACGGTAAACAGACAGCCGACGGCGACCAACCAGTTTTGGGAAAAGTTCCATTGAAGCGCAGGCTCCACACCGATAATCGTAAAGCCGTTTCTCTGTCCTGCGTTGATATCGTGTCCGTCCGCCCGCCAGGTGAGCCCGTGCAAGGTGCTGAGTTCGATGTTGTATCCGAACCCGTTCTTGTCATTGAGTATGTGCTCGAAAATCAAGCGCGTGTTGACCACATCGCCGGTGTAGGTGTTCATTCCGCTGTTCTCTCCAGGTGCGGCGTAGGTATAGAACACGGCTGCGCTGATGCGAAAGGGTTGGAGAATCTTTCGCGTCATGAGTCCTTGCGTCAGTCCATATTCGCCAAATCGCGTGCTGGGAAGTCGTCCAAGTGGCGTGAACCCGCCTGGTGGCTTCTCGGCATCGGCCCAGCGGCTGGTGGGTAGCACAAGTTGTGTGTAATGCGTAACGGAAGGGCGCCAGCTTTCAGGGTCTTGAATGATTGGCCGGTATTTCATGATGAGCGAAGTGTCGCCGAAGCCGGTCGAATTCGTGCTGTGCCCGTTTTGGGTGGCCCAGAACGCATTCATCGAAATGGCGGCGCCGAGTTCGATGTGATTGGTCAGGCCGTAGGCGGCATTGATGGCGGGCGACACCTGGTAGAGATGAACCGGTCCGTTTTTGCTGTCGGTCGCAAAGCTGAGATGATTGCCGAAGCTGCTCTCTCCGATTTGTGAGAAAAGGAATTCTCGGATTGAAAGCTGCCCCTTCGGTTGTATATCGACCGCTTGGAGGAGAACGGGACCGTGGGACAGCGGATTCCAGCTCTGGCGATACTTCTTGATCTCCTCATCTGTCGGGACCCAGTCAAAGCTGTGAGCAGGAATGGGAGAGGCCAGTTGGAGCACCACTTGAAGCAGGATAAGAATGAATAGCTGGTGACGAAAGAATCTCATTGTATTCATGATTATGTCTGCCAAGCAGTTATACATCTATATTCCGATCATGATTGTGACATTATAAATATATTAAGTTAGTTTACTTTGTCAACAATTAATTCATAAATTCCAGCTTCTATAATACTTGACTAATGTCATGAAAACTTGATATCTGACAAATCCACTATGGGTGAAAAAAACAAGGCCGAACCGTCCAGTAACATTGAGAACCACCTTCGTACGCTCCGCACCGCACAAGGTCTTTCCCAAAGCGATCTCGCGACCATGTCAGGAATTACACGGCAGGCTGTGAGTGCCATCGAGGCCCATCAATATCTTCCCACAACTGCTGTTGCACTTCGTCTGGCAGGAGCTCTGAATTGCCAGGTGGAAGATCTCTTCCGCCTTATCTCGACCGGTGAGGAGGTGGTAGGTGAGTTGATCGCAGAGCCGGCCGCTGAGTCTCTGGCTCATCATGCGCGAGTGAAAGTTGTCCACGTCGGGAATCGGCTCATCGTGAGGCCGGTGGCGCACCTCGGTGAAGTGCTGAATTATGC
>WNFE01002828.1_pt1 | contig 12834 bp, 8 predicted proteins | sample 5400451 | NCBI WGS metagenome assembly WNFE01 (sample SAMN13153344, study PRJNA577476) | soil metagenome | isolation source: 200 cm saprolite under Douglas fir tree site 2 hole 2 | place: USA:California | collected 2015-04-18 | reverse complement strand
GGCAGTGCCCGGCGTGAACGTGATTCCAAAGCCAGGGAATCTGAGTTGGCCGGAAGCCGCGGCGCTGCCGCTGGTGACTGTGACTGCCTGGCACATGCTGGTAACGCAGGCTCGGGTGCAGCCCGGCGAGGATGTACTTGTTCATGCGGCAGGCAGCGGTGTCGGCTCGCTCGGGATTCAAATCGCCAGGCTGCGCGGCGCGCGCGTGATTGCTACCGCAAGTTCAGATGAGAAACTCACAAAGGCGCGCGAGCTTGGCGCTGACGAAACAGTTAATTACACGCGCGACGATTGGCCGAAGGAAGTTAAGAAGCTAACCAACGGCCGCGGCGTCGATGTCGTTTTCGAACACACCGGCGCGGCGACCTGGCCCGGCTCGATCGTCTCATTGAAAAAGGGCGGACGCCTGGTGACTTGCGGCGCGACCAGCGGCTATGACGCGCGCACGGATCTGCGGCAAGTCTTCTATCGTCACCTGACAATTCTCGGATCAATGATGGGATCCAAGGCAGAGCTATTGTCAGCAATGAACTTCATCGGTACCGGTCAGATTCGCGCCGTTGTCGATCGCACTCTGCCGCTCGCCGAAGCCAGAAAAGCTCATGAATTGATGGAAGACCGCGCGCAGTTTGGCAAGCTTGTCCTGATGCCATAGAATGCGCCCACCCAGACACCTTCAAGTCTTTAGCCTCGGGAGATACATCATGAAGACGACAATGAAGACCAACTGCCTGCTGTTGGCGTTCGCGCTGATTGCCATCGCGTCAATAAGTGCGCCCGCCCAGAACCCCGCGCTGCCGAAAGGCGTCGAGCGCGTCACGTCAGTCGAAGGCATCACCGAATATCGACTCGCGAATGGTTTGCGGGTACTGCTCTTTCCTGACCCCAGCAAGCAAACGATGACTGTCAACATGACTTATCTCGTCGGATCCGCCGTGGAAGATTATGGCGAGACGGGCATGGCGCACTTGTTAGAGCACATGGTCTTCAAAGGCTCGCCGAAACACACAAACATTCCGCAAGAGCTGACGTCGCACGGCGCCCGGCCCAACGGCAGCACTTCTTATGACCGGACAAATTATTTCGAAACCTTCGCCGCGACCGACGAGAATCTGAACTGGGCGCTCGATCTGGAATCGGATCGCATGGTCAACAGCTTCATCGCAAAAAAAGATTTGGACAGCGAGATGACCGTCGTGCGTAACGAATACGAGGCGGGTGAGAACAGTCCGTTCAACGTGCTGCTGGAGCGGTTGATAGCAACCTCGTACGTCTGGCACAACTACGGCAAGGCGACCATCGGCGCGCGTTCGGACATTGAGAACGTTCCGATTGAACGCCTGCAGGCTTTCTACCACAGGTACTATCAACCGGATGTCGCAGTCCTGACCGTCGCGGGAAAATTTGACGAAGTAAAGACTCTCGCACTGATTGATAAATACTTTTCACCGATTCCGCGACCCACGCGCACGCTGCAAAAGATCTACACGATCGAGCCGACTCAGGATGGCGAACGCGCGGTTACGCTACGAAGAGTTGGTGATACCCAACTGGTGCTGGCCATCTATCACGTCCCCGCGGCCTCGCATGCAGACTTCGCCGCCGTGAACATTCTGGCGCAAGTACTCGGCGACACACCGTCCGGGCGTTTGCACAAAGCGCTGGTCGAAACGAAAAAGGCCAGTTCCACTTTCGGTTTCAACTTTGAGTTGCGCGAGCCCGGAATCGCGGTCTTTGGCGCCGAAGTGCGACAGGGCGATTCGCTGGAGGCTGCGCGCGACATCCTGGTGCAAACAATCGAAAGCCTGGGCGCTACGCCGCCAACGAAGGAAGAGGTCGAGCGCGCGCGGGGGCAACTGCTGAAAGACTTTGATCTGAACATGAATAAGGCCGATCTAATCGGACTGATCATGAGCGAGTACATTGCGTCAGGTGACTGGCGTCTGTTCTTTCTGGAGCGCGACCGCACGCGCAAGGTAACCGCAGAAGAAGTGCAGCAGGCAGCGGCGCGTTATTTCAAGCCCGCGAACCGCACGCTCGGGATGTTCATTCCCACGCCGAAGCCGGATCGATCGGAAATTCCCGCCACCCCCGACGTGGCCGCGATGCTGAAAGATTACAAGGGCGAAGCAGCCATCGCCGCCGGCGAAGCCTTCGATCCCTCGCCAACCAACATTGAATCGCGCACCAAACGAGCCGAAGCCGGCGGAGTGAAAATCGCCCTGCTGCCAAAGAAGACCCGCGGCAGCACCGTCGTCGCGCAGATGCTGTTTCGATTTGGCGACGAGCAGAGCTTGATGAATCGCTCTACCGCGGCGCAGCTCGCCGGCGCGATGCTGATGCGCGGGACGACGAAGCACACGCGCCAACAGATTCAGGACGAGCTTGATCGCTTGAAGGCGCGCGCTTTCGTTTCCGGTGTCCCAACTCAGGCCACTCTCTTCATCGAAACGACGCGCGCGAATCTGCCGGCAGTGATGCGGCTGATGGCCGAAGTGTTGCGCGAACCCGCGTTTCCGGAAAAGGAATTTGATCTGCTCAAGCAGGAGCATCTCGCCGGGATCGAACAGCAAAAGAGCGAGCCGACCCAGATTGCCTTTACCGCATTCAATCGCCAGATCAGTCCTTTTCCGAAGGGCGACCCGCGTTATGTCTCAACGCCGGATGAAGACATTGCGGAACTGAATGCGGCCACGCTTGATTCTGCAAAGCAGTTCTACCATGACTTTTACGGCGCCTCGAACGCGCAACTAACGGTGGTTGGCGATTTCGATGAGCAGGAAATAACCAGGCTGACCACCGAGCTGTTTTCCGACTGGAAGAGTCCGCGCCCGTTCAAGCGCGTCCCGAGCATCTTCCGGGATATCGCGCCGGCGAATCAGACTTTCCAGGCGCCGGACAAGGCCAACGCCTTCTTTGTCGCCGGATTTCTTTTCGACATGCGCGACGATAACGCTGACTACGCGGCCATCACGCTGGGCCATTACATGCTGGGCGGCGGCTTCTTAAGCTCGCGCCTGGCCGCGCGCATCCGCCAGAAGGAAGGTCTTAGCTATGGCGTCGGCTCGGGAGTTTTCGTGAGCGCTGTAGATCATTACGGCCGCTTTATGGCGACGGCGATCTATGCGCCGCAAAACGTCGACAAACTCGAGGCGGCATTCAAAGAAGAGATCGCGCGGATGCTCAAGGACGGCTTCACCGCGGAAGAGGTCGAGGCTGCCAAGTCCGGTTACCTGCAATCGCGTCAGGTGAGCCGCGCGCAGGATAACGAACTGCTGAATCGCTCGAACACGTATCTCTTCATTGGCCGCACCTGGCAGTGGGACGCTGACTTTGAAGCGAAGATCAGGACGCTCACGCCCGAACAAATCAACGCGGCCATGCGGAAATACGTGGATCCGTCAAAGCTGGTGATTTACAAAGCGGGCGACTTTGCGAAGAATCCGCCGAAGTAATTGTTTGGAGTGCGGTGACAAGCGAAGCGCGGTAGTCTTCGTTTTGTGAAACTTGAAGTGTCAGCACGGGGCAGTAGCCCGACCGTGAGGGAGGGCGTGTTCAGTCTTGTCCGACCGAGTATGATGATGGCAATTTGATCGCGCCCTCCCTTACGGTCGGGCTACTGCCCCGCACCCTAAAGCGCTTTACTTCCCGGAATAGTCTTCGATCTTGTATCGCTTCTGGAGCACGGCCATCTGCGGCGGGTCGATCGGGAAGTTTGAGCCGGCGATGAACTGCTTCATGTCGCCCACTTTCAGCCAATCGACTACGTTCGGCGCGTTGGTGTGCAGGATCTCGGTGTCTTCTTTGGTAAACACCGCGCCGTCCTTACGCGTAAAAACCCAAATGTGAGTGAAGTGCGCGTCGCGCGCGAACTTCAGCTTCTGGGCAAATTCCGTCGCCGGCGTTGGCACGGGCTTATATGTTGAAGTGTCGGGCGTCTCGTCTGCGGTAGTAGATGAAGTGCCCCGTCGACAGCCGGCGAGCAAGGCGGCCACGCCCACGGCCAGGATGATCACGACAGAGAGTTGAAACAGTCTTCGCATCTTAAGTTACCAATCTTTATGAGCCCGTCGGTCGGGCCAATGCCCCGCTATCGCTAATGAGCGCGCTTCGCGCGCTCCGGCGGGCGGGGACGCCCGCGCTCCCAGCCTCACGGCGAGTTGTCATTGTCGTCACCGCCGCCTTTGTCACTGTCGCCGTTCTTGTCTTCCGCTGGCGGCTCGGCTTTCTGATCGCGCAGGTGCAAGACGCTGCAATCGCTGTCTTCGTAAACGCGATCGAACCAGCCGCTCCGCAGTGCATTGTCATAGAAAGAGTCGTGATCCTTTGTGTTGTCGCTGAAAACCCAGGTCGCGCCGAAACGATCGCGAATCAATGGGCCCGGATCTTCCTCCTCGCCGGTCGTGATTCGATCGTAGAGCTTTGACAGCTCCGCATTCTTATCCAGGAGGTAAGTCGGATCAAGTCCCGACACATAAACGTGCGTCGGGTCGTAATAAAACAAGCGCGGGAAATCATCCCAGTCGGTATTGAAGACAATCTGGCCGGCGGGAATGTTCCCGCGCATATACGCCGCGCCCTTTGCATAATAGTCGCGCGGATCGCTTTCGGCGATGTCTTTCGCCGTGCGGTAGACGTTGCCAAACAGCGCCAGGCCCAGAGCGAGGGCGACAAGAGCGGCCTTAACTATCTTCCAGGTCTCTTCGTGCTGTGTCTCTTTTGCCGTCGCGGTCGGTGTCTGCCGATCGAGGAAGGGCTGCAAGTCTTCCATCACATCCTGCGGCAGATGAGTAAACACCGCGCGGCCACGCCAGAATTGCTCCAACGTAAACGCCGCAAACAGGATCGCGAACGGTGGAAAATATTCCGCAAAGCGCTTCCACCGCGCGGTCATCAGCAGCAAGGCGGTCGACAAGATCAGAAAAAACATCGGGCGCGCGGCGCGTTTTTTATCGCTCCAGTCAAAAGCCAGATAGCCGGCCAGCATTGCTGCCAGCGCCACGTAGCAGTTGAGGAAAAACTCAGTGGTGTCGTACGGGTACCATTCGTTGCCGACCTTGGTCGTGAAATTCGTAGCCGTGATCTTGACCCGCGCATGTTCCCAAAAAAGATAAAGGTTGTGTGGAAAGTACGGATTGATCACCAAGCCCGCTGCCGTGCCCAGCAAGACCCAGACGATCGGCCGCCATTCAAAACGCTCTTCAGCCCATCCGATGACCACTGTCCAGATCGCCGCCGTCAAAATCAGCAGCACAAACATGTCGTAGGTCAGTGCAAACAGGAAGGCCAACGGCAGCAGCGGCCAATACTTTTTTTCAAACAGCAGATAAATGGCCGGCACCAAAAAGATGATCGCGAAGGGCGGCGCCTTTGTCATGCTCATCCGATAAAGAAAGGGCGCCGAGCAAGCGAGCAGCGCCAGCAACCAGATCAGCCGGTAACGAATTTCGTAGCGCACCACCAGCCAGTAACAGGAAAGGACGGCCAGGCTGGCGAAAACAACCGCGGCCACCTTCGCCCCCGTCTGCAAATCGCGAAACCACGTGAACGGAATCAGAATGATGTGAAAGAGCAGGTGGTGATCGACGTAATCGCGGGGATTCAGCGTCGTCAGCGGCAGCCAGGTAAAGGCGGGTGGGAAATGCTTCGCGCGCATGTTTTCCCAAAGCAGGCGCGCCCATTTGATGTGATAGTAGCCGTCAAAGTCGCCGCAGCAGATCGCCTGAGTCTGGCGTTGCAGCAACCAGAACACCAGCGTAATTGCGACCGCACCGACGAAGAGATCGGCGACGCGCACCGCGGATTCTGATCCGGCCCAGTTCCTCGGGGGCTTTGGCGGTTTACTCTCGGCGTCAGGCGGTGTGCTTTCAGTCTCTTCCATGACCACAAACAGAATGCCCGAAACGGTACGAACAAATCAATACTTAACTGTTCAGAGTTCAACCTTGAGCTTGCCAATTACCGGCCCAAGCTAAAGCTTGATGAACTCTAAGCTCGCCGGAGGCAGAGGCGTGGCCGGTTACCGGAGCGTGCGTGATATTCTTAAGAAGATGCCTCGGCCACTGACGCTGCGCTTTCGCCTGCTGGGTTTCCTGCCCGTGATTTTCTTTCTGGCGCAAGCCATTCACTACTGGCGCGTCGGCGGTATGGGAAACCTGCTTTGGATGTGCAACGCCGGAAGTCTGGTGCTGGCGATTGGTCTCTTTCTTGATCGGCGAGAACTGATCCGCGCGGCCGCGATCTGGACGATTCCCGGATTGGCCCTTTGGATCCGCTACGTACTTTACGCCACCTTCAATTATGAGGTGGTGCTGTCATCCATCCTCGTTCACGTCGGGGGAATCGTGATCGGATTGATCGTTTTGCGCCGGGTGCGCATGGATCACATCGCCTGGCTCTACGCCTTTGCCTGGTATTCGATCGTGCAACTCGCGGCGCGGCTCTTTACGGCTCCGGAACTGAATGTCAACCTGGCGTTCCGCATTCAACCCGGCTGGGAGCAACGCTTCGGCAGCTACTGGAAGTTCTGGATCGTGATGACCGCCGTGGTGGCCGCCGGCCTGTGGGTGATCGGAAAGGTTCTTTCGTTGATCTGGCCGGCAACCCCAGAATTACAGAAGCGCGAGCAGCGCCATTTTCCATTTTCCATTTGAGATTTCTCATCTGCCATTTGCCGGATTTATCTCCAGTGGCTTCGTGTGATTTCGTGGATCGTGCCCGGGGCTCAGAAAAGAGGAACGATCCACGAAACCACACGAACGGGCACGAAGCACGAGTGAAGAATGGCAAGTGGAAAATGATCTGGTCGCCCCACTCGCGACTCGGAACCAAACATCAGCGCAGCACGGCTGCCTGCGGACTCAACGTCACCAGGTGCCAGCGCGAGAAAGTTTTGATCAACTCGCTGCGCACACTGACGTAAGCAGTTTCGAGGTAAAGCTTCTCTGGCGCCGGCCATTCCAGGCGCACGATCGGATTGAATGAAACAGGCACGGTCGCCGCCGGCGCAGGGGTTTGATTGCCGCTGTTCTTGTTTGAAGTTTCCGGGGTTGGCTTCTTCGCCGGTCTTGATTTTTCATCGAAAGCCGCGGAAGCGCCAAGCAGGCGCTCGCGCAAAACGATCCGCGCCTGCGTCGGCGCCTTGCCCGCAGCATCGTAGACGCCGACGTCAACGCCGAATGACGTGGCGATCTTTGACGAATCAGGCGACCAAACGAGCGGCACTTCGGCCAGCGCGTCATCCAACAGACGCTCCCCTCCATCAATTGAAATCAATCGCGGCCGGCCCGCCGGTGTCTTGAATTCTTTCTCGCGCGTGTCCCATTCGTTTTCTTTGCACGCGAGTGCCGCCAGCGCGTGGCCATCCGGCGCCCAGGAGAGCGCGAAATAGATCAACCCCTGGCGCGTCGTCAGCGGTTTCAGATCGTAGCCGTCGCTGTTGCAGAGATAAACCTGCTCGGTGTCAAACGTTGCCAGCGGCGCGAACAGCGGAGCGATGGAAGGCGAAGGCAGCGGAGACGCGTTTGGCAGCGCCGGCTCTACTTCTTCGATCGGAGTCGGACTTGGCATGGGCTTCGAGTTCCGGCGGCCGACGAATGCGATGAATCCTCCGTCGGCAGACCACGCGACCGATTCCTGAAATACTACCGCCAAATCCGGCGGCGTCAAATTACGCAAAAACTTTCCGTCGGCGGAATACAGATCGATGCGAAAGGTTTGCGTCGGTTCATCCGCGGTGCTGTAAAGCGCCAGGGCGCGCTGGCCGTTGGGGGAAACCACCGTGCGCAACAGAGCCTCAGTCTTTCGATTCGTATCGAAATCCTGTTGAATCGGCGCCAGTTTGGGAATGTCTTCAGAAGTTGCGCCTGCGGGCGCTTCGACATCGGCTTGAAAGCTGAAAGCCAGCCGCTCTGCCGGGACGTCGCGCAACTGTCGCGGCCGAACGCGCTGGGCTTCGCTGTCCGGACGACAGGCCAGGGTGCAAAAGATGAGGACGAAACTGGCCGCAGAAAAAAGCATTGTCAGGAGAGCAAGCGCGGGCCGCGCGCTCGGGTGTTTCGACCGGGTGCGAATTTGTAGCGCAGAAAGTTTTGCCGTGCTCAAGCCTGTGAGCATTCGGCGTGATCTTAGGGAGAGCGCGTCGGGGCTGTCAACATGATCGGTTTCGTAAAGGGCGGCTGTGGCTCGATCCGTGAGTCGCCCGGGCTCGCGTCGCTCAGCTCTTCGCTGGCCAAACTCACGTCAAGGGAGAACAACGCGCGAATGGTGTTGCGCGGCGACAGGTGATCTTCGTCCGACACGTCGTCGTCGACGCAGTTGTGTTCAAAGGCCCGGGCCAGGCGACGTGTCAGCGGTTCCCAGCTGGGCGTTTGTTTGATGAAGGCGCGCGCCGCCATTACGCCAACCAAATCACAGCCCAGCTCTTCGACGCGTTGTCCCTGAATGCGCAAGCCGGTGCGCCCGGCCGCGCGGCGGGCGATGGCCCGAAACAGCGGTCGCAGCGAATCCGCCTGACCGCCGGCGATGTGCGTCAGTTCATGAGCCAGCACACTGACCACGGCTTCATCGGAACGGAGACCGGCCAGAAAAATTGTGCCAAAGTCGATCACCCGCGGGTCACGCAAGAGCACCGACGCGTTGTCGCGCGAGTCGACGTTGGGCTTGATCCGCCGGACGGCTTCCACGCGCGCAGCCGCGGCATTGACTCGGGTTCTCAGGTCCACCATCCCGGGACGCGCCGTGGCGCGGCGAGTGCTTCGGCGCGGGGTGGGCCGGTGATCAGCCAGACGCCGTTTGGGAACGGCCGTGGTCCTGACTGAGTCCGGGCCATACAAATCGTAATCCTTCGCCAGTTCGACGAGCGCGTTCGCCACCAGTCTCCTGGTCGCCGGCAGCAAGCGCTCCGCTCGACGCGCGCCCGCCTGGGCATCAGGATTGCTGACGGGCAGGGACGGCCGCGTCTGCATCTCGTCAATCGCCATGCTGCCGAGCGGATCGCGCACGCGCTCCGCACAGGTCACGCCGATCGCCCGCTCGACTATTGCTCGATCCGCAGGCGTAAATACTTCGCGCGCGGTCGTCGAGTGTGCGCCGCTGCGTCGTGGCCTCGTTTGCGCACGCGACGAAATTGCGAAGGGAACGACGGCGGCGAGAACGGCGATCGAAAGGATGAAGGATGAAGGATGAAGGATGAAACCAAAGCCAAGGCGGTCACGTCTCCGGTCATCGCGCCTCCGATCATGGCGTCTCCGGTTTTCGCGTTTCTGGTTTAGAAACTTCATCCTTCCGCCTTCATCCTTCATCCTTTACTTGTTCCGCCACTCGGGCTTCCGCTTTTCCATGAACGCGCGTGAACCTTCCTGCGCGTCTTCGGTCTTCATCAACTCATGCAGATACAGATTCTCTACCTCCGCCAGGGCGGCGTCAAAATCACTTTGACCGCCCAGATCAAGAGCCGCCCGCGTCATGGTGAGCGACGACCCCGAGAGTTCACGCAGCTTGGTCAAAATGTTTTCCGTCTTCTGTTCCAGTTCGGCGCTGGCCAGGACGTAATTCACCAGGCCTAACCGCAAGGCTTCCGCGGCGTCGATCAGATCGCCGGTGAGAATCAATTCCCGAGCGCGTTTCTCGCCGATAACGCGCGGCAAAAGAATCGCGGCGACGGGCGGAAACACGCCGATCTTGATCTCCGGCTGGCCAAAATGCGCGCGTTCGCTCGCAATCACGATGTCGCAGGCGGCCAGCAACTCGCACCCGCCGCCCAACGCCGGACCATCGACTACCGCAATTACGGGCTTCGCGAGTTGCTGCAACCCGCGAAAGATTGAATGGAACGCGTCCAGCATCTGAAAGACTGTTTCGGGCACATGCTCTTCGACCGCCACGCCGGCGCTGAAGGCTCGGGTGTCCGCAGCCGCGTCAAAAACTATCGCCGCCAGATCGCGCCGCCGCACGCACTCGCCGAGGGCATTGCCAATCTCGCGCATCATCGCGATGTTAAGGACATTGAGCGGCGGCCGCGCGAAGGTGATCCGCGCGACCCGCTCTTGAATTTGGAATTTGATATTTTTGTATTTGTCGTCCATAAAAGCCGCGGTTCGTTCACTGCCCGGCCGGTTCCGTCACCACCGGAGCATTCAAATACTTCGCGAAAAAGCGAACATAGCGCCGCACGCGATCCATCTGGTGACGCGGCTCGGTGAAGCCGTGGTTCTCGCGCGGGTAGACGACAAACTCAACCGGCACCTTGCGCTCAACCAAAGCCTGGTAGAACTCCTGCGCCTGCGCGATCGGCACCCGCGTGTCCACCTGTCCGTGCATGATCATCGTCGGCGTCTTTACGTTGTTGACATACTTCATCGGCGAACGATCCCAATATAGCTCCTGATTCTCCCATGGCGCCTTGTCCGTGTAGAACCAATTGAGATAGCGATGAATGTCGGTCTGTGAATACATCGAGTAGATGTTGGTCAGGCCCGCGCCCGGGCTTACTGCCTTGAAGCGATCCGTTTGCGTCAGAATCCAGAAGGTCATGTACCCACCGTACGACCAACCAAAGGCACCCAGCCGATCCGGGTCAGCAATGCCGTTGGCGATCATCGTATCCACACCTGACATGCAGTCTTCGTAATCGCCCTTGCCCCAGGTGTTCTTGTTTGCCTGAGAAAAAGCGAGACCCTTGCCCGTTGATCCGCGAAAGTTTGGTTGCAGCACCGCGAAGCCATTCGCTGCGAGCACCTGCACCGTGCCGTTCCAGCTATTAATCGAAGCGCCGGTCGGTCCGCCGTGAGGATTTAGTAGAAACGGAACCTTCGCACCCGGCAGATAGCCCACCGGCTTCGTCAAGACGCCCTCGATCTCCGTGCCGTCCTTGCTCTTCCATTTCACGACTTCGGACTGCGCCAGCGAGTAGTCGTTGAGCCACGCATTCTGATGCGTGATGATCTGCGGATAATCACCGTTCTTCGAAATGTAGATCTCGGCCGGCTGTTGTGCGGATGAAATAGTGCCCACAAGCGTATGACCGTCGCGGCTGATCTCGGTTATGCCAATTGAGCCGCCGAGCTGCCAGACCTCTTTCGTCATACTGTCCGGCACAGCGGCAGTTTTGAACACTTCGATCGCTTCCAGCACATTCGTGCTGAAATAAATCGTGTGCCCATCGGGTGCCCACACCGGCGTGCCGATGCTCAGATCGAATTTCGCATCGACATGTATTGGCGCACCGCCGTCTGGCGAAATCAAATAGAGGTAAGCAGTCGACGGGCCGGGATCACGGTCGCTCGTGGCGGTAAAAGCAATCCACTTCCCATCAGGAGACCAACGAGCGTTGTCGGCTGTGCCCGGTTCGCCTGCGAGCTTTCGCTTTTCTCCATTCGCTACCCTTACCAGCCACACATCGCTCAAAGCACCATCGTCCGCCCTCGGCGTAGGCCGCGTTGTGTAAGTGATGCGGGTGCCGTCTGGCGACCATTGCGGATCGCTGACCGTGAAGCTGCCTTCTGTAAGTCTCTTTTCTTCTTTTTTATCAAGGTCGAATAACCACAGATGCGTCATCTTGATATCGTGATCGATGACCATCGTGTCGTCTTTGAGTTTCTTCTTGTCCTCTTCGTCTTTAGAAGCTTGATCGACGGCGAGCAGCACGAGTTGTTTTCCATCCGGAGAGAATTTGAATCCGGTGACGCCGCCCTTGTGAGAAGTCACGGCCCACGCTTCGCCACCGTCGGCTTCCATCATCCAGACCTGACGCTCACCGTCTTTTTCGCGGTCGCTCAGGAACGCAATCATGTTTCCATCCGGCGACCACTCCGGCGCGGTCGCGCTCTTGTCGCCGCGAGTGTACTGGCGCGACTTCGCGCTCCGATTTGTCGGCACGACCCACACCTGGCCAACGCTCTTCCATTCCTTGTCCTTCTCCATTTTGATTTCGCTGACGGTGTAAGCGACGCGCGATCCGTCGGGCGAAATCCGCGGCCCGCTTACCGCGTTGACCTTCATCAGATCAAGAGCGGTCAAAAGTTTCCCGCCACTTTTCGTTCGCGGTTCTGGCGCTTCGTTCTTGGCCGACTTGTTATCGTCTGACGATGCGGGCTTACTCTGCGCCCAGGCCAACGACAACGGCGCCATGAAGCAAAGCAGTAACAGAGCGGTAGCGAAACGTTTCGAGTTCATTTGATTGGTTCCTCCAAAGGCGAGCCGTATTTCTGATCCAGAACTGAGACGCGCAAGGTATGCCAAACAGCGCGGCGCGTCAAACTTCATTTGAGTATCGAGCCTGCGGAGCAGGCGTCAGCATAAAGTTTGGGGCGTGAGCCCCAGGAAAGACAACCCGAACATCGAAGAGCCGGCCCAAACCGGCGACAGTCTAATCACAACTGTGCCGAATCCCTCCCCGCTTCACGGGCTTCTCGGAACCGGCATTAATTCGTCGCCGACAACATCGGAATCTTGATGCCCTTCTCGCGCGCAGTCTTTTCCGCTTCTTCATATCCCGCATCCGCATGCCGCGCGACGCCGATGCCCGGATCGTTTGTCAGCAGCCGATTCAAACGCTTCGCTGCTTCATCCGTACCGTCAGCGACTGAGACCTGGCCGGCGTGCAAGCTGTAGCCAATGCCGACTCCGCCGCCGTGATGAAACGAAACCCAACTGGCGCCGCTCGCCGTGTTCAAAAGCGCGTTTAGGATCGGCCAGTCAGCGACGGCGTCCGATCCGTCTTTCATGCCCTCGGTTTCGCGAAAAGGTGAAGCGACTGATCCGGTGTCGAGATGATCGCGGCCGATCGCGATCGGCGCTTTCAGATCGCCGCGGCGGACGAGTTCATTGATCGCC
>WNFE01002827.1_pt1 | contig 12837 bp, 12 predicted proteins | sample 5400451 | NCBI WGS metagenome assembly WNFE01 (sample SAMN13153344, study PRJNA577476) | soil metagenome | isolation source: 200 cm saprolite under Douglas fir tree site 2 hole 2 | place: USA:California | collected 2015-04-18 | reverse complement strand
CGTCGCCGAGAACGGCGCAGGGGGGTTGTAGGCAGGTCCGCTCCCGGTGTTAATATCCGTCTGGCCAGACGCCAAATCCGCTGACGAGCAGCAAACGTTGGGGTTGACGAAGCGAGTCAGATGAACCCCCTTAGCCCACGTCAAATCGATATAGCCGGTCCATCCGGAGAAGATTTCCTGCTCGTAGGCCACGTTCGCGGTGTAAATTCGAGGGTTGGCGTAATTTTTGCTGAACACCGTCACGCCGGCACCCTGCGGAAACGTCCCGGACGCCAGGGGCGTCACAGGGAGCGTGTCGGGGTAGGTCGGGAAGTTTGAGATACCAGCAAAGGTAAGGAAGAACCCTCCATCGATTTCCTGCTGCTGTACGCCATTCGTCGTGATAGCTCCCACCTGCGTCAGCATATTCTGCCGCGCGTTGTAAATGCCCCAGCTAGCTCGCAACGCGGACTTCCCGTTGCCTTTAATATCCCACGCAAATCCTACACGCGGCTGGAACATCTTGTTCTGGTTCGGAATGTATCCCGTCGAAGGGAACGCCGGATTGGTCAGATAGAAACCGTAAGCCGTTTGCGACGGCGGGGTCACTGGATTGGGAAAATGCTGTGCCTCCCACCGCAAGCCGTAGTTGAGAGTAAACCTTTGTGTAACCTTCCAAGTATCCTGCAGAAACAAAGCAAACTCATTGTTGATGATCGAGGAGAAACCAGACTGATCCTTCGTCTCAGTCGTCTGTGTCGGTCCGTGCTGGATGTAAAGGAGGAGCGGGCTGCCGTCGTTCGTGGCCGTACCGCAACCCGCCGCGGCGCTGCTGAACGTTCCGTCCGAGCAATAGACAGTAGTGGGTCCAAACCCGGGTCCCAGCGATGCGGGGGAGGCGTAGTGCAAGAACCCTGTGACGTCGCGGTTCCCTCCTGTCAGGTCGCCGAAGATGTACCGGCCATTGAAGAACCCGCGGAAGATCTGCGTATTCACGCTGTGTACCCAGTCTCCGCCGAACTTAATCGTGTGGTTTCCATGAACTATGGAAAAGTTATCTCGCAGGTCCGTGTGCCAGAAAACTTCATCAATCGCTGGTTCCAGGAAGAAAGGCTGACCGAACCTAAACGACGGCTCAAATCCGATCGCGGTATCCGGCACGCTGGAAGGATTGGCCGTGAGGCGAGGCCGGTTCTCACGCGAGTAAGTGAAATGAGCTTCATTCAGCTTCGTCGGTGAAATGGTGCTGAACCAGTTCGTGCTGACCGCCTGAATCTTGGACGGGCCCTCGATCCCATTTGCTGAGTTGCCGTAGGTTGGGACGTCAAAGGTCTGGTTCGTATTCTTCGACCAGTCAAAATTGTACGAACCGGAAATCTGGTTCTTCGCATTCAGGTTGTAGTCCATACGCGCGAAGGCAGCCCCGTTCCGGATCAAGTGGCTCACGGGCAGACCTTCATCGATGTTCTTGAAAGCAGATGGAAATGTAGCGGTCTTGAAAAAATTGATCAGTGCAACTCTCTGGCATTCGCCGCTAGCGGCAATTACAGCGTCATCAACTCCCACTATTGGGGTTGCGACCGAGCACGCTGGCCCGAGCGGCGCACCAAGATTTGCCCGCGTTAGGTTCTCCCTAACACCCTCACCACTGCCAAAGAAGAACAGTTTGTCCTTCCGGATCGGCCCACCCATTGTCCCGCCGAATTGGTTACGCTTGAATCCATCAAGTGGCTTCCCGTCCGAAGTGGCCGAGGTCAGCGCCTCAAGCCGTTGATAGTAGAACGCGCTGCCGTGGACGTCGTTCGTTCCTGATTTCGTGATGACGTTCACGACGCCGCCCGCCGTCCGTCCGAATTCCGCGTTTGCGCCACTCGCGACCACTTGGAACTCTTTTACCGCATCCAGGGTGATATCGATGGCCGCGCGCTGTCCGCCCATCTGTTCGCCGAAGAAGCCGTTGTTGTAATCGCCGCCATCCAGGCTGATGTTATTGAAAATCCCGCGCTGCCCGTTGAAGTTAATCTCATCCCCATCTGGCCCCTGCACGATGCTTACACCGGGTGTGAGGGTCAACAGGTCCTCGAATTTTCTCCCGAGGATAGGTGTTTCGCTCACCGCCAACTCATCAAGCGTCGAACTGGACGAGGTGCTGACTGTGTCTACGGCCTCCGGCGTCGCGGACACTTCGATTTTCTCCTGCGTTGCGGACACCTTCATCGTCACCGGCAGAGACAGCACCTGACCGACCGTCAGCGTCGCGCCTGTCTGCGAGATCGTGGCAAATCCCGTCTTTGAGATAGTGATGGTGTAACGTCCCGGCGGAAGCGAAAGGAACGCGAATCTCCCATCCGAGTCGGCCGTCACAGTCCTTAACAAGTTTGTGTCGAGGTTTCTTGCCTCGACGCTCGCGTCAACAACGGCCCCGCCGTTGGCATCCACAACCGTGCCCTGAATGCTTCCGGTTGTGATTTGCACCTGCCCCCAGGCATTTCCAGCCAGGCAAATGCAGGAAAACACAAACACTAAAGCTACAAGAAATCTATGCATGAAACACCCCCCAGAAATATGTGTGCTTCCTGATTCGGACAACTTGGTCAGCTAAGGACATGTGGCGAGACGACGTGGTCTCAATTGGCTACGCACCCCGCAAAGCCAATGGCACTACACTACGGTCGGATGGCTTGAGAATCAAGCACAAGCTTGTGGAAATCACACGCCGGAAGGGACCGGATGGGCGTCAGGCCCGCGCAGGTGTGATTTTTAGGGCCTCTCGAAGCGCGACGGCAGGGGCTCGTCCCTCTGGAAGGTAATGTCGTCGAAAGTTGCCGCCAGGGCGTGCCAACCGGGCATGGAGGCGGCTTCCGCACGCACGATGTGCGCCTCGGTCAGCATCCGCACGGTACCCCGGCCAGTTGGCCGATCCACGAGGCAAACCTCCATTTCAATCGGAGTTCCCGGCTCAATCCGCTGCGGGCAAAGGAAAAGGACACCGCTCGAACTGATATTTGTCGTGCGCAGGATTTGTAGTTTGTGCTCACGTTGGCCGGCGACGCGCTTCAAGCGCAACGGCAGACTGAGTTTGGCGCGCGTATGGGCGCGCCGCTCCTCGACCGGGCGTACGGCATGCGTTGGAACGCGCGAGATGCCCTTGGGCTTGGCCCGCGTCGTCCACGAAGGCGTGTCCACGACGGTGGTAGCCGCGTGCGCGGACAGTTCTTTGGCCGCCACGGACTCACCGCGGCAAGATTGGGATCGGTTCATGATTTTCGGATTTCGAGCAGTGCGCATAGGTCTACCTGGCTCCTCATGGTACTGGCACCGCTCGCTGACACTATCCTCTGCGCTAATTCCTCCGTCAATTCACGTTCCACGGAGATTGTCCTAATGCATACCTCCCGGACTAGCCGGCCATCCCCCGATCACCGCCCTGCATTTGATTAATCCAAAACGGCACTGGAACAAATGTCAGCCAGTGCATACTTTTGAGACTCTTCCGTGCCCCGTGCAAGGTGCGAATCCAAGATCATCCAGGAGCCGGCCTGGACCTCCCGGACCCGGAGGATTCGGCCTATACTTGACCGTAGCGATTTGAGTTTGACCGCAAGATTCGGATAGCGCCGCATGGCCGGGTTCCGATATGTTGCTTGCGAAAGGAATTCCGAGGCGCGTGACAATGCTGGCGAATACGTTTACGGCTCTTCAGACGCTCTCTCGACGGCGATGCCTGACGGCGGTCGCTTCGCGGGATGCGCGCCTGGACAGCGCATTCGTCTATGCCGTGCGCTCGACGGGCATCTATTGCCGGCCGTCCTGCCCGTCGCGCCGCCCGCATTCGAAGCAGTTGCAGTTTTTCCTCGTCCCCGAGGCCGCCGAGCAAGCCGGGTTTCGCCCCTGTATGCGTTGCCGGCCCCAGCAGGCGCCGCGCAGCGCTCAGTCTGAACTGGTACGTCGCGTGTGCCGCGAAATCGAGGCGGATGTGGATCGTCCCGCGGACCTCCGGCGGCTCGCTGCGGGCTCGGGGCTGAGTCCGCAACATTTGCAGCGCACGTTCCGCAAGGCCATGGGAATTACGCCGCGGCAATATGCCGACGCGATTCGCGTCGCGCGGCTGAAATCTCACTTACGAAAGGGGACTGATGTGACTACCGCACTTTACGAAACAGGTTACGGCTCAGCGAGCCGCCTGTACGAGAAGTCTGACGCGCAACTCGGCATGACGCCTGCAACTTATCTCCGGGGCGGCCGCGGCATGCGGATTTCCTATGCGACGGCCGATTGCTCCCTGGGCCGCGTGTTGGTGGCCGCCACGGACCGAGGTGTCTCCGCCGTTTATCTCGGGGATAAGGACGAGCCGCTGGCCGCCGCGCTTCGCAAGGAATATCCGCACGCCGAGATTCATCGTAGCTCGGGAGAGCATTCCCAATGGGTACGATCGATCGTCCGGCACCTTGCGGGCGCGCAGCCCCAGCTAGATTTGCCGACCGACGTGGTGGCCACCGCTTTCCAGCGCCGCGTCTGGGAGGCCCTGCGCTCCATACCGTTCGGCACGACACGCACCTACAGCGAGGTGGCCAGCCTGCTCGGACGGCCCACCGCCACGCGAGCCGTGGCGCGTGCGTGTGCCACCAATCCTACTTCGATCGTCGTTCCTTGCCATCGCGTGATCCGCACTGACGGTTCGCTCGGTGGCTATCGGTGGGGGCTGCATCGCAAACAGCTTCTGATGGAGCAAGAATTGCGCAATGCGAAGGGGGCGGGCTCTACTTTTGCAGTGAACGCTTCAAGTGAACCGTGGAGCGCGCAAGAAAAAGATAGAGCCGATTCCGTGAGGCGAGGAAAAGCAGTTGCAGCAAAACCGTAGTGTTTTTATCCCTGCGGTTTCACCCGTGTGGTTCCATGCGGCCAGTGGGGCTTGAATTCGGAATCGGCAATCCGCACATTGCGCGCGACATTTTTGTACTGGATGATGAAATAGTCGCCGGACCCGGTCTCATAAAACTTCTGCTGCGCCGGTAGCCATGTGGATTCGTCGATCCACAATTGGATTTTAGATAGCTGGTTGCGCACATCATCCGATTTCGGCAGCAGCTCGAGCAACACGACCTTCCGGTTGTCGAGCGTCTCTTCGCCCACTAGAGTAATTGAATAACTCTGCTTCAGCTCCGATCCCGGAGTCCCGAAGCCCAGCAACAGAAATTGGTCAACCAGGGATTTTTTCTTCCCCAGATTGTATTCCTCGACGCGGTGAATTTTCGGGTTGTAAATGTAGAAATCGTCGCCGTCCCGCAAAATAGTTCGCGGATCGGGCTGCGTCAGCTCGATGCGCATCTTGTCGTCGCGGCGCACGAGGATTTTCCCGGACTCGGTGGACTTATCGTTGACCACCACAGTCACTTTCGTGCGTTCCAAGTCCGCCGTCAGGCTGTGGAAGTCCGCTGCCTGCGTGTCAAGCTGTTTGAGAACGTTTTCCAGAGTTCCATTATTTTGCTGCGATGGGCCCCGGCCGGCAAACGTTGAAAGCGTGGTACTCGCCGCGGCCGCGCACAGTAAGACCGCCGTTCTAACGACCCCTGACACCCTCATTCAGTCCACATCTCCCCTGATCCGCGTGGAACAGACCGATTCAACTGTAGTGCGGATTCAAAACCGTGCGGCAATCCTACCACACTGCTTAAGATGCTACAGACGCTTCCCGGGTTACGCATTCCAGGAAGCCGCGGCGTCGCGCGCCCATTCAACTTCTTCCCTTAACAGACTCATGGTCTCTTTCTGTATGATTGCCATTCTGTGTTCCACCGCAAACATTTTCGCCTTCGTCTGAACTCCCGCACACTGGTGCTCGGCGAGCGCACCCTGATCATGGGCGTGCTGAACGTTACGCCCGATAGTTTTTCCGATGGTGGCTCTTTCCTGGATTCGCAAGCGGCCATCGCTCGCGCCTTGGAGTTGGAACGCGAGGGCGCGGACATCCTCGATATCGGCGGCGAATCTACTCGCCCCGCGGCCGCACCTGTTTCCGCGCGCGAAGAACTCTCCCGCATCCTCCCCCTGTTCGAGGCCCTGCGCGGCAAGCTGCGCATTCCGATCTCGGTGGATACGCGGAAGTCGGAAGTCGCCGAAGCCGCTCTGGCCGCGGGTGCCCAGATCGTCAACGACATTTCGGCGTTGCGCACCGATCCCCATCTTGCCGAGGTCGTGCGTCACGCGCACGCGCCGGTCATTCTGATGCACATGCGCGGCACTCCCCGCACCATGCAACGAGGTCCGTTTGCCCGCGATGTGGTCCGCGACACCATGACTGGGCTCCGCGAGGCTCTCGTTCGCGCGCGGCGCGCGGGCCTCGAAAAATCGCGGATCCTGCTTGATCCTGGCATTGGTTTCGGCAAGTCCCATGAGCAAAATTTTGAAATTCTCGCACGGCTCCCCGAATTTGCAAGGCTTGGCTGCCCAATCGTGATCGGCACTTCGCGAAAAGCCTTCCTCGGCAAAGCGCTAGCGAAGCCGGGAGAGCCGCCGCTGCCTCCGAACGAGCGAATCCTCGGCACCCTCGCGACCGTGACCGCGTCGATCCTTGGTGGGACGCACATCGTCCGTGTCCATGATGTTGCCGAAACCGCCCGCGTAGCCCGTGTGACTGATGCGATCGTTATTTCTGCTGACACCACGAGGAAGCGGAAGCCGCGCTGAAACGAGCGCTGCAGTCGTGTTTTTGGTGGGCTATAATCTTTGGCTAGCGTGAGATCGGTGAGGCGAAAAGGCGGTTCTGGGAGCACCATGCGTTGGAACAAAATTTGCGTTGCCTTCTTGCCATTGTGTCTCCTCGCGGCGTGTCTTACCGCCGCGGCGCAACTGCCCTCCGCCCAGCCCGATCCTCTCGCCCGAATTCGCGCTGCGGCGCAGGGAAATGCACCGGCGTGCTCAACCACAGGCGAGAGCCTCTGCGAACAAGTCGCTCCGAAGATTATCGAGAATGCGATGGGAGAATCGCCGCTCGTGGAGAATCTCCGCCGCCTGACGGATGAGATTGGCGGGCGCATGAGCGGGACGCCCGCGGCGGCACGCGCCGTGGCCTGGGGCGTCGCGGCGTTTCATGATGCGGGCGTTGACGTTCATACGGAGAAGTACACGATCCCCGTGACCTGGTCGGAAGGCGCCTCCCACCTGGAGGTTCTTTCCCCGGCGCCATTTCCGGTTCACCTGGTTTCGGTTGCCTGGGGGCCTGCCACGCCCGTGGGTGGCGTTGAGGCCACCGTGATTTTCGCTGGCGAAGGGACTGAAGCCGACTTCGTGCGGCTGGGACCCTCAGCTAAAGGCGCGATTCTCCTTGTTCATTCGGAGCTGTTGAAAACGTGGGACGACCTTTTCCAGGAGTACACGAAGGCGCCGGGCATTATCCAGCGAGCGAAGGGCGCTGGCGCAAGGGCGATCCTGTGGATGTCCACGCGCGAACGAATGCTTCTCTACCGGCACAGTAACACTTTCACTGGACAGGTTGATGCTCTTCCGCAAGCGATCCTTGCGCGCGAAGACGCGCTCCGGCTCGAACATCTCCTTGCCGCTGGTCAGAGCGTTCGAGTCCGTCTCGATCTCCCAAACCGGATAGGTGACTCCACGCAGCAGGAAAACGTTATCGCGGAAATTAAGGGTCGCGAGAAACCGGACGAATGGGTGCTGCTGGGCGCGCACCTCGATTCGTGGGAACTCGGTACCGGTGCGCTTGACAATGGTTGCAACGCGGCGCTGGTTATCGAAGCGGCGCGCGACATCCAGCGGACCGGAATCCGGCCGCGCCGCTCGATTCGCTTCGCGCTCTTTACGGGCGAGGAGCAGGGCATGCTCGGTTCGTGGGCCTACGCACGCGCCCATCGCGCGGAACTCGACCGCGCGCGCGCCGTGGTTGTCTTCGATGAAGGGATTGGCCGCGTGCCGGGATACATGCTTAACGGCAGGCCCGAAATCGAAGCGGGCGTGCGGGAAGCTCTGAAACCGTTGGAGTCATGGGGTGTCACCCAACACGTCCTCGATGCGCCGCTGGGAACTGACAATTTCGATTTCCTGGTGGAAGGCGTCCCCACACTCATCGCCAACCAGGAAGAAGCCAATTACATCCCCAACTATCACGCTGCATCGGACACGTTCGACAAGGTTGACATCCTTCAATTGAAGATCAACACGGCAATCGCAGCAATCACGGCGTTCGGGATCGCCGAGCGCGTGGCGCCGCTTGCGCCGCGGCAATCTCGTGCCGAGATTGAAGCTTTGCTAAAAACTACGGGTCTGGACCAGCAGATGAAGACCGCAAGCGTCTGGTCGCTCTGGGAGTCAGGCGAGCGCGGCCGCTGGCCCTGAGCCTAACTTCGAACGCCAGGGGTTTACCTGAACCCCATGCACCCCACGCACTCCCCGCGCCGTATCCCGCTTCCACGTTATAATGTCGTATGGACTTCTCAATCCAGGCTTCGCCTTTTGTTCATAACGGCACACCTACGGGTGTAATCCTTGCAATCGATTACGGGCAGAAGCGGCTGGGCCTCGCGCTCTCGGACGAGTCTGGGGTGACGTCGCAGCCATTTGCGATTTGGACGCGGATCAATCGCCGGCGCGATCTCGCCCGTCTGCGCGAGGTGGTGCGTCGGCACGCGGTAAGCCGAATCGTTATCGGATTGCCTTTGCACCTGGATGGGACCCCAAGCGAAATGTCGGAGGAGGTGGAGGGCTTTGCCGCCCGCGTCGAAAGGGCCCTGGGTGTTCCAGTCGAGATGGTAGATGAGCGGCTGAGCTCCTGGGAAGCCGAACAAATCGTCAGGGCGAACAAATCAACGGGGTCATCGCGCCGCCGCCGCAAGCCGGGCGCGGGACGCCAGCAGCAAACTTCGTTGGACGATGTCGCCGCCGCCGTTGTTCTGCGGGACTACCTGGCACGCACGCGCCCACAGATAGGAACGCCCGACTGACATGCGCCGCCTCCTGCTTTTCGTTCTCGTCCTGGTGATTTTCGCGGCGGGATACCTGTACATGGCTCTTTATCAGCCATACCAGGGATACCCGTCCGGTGGCGTCTACGTGGATATCCCGCATGGAGCGTCGCGGCGTACGATTGCGCGCCTGCTCGCGGAAAATGGAGTGGTGCGCAGCCGCATCGCGTTTGAAGCGCTGTGCCGGTCGCGAAAGCGGCGCACACTCGAAGCGGGCGAGTACTTCTTCGAACATCCGGCAACGTCGTTCGAAGTGTTTGATGTCATCGCGAATGGCCGCGTGTTTGTTAAAGAACTTGTCGTGCCCGAGGGCTTCACCATGTTCGATATCGCGGATCTTGCCGCGAGCGAAGGATTCCTCAGCCGCGACGAATTCCTTTCCGCGGCGCGCGATCCTGCCCTCGTTCGCGATATCGCACCCGAGGCCCCGTCGCTCGAAGGATTCCTCTTCCCGGCGACGTACGAGTTTCCGCGCCACGTCGCGGGAAAGGATGTGACGGCCGCAATGGTGAAGCGCTTCAGGCAAGTATGGATCGCTTTGCCCCCCACGGAACCGCCGGTCGAGCGCCACACCGTGCAGGATGTGGTGACGCTCGCTTCGCTCGTGGAACGGGAAACGCCGCGTCCTGAAGAACGTCCGCACGTCGCGGGCGTGTTCGCAAACCGGCTGCGCATTGGCCAGCCGCTGCAGTGCGATCCCACTGTCGCTTATGCGCTCGCGCTCGCGGGAAAGTACACGGGTAAACTCGGCGGCGGAGACCTGCGCTTCGCTTCTCCCTACAACACGTACCACAACAGAGGCTTGCCGCCCGGTCCTATCGCCAATCCGGGCGAAGCGTCCCTGCGAGCGGCTCTAGCTCCTTCACTCACGGACGATCTGTACTTCGTTGCAAATACCGAGGGCGGGCACTTTTTCAGCAAGACCCTTCGGGAGCATAATCAAAATGTCGCACGCTACCGCCGCCTGCTTGGGCAGCCGCAGAGCCAAGCCGCTGAAGGCACGCCTGTGACAACTCCTGTAAGCAAGTCCAGTCCCATGAGGCCTCGATGACGCACGCGGATCACCCGACGAAGAAGGAAATGATCCTGGAAATCGCGCGCGAGCTGTCCGTGCCGCGGTTCACGCCGGCTGAGGTCGAGCAGATTCGCCGGCAACTGATGGCGCGGCTCGGCGCGGCGGGAAAAACGTCACCCGATTACATTGCGGGCGTACTGGAAACCGCGGGCATGCGCATCGTGTGGTCCACCAAAGCCGACACCGAGGGGCAATACGAGGAAGAATTCCAGGACCTGCTCCATTTTGCCACCTTTGAGGACGCGGAAATGTGCATGGTCCGCCTGGACGAACTGTTTCGAAAATTCCAGAACGACGGGGAACACGCCGCCGCTGAGCGTGTGTTGGAAGTCGCCCGGCTGGGCCGCCGCCGCGCGGAAATGATCGCGCGCAACCACAAAGTGGAACCCGAGAAGCGAGCTGAGAAGGAAGAAATCATGCAGTGGTTCAAAATATGGCTCGAGACGCCGGACGCATTTTTCGATTGGCTGGAGGTGCGGAAAGCGTCCCCGGATTTCCAGAAGCGGTTCGCAAAAAGCGCGTCAGCGGATGCCTGAGCGCGCGATGACGGATTTACATTACGTTTTGGAGGTCGAGCCGCTCGATCTGGGCGTGGATGTGAAGGCGGTCGGGCTTGACCTGATGGAAGTCGAAAGCCGCGAACCGGCCCACGGAAGCGATGCGGCGCGAATTTGGGCCGCCGCGCTTGCCGCGCTTGCGGGAACGGAGCCATGGGGCCTCGACTTTTTCGCCCACCTGGACCGCGTGCGCGAGTATTGCGCGCTGCACGCGATCGCCTTCGAAGAAAAATCCTCAGGCCGCTCACTCGCCGTTCGGGCACCCTCACCTAAGCCGCTGGCCGAACTGCTCGAACGCTTTGCAGGCGAGACATTCGGCGCGCGCGCCGGCTCACTGCTCGCCGCGGGTGACGCCGCCCTGGAAGGCGAACTGGCCCGCCGTGGCGTGGACGCGTATCACGCCGCGTTCCGCAATTATCTGTTCTGCGCCGTCTGCGATTTCGAGAATGGTTTCCTGACGCTGCTTACTGAGAAATTGTGGACCAGCGAAGTCCTCCGCCGCGTGAAACCCGCCGTCGCGACCCTGCCCGTCGAAGTCGCCCGCCCGGAGTAACGCAGAATCGTGTATAATATGACTATGGTCATACGGAGGTGGTCATGAAGACAATGGCAGCAGGAGAATTCAAGGCGAAATGCCTCAAAGTGATGGACCGAGTTAATGCAACCCGCGAGCCCGTGATCATTACCAAGAAAGGCCGCCCCGTCGCGAAACTCGTACCCGCTGACCCGCCGGGAGAAGATTTCTTTGGCTGCCTTGCAGGAACCATTGAAATCGTGGGCGATATCGAGTCTCCCGTCGAGCCGCCGGAGGCCTGGGAGGCTCTGCGTTGATCTTGCTGGATACACATGTCCTGGTTTGGGTGATGACAGAGCCGCAGCGGGTTTCGCGTGCCGCGGCGTCGGCTATTCGACGGGGACGCGTCGGCGGAGGATTAGGAATTGCGGCGATCACACTTTGGGAGATGGCTCTCCTATTCTCGCGGGGGTATTTGCGCGCGCCCGGTACGGTCGAGGATTCGATCCAGTCGATGCTGAATTCTTCCGGGGTGAGCGTGCGTCCATTGACGCCGACCATAGCCGCACTGGCCGCTCAGTTCCCGGAAGATTATCCTCGCGACCCTGCCGACCGGCTCATCGGCGCTACCGCCCGAGCCGAGGGCCTAACCCTAATCACGCGAGACGAACAGATCAGGAAAAGCAAGCTTTTGAAAACGATCTGGTAAGACGACTTCCGGCCAATCCAATGAACCGTTTCTGCAAGATGACGGTAAGTGCGGTTTCTTTACTTGCCGTTTTGTGTGCGGCCAGGGTGGTGAGGGCGCAGATCCCTGAAGAGAAGAAGCCGATAGTCCGGATTGAGATCGTAAAATCTGCCCGGACGATGACCCTGGAAATCGGCGGTCAGCCCGACAAGACATACAAAGTGGCGTTGGGAGGGCAGCCGGTCGGCGCGAAGCAGCAACAGGGGGACCACAAGACTCCAGAGGGCGAGTACTTCATCGACGCAAAGATCGCGCACAGCCAGTTCTACAAAGCACTGCACCTCTCCTATCCCAGCGCAAAAGACAGAGCGTGGGCACGAAAGCAGGGCGTCAGCCCTGGCGGCGACGTCGAAATCCACGGCCTTGGTAAGAAATACGGCTGGATCGGCGCCCGGCATCGACTAACGGACTGGACCGATGGCTGCATCGCTGTCACCAATGAAGAGATCGAGGACATTTTCCGGATTGTGCCTGTCGGGACCCAAGTGGAGATCAAGCCTTAGAGTGCTCCCGGGTAGTGGTGCAGTTTGAATCCTCTCACCTTACTATCGCAATGGAGGCATGGAAACCTGCTTCGCTGAAAGCCATGCCGCCGTAGTCAAACATAATGTAATCACGATTGAGAAAGCGATGGGTATGATAAAGAGGTATCTCCAGCTCACAACCGTGATGGCGGCAAAGCAAAGGGCGAACGCCCACGCAGTGCCGCGCATGAGCGCCAAAGTCGCTGCCGGAAGGCCGCCTAGCTGCCATGCCAATACCACCGCGAGTAGAAGAAGCACGGTGACAGTAAGCCCGAACCCAACATAGAAATCCCAATAAGTCCGGCTAGACCCCAGGATGTCGAAGTGAGTTGACCGCATTGAGCCAAGATCCACTCCCCATTGGGGATCGGACCAGGGAAAACCAGATGTGTGTCCGGCCTCAAAAAGCAGCAGAAGAACAGAAGCGATTCGATAAAAGATAGATGCTTTCATTCTTGCCCCCGG
>WNFE01002913.1_pt1 | contig 12838 bp, 15 predicted proteins | sample 5400451 | NCBI WGS metagenome assembly WNFE01 (sample SAMN13153344, study PRJNA577476) | soil metagenome | isolation source: 200 cm saprolite under Douglas fir tree site 2 hole 2 | place: USA:California | collected 2015-04-18 | reverse complement strand
CATGGCTCGGGCAAACCGGTCGTGCTAATACACGGATACCCACTGAGCGGTGCCTCTTGGGAGAAGCAAGTACCTGTCCTGCTGAATGCGGGTTACCGCGTCATCACTTACGACCGCAGAGGCTTCGGAAAGTCCGGCCAGCCAACCACAGGCTACAATTACGACACGTTCGCGGAGGACCTTCGTACATTAGTCAATCTGATTTCAGCCTGGTCGGTTTCTCGATGGGAGGAGGCGAGGTGGCACGCTACCTGGGAAAATACGGTTCAAGAGATGTGAGCAAAGCCGTGATCATCTCGGGTGTACCCCCGTTCCTGCTCAAGACGGGCGACAACCCGGAGGGTGTGGATGGCAGCGTCTTTGCCGGGATCGAGAAGGCGGTGGCCGCTGACCGTTATGCGTTCTTCACCGAGTTCTTCAAGAATTTCTACAACACCGACATCTTCCTGGGGAAGCGTGTGAGCGAACAAGCCGTGCAGGCCAGCTGGAACGTCGGTGCTAGCGCCTCTGCCACCGCCAGCGTGGCGTGTGTCGCAGCGTGGCACGAAGACTTCCGCGAGGATCTGGCCCGTATCGATGTACCCACGCTGGTGATTCACGGAGATGCCGACCGCATCCTTCCCATCACCGCTACGGGACTCCGCACCGCCGAGCTCATCAAAGGCGCGCGCCAGCTCGTCGTGAAGGACGGCCCACACTGCATCACGTGGACACACGCGGAAGAAGTAAACGCCGCATTGTTGAGCTTCTTTGGCGAGATGGCCGAAAAGTCGCGAAAGCAGGTTGCCTAAACACTTCGCCCTCAGGGCAAGAATCTTCGGAGCGGCAGCGGGCGACATTTCATTTCCGTCAGACAAGCGATCTTTGCCTGGGCCCGGGATTCACTCAAGTGTTCGCAAGATTGGCGCCGACTTTTATGCCCGAGACCTACAAGAGGGCGCCTTATATGCCGCTTCGCGAGACACGCCGGTGCTGGCGTTGGCGCGGACCGACACCAAAGTATTATGGACATCGCCGCCTAGAGTGGCGCATATTCTTGTCATGGACTGCCGCCAAGCAAGGACCTAGCGAAGAACGAGGTCAGCCGCGTCAATCGGGTTCCCGAGTTGATACCGACGGTATTCCTTGAGCGACATTTGGCAAATAACTGGCTCACAATTGAGCTTGCAAAGGTCTAGATCAAAGGAAGGCCCTGCTTATGGCGGACTTTTCGCATGAAATCAGCGTAGACGATGCCATTGGAGCAGCGACTTCAACCCAATCTCCTTCAGCGCAAGCCCTATCCAGAGTAGAACCTCCGCAGAACGAATCCGGTCTGTTTTCCGGTGAGTCTGTACTCAACATTCTGAAGTTGATTTTTGCCGGAGCCCCGTTGCCCGAAGTTCTGACGATCATTGCTCGGTTGGTTGAAGCACAAGGCAAAGGAATGTATTGCACTATCTGGCTTCTCGATAGAGAAGGAAAGTATGTTCGCTGCGCGACGGCGCCAAGTTTACCTGGATTTATTGCCCATTGGGACCGCACGCCCGTTGGCCCGGATGGCGCGTGCTGTGGCACCGCTGTCTACCGCAGAGAGCCGGTCTATGTGACCGACATTCGCAGCGATCCGCTCTGGGACAGCTACCGTCACTTGGTTGAGCCATACGGCGTCCGCGCAGTCTGGGCGCGACCTCTCTTTTCGAGTGAAGGCAAAGCTCTCGGCACTTTCGCTATTCTTTACCGTGAAGTGGGTAGCCCTAGCGCCACCGACCTGCAGTTGATAGAGAATGCCAGCCACATTGTAGGAATCGCAATTGAGCGCCACATAAATGAGGAAGAATTGCGGCGCAGCGAAGCATTTCTCGCAGAGGCCCAACGCCTCAGCTTAACCGGCAGCTTTTCCTGGCGACTGGACACGGACGAAATCACGTTTTCGGAGGAGCTCTATCGCATCTTCGAGTTTGACTACGATGCGCCTGTGACGCTTGAGCAGATTGTTGGTCGAGTCCACCCGGAAGACATCCCCTTGTTGTCTGAGAAGATGGATTTGGCGCGAAGGAACATTAACGACCACGATTACGCAATCAGGCTACGGATGCCAGACGGCCGGGTCAAGTACTTGCGTACGAAGTCTTACGGGATCCGCGACCGAGACGGGCGGCTGGAACATGTCGGCGCGATTCAAGACGCGACGGAACACCGGCTCTCGGAAGAGGCGCTCGCCAAGGTAAGTTCGGAACTCGCGCACGTGACAAGGGTATCGAGCCTCGGAGTCTTGACAGCATCGATCGCACACGAGATCAACCAGCCTCTGTCGGGCATCGTCACCAACGCCAGCACTTGTTTGCGGATGCTGGCTGCCGATCCTCCAAATGTCGACGGCGCGCGCGAAACTGCGCGCCGTACGATTCGCGATGGCAATCGTGCGTCTGATGTGATCACGCGATTGCGCGCGCTCTGTAGCAAGAAAGAGACCACGATCGAATCGCTGGACCTGAATGAAGCTATACGGGAAGTGATTGCGCTGTCGTTGAGTGAACTTCAGAGAAACCGAGTGATTCTGCGGACTGAACTTGCCGACGACCTCCCGCTTATCACGGGCGATCGAGTCCAGCTTCAGCAGGTCGTCCTGAACCTGCTCCGGAACGCATCAGATGCGATGAGCGCCGTCGATGATCGTCCGAGACACATGGTGATCACGACCGAACGGGAGGAAGGGGATCGTGTGCGACTGACCGTGCAAGATGCCGGAGTGGGTTTGGACCCCCAGGCTATGGACAGACTTTTCGAAGCATTCTACACAACTAAGAATGACGGTATGGGGATGGGACTATCCGTAAGTCGCTCCATTATCGAGAGACATCATGGCCGTCTATGGGCTGCACCGAATGATGGTCCCGGAGCCACGTTTTCATTTTCTATTCCTTGCGGTCCGGCGAGTGCGACGGGCGCCCGCAGTCTTGGCGTCATTGGAACGCCTGCCGCGAAGGATGCAAAGCGTGTCCAGGGGAATCCGTGATGGTTCGACTTTCACTAGTATCGGTTGTCGATGACGACGAGTCTGTGCGCGAGTCGCTACCCGACTTGCTCCGGGAGTTGGGCTTTGCGGCCCATGCGTTCTCGTCGGCGGAAGAGTTCCTCAAGTCTGATTACATCGACCAGACTAGGTGTCTGATCCTGGACATCGCCATGCCGGGCATGACAGGACCGGATCTCCAGCAAGAATTGAAACTTCGCCGGAAAGAGATTCCGATCGTCTTCATCACCGCTCACAGAGATGAGACCGTCCGCCCACGAGTGCTCGAACAAGGTGCCGTGGAGTGCCTGTTCAAACCATTCAGCGACACGGCTTTGCTTAACGCGCTCAATGCCGCGCTTCGAGTGAGTTAAGAGGTGTATATGAGTGCATCGAGCGCACCCGGCCAATCGAAGTCATCACCTAAATCGCACGCCACACCAATCGTTTTTGTTGTTGACGACGACATCTCGGTGCGCGAATCGCTGGAGTTGTTGATCCGCTCCGAGGGCTGGCAGCCCGAGACATTCGAGTCAGCACAGGAATTCCTTGCACACCCACGAGCGCTCGTTCCAAGCTGCCTCGTGCTCGACGTTTCTCTTCCGGGCCTTAACGGTCTTGAGCTGCAGAAGCGCGTCGCTGTCGAACGGACCGACATGCCAATCATATTCATCACTGGTTATGGTGATGTGCCTATGACGGTGCAGGCCATGAAGGCGGGCGCTGTGGAATTTTTGACCAAGCCATTCGGCGACAACGTGTTGCTGAGCGCCATCCGGCATGCCCTTGACCGCAGCCACTCTGCATTGGGTCGCGAGGCGGAGATGCAGGTGCTTCGTGATTGCTATGCGTTACTCACCCGTCGCGAAGGCGAGGTCATGGCGCTCGTGGTCTCCGGCCTGTTGAATAAACAAGTCGGTGGTGAGCTCGGAATCAGCGAGATTACGGTGAAGGCACACCGAGGCCAGGTGATGCAGAAAATGAAGGCGGCCTCTTTCGCCGATTTGGTGAAAAAGGCCGCGAGACTCGGCCTCGCCTCTGCGCCGAAAAGCTAACACTCCACCGCCCAGTCAAAACTAGAGGCCCAGATCACTCAATCCTGGGTGGTCTTCGGGACGGCGCCCGAGCGGCCAGTGATATTTGCGATCTGATTCCAAAATGGGAAGGTCGTTGATTGAGGCAAACCGTGTGGCCATGAGCCCGTCATCATTGAATTCCCAGTTTTCATTGCCATAGGAGCGATACCAGTGACCCGAGTCGTCGTGCCATTCGTAAGCGAAGCGCACCGCGATGTGGTTCCCGGTGAACGCCCATAGTTCCTTGATGAGCCTGTAGTCCAACTCCTTGGCCCACTTGCGAGAGAGGAAAGCAATGATTTCGTTTCGTCCGTTGACGAACTCCGAGCGGTTCCTCCATCGTGAGTCGATCGCGTATGCCAGAGCTACCGTTGCAGGATCGCGAGTATTCCAAGCATCTTCAGCGAGGCGCACCTTTTGCATAGCGCTGTCGCGTGTGAAAGGCGGGAAAGGGGGGCGGGCGGGCGTCGTTGCTGTTGCCATGATTTCTTCTCCTTGGACTGATTCTTTCGGCGTATCCATAAACTCACGTACTCGTGCGGCGATCTCGTCTGGGGCGGTGTCGAGGGCGAAATGGCTGCCATCGACAATGTGAACCTACGGGAGGGCACTGTTATTAGGATTTTCTGGCTCCGCTTCCAACTGTTCGCCCGACTATTTTTTGTGCGTTTGTACCGCAGCAATCGTCCCCACACTTTCGGGTTCGCCTCAATGGGATTGCCTGCGCGTCAGCAAGAGATAAATGACCGCCAGCAGCATCACCATGAGAGCATCGACAAAGTACCAGCCATATCCCAACACGAAAATGTGACTGAGAATCACGGCAGTCATCCATACAACAGCCAATCCCGCTCCCAATCTGGCTGTCTTCGGGATCAGGAGCAGAACCGCCACCACCGTTTCGAAGGCTCCTGACCCTAGCCGGAATACCGGCTGCGATACCAACCCGTGAACCGCTTGCGACATCTGCGTGAACAGGGTCACCGCATCTGGCACCCCTGCAAACTTGAGAAAGATGGCGGCATACAGAAGGTTCACTGATACCAACAGGCGAATTGCCAGTAGTGCGAGCCTTTTGCCCATAAAATCTTGCCCCCTTGACCACCTCGAACCGGCCAATGCCTCGCGAATGGTAGTACTCATTTCGGCATCTTCATGAACTGACCGATAAGCGCCGCAATTTCATCCGCTGCCGTATCCAGCGCGAAATGACCACCATCGACAATGTGGACTTCAGCATTGGGCACATCTCGCCGGTAGGATTCCGGCTCCGAGGAATCAAACGATGACTCATACTTGCCCCAAATCACCAGCAGGCGCGGCTGCTTCTCACGCATCCAAGCTTGCCACCTGGGATAGTTTTCGACGTTGGTGCGGTAGTCGTAGAAGAGGTCGCTCTGAATCTCGACCTGGCCGGGCTGATTGAGAAAAGCAAATTCATCCGTCCACAGATCGGGGTCATAGCGTTCCACGTTGGGATCGCTTCCGACATGGCGCGTCCGCGTCGTCTGCAACGACAGGAGGTTGGTACGAAGCGCGCTTTCATTGGCGGCGCGATCGGCCCAAAAGGCCCGGCGGGTCTTCCAATTCGCCCCCAAGCCTTCGTTGTGCGCTACAGCGTCCTGGACGATGAGAGACTCGATCCGGTCCGGATGGGCCAAGGCCATGCGAAAACCTACGGGGCCGCCGTAATCCTGCATGTAAAGCGTGTACCGCGAGAGTCCCAGCGCTTCGGTGAAGTGATTCATGATTTCGGCTATGTGATCGAATGTGTACGCGAATTTTTTTGGGTCCGGCGAGTCGCTGTGGCCAAAGCCCGGATAGTCGGGCGCTACCAGGTGATAACGATCGGAAAGCCGAGAGAACAGGGGCTCGAACATCCGGGATGAGGAAGGAAGCCCGTGCAACAGCAAAAGCGTTGGCGCGTCTTTCGGCCCGGCCTCTCTGTAAAAGATGGAGAGTCCATCGATCTGTATCTTGCGATAAAAGGTTGAGTACTCCACGGGCCGTTCCTTTCCCTGGGCGTGGGCCGGCAGTTGAAATATTGCGAGCATCATAGAAACCACTAGCGCCCTGCGGGAGACATGCACGCGTTGGGTCCGACGCGGCGAGCTGAAAAGACGCATCGGTTAACTCCTCTTAGGCGAGCTCATGCAACACACAGATCACTTCCCCTGCCTATTGCGTTGAACCAATTCGTCCAGGCTGAACGGAAGATGTGCGCAGTGATCGCGCCATTTCACTGCGCTTTAGTGAGCAGCGTCGGCTGTCCTCACGCACGGCTGTTTCTCCCTATTACGAATTCGAATGTCTTTGACGGCGATTTGCGGTCCACTCAATGACCGGCCCGGCGATTTTGGACACTTCCTCGACCAACGAGGTCAAAAAAGCCAATACGTCGGTGCAAGTAGAAAGATTGGCACTCTGCCCAGCCCATAGGGGCAGGAGATCCGATCTGCCCGCCGCCTCTGCCGGGATCGCGAGGTTTCTGACGAGTCTTCGTTGCAACGGATACGGTAGAATAGCGGTTCCCTCCTGGTTTAACTCCTCCAGCAAGCGGTTGTGGATTCCCCGCGCGAGTCTTCCGGTGAAGGCCTTTGTCAGCGCGGTGTGCCCGGCTTTTTTCCCTCGTAAAGCCTGGCGAAGAAGGAGGATGGCGCCGGACTCCTCGCACGCCAGGAATGCCGTTCCCATTTGCACGGCCTCTGCGCCAAGAGCCAGGGCGGCGATTACGCCGCGCGCATCTGCGATGCCACCGGCGGCGATCACCGGCACGTTGACCATGTCGGTAATCTGAGGGACGAGCGAAAAGGTGCCGGTAAGTGAATCCTCCGCGGCGCGGAGGAATGAACCGCGATGACCCCCGGCCTCGAAGCCGGAAGCGGCGATGGCATCTACGCCAGCCTCCTGAAGTGCCGCCGCCTCATCGGGTGTTGTCGCCGTGCCGATCGTGACGATGCTCTTCGCCCGGCACTCCTCTAAAATTTCCCGTGGCGGAATTCCGACGATGAAGCTGAATGCCGGTACGTTCGCGTCCAGCAACACGCGAGCCTGATCTTCAAATCGGACCGGCGAATACGGCTTGTACGCTGGAAGAGGCGCTCCCAAGGCGGCGAGATGGCCGGCAAGCGGCGCCAGGCTCCTGATGAAGGCGCTTTCATCTGATGTTCGGGCGCCTGCGTCTTCCATCGATACCCACAAGTTCATTGCGAAAGGTTTAGAGGTAAGGGAGCGAATTTCAGCGATCACGTCTTTGATCGCTTCCGGCGGCAAGCCGTGTGCACCGAACGATCCAAGTCCGCCAAAGTTGGAGACCGCTGCCGTCAATCTTTGCGATGACAGTCCGCCGAGCGGTCCTTGAATGATGGGATAGTTGATCCCGAGTTTCGACGTGAGCCCGTTCCGATTCCAGGCAGGCATCAGGAGACCTCAAAGATCACTTCCAGCTCGACTGGCGTGCCGAGCGGAAGGCTCGCTACCCCGTACACCAATCGGCTAGGGTTCTTGTCTTTTCCGAAAACTTCCTGCATCAACTCTGAAGCACCGTCAGCCACCCTCGGCTGCTCGCGGACATCTCCCGAAGTGGCGACCGCGACGCCAAGCCGGACAACCCGCGTCACTTTGTCGAGCGATCCCAGATGCTGCCTCGCGACAGCGAGGGCATTGAGCGTCGCCAGCCGAGCCGCCTTCTGGCCTGCTTCCAAATCGAGTTCCGCACCGACGCGCCCGATGAATTTCGCTTCGCGGCCTACAGTGGGAAGCATTCCCGTCAAGAAAAGCAGGTTGCCCGTCTGTACCGCCTCCGCATAAATACCGAACGGCTCGGGCGGTGTCGGAAGCTGGATGCCAAGTTCTTGCAATCGCCGCTCGGCGCTGGTGGGCCGAGAGCTCCCCCGGGCTACCATTTCCCCGCATGCACGCCGCCATCTACGTGCAAGATTTCACCAGTGGTGAACGTGGCGTCCGTCAGGAACAAAACTGCATCTACGACTTCTTTGATTTCACCCATCCTGCCCATGGGGTGCAATCCTTTCAGAGACTCATAGGTCTCGGGTTTATGCATCGGAGTTTTGATGACGCCCAAGGCAACGGTGTTCACACGAATGCCATCCTTGGCATACTCAATTGCGAGTGCGCGCGTGACCGCATGCAAACTGCCCTTGGCCATAACTTGGACGGCCACCGGTACGCCTGCGATCGGCTGGTCCACGAGGGCGGTTGACACGTTGACGATGCTGCCGCTCTTCTGCTGCAACATCCGCTTCACCGCTAACTGTGAAACGTAGAGAAAGCCAGCAAGCGTCGTAGAGACCAAAGCGTTTAGATCTTCGGTCGTGTACTCGGTGAAAGGCTTGGGGATAAAAATGCCCGCATTGTTTACCAGCACATCGATCCGACCGAAGCGGGAAACGGCAGTATCCACAATCTTTGCGGCCGTGCGCGGGTCGCCGATGTCTCCGTCGACGAGTGCAACATTCGCGGCTGCCGGGAATGCATTTGCTTTGGTAATGTTTCGCGAGTTTGCGACTACGCTGTAACCTCGTTTCAGGAACGCTTCGACGAGTCCCGCGCCGATCCCCTGTGAGGCGCCGGTAACGATTGCTGTTTTCTTGTCTGACATACCTACCCCTTTGTTTGAAAGCTCGGACGCAATAAACATTTGTGATTAAGCCAGCCCTCCAGCGGCGAAACAATTGGACGAAGGTATTGGCGATACCTTCGTATCAGTCGGCGCGACGATCTGGCTTCAGACTGCCGTTTCCATCAACTCTGCCGGGAGCGCGCCAATCCCTCGCGCAATACACCCCCTTCCTGCTCTTCGAGGAGTCTCGCCAACTTGGCGTGTCCAAAACATGCTGAACCACGACTCAGGCTTTTGCGATGCTCCAAAGGAGCGTACTCAAGAAAGCCTACATCCTTTCTTCAAGACAGCTATCTAACCGCCGTGAGCGAATAACTGCGGATCCAGTTTTTCGGGTCCGAGAGGTGTTTCATGCGCGAGCAAAACTCAGCAACAACCATGAACCGTCGGGAGATGCTCAAACTTTCAGCGGTTGCCACGTTGGTTGGAACAGCTGCCTTTCCCGACAAGATTCAAGCGACGCAAACTGTCGCCATGAAACCCATATCTTTGCCCGAACTGCCACCGAAGGCGTCGGAGGATCTCGCGGCTACGCTCTTTCCTGGCTTCGTGCAGACTGAAGTTCGCACCAGCGGAGCGACCATCCCTGTTTTCCACAAAGGCGACGGACCACCAGTGCTCCTTCTGCATGGATATCCCGAGACCCACGTGACCTGGCACAAAGTGGCGCCTAGACTTGCCGAGAGGTTCTCGGTCTACTTACCTGATCTGCGAGGATACGGGGATTCGAGCCGCTCGGCCGACGGAGATCGCCACCTCAATTACTCGTTTCGCGCAATGGCGTTGGACCAGGTCGAGACGATGCGTCATTTTGGGCACGAGCAGTTCCTTGTGGGTGCCCACGATCGCGGTGCTCGCGTCGCACATCGGCTCTGTCTCGACTCTCCCAAGAGCGTCAAAAAGGTTTGTCTCATGGACATCGCTCCAACGTTGACGATGTATCGACAAACCAATCAAGAGTTTGCGACGAAGTACATGTGGTGGTTCTTCCTTATCCAAGCGGCGCCCCTGCCTGAACATCTCATTGGACTCGATCCTCAGTACTATCTGGGAGATATCCTTAGCGGACTGAACAAGACGCCGGGAGCCCTCACGCCTGAAGCAGTGAGCGAGTATGTTCGGTGCTTCTGCTGCACGTCGACGATTCATGCTACGTGCGAGGATTTCAGGGCGGCTGCGGATATCGGTCTTGAGATGGACGAAGCGGATGAACGTGCGGGCAACAAGATCGTGGCACCGGTTCACGTCCTCTGGGGGGCAAAAAACAGCGTAGGGCAGTTGTGGGACGTCCTCGCGACCTGGCGGGCGAAAGCGGCCTCAACGGTTACCGGGCGCGGTCTCGATTGCGGCCATTTTCTCCAAGAAGAACGTCCCGAGGAAACCTTCGAGGAACTGCAGCACTTCTTCGGCACAGTGTAATTCGCCGCACGACACAAGAAAGGCCAAGGAGACTGACATGAACCATCAAATCACCCTGGAAGTTGCCGAAAAAATGATCCACGCCGCGAGAAGCAAAGCCGAGGAATTAAAAATATTGGAAGATATCGCGGTTGTAGACGCAAGCGGAAATCTCAAGGCGTTCGTTCGTATGGATGGCGCCTGGCTTGGCAGTATTGACATCGCCATCCGAAAAGCTCGAACGGCCCGTTATTTTGATATGGACACAGCCGAAATCGGGAAGATGTCACAGCCGGGCCAGCCTCTTTACGGGGTCGAACACAGCAATGGCGGTCTGATCACTTTTGGCGGCGGAATACCCATCAAAGATGTCGATGGAACGGTCATTGGCGCAATCGGCGTCAGCGGCAGCACTGTAGACAACGACGTTAAAGTCGCCAATGCTGCAGTGGAAGCTTGTAACGGCCGCAAGTTTGCTACCGCGTGAGACCGTTTCACTCGCGAGCGAGGAGGACCAGAGAACTTGATTTGTATGGCAGCGGCAGAAGTGCCCATTGTATTGACCATTGGACATTCGACCCGCACATGGGAAGCGTTCCTTGAACTTCTGCGAGTGCACCACGTCAAGCGGGTTATCGATGTACGCAGCATCCCCAAATCTAGACACAATCCTCAATTCAACCGGGCGATCCTTTCGAAAAGGTTGCGGGCCGCAAAGATCGGCTACGTGCATTTGCGAAAGCTCGGGGGCTTGCGTCATCCACGACGCGATTCGCCGAACATGGGCTGGCGTAACGCTTCATTTCGGGGCTTTGCTGATTATATGCAGACCTCTGAATTTGATGCAGGGTTACAGCGATTGATGATATTGGCCTGGCAGAAACGGAGCACGCTCATGTGCGCGGAAGCGGTTCCATGGCGTTGTCACCGTTCGCTCATTGCCGATGCGCTGACGGTGCGCGGAGTTCACGTCGAAGACATTCTGAGCAAGAATCGTACTCAGGCTCATTCGCTGATTCCTTTTGCACGCGTGCAAGGTTATCGCATCATCTACCCGGTCCCCAATGGTGGCGACGGGCGAGTCTTACAGCTAAATCGTATTCCGAAGAGTTTACGGAAGATCCAAAAAACAAAGATATGAGAACGTCATGAAGAATGCCTGCTGTTCCTAAACAAGCTGAAAGACGAAGTGAATTACTACGAGATCTCGTATAGGAAGCTCAACGAACGTAGTGGCCATCGACCACTTTTGGTATCAAACGCTATGGTTCGAAGAGCCAAAGTTTGAGGACTGCCCATAGCACAAGTCTTATCGCCCCCAGGAAACACATACATCCGACGACCAATTGAGAGCCGGTGAGATTGAGTTCGCGAACAGCCGTATGACGAACTGACTCGGCATTGCGGATCTGTGTCTTGGGACCTACTTGGTCGGCGCTGGTCAAGGTGACCAAGAATGGAATGAGTTTGGCGTTCATTCTCGGTTCTTCGACGCGAATCATAGCTTCCTCCTTGATGGCTCCTGGTGTGCCCACCACCTATTTCGTCGTCAATTGGATAACCGCGAAGGACAAAGGATGCGTTCTTTCGTAGCCGCATCTGCGGCTCGATACGAAGGTATTGTCGATACCTTCGTTCAATTGTTTCCTCCCCGTTCCCCTGGCTTAATCGCGCATGTTCAAGGCGCAGAAGCATCGCCGAGATAGGCGACATCGTTAACACCGTTCTGTATCTGGCTCGCGCACGTCAAGTCACGGGCCCCGTGCTTCACGTCGACGGCGGTGCTCATGGCGGGCGCTGACAGCGCTGGGAACGAAGAAAGGTAGGGTAGAAGCGATGTGTGTTATAGACGTTCAGCCAGCGGTCGGAAACGAGGACTCATGCGACGAAGGTTGGCTCGTCGCGAAGGCCAAGTCAGGACATGAGGGCGCTTTCGGAGAACTGTATAAGCGTCACCAACCTAGGACTTATCGCACGGCTCTCCGCATACTTCGCAATCAACAGGATGCGGAAGATGCGGTGCAAATGGCGTTTCAGCGAGCGCTCGTGAACTTGGAGCGATTCCGCGAAGACTCGACTTTCTCGACCTGGCTAACGCGCATAGCGATCAACGAAGCCTTGATGCTGTTGCGCCAGCGTCGCACAAGGGAACCACTTCTTGAGAACCGGGTGGATGCCGATCAAGGGTACGGTGACCTCGACATTGCGGACGGCGGCCCTACGCCTGAAGAAGTCCTTTGCGAAACCGAACGTCGGGCGGCATTGCTTCAGGCAGTTGGTCAACTTCGAGAGAAGTTGAGGATCATCGTTCTCCACCGCGATCTGAAAGGTTCGACAAGCGCGGAAACTGCCAAATTCCTGGGTCTTACGGTCAGCACCGTTAAGGCTCGTACATTCCGCGCTCGAAAGTTTCTTCGAAAGCACCTTGAACGGAAGCTAATGGGGGCCGGCTTACTGCCCAGCCAACAAAAGAGAAAGGCATGACGGCCATGCAGAGAGTGCTTTTGCTCCGGCAGCATTCTGGCACGATAATTCCAGGATTCACTGGAAGTAGTCTCAGTTGCGATTCGCCGCTTCGGCCGCTTCGGAATGCCGCTTCGTCTCTAGCAGGCATCTGTGTTAGGATAACTCTCGCATGAGCGCGCAGATATTTGTAGGCGGTTTGGGGGCGGTTGCGCCGGAAACAGCCGCATTCTTTGACACAGAGTGCAGATCGTGCGCTATATG
>WNFE01002824.1_pt1 | contig 12845 bp, 10 predicted proteins | sample 5400451 | NCBI WGS metagenome assembly WNFE01 (sample SAMN13153344, study PRJNA577476) | soil metagenome | isolation source: 200 cm saprolite under Douglas fir tree site 2 hole 2 | place: USA:California | collected 2015-04-18 | reverse complement strand
TTGCACGGCGCGATTGGAAAGAAACTTTCAGCGCGCGAGTCGCTCGAAGCCGGCCTGGTTACCGCCGCGCCGGATGATCTAGATTGGGAAGACGAAATCCGCCAGGCCATTGAATCGCGTGCCGCTCAATCGCCCGATGCCCTGACGGGGCTTGAAGCAAACCTGCGATTTGGGCCGACGGAGACGCTGGAGACTCGAATCTTTGGCCGCCTCTCCGCCTGGCAAAACTGGATTTTCAACCGTCCAAACGCCGTCGGTACGAGCGGAGCACTGAAGGTGTATGGGACGGGCGCGCCAGTGAAATTCAACTGGGAAAGAGTTTAGTAAACGGACTCGAGTCTGAAATTCTGGAGAGAACGCAATGATTAACTACACGGAGAAAATTCCCAACAACGTCGATTTGGGCAGAGACCGCGTCTTGCAGCGCGCCCTCGAGCACTGGCAGCCCGCATACATGGGATGGTGGTACGACATGGGGCCGAACGAAAGCCACAACTATGAAGTCTATCTGCGGACGGCCACCAGCGTGGAACCCGACGGCTGGGCGCAGTTCGGCTACGTGAAGATGCCGGAATACCGCTGGGGCATTTTTTTGCAGCCGCGTGATGAAAAACGCGAAGTGAATTTCGGAATTCACAAAGGACAAGCGGCTTGGCAAGAAGTGCCGGGTGAATATCGCTCGACTTTGCGCCGCGTGATCGTCACTCAAGGAGACACCGAACCCGCTTCCGTGGAGCAGCAGCGCATGCTCGGTTCTTCTTGCCCCTCGATGTACGACCTGCGGAACATTTTCCAGGTAAACGTCGAGGAAGGACGTCACTTGTGGGCCATGGTGTATTTGCTCCACAGATACTTCGGGCGCGATGGCCGCGAAGAAGCCGAATCCTTGCTCGCCCGGCGATCCGGTGACGCCGACAATCCGCGCATTCTTGGCGCGTTCAACGAACCCACGCCGGATTGGCTGGCCTTTTATATGTTTACGTTTTTCACCGACCGCGACGGCAAGTTCCAGCTTTGCGCTCTCGCAGAATCCGGCTTTGATCCCTTGGCCCGCACTTGCCGCTTCATGCTCACCGAGGAAGCCCATCACATGTTTGTCGGCGAAACCGGAATTGGCCGCATTATTCAACGGACTTGCGAAGTGATGAAGGAAAACAAAGTTGAAGACCCGTCGGACGTGCGCGCGCTTGGCGTGATTGACTTACCGACGATACAGAAGTACTTGAACTTTCACTATAGCGTGACGCTCGACCTGTATGGCTCGGATGTTTCATCGAACGCCGCGAATTATTTCACCAGCGGACTGAAAGGGCGTTTCCGGGAAACCAAGTTGGAGGACGATCACGTTCTGGCGGACGCGGAATACCCGGTCTCGGAAGTGGTGGGCGGAAAAATCCTCACCAAACAAGTGCCGGCATTGACGGCGCTAAACGAACGCTTGCGCGACGACTATATCGAGGAGATTGCCGATGGAGTTGGCCGCTGGCAGCGGGTGATTGATAATGTGGGCATTCCGTTCCGGCTGACCTTGCCGCACAAAGGCTTCCATCGTGCGATCGGTAATTTCGCGGGACATTTTGTAAGCCCGGATGGAGAAGTCCTAAGCGAAGAAGCTTGGAAGAAACACGAATTCGAGTGGCTCCCAAGTTCCAAGGATTATGCTTACGTGCAGTCGCTGATGAGCGGACGAGTCGTGGAGCCAGGCAAGTTTGCAAATTGGATTGCTCCGCCGGCACGCGGGATTAACAGTCAAGCTTTGAACTTTGAATACGTGCGATTCAACTAGCGCGATCGAGTGAAGGCGTAAGCTTCGGCGAGGGGCGGCGATCTCTGGAACAGATCATAGATATTCACGTTCACATCATGCCGTATCACATGGTGAAGCCATCAGCGCTGGATTTGATCAGGCATGGACGCAAAGACTACGCCGCCGTGGAAAGATATTGTGCTGAACCAAAGGCATTCCTCGCCTTTCTGGACACCCTGGGCGTGGAGCGCGCTGGCCTAATCAATTACGTGGCGCCCAAAATTATTGGGTTCACTCCGGAAGTGAATGACTGGAGCGCAAAATATTGCAGCGCGGCGCCAGATCGTCTCATCGCTTTCGGCGGAGTTCTCCCTGGTACAGTTTCCAATCCGGGCGCCGAAGTGGACCGCCTCGCAAAACTAGGAATTCGCGCGATTAAGATGCATCCGTCGCATCAAGTGCTTTCTCCGAATGACTACATGGACGGAAATCGTGGGCTGGCAGCGGTTTACGAGCGGGCCCAAGCGAATGGCATGCCGATCATGATTCATACGGGGACTTCCATTTTTCCGGGCGCGAGAAATCTGCATGCGCAACCGATGCTTTGCGATGATGTTTGCATCGACTATCCGAATCTTGTTGTTATTCTTGCTCATGGCGGCAGGCCATTGTGGATGAACGAGGCGTTTTTCCTGGTTCGCCGACACAAAAACATGTACATGGATATTTCCGGGATTCCCCCGCAGAAACTCATGGAGTATTTCCCGCGAATCGAAGATGTGGCGGACAAAGTTTTGTGGGGTACAGACTGGCCGGGGCCCGGTGTGCCGGAGATCAAGGGGAATATTGAAAAGTTCAACGCGCTTCCAATTGGGGCCGCAGCGAAGCGCAAGATTCTCTATGACAATGCGGCGCGGCTGTTTCCGCGTTGAGTGAGCTTGTGCACGGTTTTCAAACCATGAAATGTGATTTCGCATTATGAAATCCTAATTTTTGGTAACTGAAGAACAGATGCCCTTCTTCGACGAGGTCAACGAAACAGCGCCACGAGAACACTTGCGAAGGCTTCAGTTCGACAAGCTGCAAAAACTTCTTCGCGAGATTTCCGGCCGCAATCGCTTCTACATCAAGAAATGGAAGGACGCGGGAATTGTCACAGACATCATTCATTCGCTCTCCGATTTCCAGAAACTCCCTTTTACGTGCAAATCTGAACTCGTGACTGCGCAGGAAGAGGCGCCGCCGTTTGGAACCAATGCGACCTTCAGTCCGGAGGCTTACACGCGTGTCCACCAGACCTCGGGTACCACGGGCACGCCGATGCGCGTGGTAGATACGCCCGAAAGTTGGGATTGGTGGGGCTACTGCTGGGCGCACGTCTTGACGGGCGCGGGCGTGACTGCCAGTGACCGCGTGTTCCTGCCATTTTCGTTCGGCCCCTTCATCGGCTTCTGGGCCACCGTCGAAGGAGCAAAGCGGGTCGGCGCAATGATGATTCCCGGCGGCGGATGGGATTCCATCCAACGCCTGCGCATGATGCGTGATCTTGGAGCGACGGTGGTGTGCTGCACTCCAACCTATGCCCTGCGGCTGGCCGAAGTCGCTCGCGAAGAACATTTCGACATGCAATCACTTTCCGTTCGTGCGCTGATTCATGCAGGAGAGCCGGGAGCAAGCGTGGAACGGACGAAGGCGCGCATTGAGGCGGCATGGGGCGCAAAGTGTTTCGATCATGCGGGAGCCTCGGAAGTGGGCGCGCACAGTTTTGAATGTGAACTTCAGCCCGGTGGGATTCATGTCATCGAAAGCGAATTTATCGCCGAAGTGATCGACCCGCAAACCGGTAAGGAAGCGGCCGCCGGGGAGATCGGCGAACTGGTAATCACAAATCTGGGTCGACCGGGATTTCCGGTCATCCGTTACCGTACTGGGGATCTCGTGCGGCTGAACCTTATTCCTTGCGCTTGCGGGCGTACTTTCGCGCGTTTCGACGGAGGGCTCCTGGGCCGCAGCGACGACATGGTGACGATCCGCGGTGTAAACGTTTATCCAACGGCCATCGAAAACGTAATCCGCCAGTTTGGAAGCGTGGACGAGTTTCAAGTAACGGTGACAACCGCGAGCGAAATGCACCAGCTCGAAGTAGAGATCGAAGTCGTGCCCGGCAATGATAGTGAACACGTGCGAACACACGTCGAACAAGCCATCTACCACGCGCTTTCGCTGCGTCCGACGGTCAAAGTGGCAAAACCGGGCACCCTCGCGCATTTTGAAATGAAAGCCCGCCGCTTCCGCCGTGTGGATGGTGCGTCAGGAACCCGACCAAGATAATCGGGCAGCCGTCAGTCTGCCGCTGCCAAGAACATTCCTTTCTGCCCAAGCCATATTCTGAACAGTTGTTCTCTTTCTGAACGGTTGTTCAAAACTCTTTGACATTGGCAGCCCTTAGAGGGACACTAGTGAGGTAGACCTGTTGCGGGCTCTCCAGTCGTTTGTGCACAGGAGAATAAAGTTGCCTAACCATCGAGCAAACAATCAGCGCAACGGTCTTCTCAAGCGGCGCTATCTGGCGCGGCGTTTGGAGATCTTGAGTGCCGCTGGCAGAGAGTTTCGCGTGCGCGGGTTCGCGGAGACTGGCATGCGGGACATCGCAGCAGCAGCCGCCCTTTCTCCAGCAAATCTTTACAACTATTTCCATGGCAAGCACGACATTCTCTTCTTTTGCCAGGACAATTCCCTGGACCGCATGATCGCCGCGATAGACAAGGCTCGCCGCATGAGAGCCAGCGCAGCGATCAAGCTGCGCGTGGTAATCACGTCACACTTGCGATGCGTACTCGACAAAGTCGAAGGATCCGCTGCGCATCTTTTGACAACTGCTTTGCCGCCCCGCAAGCAACGCTATCTGGTGACCAAGCGCGATAAGTATGAAGAAGGCGTGCGCAATTTGATCCTGGCAGGCGTGCGATCGGGTGAATTCGCTCACTGCGATCCCGCTCTTGCTGTGCGTGCCATCCTCGGAAGTCTGAACTGGAGCATCCAATGGTTCAGCCCGGATGGACCGCTGACCGCGGCGGAAATCGCGGAGAGATTTGCCGACTATTTGATCCGGGGCTTGCTAACCAAGCCAGATGCTCTCCAGCGACTCACCCTTGACAGAAAACCGCTTCGCGCCGTCCGCGGATCAATTCAGCAGAACGAAAAGAGCGCAGCAGTCCGGTAATGCTTTCGCGAGGTGATAAAACGTGACCACACTGCCCATCGAATCGCAGAAAACGGCGCAGATACGATTCATCCTAAACGGTGAAGAGACCGATGTCTCCTTCGCACCCTACAAGACTTTGCTGGAAGTACTTCGCGAGGATCTCGGCCACACGGGAACGAAGCACGGCTGTGAACTCGGAGAGTGCGGTGCGTGCGCCGTTCTTCTAGACCGCAAGCCCGTGCTTTCCTGTCTCGTTCTTGCGCTCGAATGTGGCGGGAAGCAGGTTCTGACGGTCGAAGGCCTGGTAGAAAATGGAAACCTTCACCCCCTGCAGGATGCTTTTGCCGATCTCGGAGCAGCGCAATGCGGCTATTGCACACCGGCAATTTTGGTGACTGCCAAAGCCTTGCTGGATCAAAATCCTCACCCCACTCGCGATCAGATCCGCGAGGCGATCTCCGGGAATCTTTGTCGCTGCACCGGCTATCTTCAGATTTTTGAAGCTGTCGAAGCGGCGATGCTCAAGATCGCTGACCAAAAAAATTCTATAACGTAGATAGCGGGGCAAAGTCACGTACGAGCACTCAGGAGGTCACATGCCGAATGAAAAAGATTCGCGAACGACGCCCGCTGACGCTTCAAGGGCCAACGGAAACGATCTGCGAGTGATCGGCGTCCCTCGGCGCAGAGTCGATGCCCGCGCGAAGGTAACCGGCCAAACGCGTTTTGCCGACGACATTTTCTTGCCCCGCATGGCGCACTGTAAACTGTTGCGGTCTCCGCATCCTCATGCCCGCATCCGTAAAATCGACACTTCGCGCGCCGCCGCTCATCCCGGAGTGTATCTCGTGCTCACGGGGAAAGACGTCCCCATCCAGTACGGAATTCTTCCCGTCAGCCAGGATGAGCAAGCTCTTTGTGTCGACCGCGTGCGGCACGTCGGAGATCCCGTCGCCGCCGTCATCGCGCGCGAAGAGTTGACAGCCTTCGAGGCGCTGGACTTGATCGATGTCGACTATGACATCTTGACGACGATCTCCGATCCCGAGGAGGCTCTCGCAACTCCCGAACCTCGCATTCACGAATACGGTGAAGAAGGGAACATTCATAAGCTCGTGGCGCTGGAGTTTGGCAACGTGGAAGAAGGCTTTGCCGAGGCCGATGAAGTTTTTGAAGACACATTTTTCTTTCAGGGAAACACGCATCTCGCGATCGAACAGCATGCTTCGGTCGCGATCAAGGATCCCGATGGAAAGCTAACCATCTGGTCCAGCACGCAGACGCCGCATTATCTCCATCGCGCGCTTGCCAAAGTGCTGGAAATGCCTGCCGCCCACATCCGTGTGATTGCCACTCCCAACGGCGGTGGCTTTGGCGGTAAAAGCGATCCCTTCAATCACGAAATTGTCGTCGCCAAGGCAGCACTCATCCTCGATCGGCCTGTCAAGATCTGCCTCACACGCGAAGAAGTTTTCTATTGTCACCGTGGTCGCCATCCCGTCCTGATGAAATTCAAGACCGGCGTTAAGAAGGACGGCGCGATCACCGGAATGCATCTCCAGACATTGATTGACGGCGGCGCCTACGGCTCGTACGGAGTCGCCAGCACGTTCTACGCCGGTGCTTTGCAAACCACCACGTATCACATTCCTCGCTATCGCTATCAGGGCTGCCGCACTTTCACAAACAAACCTCCGTGCGGGCCCAAGCGCGGGCATGGTACTCCTCAACCGCGTTTCGGCCAGGAAGTCCAGATCGACAAGATCGCTGAAAAGCTCAAGATTGACCCTGCCGACTTGCGGCTCCGCATCGTGGAATCTCCAAACGCCGTGACTGCAAATTTCCTTCGCCTTGGAACCGTCAATCTTGCCGAATGTATTCGCCGCATCGTCAAAGTCTCCGGATGGAAGGAAAAATTCCGCAAACTTCCGGAAGGCCGCGGCGTAGGGTTGGCTTGCTCCGCTTATCTGACCGGCGCCGGTCTTCCGATCTACTGGAACAAAATGCCGCACTCCGGAGTTCAGCTCAAATTTGACCGCAGCGGCGGCGTCAGCATTTTCTGTGGCGCGACGGAGATCGGGCAGGGATCAGACGATGTCCTCGCTGGAATTGTTGCCGAAGTGCTTGGCATCGACACGTTCGACATTCGGCTATTCACCGGCGACACCGACCTCGGCCCCGTGGATCTTGGTTCCTATTCAAGCCGCGTCACACTAATGGCGGGAAACGCCGCGTTACAGGCCGCGGAACGCGGAAAAAAGATCATTGCCGACGCCGTTGCAGAAAAACTGGAGGTACCGAAAGAACGGCTGCGTTTTGCCGACAAACGTGTATTTGATTCCGCTGTCCCGGAAAAGGGTCTCACCTTTCAAGAAGCGGTTTGCCTGGCCGAGGCGCGTTTCGGCACGATTGGCACGGTGGGCTCCTACACTCCGCCAAGATCTCCCGCGCTTTACAAAGGAGGCGGCGTAGGACCGTCTCCCACGTACTCTTATTCCGCAGCCGTCGTCGAAGTCGAAGTGAATCCAGTGACTGGATGGGTCACCGTTCCAAGGATTTGGATCGCGCACGACATCGGCCGGGCTCTGAATCCGACCCTGGTGCGCGGCCAGGTCGAAGGCAGCGTCTACATGGGCCTCGGCGAAGCGCTCATGGAAGAACAGGAATTTCGCCGTCTCCCCAAGAAACTTTCTCACGCTCTAGTTCATAAATTCCCTTCGATTCTGGAATACAAGAGCCCGACCTCGCTCGACATGCCTGAAGTGATTACTGAGCTGATTGAAGAGCCTGATCCTCGCGGACCGTTTGGCGCGAAGGAAGTCGGTCAGGGGCCGCTTCTGCCGATCATGCCCGCGGTTGCCAATGCCGTCTACGACGCTGTCGGTGTGCGAATCGATGAAATCCCCGTCACACCGGAAAAAATCATGAAGGCTCTGGCCGAAAAGAAAGCGGGCCGCGACCCGCGTTTTGGACCAACCTATTTTCCGGACGTCAACTGGCCGGAGGCTCTGCGTGTCCCTCCTCCCTGGGAAGGCGGCGACGGCAACGCGATAAACGATGTTCCCCGGCGCGAAAAATCTCGCCGGGAGAAAGAGAAGGTGCTCGCGCCATGATGCGTCTGCCTCTTTTTGATTTCCGCGCACCGCGCACGCTCGAAGAAGCCGCGCGCATTCTGGACGCCGAGAGAGCCAATGCCATGCCGCTCGCAGGCGGCACGGACTTGCTGCCGAACATGAAACGCCGCCAACAAGTACCGCGAACGCTGATGAGCCTCCGGCACATCCAATCCTTAAGCGGCATCGAGCTGAGCCATTCCGGCTCGCGTCTTGGTGCATGTCTGACGCTCTCAGAAATAGCGGCGGATCCGCGCTTTAGAAATGGTTTAACCGCACTGGCTCAAGCAGCTTCTCTCGTGGCTACTCCGCAAATCCGCAACATGGCGACGCTCGGCGGAAACATTTGCTTGGATACGCGCTGCAACTACTACGATCAAAGCTATGAGTGGAGAAAGTCGATCAACTTCTGTCTGAAAAAAGACGGCACGACCTGCTGGGTCGCGCCGGGAAGCTCGAAGTGCATGGCGGTTTCCTCGACAGACACAGGCCCGGCCCTGATGGCGCTCGGTGCGCGCGTCCGGCTGGTCTCGAAATCGGGAGAGCGCGAAGTGCTTCTTTCCGATCTCTACAACAGTGATGGAATCGACTACATCAAGCGCCGGCCCGATGAGATTCTGGCGGAAGTCTTGCTCGACTCTTTGCAGGGATGGAAGAGCACCTATTGGAAACTCCGGCGCCGCGGCTCCTTCGACTTTCCCGTACTCTCCGTCGCCGCAGCGGCGCGCCTCTCCAAAGATAACGTGGTCGAGGAAGCTCGCATTGTAATAGGCTCCGCTGCCTGCCGTCCGCTGGCTGCTCAGGAAGCGGCAAAATCGTTGCTTGGCCGCCCCTTGAATCAGCAAGCCATCGAAGAGGCCGCCAAACTCGCGGCTCGCATTGCCAAGCCCCTGGACAACGCGGACTTTGACATGACGTGGCGTAAGAGAGTCACAGCCGAATTTGTGACCTACGCGCTGCGCGAATTACGCGGCGATGATGTGCGGGCCGATCGCGAGAGCTTCACGCGCTACTCGTTCGAGTAATCGCCGGAGTGCTTCGCATCTTCGATTCTCATGGTTTTTCTGATTTTCCAGAACCTGCTATCCTCCAAGCTCTTCCTTGTTTGAAGTAGCACTGTAATTGAACGCGCAAACCGCGCTACGGACAAGAACAGATATGACCTCGGAACGAGGCTTTTATGGTTGGAAGCTGGTTTTCTTTCTTTGGCTTCTGGATTTCCTCAATATGGGATTTCCCCTTTACGGCGGAGCAGTAATCAATACCTATATGTTGAAAGAAATTCCCATGAGCCGCAGCGCCTTCGGCATGGGATTCACGATCTTAAACCTCTTTGTGGGCATTCCTTCTATTCTTGTCGGGGCTTCCATTGTGCGCTGGGGAATTCGCAGGACATTCGGCATCGGTTCGGCGCTCATTCTTGTGGGCGCTCTATGGCTTTCCCTGATCGCTTCGAAGCCCTGGCATTATTGGATGGGATTTGGAGTGCTAACCGCTACGGGAATCAGTTTTGGCACGATTGTTCCAGCGGCCACGGCCATCACGCGATGGTTCAGCCGCTATCGGGGAAGGACCATGGCAGTGACGCTATCGGCATCGGGATTTGCGGGTTTTTTTGTCGCGCCGCTGATCAACCGCATCTTGACGGCCAATGGCGGAAATTGGCGGCAAGCGTGGGCGATTGTGGCCGGAATTGCTGTGTTGTCCGCGATTGTTGCGTTTCTCTTTGTGAAGGAGCGTCCGGAAGACTTGGGCCAATCAGTGGACGGCGGGCCCGGTGCCGCGCCATCGGCAGAGTCAACGGCAGCAAGTGCCCGCGTTTCCAAATTTCCGTGGGAGCCTCAACAGGCTTACGGAACGCTTGCGTACTGGATGATTCTCGTCGGCGCTATTGCATGCCAATTCCCGTTTTTCTTTTTCACGGCTCACTGGCTGCTGCACCTCAAGGGTGTGGGCATTTCTCCGGCTCACGCCGCGTGGGCAATGGGCCTCTTCACCTTAGGCGCCGTTTTCGGCCGGCTGATTGGCGGCTGGCTGATGGACGCCATGGAAGGGCGCTACGCGTTCATGCTGGGTTTCTGCTGCTATTTCCTGGGATCATTCCTGGCGATTCGCGTTTCTCCAGAAGCGATATGGATTGCATACAGCGCGGCGGTCCTCTATGGAACGGGATTTGGATGGACGTTTATTTGTATGACTACCGTCACAGGTCATAACTATGGACCGGCGGCCTTTCCAAAAGTGAACGGCATGATACTGCTGCTCGCCGCACTTTTTTGCTCGCCCGCCGGCTACCTGGGCGGGAGAATATTTGACTTGTACCACAGCTACAAATTGGCCTTCGAATTGAATTCGGCTGTTGCGGCGATAGGAATCGTTGCTCTCTTTTTTGCAAGAATGCCGGATCCGCCGGACGCGAAACTTTCATTGAGTGAGCAATCGAAAGGAGTGGAGACGGAAAAAAAATTGGCTGGGAGACTAGGATTCGAACCTAGATAGCCAGATCCAGAATCTGGAGTCCTACCGTTGGACGATCTCCCACCCGTCGCGAGGAAAAAAACGAACCGCAGCGCGTTCCCGATGATCGGGACAGCCACGATTCTACCTATCTAATTTAATCGGGTTTTTCGCAGTCGTCAACCGCACCCGGCACAAGCAAGTTCCGAATCTGCGATCAACGCGCGTTTTCTGCGGGTTTAGCCTCTGCGCTCCCACCGCCCGCAACGGGCATCATTCGGCCCTTGCGAATCGCGTACTCGACGTTACCCCAGAGAATGCGATTCGAACCAAAACTCGCGAACCAGACCACAAAATGAATGGCGTCCCGCAGCGGTACAAGCCAAATCTTCCGGCGTAGGACTTCGTCTCTGACGCCCCGGATTCCCACGGTCCAGGCCATCGCAAAGCGCAGGATTGAGTACGCAAGCAGATAGAAGGCTGCGATCCGCTTCGTTGGCGCGACTAGTGCGGCGAGCAGACTCCAGGGAAACCCTTGCGTAAAAAGAAGTCCGACATAGGACAGCGGCCTGCACAAGCGCACCGTGCGCGCCCAGCGCACTTGATGGTCCCAAAAGCTGCGCAGGGTTTGCGCGGGATACATGGTCCAGACAGCTTCGCGTGAAAGTACGACTTGGCCGCCGGCTTTGGTGATGCGGTGACCGAGTTCATAGTCGTCGGCAAGCGTCTCCGCGATAGCATCGAAGCCGCCCATTTTCCCAAGCCATTCTTTGGTCGTGGCGATGGAAGCTCCCAGGGCGAAGGAGATTCCCTCGGTCCAACCTGCCATCAACACTCCGGCGAAAAAATCGCTGGAGGCGCCGACGGCTTCGATTTCCGCGCCGATATTTTTCTCGGCAATGCCTCGGTAGAAGGAAGTCACCGCACCGACCTTGTTATCGGCCAGCGGAGCCACGACTTCACGCAAAAAGTGCGGTCCGACGCGCACATCGCCATCGGTAAGCACCAGCACTTCGTTCTGTGCTTCCCCTGCAAGCCGCGCCAGCTTGTTTACCTTACGGTTTGCACCAAGGTGCTCCGCGCCCACAAGCAAGCGAATGCGATGCTCAGGAAATTCCGCGATGATGCGGCGAATCACCGGCACGGCAGGATCTGTGTCGTCGTTCACGGCGAACAAAGTCTCGTAGTCCCGGTATTCCTGGCGACAAAAACTTGCGAAATTTTCGTAAGAGCCGAAGTCCAGGCCGCGGACAGGTTTGAGAATGCTTACCGCGGGAGTGAAATCAGGCAGGACTCGCGCGCGCTCCCGCTTGAAGAAGCGCATCGCCACGAGCGTTGCCAGCGCGTAATAAACCAGCGGAGCCGCCGCCAGCAGCAACAGGGCGTCGCGCCACATCGCGGAGTGCAACATTATGCGGGCTCGTTCGTCATCGGCGGAAAGATTCCAGTGGTTCGTGATCAGCCGGCGGCAACCAGCGCAACACCTGCACAAACCAGCAGGACACCGGCCCATCGCGCGGTGCTGATCTGCTCGCCCAGAATGTACTTTGCGCCAAGAGTGCCAACCACGTAGCTGAGCGCCGACGCAGGAATCACCAAACTAATGGGCTCCCAGGAAAGCAATATCAGCAACGAATAAAAGGAAAGCGCCATCAGCGGCACTCCCGCCCAGAACCAGCCATTACGCATTGCTCGGCCGAGGAATTGCAGCAACTCCAGCGGCCGCAAGCGCGCCGGTTCACCGGTAGCTTTCATTCCGTGGGTGATAGCAATCTCGCCTCCGGTGCTGCCCAGAATCAGAACCGCGAGTGCCAGAATGACGCGCATCATGCCACGGCCTCGCCGGCCACCGCGGTCGTGCGTGGTTTCGTTTGCCCCACCAACAATACGCCCACGCAAATCAGTACCACGCCAAACCAGCGCCGCGGCGACACCGACTCATGCAAGAAAACAACTGCGAGCAACGTGAGCAAAGCATACCCAAACGCGCCTGCGGGCATCACGTAGCTGTAGTCCGCCCAACTGAGCACCGTCATATAGCTGAGCATGAAGCCAGTAAGAAAGAAGATCGCGATCCAGATTGTCCCGCTGGCCACCGTCAGCCGGAAAGCTTGCGCGAGTCCCGAAGGTGTCAGACGGACCGCACCGATCTGCGACATGCCGCGCTTTAGCATCAGGTCTCCAGCGTTGGCGCACACCACCATTGCCAAGACCATGACCAGCGTCTTGATTCGCAGTCTTCTCTCGCTTGCCATTTTGCGGAGGTTAGTCGTTTCCGGAAGCTGTAGACGGCCCAGGCACGGAAACGATGGGTTTGTCGAAG
>WNFE01007929.1_pt1 | contig 12865 bp, 12 predicted proteins | sample 5400451 | NCBI WGS metagenome assembly WNFE01 (sample SAMN13153344, study PRJNA577476) | soil metagenome | isolation source: 200 cm saprolite under Douglas fir tree site 2 hole 2 | place: USA:California | collected 2015-04-18 | reverse complement strand
ACGGAAATACGTGTGTCCGCCAACGTGATCCCAGTGGGAGTGTGTGATGAAGACCGTCGTCAGTTCCGGCAAGTTTGGCGCATACGCTCGCAGTGCCTCGTAGGCAGCTTTGGCAGAGTCCGGGCGCGTACCCGCATCGATGCCGATTAGTTCTCGCCGATCGTCCGACACCACAAAATAATATTCCGTGAACTCGAAACCCGAGAGCGCATATACGCGCCCGGGCACGATCTCGCTTATGCGCCGGGGGGCAAAAGCGTGCCCGGATGTGACCTCCTCCGAAAAAGGAGTGATGAGCGTAATCGGCCGTTCGAAGTCTTTATAGCCGCTCCGCCGCAGATAGTCTCGGGCTTTGGCCTGTTCTCCCTCTGCGAAAGCCAGCTTTCCCAGGTGATAGTAGATTTCCCGCAACCACCCTGCATGAGGCGCCTTGTCGGCGTTTTCTACACACCAGGCCAGCTCGGCCTCGGCTGCCTTCCTCTGATGAAAAACGCCGGGAAGTTCGGCATGGACGATGCCCGCGATCCAGTTCACAACGAAAATCTTCCCTCCGGAAAGCTGCTTGGCTTGTTCCAATATAGCGATCGTTTCCTTGACGTAGCCGACTCGGTGCAGCAACGAGACTGAAGATGCGTGCTGAGCGCGCAGCAATCCGATGGCGCTTAGATACAGGGCCTTTTGAGCGTCCGTCAGGCGAGGTCCGAATTCCTTCAGCCGCGCGGAGAAAAACTCTGCACCCTCGTCCTGCAGGTTCGCGTTCGAATACTGCGCCATAAGCAGAAACAGCAACTGTGGATCTCGCGGTGGTGCCACGCTGTTTACGGCTTTCAAATATTCGAGTTCCGGTCGATGAGAGCCGGCCTCACCGTGATTCCCGGGACCTGGGCCAGCAGGAGTTCCTCGCAGGTTGGCTAGGAAGACTCCGAACACCAGCAGCGCGGCCAATAAATAGATAGCGGTTCGCATAAATGAGTTCCTTTCTGGAAGGTTTCCACCCCTTCATTTCTAATAGATGTAGATACATCTATATTCGGTACAAAAAACTACGCCGCCATCGCGGCCTCCGTCATTCGCGAGACCGTCTGCTTCATGCTTTTCCAGCCCGCATCGCCAAGTTCTCGCCGCAGTCGCCGTTCCGCCCGCTCCCAGTAAGGTTGAGCTTCTGCCATTTGTCGTTTGCCTGCCTGCGTGAGACGGAACAGCCGCTCCCGCCTGTCCTTTCCGCGCCTCACGCGAATCCAGCCCTGCCTCCGCAACAGCCCCAACGTCCGCGTCAGCGTCGTACTATCCATGGCAAAGCCCGCGCTCAGCCGTTTTTGATTGGCCTCTTCAGTCGCAGCCAGCGCGGTAAGCAGGCCGAATTGCGTGATTTCGAGTCCTGCCTTCTTCAGCTCCTGGTCATAGATCCGCGTTACGACTCTAGTGACGCGTCGCAGGTTCTGACACGCGCAGGGCAGGTCAAACAGTGCTGTTGCAGGTTGCCTTTCAAGCGCCTCTGCTCCCATAGTAGATGTATATACATCTTGTGCTCCCTTTGTCAAGCCAGGATTGCGCTCCTTCGTTAGAGCGAAACTCTCGAAGAGTACGCGCCGCATGATTCGCAATTCGTCTCATCAATGATTCCGGGCGGTGGTCGGTTACTCGGAAGTTGGCCAGAAACGGGGCTGTGGGAAGCGAAAGATGAGGTTCTGGACGAGTGGTCAGCCACTCGGAACTAAGTCCCGATTAACGCATAAACCGGGCAAGTGCTCAAAACATCCATTCTAGGCAGCGATGTCCACAGTTCCCAACCCGATAGAATCAGCCATTTGCGTCGAACGGGGAGATATCAGTCACCGCCCGTAAACCAGCACATGAAACGTTCCGGGAATCGCCGCTCCCCGGGGGTGCGGCGACGAAAGTTCAGCCGTAAGCCATTCGGCTTGTCCTTTAAGACTCACGAGGCAAACGAGGGAAGCAGCCGCCTTAGCAGATCGTTGCAGCACTCCTGCCGGTCCGGCCGAACTGTGTCGTTCTGGCGGACTCATCGAAATCATTCGTGAGGTATTCACGGGGCAGCGAGACTCGATCCGCGCCCTAGCATTATCAGAGAAATTCGGGTCACGAAGATATGCCGCAACTGCGAGTTGAGGAGTCACCCAGCTTCCAGGGTCAAACGCGGCCCACAGTTTGATGAAAGTTGGCTCGTCATAGCCAAGCACGGATAACGCGACCGCAGCAACAATGTGAAAACGCCAGTTGGGCTCATCGAGCAAGCGGCCTATTTCTTGATATGGGTCCGCAGACTTCCGACAACATTCCACAACCGAAGAGACAGCCTGGTTAGCCTCGCGTGAACTTAGATTCAAGAGCGCCAGATACCCAGGGTCTGATCTAAAAAGAGGCGAGAAGACTCCAAATTGGTCTAGGGTCATTGCATCGCCTCTCGGAATTGGGCATCTGTCTGTCGAGGTTTTTGGTCTGCTACTAATTCTATCCGTTGTCGTCGTCCGCCGAAGCAGGAGCAAGCACAGCCTAGCATTGAACTTATTGCCTTATCCATGATTTCGGAAACTGTCGAAAACGGTGTTTCTCACCAACGATTGGACGCAATGCCTGGTAAACGCTGCCAGCTCAACCGGTCGACGCAACAGTAGCTCGAAGTCTACTCGCGGGAGTCTCAAAACCTAAAGTCTTTCGCGGGCGCTGATTTAAACGGAGCGCTATCTTGTCCAAGTAGCGCTATCTTGTCCAAGTCTGATTGAGCATAAACAGAAAGGTCGGTTCTCTTAGGGAGGTATTGTCGTAACAGTTGGTTCGTGTTTTCGTTCGTGCCGCGCTGCCAAGGGCTGTGAGGATCACAGAAGTAGACTTTCACATTCGTGGCCACCGTGAAGGTCTTGTGTTTGGCCATCTCCAGTCCGCGGTCCCACGTCAACGAGCGCCGCAGTGACGCCGGGAGCTTACGAACGTGCCGGCTCAGTGCGGCGACGACAACAGCAGTGTCTTTGCTGGGCACCTTTACGAGCGTAGTAAAACGCGAATGACGTTCCACCAAGGTCGCGATGTGACTGTTCTTTGTGCCGCCAAGGAGATCGCCCTCCCAATGACCGGGAACGGCGCGGTCCTCGATTTCTGCGGGCCTTTCCCGGATGGAGAGGGCATCGACGATTTGACCGCGGGACTGTCCACCCACACGAGAGTGCTGCGAGCGGCGTATGCGGCGTTTGGACCGCAGGTGCGCAATCAGCTCTTTCTTCAGCACTCCGCGTGCTTGGATGAATAGGCTACGGTAAATGGTCTCGTGGGACACGCGCATGCTCTCGTCATCGGGATACCGGATTTTCAGCCATCCGGAAACCTGTTCCGGCGACCAATCCAAAATCAGTTTACTCGCAACAATGTTCTGCAACTCACCATTGCTAGCAAGAAGGCACCGCTTGGGCCGCAAGGCCGACTCCCAGGCTTGGTTATCCGCTTCATGGGCGCGATACTGCGGACGGCCACCATGGCGTGCCACCTCCCGGCTCACCGTCGAAGCAGCTCGCTCCAGACGTTTGGCTATCTCACGAAGCGACGACTGTCCCGCCTTCCAACGGCGCCATACCTCGGTCCTCTGCGCCGCAGAAAGTCCCACCCGTTTCCCTTGGCTCATAAACACCACCTTTGAAGAGAAGATTCATATTAGATGGTGTTGCATCGACCTGTTGAGACCACAGCCCTAATCGGAGACTGACCCGCTACCTTTCCTGTTCTCACCGTGCAGAGAGTTGCGCGGGGGTGTATTCTAAGGTGTTCAACCCGTTGAACAAGGGGAAGCGAGGGGGCGCTTTGGGAGCGACAGCGAAAAAGAAGGGGCCAGCCGAAGGTATGAACGAAGAGACATACGCGCAACCGCACGGAATCGATGACGTGGAAATTCAGGAGTGGCTCGAGTCGCTTGATTCGGTTCTGGAATCGAGCGGCCCGGAAGTGGCGACGGAAATCCTCGAGCGCCTGCGCGCGCACGCTACAGTTGCAGGCATCGATCTGCCGTTCACTGCCAACACGCCCTACGCCAACACAATTCCCGCGCGGCTGGAACCGCTTTTTCCGGGCGATCAAGAGCTGGAACGGCGGATCAAAAGCCTGATTCGATGGAACGCCCTGGCGATGGTGGTGCGCGCGAACCGGGTAGAGCACAACATCGGCGGGCACATCTCGACGTACGCATCGGCGGCGACGCTGTATGAAGTCGGTTTCAACCATTTTTTCCGCGCGCGTACGGAGGAGTTCGAGGGCGACACGGTCTATTTTCAGGGGCACGCCTCTCCCGGGATTTATGCCCGCGCGTTTCTCGAAGGGCGCATCTCGGCGCAACAGCTTGAGAATTTCCGGCGGGAGTTGAAACCGGGCGGCGGGCTTTCGTCTTATCCGCACCCGTGGCTGATGCCGGACTTCTGGGAATTCCCCACAGTTTCGATGGGGCTGAGCCCGCTGATGGCGATTTATCAGGCCAGATACAACCGCTACCTGGAAGATCGCGGACTGAAGCCGGTGACGGACGCGAAGGTTTGGGCCTTCATCGGCGACGGAGAGACGGACGAGCCGGAATCGCTGGGAGCAATCACGCTGGCTTCGCGGGAAAAACTGGACAACCTGATTTTTGTCGTGAATTGCAATTTGCAACGGCTCGACGGTCCGGTGCGCGGGAACGGGCAGATTATTCAGGAATTGGAATCGGCGTTCCGCGGGGCGAAGTGGAACGTCATCAAGGTGCTGTGGGGCAGCGAGTGGGATCCCATCCTGGAGCGCGACACCGAAGGGTTGCTGGTGAAGCGCATGGGTGAATTGGTCGACGGAGAATATCAGAAACTGGTGGTTTCGCCCGGGGCGTACGTTCGCGAGCATTTTTTTGGAAGCGATCCACGATTGCTGCAACTTGTCGAGCCGTTGCCGGATGAGGCGCTGCGACGGCTGCGCCTCGGCGGGCACGATCCGCGGAAGGTTTATGCAGCGTATAAGGCCGCGGTCGAGCATAAAGGATCGCCAACGGTGATTCTAGCGCGAACGATTAAGGGATACGGTTTAGGGGAAGCCGGCGAAGGGAAGAACGTCACGCACCAACAGAAAAAGTTGAACGAAGATGAGTTGCGTGAATTTCGTTCGCGATTTGGGATTCCGCTCAACGATGAAGATTGCATCGAAGTGCCGTTCTACCGGCCGCTGGAAGACAGCGTCGAGATTCAGTACCTGCGGGCGCGGCGCGAGGCGCTTGGCGGGTACGTCCCGAAACGGAGCATTCGAGCCAACCCGCTGGTTGCCGACCATGATGAGCTCTTCAAGGAATTTCTGGGAGGCAGCGAGGGAAGAGAAGTCTCCACGACGATGGCATTTGTCGGGATGCTGCGGAAGATGCTGCGCGATCCGGAAATTGGAAAGCTCGTCGTTCCCATCGTGCCCGACGAAGCGCGAACTTTCGGCATGGAGTCGCTGTTCCGCACGGCGGGGATTTATTCCAGCGTGGGCCAGCGCTACGAGCCCGTGGATGTAAACACGTTGCTCTATTACAAGGAAGCGAAGGACGGGCAGATTCTGGAGGAAGGAATCACTGAGGCCGGGTCGATGGCTTCGTGCATTGCGGCGGGCTCGGCGTACGCGACTCACGGCATCAATACCATCCCGTTTTTTATTTTCTACTCGATGTTTGGATTCCAGCGCATCGCCGATTTCATTTGGGCGGCGGCCGATATGCGTGTGCGGGGCTTCCTGCTTGGAGGGACCTCGGGCCGCACGACGCTTGCCGGAGAAGGGCTCCAGCATCAGGACGGCAACAGCCACGTCCTTGCCTTGCCGGTTCCGAACAACATGGCTTACGACCCGGCGTTCGCGTACGAAATCGCCGTGATTATCCAGGACGGGATTCGCCGGATGTACAAAGAAGGCGAAAATATTTTCTATTACATTACGGTGATGAACGAGCCGTATGCCATGCCGGCGATGCCGGGTGACGTGAAAGAGGGAATACTGAAAGGGATGTACCGTTTCCGCGCTTCGGAAAATAAGAAGTCAAAATTGCGGGCGCAGCTCTTTGGGAGCGGCGCGATTCTGCGCGAAGCTTTGCAGGCGCAGGAAATTCTGGAAACGAAATACGGCGTGGCCGCGGACGTGTGGAGCGTCACCAGTTACAAGGCGCTGTACAACGATGGCAATGAAACGGAACGATTGAACCGGCTGCATCCGGGAACAAAACCGCGCGTCCCGTACGTTACGCAGTGCCTTGCGGATGCGCCAGGCGTTTTGATTGCCGCGACCGATTATCTGAAAACGCTGCCGAACATGATCAGCAAGTGGATGCCGCGGCGTTTGGCTTCGCTGGGGACGGATGGCTTTGGGCGAAGCGAAGGACGGGCCGCTCTGCGTGACTTCTTTGAGGTCGACGCAAGGTTTATTGCCCTTGCGGCGTTGCACGAACTGTTTGTGGACGGGAAAATTGAAAAAGCAGTGGTGGATGGAGCCATCAAGGACCTGGGAATCAATCCGGAAAAGCCAAATCCAGTGACTTCATAGGTCACGCGACGCAATTCGGAATGTGTTGCAAACTCAAACTGCTTTTAATTCTAATGAGAAGCGGAGAAAGGAGAAATCCATGCTCGAAGTGATTCTGAAAAGATTTGAGCAGCCGGACGAGACGCGGACGTTTGAGAAGGGCAGGTTCGAACTGGTACGGCTGGGCGGAATGACGATCGGGCGAGCGACGTATGAGCCGGGATGGAAATGGTCGGAGCACGTGGGGCGCGCAGTGGGCGCGAAGGGCTGCGCGGTGGAACACGTGGGGATGGTGATTTCCGGGTGCGCGACGGCGGCGATGGATGACGGCCGGGTGATCGAGATCAAGGCCGGGGACGTGTTTTACATCGCGCCGGGGCATGACAGTTGGGTGGTGGGAGACGAGCCGTACGTGTCGATTCATTTGATGGGCGCAAGCGATTATGCCGCCCACGAACCGACGACAGGTAAGTAAAGGGACCATGAATGAGTTGCAAGCTGACTTGGGGTGCGAGTTCTTGCTCGCCCCTGTTTTATTTTGCGCGCTGATCTCCGGAGGCGTCCAGGATTTCCGCGGGCTTGAGGCGGCCCGTGGCCAGTTGGGCGATGAGTTGCGCGTTGGCGGCGAGAAAGTCGTAAGTGCCAAGTTCCCTTGGCAAGACCCATTCAATGCGTTCGAACGATGTTGGGACTGCCTGAGCTTCTAGGATGGCAGCGGCAAAGAAGCGAATTTCCAGCTCTTCTGGTGTGTTGGCATATTTGTGCTGCACACGGGCCATCTCCACGGATTGCTTCAGCGTGACGCCGAGCTCTTCTTTCAATTCGCGGGCGAGCGCTTCTTCCGGCGTTTCTCCTTCTTTGACTTTCCCGCCGGGGAACTCCCACTTGAGGGGAGAGGTATCGTTGCCCCGGCGCTGGCCGATCAACAAGCGGCGGTCGCTTCGTTCAATTATGGCTGCGACGACTATCATTTGCGGCCTCGCGACGTTCTTACGCCGGACAGTATGCGGAAAAGCTCTTTTGCTCCGGCAATCAGCGGCGGTCCCGGCGTGTTGAGCAACTCATCTCTCACAACATAGACGCGGCGGTTGAGGATCGCCGGTACATCCTCCCATTCTTTCACTTGATAGATTTTTTCGGACTTCGCTCGGTCCCCTGTTGCCGCCCATGCGAGCACGATCACATCGGGGCGCGCTTGTGCGACTTGTTCGTTGCTGACTTTTTCTCCGGCAGGCAGCGCCATTTGGCCGCCGCAGATGGTTACGAGTTCAGCGACCCAGGGCGGTGAACTGATACGCAGATTGGGCCACGCTTCGCAGTAAACTTTCAGCTTCTGATTGATGTCGCGAGCTCTTTTTTCTATCGTGGCAAATTCCCGTTTCATCCTTCCAACGAGACGCTTGGCTTGCGGGGCTAGCGCGGTGATGCCGCCGAGGAGTTGAATGTCGTTATAGACATCGGCGAGCGTTCGCGGATTCATAGCCAGGAAATTGAACGACTGATCGAGCAGCCTGGCAACGGTTTCTTGTTTGTATGGGACCGAGCCAATTACGAGCGTTGGCTTCAAGCGCAGAATCTCGTTGACCGATTCCATCCGCCAGCAATCGCCGAGCTTTGGCAGGCCGTCGACGGGGGCTACATCCGCACACCAGTTCGTTACCCCGACCAGGGCGGGCTTTGCGCCGATGGCGCACAGAATAGAGGTAGCGCTGGGCGCCAGGGATACGATTCGTAATTGACTCTTGCGCGCGCGAGGTGCCATTAGGCTCAAAGAATAACAGACACCGCAGCTGATTCTGGGCCCGCTCGAATCGAATACGTTGACTCCATCGCCCTTGAACTAGAGCCGCAAACGAATAGGGAAGTCTTGGGCTAGGATAGTGGGGTGTATAGCGATTTAGTTTTAGACCACTTCCGGAATCCGCGAAACGCCGGCGAGCTGCCAGACGCAACTGTTTCCGTCGAGGTCAGCAATCCTGTCTGTGGCGACGTCCTCCAACTTGCAGTTCGCATCGAGAAGGGTCATATCGCGGAAGCGCGTTTCCTCTGCCGCGGCTGCACAACCTCGATCGCCTGCGCATCGCTCCTGACCGAGCGGCTGAAGGGCTCTTCACCGGAAGAAGCCAGATCTCTCTCAGCAGAGATCCTCTCCGAAGCCCTTGGCAAGCTTCCGCCCGCCACATTTCACGGAGCACAACTCGCGGCTGACGCCCTCGAGTCTCTGTTGGCAAGATTGGCCTAGCTAAAACAAAACAGAGCGCGAGGACCTCTGGAACGAGCAGCCCGCGAGGCCGCTCATCCGCCGAAGGCTTTCTGCATCGTATCGGGATCGTTCAAATTCAGGACGCAGCCTTCCTCATTGGTCGCGACTTGCTCGATTTCCTCCGGATGAGCCCAGACCACAGAGCGCGCTCCGGTTTCGAGCGGGGCTTCTAATAGTTCTTTGTAGAGGGCCGAAGAGAAGATGACCGGGTGTCCCCGGCGGCCCTCGTAGACGGGGAGCACGATGCCTTTACGGGACTTGTAAAAACTTTCAATCAATTCGCACACGAGGGAGTTGCTGACGAGAGGATGATCAATCAGGCAGAGCAGCATGCCCTCTGTCCCCGCAGGCAGGCTGCGCAGCGCGGCCTGAATCGAGCTGAGCTGCCCTTTTTCCCATTCGTGATTGATGACGATTTCGTCGGCGGTCAGGTGAACAGCCTTGGCGATGGGCTCTGCGTCCGCTCCGAGCACAACACGGCGGACACCGATCTGAGGCTGCCTGGTCACGTCGAGAAGGTGCTCGAGGAAAGGCCGCCCCTGGAAGGGAAGAAGCGCCTTCGGGGAACCCATGCGGCTTGATCCGCCGCCCGAGAGGATGACGGCAGCGAGCATGCCACTTCTTTCAGCGCCCAGTCAGCGCCGGACGCGGTTCATATTGCAATCTTTTGTGGGCGGCGGCTTCCGCGTTACGGCGCACGGCCACGAGTTCCGCAACAATACTAATGGCAATCTCCTCGGGCGCCAGCGCGCCAATTTCCAATCCCACCGGAGCGTACACACGCTGAAATTCTTCCGGACGGTAGCCTTCGTTTTCGAGCGCTTTGTAGACGGAGAGCACTTTGCGCTTGCTGCCGATCATTCCGAGATAGCGCGGCGCGGTGCGCACCGCCCAGGCGAGTACGCGCATGTCCTCCTTGTGTCCGCGCGTGACGATCAGGATGAAGGTCGCGGCATTGGGACGAATTTTCTCGTACGCGGCTTCATAGCTGGTGAAAATCTCCTGGGCCATGGGGAAGCGTTCGGCATTCGCGAAGGCCTCGCGGTCGTCCACGACACCCACGCCAAACCCCGCGGTGCTCGCCGCGCGTGCGACGGCAATCGAAACGTGGCCGCCGCCGAAAATGTACAACATCGGCTGCGGAAGGATTGGCTCGACGAATACCTCCAGCGTGCCGCCGCAAATCAGGCCGTTGTCAAAAGCCGCTTCATTGTTGAGATTGAAAACCATTTTACGCGGCGCTTCCTTGTGCATGACCTCCTTGGCCGCCGCCCAGACATCGGCTTCCACGCAGCCGCCGCCGATAGTGCCGGCGATCGAGCCGTCCTCCCGCACCAACATGCGAGAGCTTTCGTAACTGGGGATCGAGCCGTTGGTGTGGACGATAGTGGCGAGCGCGCCGCGGTGTCCCGCGCGGTGCATCTTCACGATTTCTTCAAACAAGTCCACGCTCTGCCTCAGCCCTCAGACTACGGCTGGCCCGCGTCCGTGTCAACGCAAGCGGCATTCTGGACACTCCTTGCCGCGGGTGTTACCTTGCGAAGTCCTGACGGCGGCGAGGAGACTCCATGAAGGCCATCGTTTTCGAGCGGCACGGCGGGCCGGAAGTGTTGAAGTACACGGAAGCGCCGAATCCCATAATCCGGCCGTGGGAAGTGCTTGTGCGGGTGAAGGCGTGCGCGCTCAATCATCTTGACCTTTGGGTGCGAGCGGGCATGCCCAACGTGCCGATTCCATTGCCGCACATCCCGGGCAGCGACATCGCCGGAGAAATCGCGCAGATTGGAGCTGAAGTCACGACGGTCCGGGTGGGGCAGAAGGTCGTCCTTGCTCCGGGCGTGAGCTGCGGGAAATGCCCGGCATGCATTTCCGGGCAGGATAACCGCTGCCGACAATTCACGAACCTTGGCTACATGATTGATGGCGGCTGCGCCGAATTCGTGCGCTGTCCAGAAGTGAACTGCTTGCCCTATCCAGAGAATTTGACTTTCGAGGAAGCGGCTTCGATACCGCTGGTTTTTCAGACGGCGTGGCACATGCTTGTGGCGCGGGCGGAATTGCAGCCCGGAGAAGCGGTCCTGATTCTCGGCGCCGGGAGTGGCGTGGGCAGCGCGGCAATCCAGATCGCGAAGTTCTTTGGAGCAAGGGTTATCGCTACGGCGGGAAGCGACGGGAAGCTCGAAAAAGCCAAGGAGCTTGGGGCCGATCATGTCATCAACCACAAGACGCAGAAAATCCGCGACGAGGTGCGGCGGATTACAAATAAGGCCGGCGTGGACGTCGTTTTCGAGCACGTGGGCACGGCGACGTGGGAAGACAGTGTTGCGAGCCTCGCGCCTTCCGGGCGCTTGGTGACCTGCGGCGCTACAACAGGTTACGACGCCAAGATCGACTTGCGGTTTCTCTTCGTCCGGCAGCTTTCTCTTTTGGGGTCTTTCATGGGAACGAAATCCGACCTTCAAAGGGTGATGAAGCTGGTGGCTGCGGGCCGCCTCAAGCCCACGGTTGACCGGGTCTTTCCGCTGGGGGAATGCGCCGCGGCGCACGCGTATCTGGAAGAGGGGAAACAGTTCGGGAAAGTTGTGCTTCGCGTGTGAGGAACTGCTGCGGGCGTGACCTAGGCAGAAGGCAATATCGGGGCAAGCCGGCGCGCGCCCCACGGGTTCCGACTGGGCGGCGGGCAAGCATGAGCCGGGGAGGCATCAGTTTGGTTTGGAGGTTTCGCCGGCGTCATCCGAATCCGGGTGGGAAAGACCGGGGCTGGTCTTAGGTTCGTGGTTCGCCTCTTGCGTCAGCTCCTCGATGGCGTAGGTATCGGCGCATTCATGACGACGACATGCGTGGCGTGAGAAATGTAGACGCGGCGGGCGTCACTATCGACGGTGACATAGTCCCAGCCTTCGTCGCCGGGAACCAAAACGGTCTTTACGAGGCGATAGCCGGAGGGACCGGGAGCCGGAACACTGGCGTGTGAGCGAGTGACGGCAAAAAACGCCACCGAGAACGCTAGCGCCGCGGCGAGTGAACAAAGCACAACTGTTTTTCGCATGAATAGCTCTCCTTGAGATTAGGGCTTGGCTTTGTGTTGATCAAACCAACCAGCAACATACAACATTTTGGCGATGTGGTGGCTGGGGCGGCGGCTGATGCCGTGCGGCTCTTCAGGCACGCGCACGAGGACGGCTTCGACGTTGAGAAGCTTGAGCGCTTCATAGAACTGCTCGGCCTCAGAGATGGGAGTGCGATAGTCGGCCTCACCGGTCATGACCAGCGAGGGCGTTTTTACTTTGGCGACGAGATTGGTGAGGGAGCGCTGCATGTACTCGGCGGTGTTGTCCCAGGGATTGCCGGGAAACCAGTATTTGGCGATGAACGGAATGTCTGAAGTCAGCGCGAAGCTGTACCAGTTGATGACCGGATAGAGCGGGGCGGCAGCGCGGAAACGGTCGGTGTGTTCAATGGTCCAGCAGGTGAGGACGCCACCGCCGCTGCCGCCGGTGACAAAGAGATTGTTGGTGTCGATATAGCCTTTGGCGATGGCGGCGTCGACGCCGCTGTTGAGATCATCGAAATCGTCGCCAGGATAAGCGTGGTGGATGAGGTTGGCGAACTCTTCGCCGTAACTCGTGCTGCCGCGGGGATTGGTGTAGAGAACGACGTATCCCATGGAGGCCCAAACCTGTTTTTCAAAATCGAAGCGGTCGCCGTAATCGCCAAACGGGCCGCCGTGAATCTCCAGGATGAGGGGATACTTCTTCGAAGGATCGAAGTCCGGGGGCAGGACAACCCAGCCCTGGATTTTGCGCTTGTCTTTCGATGACTGATACGAGAGCTCTTCCACGCGACCGGGCTTTTTCTGGTCGAGCAATTCCTGATTGAGAGAAGTGAGCACTTTGACGGCGCCGCTGTTGTTGATGGCAATGTCGCCGGGGACGTCTGTGCGGCCGTAGGTGAAAGCGATGAGACCGCTGCGAGAAACGCTGAAGGAGCCTCCGCCGTAGGCGCTTGTTCCGGAGGCGATGTGATCGTTCATTTTCTTGAGGGTGCCATCGAGAGTAAGGAACCCAAGTTTTGTGTCGCCCTGGTCGTTGTATT
>WNFE01002817.1_pt1 | contig 12865 bp, 5 predicted proteins | sample 5400451 | NCBI WGS metagenome assembly WNFE01 (sample SAMN13153344, study PRJNA577476) | soil metagenome | isolation source: 200 cm saprolite under Douglas fir tree site 2 hole 2 | place: USA:California | collected 2015-04-18 | reverse complement strand
CGCGAGTAATCTCCTCCACAATCGAAGGATTGTTCATGAACCACCAGCAACCGAACGGCATCAAGTTGCTGAACTTCCGCGCGTAAACGCAAAGTTCGTGCTGGTTCTCCCTGCTGAGCACGCTCACCAGAAAGCGATTGGCTGGAAACTCGCGGCACAAATTTTCCAGCGCCCGCAGGTCCGCTCGGCCCACGGCGTCCCCCGCCAAACGCAGCGATGGATTGACCTGCTTGCGCACTCCAATCATGAGCGAGAGCGGCAGATTCAATTCGCGGCAAGCAGGCAGCACCGTTTCCTTCAGCAATCGATTGCCGACTGTCTCCTGAGGATATTCAAAAGTGTCCGGCAGCGAGACTGCCATGTACACGGGTTGCATGCGTTTGTACCAGTCCGCCAAGAACCGCCGCACTTCCGCCGCGGACTTCCCCGATGCCTGCTCGTCAACCCGATAGCCTTGTGCGGCCAACACCTGCCAGTGCGCAGGCCAGTTGCAAAGAATTCGATCCAGCCGCAACACCGCGCGAAATTGCCGGTCGCTCGCGACCCCCTTCAACCAGACTGCCGCTTCCTCCGGATCGAGTGGATCATTTGTCATCACCACCGTGCTCACGCCCGCCATCTGCAACACTTTGCGAATGTGCGCTTCGATGGTTTGCGCTTTGAAGAAGGACCTTGCCTCCGCCAGGTCCGGACGATCCGTAGGCAGGTGGAAAGCCTTGAGCACAGCGACTACCCCGCGCGTTGCTTCCGAGATGGGGGTATTTTCAACGAAGAGCGTCCGCCATATGGCATCGGCTTGGTCGCTCTTGGAGAGCGACCAGTACTCCTCGGGCTTGGTGTCGGAAGATCGGAAGAATTCAGCTTCGAGATAATGATAGGTCAGCAGTTCGTCGATGCCCCACAACCCGAGCTTGCCGAATGCCGGAGCAAACAAGTGCGTGTGAATGTCGATAAATTGCGTGCTCGCGACTACATCCTGCACAGTCGAAGAAATCTGCGCTTCAGTGAGAAGATCGCCATCTCTGGAGACCGGAGTCTGGCCCGTTGATTTGAGAAATGCGGTTCTCATTCCTTGCACTCACTCTTGCTGCTCTGACCTCAAGTTATTCCGCCGCGCGCGGCTCGTGTGCCGTGGGCGGGCCCGGTGCATTAAAATGGTAGGATGCCTCGACTTACGATTCGAGCAGTTGTCCCGCCGCGGGCATGAATCCCAGAGATTACAAACCGTTCGCCGGGCTGTCAAATTGTAAGAACTGAAGATAATATTCAGCGGAACTTAACGAATGTCAACGGCATCCATCCAGCGGGCTGATAGTCCGCACCGCCGTTGATTCCCATGGTGTTCGCTTGGGTTGCATGCCGGAAGTGAGGCGTAAGCTGTGAATCGAGAGGGGAAATAATGGTCGGGGCGAATGGATTTGAACCATCGACCTCCTGGTCCCGAACCAGGCATCTGAATCCCATAAACGCTTTATATGGCGTCGCTTACGGGACAAGAAGCCTTATCCCCCCCCTCTCTTAGTTGTACCTAACTTATGCTTATAATTACCATAATTCTAACAACATTTTTGACGAAGTGGGCCGCGTCAAGAGTGATTTGTTAGGCTTCTTGCTTCTGCACACTCACATGTTGGCGTCGAGGAGGAGGCCAGCCGATCCGGACTTAACCGAGTAGTTTGAGCGTCTTCCTCCCCCATGAGTTAGACCCGCTCGCCAACTTTGTGCGAAGATGCCTTTTGGGTCACAAACGACCCACTTGGGGCCTGATGTCATTCTCTCGATCCAGCCAATCTGGGTGCCTTCTCCGCGCAACCGCAGTACAAGCCATTTGTGCGATGCTGCTTCTGAGCTCCGGTCTGGCCCAGCAAGACCCTGCGGAAAAGGAGCCCGCCCGGAGCCCCCAAAGCGGCATGAGCACGGGAGGGGCGCACGCTCCGGTGAAGGACGCACTCTCGCGGCCGATCACGGCCGGCGGCTTCGTTGATGACGCAACGATCATTTTTGTCGATGTGACGCGTGCGACTGGCATTGACATATTTCATCATCGCTCAGGAACGCCCGAGAAAAAGACGATTCTAGAGACGCCCGGATCTGGCGTGGGGCTGCTCGATTACGACAACGATGGCTGGCTGGACATTTACCTGCTGAATGGCTCGACTTTCCCCGCGCTGAAGGGCAAGGAAGCGCCGCCGCGCGCCATGCTTCTGCACAACAACCATGACGGCACATTCACTGACGTTACGGAAAAAGCCGGCGTCGCGAACGAACGCTGGGGCTTCGGCGTAGCCGTAGGGGACTACGACAATGACGGGTGGCCAGACATTTATGTGTCGAACTTCGGCAAAAACCGGCTGTACCACAACAATCACGACGGCACATTCACCGATGTCGCAGAGAAAGCGGGCGTCACGCTCGGCGGCTGGTCGACCGGAGCGACGTGGGGAGACTACGATCATGATGGCTTCCTCGACCTGTTCGTTCCGGGCTATGCAAAGTTTGATCCCGATCATCCGCCGATCTCCGGGAAGGGCGGGCTTCCGCCGGGCTTCTGTAATTTTCGCGGAATCGAGGTAATGTGCGGGCCCCGCGGCCTGCCGGGTGAAGGCGATCACCTGTTCCGCAACAACCGAGACGGCACCTTCACCGATGTGAGCGTAAAAGCTGGAGTGTCGGACCCTAAGGGCTACTATGGATTCGCATCCGTATTCGTGGACGCGGACGACGACGGCTGGGTTGACTTAGCTGTTGCCAACGACTCCGTCCCCAAGTACGTCTACCGCAACAAGCACGACGGCACATTCGAGGACATTAGTTATATTTCCGGGTTCGCGCTCAATGACGAAGGACGCGAGCAGGCTTCCATGGGCATCGCGGTGGGCGACTACAACCGCGATGGAAAAGTCGATTTCTATATCACCAATTTCTCCGACGACTACAACACTTTGTACCGGAACGACGGCGATGGCAATTTTTCCGATGTGACCGCTCGCGCGGGAATCGCCACCGTCAGTCTTCCCTTTCTGAGCTGGGGAACGGGATTCCTCGATTACGACAACGACGGTCTGCTCGATATTTTCACCGCCAATAGCCACGTCTATCCCGGCGTAGACAAACAAGATTGGGGAACGACCTGGGCGCAGCGTCCGTTGCTTTTCCGGAATCTGGACGGAGCGAAATTTCAGGAAGTTCCGCCGGCCACGAACAGCGGCCTCGCGGTAGTAATCACCGCGCGCGGGGCAGCGTTCGGGGATTTGTTCAACGATGGTCACATCGACGTGGTGATCAACAACATAGATTCGACGCCGACTCTGCTCAGAAACGTACTGAAGAATTCCAACCATTGGGTAACGCTGAAATTGATCGGTGGCCCAAAGAGCCCGCGCGATGCCATAGGAGCGAAAGCATTTGTAACCGCGGGCGGAGTTCGCCAACGCGGGGACGTGTTCAGCGGGGGAAGTTACGCCTCGAGCTCGGATCAACGCTTGCATTTCGGCTTGGGGGCGGCTGCCAAAGTGGACAAAGTGGAAATCCACTGGCCCAGCGGAGCGAAGGAACAAATTACGTTGCCCGCAGTGGACCGCATTTACACGGTTGTCGAAGGAAAAGGGATCGTCGAACGGTGAAGCACTCTTTCGGGAATCTATCCCCTCGTAGGAACACTGCGTTCCTCGTCCTCATTCTCCTTTTTGCCAGCGTTTTTCTTACCACTGGGTCTTTGATCGGTAATCCTGAACAATTTCAGACGACCAGGGCGGCGGATTCCGCAACTCCCGGAAGATTTGTAGACGTCACTCAGCGTCTTGGTATCCATTTTCAGCATCAGGCTTCGCACACGTCCAGAAAATATCTGCCGGAGACGATGGGATCCGGCGTCGCGCTTTTTGATTACGACAACGATGGACGGCTGGATATTTTTTTTGTCAACGGCGCGCCGCTGAGCGATCCCACACCAAAAGGAACCATCCCGCAGAAAACGGGACCAAAATACTGGAACCGCCTGTATCACCAAAAAGCCGATGGCACGTTCGAAGATGTGACCGAGAAGGCCGGCTTGCAGGGAACCGGATACGGCATGGGCGTGGCCGTGGGCGACTACGACAACGACGGGTACGAAGATCTCTACGTAACCGCGTACGGAGGCAACAAGCTGTACCACAACAATCGCGACGGAACATTTTCAGACGTGACCGCGAAAGCCGGGGTTGGCGGCAGCGGGTGGTCCACCAGCGCAACGTGGGTGGATTTGGATGGGGACGGCTTTCTCGATCTCGTAGTGTTGCGATACGTCGAGTGGGATTTCGACGACATCTGGTGCGGCGAGCACAAAGAAGGCTACCGCGCGTATTGCCACCCGGACTATTTCAAACCGGCGCAGCCGCTTGTCTATCACAACAACGGAGATGGGACGTTCACCGAAGTGGCGGAAAAGCTCGGTCTTTCCAAACCCGCCAAAGGTCTTGGAGTGGCCCTGGCGGACTACGACCGCGACGGCCACATCGATCTGTTCTTTGCGAATGATTCGATGGTGGAGCATCTGTATCACAACAAAGGCGAAGGATCGTTTGAAGAAGTCGGATTGGTTTCCGAAGTGGCCGTGGATATTGATGGTCGCACCTATGCCGGCATGGGAGTTGATTTCGCGGACTACAATAATGATGGATGGCCGGACATCGTTGTCACGGACCTGGCCAATCAACGGTATGCGCTTTATCAGAACAACGGCGACCGCACATTTACTTACGTGAGTACGCCATCCGGGCTAGCGGGGATGACGCTGGCACATTCCGGATGGGGCGTGCGGCTTTTTGATTTCGACAACGACGGGTGGAAAGATTTGCTGGTCGCTCAGGGCCACGATCTCGACACCATCGAACAGGCGAATCCTAATCTGCGCTATCGCGAGCCAATGTTGCTGGCGCGCAATACCGGCAAAGGATTCGTGGATGTGTCACAAAGCTCCGGTGAAATATTCAACCAATCCTGGGTGGCCCGCGGATTGGCGATCGGAGATCTGGATAACGACGGGCGGCTGGACGCTGTGGTGACAACGAACGACGGACCGGCGTATGTCTTGCGCAACGAAACACCCTCAGCGAATCACTGGCTGTTGCTCAGACTCGTGGGGCATAAGAGCAATCGCGATGCGATCGGCGCCAGCGTGAAGCTGGTTACCGAAAGAGGGCAGCAATTCGCCACGGTTTCCACGGCTAGCAGTTATCTTTCGTCCGGCGATAAGCGCGTTCACTTCGGGATCGGAAAAGCAAGCAGTGTGGAATCCATCGAGATTCGGTGGCCAAGCGGGATTGTGCAGACGCTCAAGAACATTTCGGGGGACCAGGTCCTGCAAATTGACGAACCGGTCGCGCCTGCGAACGCGAAACCGGCGGTAAAATGATGCGCGAGTCCGGCAGCGCTCGGTCGGGAATGCTCTGCGGAGCTGTGGTGCTGCTCTTGTTGGTTCCGTCTATTTGCGCGCCGCAAACCGATAGCGAATATGCGCGAGGGATAGCCGCGTTCCGCGCGGGAGACTATGCTTCGGCTGCGGATTTGTTTGCCAAGGCTGAGATGGCTGCTCCAGGAACGACCGACGCTCTCATCTATCAAGCAAAATCGCACATTCATTTGCAAAACTTCAGCTCGTCGGAAAGCGCGCTTCGCCGTTATATCGCACTGCACACGGACTCGCATGAAGCTCTGTATCTCCTCGGGTTTGTGCTGCACAGGGAAAATAAGGCCAGCGAGTCGCTGGAAATCTATACGAAGGCTGCGGCGCTGAAAACTCCCACGGGAGAGGATTTCAAAATCGTGGGTCTGGACTACGTTCTTCTGAACGATTACGCGAACGCGATCAAATGGCTCGCGAAAGCGGTGGAACTCGAACCCAAGAACAAGGATGCGTGGTATTACTTGGGGCGCGCGTATTACTCAAAAAGTCTGCTGCGGGAGTCCCGAAGAGCGTTCCTGACTGTGTTGGATTTGGACCCGCGCGATGCCAAGGCGGAGAATAGTCTCGGGTTGATCCTTGAGTCGGAGGCCAAACCGGATGAGGCGATGGAGGCTTATCGTAAAGCGATGGAATGGCAAGCGGGAGTTGCGCACCGGAGCGAGCAGCCGTACTTGAATCTTGGAAACCTTTTGCTGGAGCTCGACCGGACCGGCGAGGCGATCGCACCCCTGGAGGAAGCCGCGCAGCTAGCGCCAGATAACGGGAGCTGCCACTTGAAGCTTGGCACTGCGTATCTAAGGGCCAACCGGCTGCTCGAAGCACAGCGAGAATTGGAGAAAGCAAAACAGCTGGAGCCGGAAAATGCGGCAATTCACTACCAATTAGCAAGGGTTTACAAGCAAACACGCCAGATGGACAAGGCCAAGATCGAGTTTCAATGGACGGAGGAGTTACAAAGCCGGGCAGCGAGAACGCGACCGTCGGACCCGCCTGAACCGTGAAAGGTCGACTCGCTGGCTCTGGCCGTTGACTAGTGAGCTTTAGCTGGCGGGGACCAGCGAAAGGTTGCTACCGAAGCGGGGTCGAGACGGTATGAGGCGTAGGTCCTCTTCCAACTGATGTTGAACGGTGCTGGAGCGCCGCCACTGTTCAGGACGATCAGAACGATGGAGCCGTCCGGGTTGCGGAAGGCCACGGATTCCAAGCTGCCCTGGTCAAAAGTGTTTGATTGGATGCGAACAGCGCCAGCAGAGAGAAACTTGCTGGCGTGGGCCAGGGCAGTAAAGTCCGCGTTAGGAATTACTTTCGTGGGGGAATAGGAGTGGTCGATCGTGACGACGCCCCGGCAGGTTTTGCATCCACCTAGATAGGGCTTGTGTTCCTGATCCAAAGCGAGGTTCCACAGCACCACGCTCTTGGCCCAGTTCCGCGTCGCGCCGATGATTAACTCCATCGCTTCCTGAAGCAGTTTGCCCTTCTGCCACTCGCCACCGGAGCATTCCGTGAGCCAAATGCCTTTCTCGGGGAAACGGTTGTGGAGCTCGCTTTGGGCAGTTACTGTGCCTCCGTAACAATGAATCGCAGTACCCGCGGCATAGGCTGCGGCCTTCCTGTCGTCCAGGACGGTCACGGGAAATTCAATTTGATTCCAGTTGTGATCGAAAACCAAGATTTTGGATTTGATCCCGGAGTCGCGAAAAGCGGGACCGAGATTTTCTCGCACGAACTTTGACTGCTCGTCGGCGGACATTCCCATACCGGGATAGTCGTTGGGAATATTAAGCGGCTCGTTTTGCGGCGTAACCGCGAATACGGGGACGCCTGAGGCTTCATAAGCTTGAACGTACTTGACGAAGTATATGGCCAGTGGAGCAAACGCGCTGGGCACAAGGGTACCCCCGATGGTCGAACCCGAAGTTTTCATCCAGCCCGGTGGGCTCCAGGGAGAGCCGATGATTTTAAGGTTAGGGTTGAGGGCGAGGGATTGGCCAAGGATGGGGATGATATAAGGGCGATCGTAGTCGATGGAGAAGGATTTCAGATCGGGATCGGTTTGCCCAGGCGTAAGATCGTCGTAGGTGTAACTCTGTAACGCAAAATCACTAGCGCCCATGGGCTGGCGCAGAATGCTGAGGCCGATTCCTTTTTTGGGGTCGAAGAGCGTTTCGAGAAGCTGGGCGCGCTGAGGTTCGCTCAGTTTTTGCGAGATCAGCCACGCTGAGGAATCGGTGAGAGAAGCGCCGAAGCCGTCGATTTGCTGGTATTTGACGGAGTCATCCACTTCGATGGAGAGAGCCGGGATGCGAGAGGGACCGAACTGCAGCGGCGGCTTTTCCAGAAGCGACTCATGCAAGTCCTCCGAGGATTCGGCGACGGCGATGCGGAGGGGGGCTCGGGATGGCGGGGCAGAAGCGTGCGTTTTTGGCGTTGGCGATTGCGCGGAAAGGGAGAACACCGCCAGCAAGCACAACAGCGATGCACGGCACAAAATCAGTCTCGGAAATTCTGCCGATGGATACATTCGTGTCCTTATCTACATCGTGTCGTTTCGGCAAGCACCGGAAGCACACTCTACATCTACCGGTCATTGAGGATTCTGGGGATTGGAAGGTGGTTGCGAAGAATTTGGATTCTGCTGAACCTGATACCTTTTCAGCGCCTTCTGCGAGCCCTCCGCCTCTTCGTCTTTGAGCTTTTGAAAGGTGGCCAGAGCTTTTTGCGCGTCTCCCATGCGATGGAGGCGACGATAAACGATTCCGAGCTGATACCAGGCTTGCCGGACCACTTCGGGGTCAGAACCGGGGGCAGAGGTAGCTCGCTCGAGACGCTGAGCAGCGGCGGCATCATTGCCAAGCAGCATTTCCGCGCGGCCGAGATTGTAGTCCACATGGAGCAAGCCCGGCTTCTCTCGCAATGCTGCCTCGATGAGCTCCTTGCCCTTTGGACCATCGCCCTGTTCGACGGTCAGCACGCCCAGCTTGTATTTCGCCAGGGCGTTGTTGGGATCGATTTCCAATTCGCGCTGGAATGCTTCTTCGGCTTCCTGCGGCTTTCCGAGGTTGCGATACTCCGACCCCAGCTCCTCGTGCAGGCCGGGCTGCGTGGGAGCGAGTTTAATCGCGATCTGGTATTCCACAATGGCATCTACATGCCGGTCGGCCTCGGCGTTCGCCTGGGCAATGACTTGATGTACTCGCCAGGAATGTGAATCGATTTTGAACATCCTGCCATAGCTGTTCTTGGATACCAGCAAGTGTGCGTGGCCGCGATGGTAAAGAATATCCACGTCATCCGGTGCGAGCTTGGCCGCTTTGTCCAGCGCTTCGGCGGCCTCCTCAGGCATTTCCTGGGCGAGCCGCACTACCCCGAGCCACATCCAGGCGGCTGAGTCCTTCGGATACGCAGTGGTCTCTTTCTGAATCGCGACAACGGCTTGATCAAGGTGATTGAGCCGGAACAGAGCTACGCCGAGAAACAGGTTTGCGCCACGGAGCTTGGGTTTCAAGGTCAGTGCTCTCTGAAAACTGGCACGGGCTTGCTCGAACCTGTTTTGCTCTTGGAGCACAAGGCCAAGGTTTAGATGTGCCTCCGCAAAATTCGGAGTTTCCTTGACGATCGCGGCGAACCCTTCACCTGCGTCGTCCAGGTGTCCTTCCCGCATGGCCGCGGTCGCTTGGCGGAATCGCTCATTAACGTCCGCGCCGTCTTGAGCCGCTGCAAAATTTGCAGTCCACGAAACGAAGCAGACCCAGAACACGGCCTGGCCGATCAAGATCCGACTGCACATGGCAAGGCGTTGGCGCAGGCTGGCCGCAACCAGTTGATAAAGAGAAGCACTCAACGCGATATGCATATTAGGATTCTATACCTTGCCGCGAACCCTGGGGAGTGTTCCACAAAAAGAGAATCCTCCTGCCTCGGAACGAAGCAGAAGAATCCTTGCCGCAAGGTCGCCAACCTCAGAACTGGTAGCGTAGGGTTATCTGTATCTGGCGTATCGCATTGACGACGCTTCGGGGTCCCTTAGGTACGCCGAAAGTGCTACTGAGGATATAGCCATCCAACGTTCCGAAGACATGCCGGTTAAAGGCATTGGGAATGTCAGCCTTGAATATTAACGAGTGAGTTTCGCTTATGGCAGTGCGTTTGATAATCGAAAAATCCTCACTGAAGTAGTGTTGACTGCGGATGTTGCCAAGAATGGTGGGCAGATCTCCAAACTGATAACCGCGCTTAGCAACGAGACCAGGAGCATTTTGGTCGAAGAAAGCGGCGCAATTGAAATAGTTGTTGGTGCTCGGACCATGATCAACGCCTGCACTATCTATAACGTGTTGGTTCGTAAACAAACCGGTGTTCGGATCTTCGAGACAGCCGCTAACGCCCAGCGCTGGGTTGAAGGACGACTTGTTAGGGCTATAAATCGGCACGCCCGGTATGCGGCTGAACTTAAAGTTACCGCCGCTGAATTGTGGAGACGTCGCATAGTTGTTAAAGATAGTCGGCGTGCCGCTCTGATACCGGTGTACTCCACCTATCTGCCAGCCACCGAGCACCTTGCTGCCGACGCCATGGCTTAGGTATTTCTTTCCGGGACCGGCGGGAAGTTCGTAGAGATAGCTAATCACCACGGCATGCGGTGTGTCCTGGTAACTTACGGCCTTTTCAGTTTTCAAGTTAAACGGATTCTGCACACCACCAAAATTATTAGTCTGAAACGCGCTAAAGAATGGAAAAGTGGTGTCGGCATCGGTCAAAGTCTTGGAGAAGGTATACGCCGCCAGCAAGTTTAGCCCGTTGCGGAAGCGCCGTTCGAGCTTCGCTTCCAGAGCGTTATACGTGGACTGGCCGACGTTTTCGCCGCAGCAGGAGGTACTGATGCCCTGGTACTGCGGGAAAGGTCGAAGCAACTGCCCAATCGGTTCGTTGCTGCCGTACAGCGGCACAAACCAGCTCGGTATGGTAACCCCCAGGCTCGCCAAAGTGGCTTGCCCCGCCGGGCTTCCGACCGTTTCAGTTTCTATCTGCGTACCCAGGGGGTAATACTTGGGATTTATGCTGTTGATCTGCACAAGAGCCGAGTGCAAACGAGTTCCATGCGTCCCTACATACCCGACGCTCAAGATAAGATCGGAAGCCAGTTGGTGCTGGACTTCAAAGCTCCAGTTTTGCACCATGCCAGGGCGCCCATAGCCCGGCGCCACATAGACCGGAGATCCTTGGAATCCTCCGTTTAGCAGCGCCGGATCTTTGGCGTTGGAAGGAGGAGTGAAGCTAGGAAAACCTGCATCCAGCGACTGTGCGGGGAAGGAAGTAAAGGCGTTCGCCGATTTGAAATCTGGAGTCGCCGTGGTCCCGCTGGTAAGCGAGTCCCCAAAGTCAGAGTAGCTAAGCGCCGTATAATAGATACCGTACCCCCCACGGATTACAGTCTGGCGGACCCATCCGAACAGTCGCTCCGGAGCGTAAGCAAAACCAAGGCGCGGGGAGAAGTCCTTGTAGTAGGTTTTGGCGCCTGTGGCATTTGACCCATAGATCAGAGCTCCAGGCACGGCTGGCGAAATTGGAACGGCCGCATTCCCAGAATTGGGGGCCGTGAGGTCCAAAACAGATTGAGCGCCAAGCGATTCGTGGCGTGGAGTATCCACCTCGTAGCGCAATCCGATATTAAAGGTCAGATCCCTCCGGAACTTGAAGTCATCCTGAACATAACCGACATAGTAATTCTGAAGCCAACGGGGATTATGCGATGAGATTGTCAAACTCTCCTCGTTGGGTAGCCCGAGCAGAAAACTGGCAAAAGGGTCGCCAGTCTGGGTGTTCTGTGGGGCATATGCCGTTTGCAGATTCTCGAAGCTGAACTGAGGGGAAGTATTGGCATTGCTGATCCTGGAGAACTGCGAATGCCGCCACTCGAACCCGGTGCGTATAGAATGACGGCCCCTGATCCAGGAAACACTGTCGGAAACCAGCAGGCTGTTAGGAATCGCAGTATCGAAACTTCCGCCGCCAAAACCGGAATATCCGCCAACAATCGGGCTTCCCAGGAAGCCGAACTGTGGAAACCCAGGGCCGCTAGCCCCGGTTATGCCGAGCGTCTTTTCCCAGTCTTGCCCGGTGACAGCTACCCCTTGACTCCGGTCATGGAGCCGGTTAAGGCCCACGTTGAGGTGGTTAAGCAGACTGGCGCTGAGTGTACGGTCCCAACCAAAGCGGAGGTAATGGGAGAAACGCGACTTAAAGAAGTTCGAATCGAGCGGGCGCGGAAGGGCAGGCGTTCCATTTAACTGTTCCTGATCGCGACTGCTGTACGAGAAGAAGAACTTGTCCTTAGTTCCGACGTTTTGGTCAATGCGGAAGGTCATGGTGGTATCGTGCACGGGTTTGTTTGAAAGAAAGATGAAATTGCTCTCGAGCCCGTTCAGGTTAGCTGGGCTCGGTGTCACGTTAGGATGCACTTGCAGGTACGAGAGCACTTTCAAAGCGACAGGACTAAGAGCGGTGTTGATCTTGTTTCCGGGGAAGGCAATGCGGCCGCCGACAAATCCAGTGGGGCAGGAGGCCGTTGCAGGATTGAAGATCTGGCCTAGAAGAATAGGGGTATTATCACACGGGTTGGTGGCTCCGGTGGGTGGGCCCAGCAGGGCGGAAAAATCGCCGGTGCGTTCTGCATCGGTGGGCAAAGTACTGGGGCTGCTGGCGGTGCTGGTGCCCTCGTTGTTCCGGTACTGCTCCCAGGAGAAAAAGAAAAAGCTCTTATCATGGCCGTTGTAGAGCTTGGGAATCTGTATTGGACCGCCCAAGCTCCCTCCAAAGTCGTTTTGATGATCTCTCGGCTTGGGCGTTTTATTCAAATCGTTCGTCCAGGAATTCGCGTCCATCTTGTCGTTGCGCAAAATGTCAAAGGCAGTACCGTGAAAAGCGTTTGTCCCGGACTTGGTAGTAAAACTCTCCACGCCCCCGGAGGTTCTGCCAAACTCCGCCGGAATTGTGGAGGTCGTAACTTTGAATTCGCTTAGAGCCTCAACAGAAGGAGCATTTTCATCGAATGTCGAGCCCAGCTCGGCGTGAGCGATACTCGCCCCATCAAGGATCACTTCTGTGCTGAAGTTCTGCCCGCCGGACAGCTTGGACTCAAAAATTCCGGAAGAGGCGGAGTCGCTGTTGGTCCCCGGGCCTGCCGTTCCGGGTGTCAAGAATACGAACGATTCCGTGGAGCGCAAGTGGCTCTGTCCCGTAGAATTGAGGGCCAACGGCAGGTCCTGGATCTGTCTCTTGTCCACCACGGTGCCGATTTCGGACGACTCCGTCTGCAGGCCCGGCGCGTCGGCAACAACAGTCAGTGTTTCTTTCACGTCGCCTGGCTGCAGCGAGAAATCCAACGAGGATACCGAGTTGATTTGGACCACGACGCCGGTT
>WNFE01003861.1_pt1 | contig 12866 bp, 13 predicted proteins | sample 5400451 | NCBI WGS metagenome assembly WNFE01 (sample SAMN13153344, study PRJNA577476) | soil metagenome | isolation source: 200 cm saprolite under Douglas fir tree site 2 hole 2 | place: USA:California | collected 2015-04-18 | reverse complement strand
AGTATCTGGCAATAACACATTTTGAAGAGGAGTAGCAAATGAAGGCTCGAGTTGACATGGATAGACTGGCGAAGGGGCTTGGCGCAGAACGAAAGGGGAGGACAATCGCCACAGGAGGCTACTTCGGAGCCATGCAGCTGCTGACCGACCTCGAGGCGAAATTTCGAGTTCCAAAGGGGGGCGGGCGGCCAACTGTTCCTGGATGGACGGCGAAACGGGTTCTTCCTCTGAGTGAAGAGACCCTGAAGCGTCTCGAGCGACTGGCCAAGAGGTTGGGGGAAATGAAGCAAGTCCATCTCGAGCCAATGCAGGTTGCGGCTCTCCTTCTCGAGAAGACTATTGAGAATATCGGCGAAGATGACGCCGGCAAGCTGCTTGACGTACGCAGGAAGTAAGGAAGAGACCAACAGCCTCCCTCAGATTTGCCAGTGCATCTTCGATCGAGCCGCCCTGACTCGCGATATGGGACAGAGGGCGACATAGATGTCGTCTTCTCTTTCGATGACTGCCGTCAAGAACCGCTCGCTATCGTCCGCCATGGACTGGAAGTCTAGCAGGATGTCCCCACGATGGTCGCCGACGCGGCTCCAGCCAACATACCTTCCTGTGGCACTCGAGCTGTCCCAAGCCAATGCCCAGATTTGGATACATCAGCGTGGCTCCGCCGGCCCCGTTTCCATGGGCGCCGCCGGGTCCTTCACCCACTCCAACAGCGAGCCGTCGTAGAGCGCGACGTTGTCGTGGCCGAGCAATGCCAGGACGAAGGCATCCGCGCTCGCCGCGATCCCGGCGCCGCAGTAGGTGATGACCTTCTCGGCCTTGTCCGCCCCCGTCTCCGCGAACATCGCGGCCAGCTCGCCCGCGGGCAGGAAGACCTTGCTCTCGCCGTCGACCAGACGATGCGCGGGCACGTTCACGCTGCCCGCGATGCGTCCGGGGCGGCCGTAGTGCACGCCGCCCTCGCCCGTGTGCTGCTTGGCGGTGAGCGCGTTGACGACGCGCACGCGCGGGTCGCTGAGCGCCGCCGCCACCTGGGACTTGGTCGCGATCATCTCGGGGCGCGGGCGCGCCACGAAGCGCGCCGGCGCCGGCCGCGGCGCCTCGGTCGACAGCGGCCGGCCCTCGGCCTTCCACTTGTCGATTCCTCCGTTCAGGATGGCGGCGTTGTCGAAGCCGAAGGCGCGGAGCATCCACCAGATCCGCGCCGCCCAGATCACGCTGCCCGCGCTGTACAGCACCACGCGGGTGCCCTCGCCCACACCGTGGCGCGACATGGCCGCGGCGAACTGCTCCGCGCTGGGCATGGTGAACCGTAACGGGCTGGCCGCGTCCGACAGCTCGCCCTGCAGGTCCAGATGGCCCGCGCCCGGGATATGCCCCTGCTCCCACTCCGGCCGGCCGCTCCGCACCAAGAACGTCTTGACCGGGTCCGGATCGAGATAGGTCGTGCAATCGAAGACGCGGAGCTCCGGGTCCGCCAGGTGCGCGGCCAGCCAGTCGGTCTCCACGAGGTACTGCGGATTCGCGATCCGGGCTCCAGCGGGCATGGGATGTGTCCTCCGGGCGCCATCATGCCATAGCTCCTGCACGCCGAGTCACGCGGAGCCGACCAAGAGTCGCGAGGGGACGAGAATCTAGTCGCTACCGAAAATCCCGACTTTACGACATACTGCGTGGCACGGGGCAGGGCGTTCGAGCCTGGCGGCAACCTGCGCGTGGCTTGTCGGCGGACCCGCGCATCAAGCACGTCGTCATCTTGATGCTCGAGAATCGATCGTTCGATCACATGCTCGGCCTGTTGATGCGAGACATTCCGGACCTCCGAGGAGTCCGCGGGGGTGACTACTCGAATCTCGACAAGAACGGGACGCGTTTCGACGTGACCGACGGCGCGGTCTACCAGGGGCAGTTCCCCATTGATCCGCCGCACGAGTTCGAGGACGTGATGCTCCAGCTGTACGGTGCGGGCGATCATCGACCAGACGTGCCCACCATGGGGGGCTTCGCCCTGAGCTACGAGCGAGGGGGAGGCGACCCCGCCAACGTCATGCGCTGCTTCCGGCCGGAACAGCTCCCCGCCTTGACGGCCCTCGCGAAGCACTATCTCGTGTGCGACAGCTGGTTTGCATCGGTGCCCGCGTCGACCCCACCCAACCGTCAGTTCGCGCATTTCGGGACGTCGTTCGGCCAGGTCGATTCCACGCTCATCTGGCTCGGGCACGGGAAGGGGATCTACGGCCGGCTGGAGGCCGCGGGAAAGAAGGGCAGGATCTACTACTACAGTCCGCAGAGCGGGACCTTCGGCATGACGTTTCTGGGGTCCAAGTACTTTGGCCTCTATGGGAACTTCATCGACGATTGCCAGAGGGGCAAGCTGCCGGACTATTCGTTCGTTGAGCCGCCCTACCATGATCAGCAGGATGGGACGCTCGCGGCCGATCAGCACCCTGACAATTTCGTGCTGGCCGGGGATCAATTCATCTGGAACGTCTACAAGGCCCTCCGCTCGAACGACGAGGTGTGGCGTTCCACGCTCCTCCTCATCGTGTGGGATGAGCACGGCGGGCTGTTCGACCATGTGCGGCCGCCCCGGCTGCCCCATGGAGACTCGTTCCGGTCCATCAAGCCGAAGTTCGACTTCAACCAGCTCGGACCCCGAGTGGGTGCCGTCGTCGTCTCGCCCTACGTGAAGCCGGGCGTCGATCACACGTTGTTCGAGCACGCCTCTATCCCCGCCACGGTCACCCAGCAATTCATCGGGGACCCCGGCCATCACGCCCCGTATCTTCGGGAGAAGAGGGCCAACACCATGCTGCGGCTTCTCGCCAACATCGCGCCGCGGATGGAGTGGCCAAGCCTCAAAGGCTCCCCCACGGTCAAGGCATCTCCAGCATCGGGCGCCCCCGCCTCCTCCTTTCAACTCGAGCACGTGCACGAGGTCTGTTCCGTCCTTGCGCACAGGCAGCCCCGCGTGGCGCGCTTGCTCGATCCCACCACCGTGAGAACGAAGCGGGAGGTGGCCGCATTCATGGCCAAGGCCATGGCGGTTCTCCATCCTCGCCTGGGCACTGAGACCTAGGGCTCCCCGTATGATGTCTCGCGCGTGGATCATCGGCGTGCTGCTACCGTGCGCGGTGCTGTGCGCCCCGTCCTCGGTCCGTGCACAGGCCCTCGAGGTGGCCCAAGCACCCTCTCAGGGGACCCAAGCACCTCCCGAGGTGGTCCCCGCGCCTTCCGAGCTGGCCCAGGCACTCGCTGACGTGTCCTCTCAGTGCCCGCCCCCGCGCGTCCAGCCCAGCTCGAACCTGCTCCTGCGCACGCTCGCCGTACAGTATTCCCTTCTCTCCAAGGACGTGTGCAAGCTCTTGCACTGGAGTGATCAGGCCGCCAACCTTGAAAACCTCGTGGTGCATCTCTTCACCGGCCCCGGCTTGCATCCGACCGCCGGGATCATCGTGCCGGGAAGCGGGGCGGCGGGCGGGGCGGCTCTCAATCTGGAATGGAATGAGAAAGCGCCGCTGTACCAGCGCTTCACCACGAACCTCGAGGCGCGCGGGTCGGAGAACGGCTTCTGGGCCGTCGGGGCGAAGCTGCAGGCCTTGCTCGCGGGCTTTCTCGAAGAAAGCAAGTCCTCTCAGCTCACCTTCACCACGAAGCACTTCGATCTGCCGCGCCTTCCGTTCTACGGCCTGGGCAACGGCTCCGCCCGGGCGAGCCGAGCGCTCTATGGGCTGACGGAGACGGAGGTCTCGGCAAATCTGGATGCCCCTCTTCCCCTTGGCTTCACCCTCTCGGGTGAGCTCGACGGATTGTGGTTCGCGCCCGACCCCTCGACGCTGTTCGACACCGTGTACAACGAGACCAGTGCCCCGGGGCGGCATGCGCAGACCACCTACATTCGGCCTCGCCTCGCCGCGGCATGGAAGTATCCGCGCGACGAAACCCTGTACGGGTTCTCCACGTGGGCGAGTGTGGCCTATGCGTTCTACGGGACCCTGGGCGGAGGGGCGCATTCGTTCGGGCGGCTCGACACGAGATGGAACGTTCGCGTGGGCCTGGATCGAGAGCAACTCTTCGGAGCAGTCCAGTTCGCGAGCCGGCTCGTTCTCAGCGATCCGAATGCGGGGAACAGGGTGCCCTTCTATCTCCAGCCGACATTGGGCGGCGCCGACATCCACGATGAGAACCTGTTGCGGAGCTATCGCAACTATCGCTTCCGGGACTCCAATCTCGTTGCGTACGAGATCAGCTACGAGCGCAAGATCGTGGACCCCTTGGGGATGCGCGTCTTCGCCGAGCTGGGCAAGGTGGGCCGGGAACCGAGCGACCTCGGCTTCGAGCGAATGAAGTCCAGCATCGGAGTGAGCGCCACGTTTCGACTGGGCGGAGCCACGGTCTTCGAGATCAGCTTTGCGTGGGGCGGGGGTGAAGGGGTGCAGGTCTATGCCACGGGTAACACGAATAACATCGGCAGTGTGAGCGCGGGCCTCAGGGGCGTCTTCTAGACTCCTTCATGGCGCGCCGATCAACAGTGGCCCCGGTTGACTTTGAACGTGAGCTGCTGTCAGGATCATCGGGAGATGCGAGGACAGCATGGCTAAGAAGGTCATGGTCATCGTCCCGCGAACGGCCCCGGCGCTCTTCGCCTACCTGAAAGACAAGTTCGCGGATGATTCGACGATCTCGGTGATCATGGTCGGCGGATCGGGGAGCGGCGCCGGCGCAGCGATGCGCCGACCACGGAGCGACGGCAGGGCGACCGACGGCAGGCCGGCCGCGACTACGCCATCGTGGTGAGCGAGCCCTAACTCAGACGACTTACGAGCGCGCCCCTTGATCTACTCAGCCCTCGCCTCAGAGCTTCGCTCTTCAGTTCGAAGTGCGGCCCTCTCCCCCTGAAGGGGGAGGGGGATCGAAATGAATCCCTCTCCCTCGGAGAGGGAGAGGGCAGGGTGAGGGTGGCGTCGTCTGGTGAACAATTCAGGCCAATGGACGCAAGGATGACTCCCGCCCACCTCCCCGCTCTCTCCCCGGCCGACGCCACCACCCGGACGAGCGCGCTGCGCGAGAAGGGCGCCCGCATCCTCCGCGGCACGTTCGTGGACTCGGCGGGTGTGTTGCGCGCCAAGCAGGTCCCGATCGAGCGCGCCCCGGTCTTCCATTCGCCCGGGTTGGGGGCCTCCCCCGTCTGGGTGATCTTCTGTGCCGACGACGCCATCGCCTTCACGCCGAGCTTCGGGGTCGTCGGTGACATGCGGCTGCGCGTGGACCTGGACGCCGCCGTGTCGCTCGCGGACGGATCCGCGTGGGCGCCCACGGAGCTGGCGGACCAGGACGGGCAGCCGCTCGCGTTCTGCCCCCGCGGCACGTTGCGCCGGCAGCAGGCAGCCGCCGAGGCCGACGGGCTCGAGATCCTCGCGGCCACGGAGATCGAGTTCGTGGTGTTCGACGCCACGGGGGCACGGGTCGCCGGGCGCGGCGGTCCCGCCTACGGCCTCGCCCCGCTGCTCGAGCATGCCGCGTTCGTGGATGACGTGCACCGGGACTTCGACCACGCGGGGCTGGCGATCGAGCAGCTCCATGCCGAATACGGATCGGGGCAGATCGAGCTGTCGGTGGCGCCCGCGGCGCCGCTGCAGGCAGCCGATGCCAACGTCCTGGCCCGCATCCTCCTCTGCCGCGCCGGCCGACGACACGGGCTGCGGTTGTCGTTCTCTCCCCGCCCGCTCGCCGCGGGCGTCGGGAACGGCGCGCACGTTCACCTGTCGTTCCGGCGCGCCGGCGCGCCGCTCCTCTCGGGCGGCACGGGGCCGCACGGTCTGACGCAGGACGGCGCCGCAGTCTTGGGCGGGCTCGTTCGGTGGCTTCCCGAGGTGATCGGCGCGCTCGCGCCGTCGCTGCTCTCCGGCCTGCGGCTGCAGCCCGCCCACTGGTCGGGCGCGTTCGCGTGCTGGGGGCTCGAGAATCGCGAGGCCGCGGTGCGCCTGTGCGCCGGCACGCCCGGCAACCCTCGCGGGGCGAACGTCGAAGTGAAGTGCATCGACCCGTCGGCGAATCCGTACGTCGTCAACGCCCTGCTGCTGGGCCTCGCGCGGAGGGCGCTGGAGGAGCGGGTCCCGCTACCCGCGGAAACGACGAGCGACCCGGGCCCGATGACCGACAGCCAGCGCGCACAGGCGGGGATCGTCCGGCTCGAGTCGAGCCAGCCCGCGATGCTCGACCTGCTCGAGCGCTCCAAGGTCGCCCAGGAGATTCTCGGCGGCGCGCTGCTCGAGGCCCTCCTCGCCGTCCGCCGCCACGAGGTGGAGATCGCGCGAGGCTCGTCGATCGAAGAGCTGGTGGAGCGGTTCCGGTTCACCTGGTCGGTCTGAGGGTGACGGGCGCCGACCGAGACCGGCGCGCGCTCGAGGAGGCCATCGGCGCGCTCTCGCTGATCGACCACCACGTGCACGGCGCCTTCCGCGGGCCGCTGGACCGGATGACGTTCGAGCGCTCGATCACGGAGTCCGATCGCGCCCTCGCGCCCGGCGTGACGCCGTTCGACTCGCAGGTGGGGTTTGCCATCCTGCGCTGGTGCGCCCCGGCGCTGGGGCTCCCGCCCCACGTGTCGCCCGAGGAGTATCTGGCGCGCCGTGCCGAGCTCGGACCCGAGGAGACGAACCGTCGCCTTCTCGGGTCCTCGGGCGTCTCGCACCATCTCGTCGACACGGGTTTTGCCACGGACGAGCTGCTCGACCTGCGCGGGATGGCGGCCGCCTCCGGCGGTCAGGCGCGAGAGATCGTGCGCCTCGAGTCCGTCGCCGAGGAGGTCGCCCGTGGCGAGGCAGGCGCGGACGGCTTCGCCAAGACCTTCCTCGACCGCCTGCACGGCCGGCTGGAGGAGGGGGCGGTGGGAACCAAGAGCGTGGTCGCCTACCGCCACGGGTTCGAGTTCGATCCGGCACGACCGGAGCCGGGCGAAGTGACCCGCGCCGCCTCCGCGTGGCTCACCGCGATCGGCGCGGGGCAGCGCGTCCGCCTCACCGATCCCACGCTGCTGCGCTTCCTGTTGTGGTCGGGGATCGACGCGCGCCTTCCGATGCAGCTCCACGTCGGATTCGGAGACTCGGATCTGCACCTGGCGCGCGCGAATCCACTCCTGCTGACGGACTTCATCCGCCTGAGCGAGCCGTCGGGGACGCCGATCCTCTTGCTGCACTGTTACCCGTACCACCGAGAGGCGGGATACCTGGCGCACATCTACCCGAACGTGTTCTTCGATGTCGGGGTCGCCGTCAACTATCTCGGCGCGCAGTCGAAACAGCTCGTCGCGGAATCGCTCGAGGTCGGCCCGTTCGGGAAGCAGCTCTTCTCCACGGACGCGTGGGGGCCGGCCGAGCTGCACCATCTGGGGGCCGTGCTGTGGCGGCGGGCGTTCTCGGCCGTGGTCGGCGGCTGGATCGAAGCCGGCGACTGGAGCCTGGCGAACGCGCTGCGCGTCGCGTCACTCATCGCGAGGCAGAACGCCAAGCGCCTCTACGCTCTGTAGGCCTCCCCGACACCTGATGGCCCGCGCTATCGCCCGATGCGACCCGCTTGGCGCACAAGATGGGTGCGGTCCGGCGGCCGCTCGGATAAGATGATCGCCAATCGTCTAAGGACCCCTGATAACGAGTTCTGATCTCGATACAAAAGGGAGGAATTAGCGATGGATGCGCAGGGCATCGTCGTACTGCCGGGACAAGGCCAGGTATCGAGCACGTCGCCGGGCCGAGCGTTCGCGCTCAAACTGCTGGGCGGAGCAACCGGCGACAGCATCATGCTGTTCGAGGAAACCGTTCCCGCCGGGACCAAGAGCACGTTCCATCTACATCACGGCAGCGACGAGGTGGCCTATGTCCTGAGCGGCGAGGTCACGTTCAAGATCGGCGACGAGACCACGGTCGGCGGCCCCGGCACCTGCGCTTTCATGCCACGCGGCGTGCCGCATGCCTGGAAGAGCACCGGCGCGGAAACCGGGCGGGTGCTGTTTCTCTATACGCCGGCGGAGGCAGGCGGCCTGTTGGAGGAGCAGCATCGGACGCGCCGCACCTTCGCGTCGATGACCGAGCGCGAGGTGGCCGAGATCTGCCAGCGCCACGGCTGGGAGATCGTGGGGCCGTCGCCGCTCTAAACCCTCGAGATCACCCATACGTGGGAGGACCACCCATGCGTGCGACGCTCGCGTTGCTTGGAGTCCTGCTTGTCGCCCTGATCATTCCGACCGGGACCGCGGCGCCGTCCGAGGTCATCCCGGTCACGCACGAAGAGATGGGGCGCGCCTTCGATGACTTCGCCGCCCAGCTTCACGGACTCGGCGAGCGCTTCCGCCGCCACTTCACCCCGGGAGACACGGGCCCCGAGCGCCCGCTCGTCACCTTCATGCTCGACCACCGGGCAGAGCTCGAGCTGACGCCGGCCCAGGTCCAGGAGCTGGAGCGGATCCGGAGCGACTTCCAGAAGGAAGCCATCAAGCTGGACGCGGACCAGCGCGTGGCGGAGATGGATGTGGCCGCGCTGCTTCGCGCCGATCGCGTCGACATCGCCAAGGTGGAGGCCAAGATCCGCGAGAGCGAGCGGCTGAAGGCCGACTTCCGTGTGGGCAGAGTGCGCGCGATCGAACGCGGCAAGGCCCAGCTCACGGCGGAGCAGCGCGCCAAGCTCGCCACGATGCTCGGCGACCCGCCCGGGGCACGACCCCGCGCGGGCAGTCCTCCGGCACCTCAACGATTCTGACCACCTCCGGCGACGTTCCCAGATCGCCAGTAGCGTGGACAGCTCGGGCCTTCAGTCGCGCCGGCAAACTTGCGTGCAGACGTGGCTGTTTAGCCAGTGGTGCCGGCGGCATGGTGAGTGTCGACGGCATTTACAATCGCGGCCCGGCTCGAGTGGCGGGTTGACAGAAATCCCATGAGAATGGCGTCCTTCCCTACCTGGCACGTCCCGTGCGTGGGCTTGCCTCGAAGCAGTCCGACCCTTCTCACATCTGACGGAGGCCGGGCTCGAGCCTCGGACACCACGTGGCACCAACCTCTTGCGGCGACTCGTCGGCGTGGATGTCTCCGGTCAGCGTGGTTGTTCCGGCATGCGATGCGGAATGGACGATCGAGAGGGCGGTCCAGAGCCTCCTCGAGCAGCAGTACCCCCATGACCGGTTCGAGATCATCGTCGTCGAGAATGGCTCCCGGGACCGCACGCCGAGCCTGCTCGCGCGCCATGGCGCACGCATCAGAGTGGTGCACGAGAAAAGGAAGGGGGCGGGGGCGGCGCGCAACGCAGGGCTCCGCGCGGCGTCCTACCCACACATTGCCTTCACCGACGCCGACTGCGTCCCTGACTCGACCTGGTTGCGCGAGCTCATGGCCTACGCGGTCCGCAATCCGCAGGCCGATTTCATCGGCGGCCTCATCACAGCGTACGAGCCCCGGTCCAGGATCGAGCGATTCTCCGAGTGGCTGTGGGATCAAGAACGAGCGCTTCACGCTCAGCCCCCGTATGCCATCACGGCCAATCTCCTCGTTCGTAAGGTGCTGCTGTTCGAGCTCGGCATGTTCGACGAAGCTCTGCTGCGTGGTCAAGACGTCGACCTCTCCTACCGTGCCTATCTGCGAGGCGCTCGCTTCGGTTACGCGGACGCGGCGGTGGTCCGGCACGTGAATCCCAGAAATTTTCGACAAGTATTCGCCAAGGGTCTTCAGCATGGCCATGCGGCCGCGCGGCTTCTGGAGAAGTACTCGAGCGAGCTCGGCCAGACACCATGGCAACGGTGTTTGGATGGGCGGAGGTACGCGAGCATCGGAGGCCACCTCGGCCAGCTCGTGAGAAGCGCGTGGCGCCGGCGGCCCGATCTCATGACCTATAGCCTGTTCCACGCCGTGTTCGAATCGGGCAAGCAGCTGGGCGTCTGGCGTGCGGTCGTGGCGCGGGTACCGGCCCGGATCGCCCTACGTCAGTACGAGCACGGTCGGCTCCCAGATCGCGCGCCATGATCTTTTACCTGTCGAAGAAGCATCACCAGTACACGATGCGCGAGCGCCTCCGGGATCTGGCCATGCCCGTGCCGTGGCGCGAAGAGCTGCTGCGGCGGCTCCGGTTGCTGTCCTACGAGGAAGCCTTTCGCCTCAAGGCGCTGCCGGTGGGCTCGTACATTTTCACGGATCTCGACCGGCTGAACCCCGAGCAGACGGAGCGGGCGGCGATCCTCTGGGACACGCTACGGAGCAGCGGGCACGGTCTCAAGATCCTGAATCATCCGGTGCGGTCGATGCGGCGCTTCGAGTTGCTCCGGCAGCTTCGGGAGCGCGGGATCAACGACTTCGACGCGTGCCGCCTCACGGATCGCCGGCCGGTACGGTTTCCGGTCTTCATCCGATCGGAAACTGAGCACCTCGGCAGCCTGACGCCGTTGCTGCGCTCGCCCGAGGAATTGGAGGCGGCGATCGAGAAGCTGGCCGCCGACGGCAAAAGCCGTGACGACAAGATCATCGTGGAGTATCTGGACGTGGCCGACGCCCGCGGCCTCTACCACCGCTACGGCGCGTACATGATCGGCGCGAGGATCTTCGCCGGCAACCTGTTCTTCAGCCGGGACTGGATGGTCAAGCGACGTGAGCCGGAGTTCGCGCACGGAGAGTTCTTGGCGGCCGATGATCGGTACGTCGCTGCGAACCCCCACGAGGCGATGCTGCGGCCCATTTTCGCCCTCGCGCGCGTCGAGTACGGGCGGCTGGACTACGCGATGGTGAACGGACGCATGCAGGTGTTCGAGGTCAATACGAATCCTACTGCGCCGATCGTCGAAGAGCTGCTGCCCGCCGCGTGCGAGCTCGATTACACGACGAGTCGGAAGGTGCGCATCCCGGTGAGACGGCGCTTCGAGCCGCCCTGGGAAGAGCGGGTGAACTGGGCCTTCCGCATGGCGAGCGCCGTGCACGCGCTCCTGCGAGCGTGTCGGCTGCTCGCGCTGGAGCCTCGGGTTCAGTCGGCCCTGCGATCGATCAAGCGCGGACTCGTGAAGGCGCCCCGGGCAGAGAAGCCGACAGACCACCATGGCACGGCCGCGTCGCGGTGACCCCGAGCTCGCCCGCCGCTCTTCGTCAGGAGCGGCGGGTGGCCGCCTCAGCGGGCGCGGGATGCTGGACTGCGACCCGACCCAGCTCTCGGTAGCCGCGGATTCTGCCCAAGCAGAATCGCAAGGAGACGTACTCGGAGTATGCTCTCCGGCCCAGCGCTCGGAGCCACAGCCACCGCGCGGCGAGCAGCAGAGTCTTGACATAGAGCGGCCACGGCGCGCCGGCGAGGGCGAGCCCTGGTCTGGCGCACCACTGGCTCAGCTCCGGTCGTCGAATCAGGAAACGGTGAGGGCGAGCGGCGCGAACGGAGTAGGCGCCGATGGCTTCCGCGTTTTGGCCCAGGAACTCCACGGTGCACTTCGACGCCGGGACGAAGTGCAGAATGCGCGCCTCCGGCAGATACCACCCCGACATGCCGACGGCGGTCAGGCGGTCCATCAGGTCGAACGTCTCGCCCACTCGTCGCTTGGGAAGGGACGAGCAGAGACCCAGGCGAGGGTCGAATTCACCGACGGCGCGAAGGGCGGCGGCCGGGCAGGCCCAGTTCGCCGGGTACAATCGCTCGCTCTCGGTCAGCGCCTTCGGCGTGGAGCCCCAGTCGAGGCCCGTGATGGCATGTCCCGCCACCCGCAGGATCTCCTCGTCCGGTCTCCCGTTCTCGTACTCGGACCCGATGGGTCCGCCGAAGTAGTACCCGGCTGGTCTGTCTCGGTAGGCCGTCCAGTAGGTCGCGATCCAGTCTCGACAGGGCGTCACGTCGTCGTCCGTGAAGACGAGGAGCCGGCCGGTCGCAGTCCTCAGCGCCGCGTTCTTGGCCAGGCTCAGGCCCGGCCGGGGCTCTTCGAGATAGACGAGGGGCAGCGCGTCGGCAAATCGCTGCGCGATGGCCCAGGTGTCGTCCGTCGACCCGTTGTTCGTCAGGACCAGCTCCCACCTCATGTCCTGAGGGATGCGGCATTGGCGGAGAGCGGCCAGGGTAATGGCCAATCGTTTGGAGTTGTTCCACGTGCACACGATCACGGACACATCCATCGGCACCGCCTCCGCCATCTCGTCTTGCTCGGCGAGCAGAAGGAGAAGATAGCACTCCTTTCCGGTATGGATGTAGGCGGGCGAAGCCAGGAGGGCAGACGCTGAGGACGGGCGGAACGGTGCCGACGCCACATGATTCGCGGGGGCGAGCGGTCTCGCTGTCGCGCCCCGTGGTGTCCTTTTGCTTCGACGACTTCCCCCGCTCGGCGCTGCTCCAGGGCGGCCGGATGCTCGACGCGGTCGGTGTCCGCGCCACCTACTACGCCGCCATGCGGTTCCTGAACGAGGCGACGGATTTCGGCGACGGATTTACTTTGGCCGACCTCGAGGAGCTGATCGCTCAGGGGCACGAGCTCGGCTGCCATACGTTCGATCATCTCGACGCGACGACCACTGAGCCCGGCGCGTACGAAGCCTCCATCCGGCGCAATGGCGAGGCCTTCGCGCGCCTGCTGCCGGGCGTCCTCGTGGAATCGTTCGCCTATCCGTACGGCGCCTGCACGGAGGGGGCAATGGCCGCGGCGCGGCGCCACAGCCGTTCGGCCCGCGGCACGCGTGGCGGGATGAACGTCGGTGTGCTCGAACGTCACGAGCTGCGGGCCAACAAGCTCTACAGTGAGCGCGTCCCGCTCCAGATCACCCAGGAGCTGATTCGAGAGAACCGTGATGCGCGGGGCTGGCTGATCTTCTACGCGCACGACATCGATGCGAGCCCGTCGCCTTTTGGCTGCCATCCCGAGTACC
>WNFE01003359.1_pt1 | contig 12868 bp, 10 predicted proteins | sample 5400451 | NCBI WGS metagenome assembly WNFE01 (sample SAMN13153344, study PRJNA577476) | soil metagenome | isolation source: 200 cm saprolite under Douglas fir tree site 2 hole 2 | place: USA:California | collected 2015-04-18 | reverse complement strand
AGAGGGTTAGGAATCGGCTGAGTCTCGTAGTGATAATAGAGGCAGGTCAGCTCGCGCCAGCACGGATCGCCCCGGATTTTGATCAGTCCGGCTCCCAACATGATTCGGAAGATCAGCCAGCGAAAGAGCCATACCACGACGACCGGAGGAGGCCGCTTCGGAAAAGGCCTGGGATCCCACAGTGGGCACAAAAAAATGGCCAAAAAACCCGTCTCGCCCAACTGGCTCTCCCAGCCGAATCCATACCAGAGCTGACCGATGTGGCGGATCGAGAGATAGAGAAGCCAGAGGGTCGCGAGCATCGGGGCATTTGCAAAGCCCAGCAGAACGACCAGCGATAGGAGGGCTCCGATCCAGCCGACGCCGAGAAGAAATCCGTCCGATCGCTTAAGCCAAAAAAGAGTAGGCATCTTCAGGAATGCCTCCCATTGCGAGCCGAACTGGTGGCCGACACGCTCGAGGGACGGCTGCACTGGCAGCAGACCATGCTCACCCAATAGGGGTATTCCTTGATTGATGAAGACCAAGAAGGCCACGAAGTAGATCAACCCCAGCAACCGGAGGATCACGAAGCGAGCCAGCCAATAAGTTTGGGCTTGTTTGGCGGCGAATTGCTCAGTGAGCGCGATCTGCGGCGTGCCGGGTTCGAGAGATGTGTCGCTCACCGGCACAGAGTAGATAGCCGAGATAAGGCAGAGCAAATCCCCTCGAGGGGCTCGGACTAGGCCACCTCGAGGGGCTGCGGCGTAGGATCCGGCCTTGCCAGCTCGGGCGGAAAGCTATGCCGCGAACGTCAACTTACTGGACGACGTAGTGGTTCACTGAGGCGGTGAACGTAACCCGCAGGCGCGAGCCCGCCAAGCCGCCTGCGATGTCCACCTCGTTGAAGCGGGAGACGAAGAGCTGCTGATTGGCGTTAACCGGGTTGTTCGTGGCGGCGATTGTGTATGAGCCTGTGTCGGCAGCCCTCCCACGACGACGCCCTGCACGTTATCCGTGTTCCGCGTCACCGAGAGGCCGAAGTCGCCACCGGGAAACTGGGCGATCGAGTTCAGGTACCTGCCCGAGCCTGCCTGGGCCTCGACGAGTGACACGCTACCGTTCGGCAAGCCGCTATTGGAGATTGTTACGGTGGCGGCGGGCACCCTGTTGCCAAGGCCGTCCCTGAGGGTGACCGTAAAGTTCGTCACCGGGGCGCCATTGTTCATCGAGGCTTCGATGGCTCCAGTTACGAGCAGGGTCGACGTGCCGGTGCCCGCATTGTTGTGGCTGGTGGCCGTGCCGCCACCGCAGGCCAGGGCAGTCGCGGCCAGTACGGCGAGAAGTTTGGTGTGCTTCATTTATTCCTCCTGGGAGTTGGTTTGCGCGTTGCCGGCCGCAAAGGCGCTGCTTGCAGGATCGAATCATTTCTGGCCAAGGCGCAGCTACGGCACCTTTTAGGTGGCGCGCAGGGGCGCGCCCCACTCACACTCGCTGGCGTCGTAACAACCCGCGAGGCGCGCTGATCGGCCTCGCAGGATGGCTTGATTGCGGGTCTGGGAGCGGCTCCCACTGCTAGCGGGCGGGTGTCAGATCAGCGGCAAAGGTATGGCCAATCTGGTAGTGCTTCGTCCGTGCGCCTCACCATCCGCGACGCTGCCCGGTACCTGGCTGTTCCCGAAGAGACTATCTACAGGTGGATTCGGGACGGCGAAATCCCATTCTCCCGGATCAACGATCAGTACCGTCTGAGCAGCGACGACCTGCTGGAATGGGCGACGGCCCGCGGAATCAACGTGCAAGTCGACATTCTGCAGCACGCACATCAGGACACCGCCCCGAGCTTCGTGGACGCGCTGCGCAACGGTGGCCTCCATCGGTACGACGGACCACCGGACCGAAACTCGATCCTCGCCGCGCTCGTAAAGGGGCTTGCCTTCGCAGAGGACTCCGATCGCTCCGCCTTGCTAGAGTTACTAATCGCCCGCGAGGGGATCGGTTCGACCGGCATTGGCCAAGGTATCGCGATCCCGCACGCCCGCGCGCCGGTCGTCCTGCAAGGCGCCGCGCCGTCGATCGCGCTGTGGTATCTTGAGCGCCCGGTGGATTTCGGAGCGCGGGACCAAGTTGCGGTCGCCACCGTCTTCTTCATGATGACGCCGACCCCGCGCGTGCACCTCCAGCTTTTGTCCCGGTTGGCGTCTGCGCTGCACGACAGCGAGTTCCGTGCGGCGGTGAAGGACCGCGCCCCGCTCGATCGCATTCTCGAACAAGCGCGGCGACTCGAACCGACATTCTCACGTGGCGATCGCGACGGGGCGGGATGACCGGAGTGGACACACAGCTCGTCCTGCTGCTCGGCGGGATCGCCGTGATTCTCGCGGGAGGCCTGCTTGCACTTGCACTAACGCCATGGCCACGCGTCTCGGGTACCGCCAGCACTTTGTCGGTGCTGGTCGGCGCGGGGATGGGGCTTGTCCCAGTCGCACGGGCGCTTGCCTCGGGAACGGTGCTCTCGTTCGCGGGGCCCTGGGCGATCCCAAACGGCGCGCTAATGCTCGAGTTGGATCCACTTTCGGCCTTCTTCCTGGCTCCCGTGCTCGCCCTCTCCGCGATGGCTGGAATCTACGGTCGCGAATACATGCTCTCCCGAGTCAGCCGCCGGTTGGGCCTGCCGTTCTTCGGTTTCCATCTGATGGTGGTGGGCATGGCGCTCGTGGTCCTCGCGCGCAACGGCGTGCTGTTTCTCGTCAGCTGGGAAGCCATGGCGGTCGCGGCGTTCTTCCTGATCTCCTATGACCAAGAGGATCCCGCATCCCGGCGTGCAGGCTGGGTCTACCTGATTGCCACCCACGTTGGAGCAGCGGCGCTGTTTGCGATGTTTCTACTCCTCGCTCAAGACGCCGGCGGGTACAACTTCGCGCAGTTCGCGGCAGCTCCGCCTTCCGGCCCACGAGCTTTGGCCGTGGTGCTGCTCGCGTTAATAGGCTTTGGAGCCAAGGCCGGCTTCGTTCCGCTCCACGTCTGGCTGCCCGAGGCCCATGCCGCGGCGCCGTCCCATGTCTCCGCGGTCATGTCCGGCGCGCTGATCAAACTCGGTCTCTACGGCCTGCTTCGGATCTTCCTAATCATCGGTACGCCAGCCGATTGGTGGGGACCGTCGCTGGCGGGAATTGGCCTGGTCGGTGCGCTCCTGGGGATTTCGTTGGCTTTGTACCAACGAGACCTGAAACGGGCGCTGGCCTATTCGAGCGTCGAAAACATCGGGCTGATCGCGTTTGCACTGGGGATTGCGTACTGGGCCGCGAGCAGAGGAGAAAACGAGGCGGCATCGCTTGCGATGGCCGGGGGCCTTTTGCACGTCTGGAACCACACCCTGATGAAGGGGACGATGTTTTTCGCCGCCGGGAGCGTGGTCCACGCGACTCACACGCGCAGGCTTGAGCAGCTTGGGGGAGTGGCTCGCCGCATGCCGCTCACCGCCCTAGGAATGACGGTGGCCGCGGTAGCGCTGTCCGCGCTTCCACCGCTCAATGGATTCGTCAGCGAGTGGCTCATCTACCAAAGCTTGATCCGGCCCGGTCTCGAGGTGAAGGGGCCGATCTCGATGCTCGCCCTATTGGCCGTGGGCTTGGTCTCGCTCGTCGGTGCCCTGGCCCTTCTCTCTTTCGCGCGCGTTTTTGGGATTAGTCTTCTCGGCCAACCGCGCAGCAAGCACGCGGAAGTGGCGCACGAAAGCTCCCCATGGCTGCTTTTCCCGATGGCTCTGTTGGCGATTGCCTGCATCGGCGTGGCTCTCGCGCCCGGACGAGTCATTGCGCTCACCGCCCGCGTCGCGGCGCAGCTCTTCGGTCGCAGCGGTCCATCTCCGCTCGCGCCCGCGGCAGGCTCGCTCCCGGCGCTTGCTGCTTTCAATCTGATCCTCTGGGCGAGCTGCCTTTTGCTCGGGCTTGTGGCCTGGTGGCTGTACCGCGCGAGGCCTTGGGAAGCGAAAGAAACCTGGGGCTGTGGCTATGCGGCGCCGCGGTCGCGGATGCAGTACGGAGCGTTGTCCTTTGCCCAACTCGCCGCGGAAAACATCCTTCCCCCGCTGCTTCGGCCGAAAGTGGTACGCTCGTGGCTGCGAGGTCTGTTCCCAACGACTTCACGGCTCGAGCTAGACGACGCCGATCCATTTACGCGCGGCGCCTACCAGCCGATGTTCGCGAGGTGGGCAGGCTGGCTGTCCTCGCTCAACTGGGTCCAGGGGGGCGCGCTTCACAGCTATTTGCTCTACGTTCTGCTTGCAGTGGTATTGGGCATGGTCTGGCTATCGGTGCGTGGGTGGGGCGCGCGGTGATTGCGTGGTTTGTTCTAGTGGCGATTGGCCTGGCGGGCGCGAGCGGCGTCCCCGGGCTCTTCTTCGCGAGATCGTCCTCGGCCGGAGAGCGGATCGCCGTCGGAATGCTCTCTTCTGCCGCGGCCCTTGCCTTATTCGCGATCGGCCATGTTGTCATCAGCGGCGCCGCCGCCGAGCTGTCCTTAAGCTGGGCCGTGCCCGGCGGAGCTCTTTCAATCCGCATCGATGCGCTTGCTGCGTTCTTCCTCGTCCCAATCTTTGCGATCTCCGCGCTCGGCGCCATCTATGGCCTTGAGTACTGGGCCCAGGCGCAGCAGCAGCAGAATGGGCGACGGCTGCGACTGGTCTACGGCCTGATCGTCGCTGGGCTCGCCATCACCACTGTGGCGGCGAACGGGATGCTGTTCTTGGCCGGCTGGGAAGTGATGACACTGGCCGCGTTTGTCGCGATCGGCACCGAAGACCACCTGCCTGGAACGCGCGCGGCCAGCTACCTCTATCTCGTCGCGACACGGGTTGGCACCTTGTGCCTATTCGCAATGTTCGCGCTCATTTATGGATCAACGCGCAGCTTCGCGCTGGTTCATATGGATTGGCTTACGCCGGGACCGGCCACGGCAATTTTTGTCCTCGGGCTGCTCGGATTCGGGATCAAGGCGGGCGTGATGCCGCTTCACATCTGGCTTCCGAGCGCACATGCGGCGGCGCCCAGCCACGTGTCGGCGTTGATGTCCGGTGTGCTGATCAAGATCGGCATCTACGGCCTGGTGCGCACGCTTTCGCTTTTGCCGACTCCGCCGGTTTGGTGGGCCGTGCTTCTGCTGAGCCTTGGCGGCGTCTCGGGCGTGCTCGGTGTTGCGTTTGCGATCGGCCAGCACGACATCAAGCGCCTTCTCGCCTATCACAGCATCGAAAACATCGGCATCATTCTGCTTGGAATTGGAGTGGCCGTGCTGGGGCGAGCCCTTCATCGACCCGAGCTGGTTGTGCTCGGGTTGGCTGGCGGGCTCTTGCACGTGTGGAACCATGGCCTGTTCAAAGGCCTCCTCTTCCTAAGCGCAGGCGCGGTGATTCATGCTTGCCACACGCGCGAGATCGATCAGCTTGGAGGCCTGTTGCCGAAAATGCCGCGCACTTCCATCCTCTTTCTGATCGGAGCCGTAGCAATCTGCGGCTTGCCGCCATTGAACGGATTCGTGAGCGAGCTGCTCGTTTACCTGGGCCTTTTCGATGCAGCTCGTTCGAGTCAGGCCGAGGTGTGGCTTGCTCCGTCGCTCGCCGCGGCCGCTCTGGCGCTGATCGGGGGTCTGGCGCTGGCTTGCTTCGTCAAAGTATTCGGAGCCGCATTCCTCGGCCATCGCCGCAGCAATCACAGCGCCGCCGCGCACGATGGAGGCGGTCTGCTGCTGGCTCCGATGGGTGTTCTCGCCGCCTGTTGCATGGTCATCGGCCTCGCGCCCGCGACGATCGCTCGCTTTTTGAATCTAGCGGTCGCCGTCTTCGGCCCGGTGCCGACTTCATCATCTCTGCAAGCGCTCGCTCCCTTTTCCTACTTGAGCCTTGCCTCCGCGATCCTACTGGCATGCGCCCTTGGCGGCGGCGCCCTACTGGCTCGGCGCCTCCAGAGTGGGACATCCGCCGGCCTTACCTGGGATTGTGGTTACGTCGCGCCTGGGAAGCGAATGCAGTACTCGTCATCTTCCTTTGCGGAGATGCTCGTTGGCCTTTTTCAATGGGCGCTGCGGCCCAAGGTACACCGCGAGCGCGTCCCAGGTTTCTTCCCCAGACCAACTCGATTCGCGTCGCAGGTGGACGATGCCGTGCTCGATCAGCTGCTTCGTCCAGCGATCGCCTCCGTTGGCGGTTGGCTCAACCGGCTTCGATGGCTTCAACCCGGGAGCTTGAACCTTTATCTGCTCTACGTCGTTTTCGCGCTCGTCCTGGGACTGGTTTGGGCGCGGGGAGTCCATCCACAATGAAGCTTTTGCAAATTGCGACGCAGCTCGCAGTCGCGTTGCTGCTTCCGCCGCTGCTGCTTGGCGTGATCGTCAAGGTGAAAGCCTTCTTCGCCGGACGCGTGGGCGCGCCGCTTCTGCAACTATACCGGGACGTCTGGAAGCTTTGGCGAAAGGGCTCCGTCTTCAGCACCACCACGACCTGGGTATTCAAGGCGGGGCCGGTGGTGAATCTCGCGAGCGTGCTCGTCGCGGTCCTGCTGATGCCACTGGGAACTCACCGTGCGCTGCTCTCCTTTGCGGGCGATGCGATTCTCTTCGCTTACCTGCTGGCGCTCGGTCGGTTTTTCACGATCGTTGCCGCGCTCGATACCGGCTCATCTTTCGAGGGAATGGGGGCTGCGCGCGAAGCCACCTTTTCGGCTCTGGCGGAGCCGGGCCTTTTTCTCGGCCTGATGGCGTTGGCTCGCAAATCGGGATCGGTGTCGTTGTCGCAAATGCTCGGCCCCAAGCTCTTGGACGCGTGGTTCGACAGCGGAGGGGCGCTGGTGCTGGTGATCGCCAGCTTCTTCGTTGTGCTGCTCGCGGAGAACAGCCGAATTCCATTCGACGACCCTAACACGCACCTGGAGCTGACGATGATTCACGAGGTGATGGTGCTCGATCATAGCGGTCCTGCCTTGGGAATGATTCTGTATGGAGCTGCGCTGAAGCTCTTTCTGTTGGGAGCGCTGATCGCGCGTCTGGTCACGCCGATTTCCACGGGCAATCCGTGGTTGGACTGGCTGGTCTTCGTCGTGGCGATGGTGGGATTGTCGGGATTGGTCGGGATAGTGGAGTCCACGATGGCGCGGCTGCGCCTTTTGCACCTGCCGAGGCTGCTCGTCGCTGCCTCGATCATCTCCGTCTTCGCAATCATTCTCGCGAGGTAAGCATGTCCACTGCAATCCTGGTGATGGTGCTGTTGCTCAACTTCTTCGTGCTCGGCACGAGCCGGCTGCGCGCCGTGATCAACGCCTCCGCTGCCCAGGGTGTTGCCTTAGGTGTGCTCGCGCTGTTGGTGCATCCGCATGTTGACGAGGATACTCTGCTCGTAGCCGTCGGCGCGGCCTTGATTAAAGGGCTGGTTATTCCCTGGCTGCTGCTGCGGGCAATGCGAGATGCCGCGATCCGAAGGGAAGTGGAGCCGGTGATCGGCTTTGTGCCTTCGCTGCTGCTCTGCGCGGTGGGCACGGGCGTAGCCCTCGTCTTCTCGTCCACCCTTCCCCTGGCGCCGCAACACCAAGGCTCGCTGCTCGTACCGGCCTCGCTCGCCACCGTGCTCAGCGGCTTTCTGGTGCTCACCACCCGGAAAAAAGCGATCAACCAGGTTGTCGGCTACCTCCTGCTTGAAAACGGCATCTACATCATGGGCCTTACTCTTTTGCAGGCGATGCCGTTCCTGGTGGAGATCGGCGTTCTACTCGACCTCTTCGTCGCCATCTTCGTGATGGGAATCATCATCAATCACATCAGTCGCGAGTTCGGTTCAATGGACACCGCGAATCTCTCCGCCCTCAAGGACTGACCCATGCTCCTCGCGCTCATCCTGGTGCCAATTCTGCTCGGTGGTGTCGCCTTCATCATGCCCTTCGAGCGGGTGAGGCCATGGCTGCTGCCGGTGGGCGGCGCGACACACCTCGGCTTGACTGCGACCGCCATCACCCGCGGGGCCTCACCGATGCTCGATGGATACTTGGTGTTGGACCCACTGGGAACGTTGGTTCTCGGCTTTACCAGCGTCTTGTTTTTTCTCTGCTTCCTCTATGCTCCGGGCTACCTTCGGCAGCGTCCCGAAAGGCGTAACCGCGTTTTCGTCGCCTGCCTTTTGGTGTTCGTAGGGACGACCAGCCTGATCCTGCTCACGCACCATCTGGGCTTGATGTGGGTGGCGCTTGAGGCCACCACGCTCTGCACCGCGCCGCTGCTGTACTTCAACCACAATGCCCGATCCCTCGAAGCAGTGTGGAAGTACCTCCTCGTGGGCTCGGTCGGGATCGCCCTGGCGTTGTTGGGATCTCTGTTCCTCGCATACTCCGCCCTGCACGCGCGCCTGACTCCCTCGCTGCTGCTCGAAGATCTGATCCGCGATGGACATGCGCTCTCGAGGCCGTGGCTCCACGCGGCCTTCGTGCTGCTCTTCGTCGGCTATGGCACCAAGATGGGACTTGCGCCGATGCACACCTGGAAGCCTGACGCGTACGGCGAAGCGCCGGGACTGGTCGGTGCGCTGCTCGCGGGAGGGCTCACCAACTGTGCCTTTTTGGCGATCCTTCGCTTTTTCCACATCCTGAGCGCTGCCGGGGAGGCCGCGTTCGCCAGGGAGCTGATGATCGGCGGCGGGCTCTTTTCGATTGCCGTGGCGGGCGTCTTCATGGTCCGGCAGCGCGACTACAAGCGCCTCCTCGCGTACTCGAGCGTGGAGCACATGGGGATTTTGGTGTTAGGCGTCGGCATCGGCGGGAATGCGGTGTTCGGAAGCCTTCTCCATCTGATCAACAACGGCCTCACCAAAGGCGTTCTCTTCCTCTCCGCCGCGAACATCCACCGCGCATTCGCGAGCAAAACCGTGGAAGGCACCACTGGCGCAATGCGGCTGGTGCCGGTGTCTGGAGCGCTCTTTCTGCTCGGCTTCTTCGCGATCGCCGGCTCCCCGCCATTTGGTCCGTTCGTCAGCGAATTCACCATCCTCAGCGCCGCGGTCAGCGCCGGTCGCTACGTCCTGGTGGGTCTATTCCTGCTTCTTTTGGTGATTGTCTTCATCGGAATGGGAGCCACGGTGCTAGCGGTCGTGCAAGGCACTCCGGTCGGGATCGACAGGAGCGTTCCCGCCAAGCCTGAAACTTTTCTCACCGTCGCTCCGGCTGTGGCATTCCTCATCCTGGTGCTCTGCCTCGGGTTGTATTTGCCGCCGCCCTTGCAGGCGCTCATCCAGCGAGCGGCTGCTTTCGAGGCTTTGCCATGAGCGTTTCTTCGCTCTTGCGTACCTACAATGCCAAGGCGGTGCCCCGCGATGCCGTTCCACGGCTTTCCCTCGAGGCATTTCGTGGCGTGGTGATTGGCGCCCCCGAACGCGGCGCGCGGATTGCGGCCCTGTTTGGGATCGGTGCGGCGGGCGACGTCGACTTGTTCGCCGTGTTGGCGGTGGATGATGAAGGGTGCCTGGAGCTTTGTTCGACGCGCTTGGAGGACGACTCGTATCCAGCCATGACACCGGAGTGTCCCGAAGCCCACTTGTTCGAGCGGGAGTTGGCCGAGCAGTGGGGCATCCAACCGATGGGCCACCCTTGGCTAAAGCCGGTGCGCTTTGCGCCTCCGCGTCGCGTCGGAGCGGACCCCTTCGGCTGGAGCAAAACGCCCCCGATGATCGGGGTGACGGACTTCTATCGCGTCGAAGGAGAGGAGATCCACGAGGTGGCGGTGGGCCCGGTTCACGCGGGCGTGATCGAGCCTGGGCATTTTCGTTTCCAGTGTTACGGCGAGCAAGTGCTGCACCTGGAAATCTCGCTGGGCTATCAGCACCGGGGAGTCGAACGCGCGCTCATCGGAGGTCCCAACGCCCGCTCCATCCATTACGCCGAGACGCTCGCTGGTGACACCACGGTTGGACACGCGACGGCGTACTGTCAGATCCTCGAGGCGCTTTCTGGCTGCGCGGTCTCCGCGCGGGCGCAGGCGATTCGCGGCGTCGCTCTGGAGCTCGAACGGCTTGCCAACCATACGGGAGACATCGGTGCCCTGGCCGGCGACGTGGGCTACCTGCCCACCGCCTCCTATTGCGGGCGCCTGCGAGGGGATTTCCTCAATTTGACCGCCGAGCTTTGCGGCAGCCGGTTCGGCCGGAGCCTGGTTCGACCCGGTGGCGTGGCATTCGACATCGATGCTGATCGCGCTGGCCGAATGCGTCAAAAACTCACTTTCGCGGTTCAAGACGTGGCCGATGCGGCAGCGCTATTGTGGCGAACGGCGTCGGTTCAGGCCCGCTTCGAGGATACGGGTCAAGTGACCGGGGAAGTCGCGGAGCAGCTTGGGATGGTTGGACCAGCGGCGCGCGCTTCGGGGGTGTCTCGCGACGTCCGGCGCGATCATCCCGCAGGCATCTTCCGCTTCAAGCAGATTCCGGTGCCGGTTCTGCTGTCCGGGGACGTCTTTGCTCGGGCTCAAATTCGCAATCTGGAAATCGAGCGCTCCGCGGTGTTCATCAAAGAGCAGCTTGCCTCATTGCCGAGCGGTGAGACGCTCTCGAGGGTGCCTCCGCTGGCCCCAATGCGCGTGTGCGTGTCGCTGGTGGAGGGTTGGCGCGGTGAGCTGTGCCATGTGGCGCTGACCGATGAGAGTGGTCGTTTTCAGAGCTACAAGGTGGTGGACCCATCGTTCCACAACTGGACCGGGCTGGCGATCGCTCTGCGCGACCAGCAGATTTCCGACTTTCCGCTCTGCAACAAGAGCTTCAACCTGTCCTATTGCGGACATGATTTGTAGGGAGCCTTCATGCTGAAGATGCTTCTCACCCGAATACGGCAGGGACACCGCACCAGTTCGTATCCGGCAGTCCCGCCTGTGCTGCCGGATCGCTTCCGCGGCCCACCGGTAATCGATTCGACGAAGTGCGCCGATGGGTGCAAGGCATGCGCGGAGGCTTGTCCGACGCAGGCCATCCGCTTCGATCAGCTTGGGCCGGAAGTGGACCTGGGCCGTTGTCTGTTTTGCGCGGACTGTGAGAACGTTTGCCCCACCGGTGCAATCACCCACTCCAAAGAATACCGACTTGCTGCTCGAGCCCGCGACGATCTGCTCTTTCGAAGCGAGATGAAGACGCGGGCGGCGCCTCTGGATGCCGCCATGCGGCGGCTGTTCGGTAGATCGCTCAAGCTGCGGCAGGTGAGCGCCGGAGGCTGCAATGGCTGCGAAGCAGATGTAAACGTGCTGAGCACGATCGTCTTCGATCTCGGCCGGTTCGGGATTCAGTTCGTGGCATCGCCCCGGCACGCAGACGGCTTGCTGATCACCGGCCCGGTTACCGAGAATATGAAGCTTGCGCTGCAGAAAACGTATGACGCCGTTCCCGCGCCGAAGCTCGTAATCGCGGTAGGCGCCTGCGCCATTTCCGGGGGCCCATATGTGGGGCATCCGGAAATCTGTGGGGGCGCGAATTCGGTCGTGCCGGTCGATCTGTACATCCCCGGTTGTCCGCCGCATCCCTTCACCATCCTGGACGGACTCCTTCGGCTCCTGGGAAAACTCGACCAACGGTCGCAGAGTTGACACCTGTTCAACTCCGCGCTGACATGGCTGTTTGGGGGGTGCGGTGGAACCCACAATTCCATCCTTGATTGCCGCCGCCGAGCGAGGCGACGCGTCAGCGTCTGAAGCGCTGTTTAGTGCGCTCTACGCACAGCTCCACGGCCTCGCTCAACGTGAGCTAGCCCGACGCGGCGCCGCCGCGAGCCTCGGCGTTACCACCTTGCTGCACGAAGCCTATCTGGACATGGCGGGGCGGGATGCCGCCGCGTTTCCGGATCGCGCCCGGTTCATGGGCTATGCCTCACGGGTTATGCGCGGGCTGATCATAGATAATGTTCGAAGCCGCCACGCCTTGAAGCGCGGAGAACAGTTCGAGATTACGTCGCTTCAGACCAGCGCCGTGGAGAAGGTGGTTGACGAAAAAGAGCTGACGCAAATCGGCGAAGCTTTGGATGAGCTCGGCAAAATCGATCCTTCGCTGGCGGAGGTAGTGGACCTCAAATTCTTCTGTGGCTTTTCCTTCGTCGAGATCGCGGCGCTTCGCGGTGTGTCGGAGCGCACGGTCCAGCGCAACTGGGAAAAGGCGCGCATCTACCTCCACCGCAACCTTCGCAGTCCTGCGCTTTGACGCGGCGTATCGGGACCGAAACCTCTAGCCTCTTTTGCCGTACGCGAACTGCGTTCGTCGAGCTAACATCACACGCGAGGGAGGCGACATGGCGGCACCTAGCCCGGTAGCCCAATCGTTGATCGGAGTTTCCAGCGAGCGAACCAGGGACACATTCCTCAGCCGCTACGGGCTAATCCTCGGCGCACTCGCATTGGTGGTGATCGATCTGTTGCCAACGCCGGAAGGACTGCCGGTGGCCGGAAAGAGAATGATCGCGGTTCTCGTCTTTTCGGTGATCGTGTGGATCACGGATTCCATCTCTTATCCAGCCAGCGCGGCATTGATTCTGGCCGTGATGGCACTTTCGCTGGGCATCTCCCCCAATGTCGCCAATCCATCCAAGCTCTATGGAACGAGCGACGGCCTGAGCATTGCCCTGGCAGGATTTTCCAATACCGCCGTGGCCCTGGTGGGTGGGGCTCTGTTCATTGCCGCGGCAATGATGCTCACCGGATTGGACCGGCGAATCGCACTGTTCGTGCTTTCGAAGATCGGCGCCAAAACGAAACGGGTGCTCGCGGGAGTGATCGCGGTGGGATTCGTTCTCAGTTTTTTCGTTCCCAGCACCACCGCTCGGGTGTCCTGCTTGGTCCCGATGGTGATGGGGATCATCGTCGCTTTTGGCGTAAATCTTAAGAGCAA
>WNFE01002813.1_pt1 | contig 12872 bp, 11 predicted proteins | sample 5400451 | NCBI WGS metagenome assembly WNFE01 (sample SAMN13153344, study PRJNA577476) | soil metagenome | isolation source: 200 cm saprolite under Douglas fir tree site 2 hole 2 | place: USA:California | collected 2015-04-18 | reverse complement strand
ACCAGTACTACTAAATTATCGCCGCCTTCGCGTGGACGGTCAACGGTTAAGATGCGCCATCGCAATCGGCGTGTTGTCAAATGGAAACACTTCCAGGTCCTTCCAAAACCCGGTGAACGAGGGCGCGCAGTGGCTCAGGGAGGGGCTCGCCCTCGAGCTGCGAAACGGATTGCTTTTCACGGAGCAAGCGCGACGGGAGCTTTGTCCACACCGGCGCGGACGTCGGGTATGGCTCCGCTGTACCTCGCAGCACCAGCGCGTCGGCGCGGTCCAGGGCCACCCGAGCCGAATCCTTAAAATCTTCTTTCGCTGGATCAACTACCGCAAAATACAGGCTCGGCCTCAGGAATTGCAGCAAGGAATTGCTTTCCACGATCAATGGCGGCAACCCCTCCCTTCCATCTCCAACTTTCTCCTGCAACGCAGCCCGCAGAAGGGGCAGCCCTTCCGCGAGAAACCCTTGTTTCGTCCTGAGCCAGAACGAGCGCCGGGCGCCCGCGGCCAGAAATCGCGCGCTATCCGTTCCGGAATCCGCTTGCGTCTCCCAGTTGATGGCGCACACATGCTCATCCGGGGCGCAATCGCAATTCTCGCCATTCTGTGCGCAGACGCCGTGCCCGTATTGAGTAATTTTCCCCGCAATCCAGTTCGCTTGGCGAAACGCGGCAATCACGTCGCAAACCAATTGCGTCTTCCCGATGCTGCGCGTGTGACCGCCCACGACGATCACCCGCCAGTTGGCCGAGACATTTTTGTCAGTTCCCGGCAAGTTTCGCCTCTAGTTCTTTGATGCGAGCAGCCAGTTCCGGGAGCCTTGCATACCACGCATAAGTCGCTTTGAACTTTCCAATTTCCCGCGCTGGCGTTCCCCAAACCGTTTGGCCGCCACGAATCGTCTTGCCCGTTGGGATTCCCGCCTGCGCTCCCGCAACTGCCCCGTCCTCAAGTGTGCAGTGGTCCGCAATTCCTACCTGGCCGCCCACCACTACGTGATGCCCCAGTACGCTCGACCCGGAAATTCCCGTCTGTGCGGCGACCACGGTATGCGCGCCGATTTGCACGTTATGCCCCACGTGGACGAGGTTGTCCAATTTTACGCCTTCCGCGATGCGCGTGTCGTCCAGTGAACCGCGATCAATCGTTGCGTTCGCCCCGATCTCCACGTCATCGCCAATCTCCACAATCCCCGCCTGCGGAAACTTCCAGTACTTCCCTTCCCCAAACGCGTAACCGAAGCCGTCTGCTCCGATCACCGCCCCTGCATGGATCTCCACGCGATGTCCGACTCGCACGTTCGCATACAAGGTCACTCGCGGGTGAATCCTGCAGTTCTCTCCAATCCAGCATCCTGCCCCGATCACCGTGTGCGTGCCGATCTGCGTCCCCGCCCCGACATGCGCATCTTCTCCAATCACCGCGTACGGCCCGATGCTCACGCCTTCCCTCACACGCGCGAGCGGCGCCACGATCGCCGTCGGGTGAACACCGGCCGCAATCGGCGCGCGGTCTAGCAAGAGCGCCGCCGCCTTCGCAAACGCCACCTTGGGTTGCGCACTCCGCAACACAGTTTTTCCTTGCAGCGATAATCCTTTGCCTGCGACAACGCACATCGCTGCCGAAGCCGCGACGCGCTCCGTATGTTTTGCAGCCTCGACGTAAATTAAATCGCGCGCTCCAGCACGCTCCGGCGCGGCGACACCCGCAATTTCCATTGCGCCGTCACCTTCGAGCCTCGCCCCGATTGCCTCTGCCAATTCTTTCGCAGTTCGCTTCATCATCAACCTCACGAGAAATCGTAGACCGGCGGTTCGCCCTTGGGCCGCGTGTTCCACCGCCGGTGCACCCAAACCCACTGTTCCGGATACTTTCGAATGATCCCCTCAATCACCTCCGTGAACTTCTGCGTATTCTCCAAAACGTCCCGCTCCGCATCCCCCGTTCGAATCAAGTCCACGGGGGGCTCAAACCGCAAGCGATATTTTCGAATGCTCTCGTCCCAAACCGCGTACCCCGGCACCACTGCCGCATCCATATGCAACGCCACGCGCGCAATTCCCGTCGTCGTGCTTGCCAGCTTTCCAAAGAACTCCACAAACACCGCCTCATCCGGCATGGTGTTCTGATCCGCCAGAATCCCGATTGTCCCGGCCTCTTTCAAAACCTTAAGCATTACTCGCGCCGATTCATTTTTGAAAATCGGCTGGTTCCCCGACAAACGCCGGTAACCGTTCACCAGACGATCGATCTTCTTGTTGTCGATGGGCCGCGCCATGTAGTGCAGCGGAAAGCCATACAAGGCGTGCGCAAACGAAGACAACTCCCACGCTCCGATGTGCCCCGTCAGATAGAGCACACCTTTTCCGCGCCGCTGGCCCTCCAGAAAGCTGTCGTGCCCGTCGAGCACCACAACCTGCTCGATATTTTCCTTCGAATATCCCGGAAGCCGCGCAAACTCCGCCGCCATCCACCCCAGATTCCGCACCATTCCGCGAACCACCGCCTTTCGCTGCGCATCACTCCAGTCTGGAAACGCGATTCGCAGATTCACTTCCGCGGTTTTCCTCAATTTCGGCAGCATCGTGTAGAGAATCCTCACCACGCCAGCCGCGAAACTCCGCGCCAATGGCCGCGGCAACACACCCAGCCCTTTGAGAATGACCCACACTGCCGCGTATTCCACCCATTCTTTCATCATCTGGCTAGTTTCGCTTGAGGTAGCTGCCGCGCGACAGTATGCAAGAGGTCTAAGGCTTGAAGATAGTGGTTCGATGTTAGACTCAGCTTTCCGTGACCGAACCGACCGCTCCCATCGCCGAAATTCCGTCCACCAGCACCACCGCCCGCATCGGCTGGACTCTGCTCATCGTGGCGACTCTGTACGTATGCTACTTCAGCTATCTCGGGGCCATCGGCTTCGTCGGCCCGGACGAGCCACGCTACGCCTGGATCGCGCGCGACATGACGGAGACTGGCGATTGGGTCACTCCGCGTCTTTATGGAAAACCGTGGTTTGAAAAGCCGCCACTTTTCTACTGGGGCGCCGCGCTCAGCTTCAAACTCTTCGGCGTGAGCGAAGCAGCGGCACGCTTGCCCAGTGCCGTCTCCGCGCTGCTCGCCACGCTTGCGCTTGCCTGGTTCGCGTTGCGCCTCTACGGCGCGGAAACCGCGCGCTGGCTCTTACTTTTACTGCCCACCACCGTCGGCATGATCGGCTTCTCGCATGCCGCCGCCACGGATATGCCCTTCAGCGCCATGCTCACCATAGCAATGGTGTGCGCCGCCGTAGTGCTTGGCCTCACCCGCAACGAAAGTTCTCCGGTAATTCCACAAACGCCCTGGCTCGCTCTTGTTCTCCTCGGCTTCTTCCTCGGCCTCGCCGTCCTCGCCAAAGGCCCTGCCGCCATCATCCTCTCTGGCGGCACCGTTTTCTTTTGGGCGCTCTTCACCAAACGCTGGCGCGACGTCTTGCGCCTCTTTCATCCCGCCGCACTCGCGTCCTTCTGCCTGACCGCCCTCCCCTGGTACATCCTGTGCGCCCGCCGCAACCCCGATTTCTTCCGCATCTTCATCATCGAACACAATTTCAAACGCTACTTCACTCCCGAATTCCAGCACATCCAGCCCTTCTGGTTCTACATCCCGATTCTAGCCCTGGGTCTGTTGCCTTGGAGCGTGACCGCTATTGGCCTGCTGCGAGACGCGAAGCACTCATGGAAAGAAGGTGGCTGGCTAAGTTCGCCGGGCTTATTCATCACCTGTTGGGCGATATTCCCAGTGATTTTCTTTAGCCTATCCAAGTCGAAACTACCGGGCTACGTTTTGCCGGTAATTCCTCCACTCCAACTACTTGTGGCGCAGCGCATTTCGCTGCGCGTACGCAAAACTCTCCCCGAAGACCTTTGGATTAGTATCACCAGCGGAGTGACATTGATCACCCTGAGCGTTTTCACCTTCTTCACCTTCCTGCAACTAGAGTGGATAGATTTTGCTTTGGCGGCGCTGGTTCTCGCGGCGGGCGGGTTTGCTATGGTGTTTCCGGCCCTGTGGCGTCTTTCCCAGGCACTCATGATTGGTGTGATTGCTCTCATCGTGGCGGTTACGTTGGCACTTACGGGAGCCACGCGAGGGGCCCTTGACGATTCCGTTTCGGTGCGCTCTGCCATACGGACCGCACATGTGATCTGGAACAACTACTCTCCAGAGCTCTCGTCAACCTACAAACTCCGGCGGTCATTCCAGTACAGCTTGAACTTTTATTTTCACCGAGAACTTCCGGGATGGTCGCCGGCACAGGCTCAGCCCGGCTGGGTTTATGCTCCAGCTCGGGAGATTAGTGAATTACGAGATCTCGGCCTAAACTGCCCGTTCAATGCCCTCGGGCTTGCGGTAATTGTCTGCGAAGATCCTGGCTCAGCGAATCGCCGCCCCCCTAGCGGGCAGCCGCAGTAGAAAGAACGACACCACGCGGTTTTCATACTGGCGCTTGTCTTCGTCGCCCAGGCTCACAAAATTCCCGTGCGCGATGACTGCTTGTTCGCGCGGCTCGGGCGCCTTTATAAACATCTGCCGGGTAATCTCCGCGAGCTCCGGATCATCCTGCGCCTGAATGAACAGCGCCGGGACGCTGGACAGTGTCGTCAGCTTCGTCGAAATCGGTGGATCCTGGCGATGCGCGTAGTTCAGCCACTGAAAACTCGTCTCGGCGGAGCGCACCATGAGCGGAAAAGTGCTCAGGCCGTTGCGCTCCACGCCCACTTTCACCATTTGCTTTGGCTCGTCATAAACCGAATCCAGCACGAGCGCGCGAATTCGCTTATCATTTTCCGCCTCGCGCAGCGCCGCGTAAGCGCCTAGGTTGTAGCCCCATAACCCAAAACGTGCGGCGTCCACGTCGTTTCGCACCGCCAGGACGTCAATTGCGGCCCGAACTTCATCGGCCTCGCGATACCCAAACGTGGTAATCCCGGGGTTTGCCCCGTGCGCGGCAAAATCAAAAACGAACACGTTGTACTGGTGGTCTTGTAAGGCGGAAACCAGCGTCAGCAGCTCGCCGCGGCTCGATTCATATCCATGGCACAAAACAATCGTCGGCGCGCCTCGCAGCCCGGGGAAAAACCACCCTTCCCTCTTCCCCAGCCCCGGCACCGAGAAACCCACGATCTCCGGCCGGCCGGGAAAACTTTCCATGCTGATATCGGTGCTGGTCCGTTGCGGCTTCACGATGCGGTAGAGGAGAAATCCCGCGATTGCTGTCGTTGCCAGCACCGCAAAAAAGCCCACGGCCAGCAAGGCCGTCAGTATCTTGGTGTACCAGCGGGACGGATAGCGGAGTTCGTAGAGGATGCGCATTCGTCGTCTGGGCAACTGGGCTGGCGGCAGACGCCGCTCTTTTATTCCTCACAACACAAGCACAATGTTTGAAATCCTAGCACATCTCCAACTTCCCCCTGGGTGAACCCCTTTCTTCTGTGTCGGACTTGTATCCCCTCGCGCACGCTGCTTGCGACGAGGTCCCGCCCGAATCGGATATGATAGAAAAGGCAGCGCAAGGGGCTGCGCCGCTTTCCGCCCGCCCATGAACATCGTCGACTTGCGACAGACCACCGTCCGTCAGATTGAGCCGCTTCTCGAAGAGGAGGCCCGGCACTGGCGCGACGAGCTCCATTGGGACTATCGCGGCGCGCTCGAACTCATCAAGCGCTTCCTCGATGCCCACGCCCTCGCCGGATGTGTGGCCTTTGAAAATGGCTCGGCGGCCGGCTATTCCTTCTACGTTCTCGAGGAGCAAAAAGGCTTGATCGGCGGCCTCTACGTCTCGTCCAAATTCCCGCAGGCTTCCATCGGCCGGCGCCTCCTCGAAGAGATGCTCTTCTCCATGCGCGCGATTCCGCACTTGGCGCGGATCGAAGCCCAGCTCATGCCTTTCAGCGGCCCCGTGGACTCGCCGTTGCTCGACCAGGGCTTTCACCTTTACACGCGCCAGTTCATGCTCCTCGATCTCCAGAAAATGTCGGAGCCCAAGCCTGGCGCCTCCAACGGCATGCGTCTCACGCGTTGGAACGACCGCTACTTCGAGCCTTGCGCCAAATTGATCTATCTGGCTTATGCGAATCACGTCGATGGCGAGATCAATGACCAGTACCGCAGCCGCCCCGGGGCCCTGAAATTCCTGAAGAACATCATCCTGCTGCCGGGCTGCGGCCAATTTGTGCCGGGCGCATCCTTCGTCCTCCACCAGCCCGGCTGCGACGAACTCGTCGCCGCTGTCCTCACCAGCGAGGTCTCGCCCGGCGTCGGCCACACCACGCAAATCTGTGTCCTGCCGGGCTATCAAGGACACGGTCTTGGCCGCATGCTCATGCAGACTTCCTCCGAAACTCTCCGCTCCATGAAATTCAGGGAATTAACTCTTACCGTGACGGCCGAAAACCGCACCGCCGTCCAGCTCTACGAAAAACTCGGCTTCCACACGATCAAATCCTTCACGGCTGGCGTCTGGCCCCGCTGAACACGATATTGATTTTGACATCACGCGCGTATTTGCCTTGACTTCTGCTTACCTTATGTTATGCTTCTTCTTGGGTACATCTACGTTACCGTAGATGTGCCTGTCATCCGAAGTTCAGAACTCGGTTTTCCCCATTTGACCTTAACTCTTTTCCCTTGATGAGCTTACGTACTCTTTTGCATTTGTACGCTCTTGTGCGTTTCTCGGACCCTTTAGAATCAATAGTTTACACACTCTTTTGCATCACGTGATCTCAGAAGTCCTTTGCAGTCTGTCGATTCCGCACTCTTTGCAAAAAATAGGGGGGGTGTACTACCCCACTCTCGAGGACGCGCTCGTAGGATCGTAAGAATGGTTGCCTTTGCACAATTTCGGTGCATTCTAAATCCTTTAGAATCCGCACTTACGTGCCCTCTTGCAAGGGCAATAATATAGCTGACTGACTATGCGGGTATATCGGAGCGGTCTCGTGGAGTTCAGTTTGAATCTTGGGACTTAGGCGGCGGGGCATCCGTAGGGGGCTGATTAGTAGTAGACTCCTGTTGCTGTAAAAGCTTCTTTTGACGGTTCGCCTCGTCTATCGTTTTGATTCTGGAGGTGCTCTCTTGAAAATGCGAAACGTCTTGCGCAATGGACAGACCGGGAAGGGCCTCACCAGTGGCCCTGTTAGCTCTGTAAGCAGAGATGGAGCCGACGATTTGAACGCCGTCAGTGGGCGTGGAATAGATAACGGGACCACCGCTGACCCCATTGATAGCAACACCGTCCACGAGGTATGCGTTTCTCCAATCCTGCCAAGCACTGATATTGCCGGAGAAGAAGCACAACGTGTATTCGGCGAGTGCCGGATATCCGAGCCATCCAACCTCAATACCAATCGGAAGCCGCCGCTCAACTGGGAGCAATGGTATAGGGCTCTCTGGAAGTTGAAGGTCGCCGATATTGGTCACAATAACCGCTGAATCTTTAGACCGTTCTGTCCAGATCACCCTATCAACGTCTTTCACGAACTGGGTGGTTTTGGAAGTTAGATGCATTATCCGAAGCGGCTCTTGCCAGTCGTCGGCGTGCTCAACCACATGAGAAGCCGTGGCAATTCCGCAAAGATTCTTGTCCTCATTGTAAAAGCACAAGAATCCGGTTCCGTGTCCTCTTGGCGTTTCAATTTTGACGATTGAGGGAGCTACCCGCTCCACGATCTCATCCCAGTTCATTCCGCCTCCTCGCCGTTTTGCCTACTTCGACGCGGCCGATTCGGATACCAAGAGGCGAGGCCCCACAATGATCGCCCAACGCGAGTCACCGGACTATCGCCGCGATCGCTCCGGCGCAGAATCGTAGAAACACTCCCTACCGTGGCGGAGAGACCGCCCTTATTCAGCGCCGCAGCAATCTGCTCTGTGGTCTTGGCTGGCTTCCCCGTCATCTGAAGGTACTTTTCAGCGGCCTGCAAGATATTCAGCCCGATAAAGGTGTCAACTTCTATCGCGGCGGCCTTAGGCGTAGAACCTATACCTGCCACATCCCCCAACTCGCCCCTGACCGTCTTTAAGGCAGCAATCGCATTTTCAATAGCTGTTTTGCGGGCTTCCAACCTCTCCAAGAGAACATCAACCTCATTCGCTTCTGCCATAGAAAAATTCTCCCTTCCGTGCTATAAAAGAAAAAGGTGATTTATTGAGGGGCAGATTTCTCCGCCCCTCGGCGTGCCCCTCGCGGCGGTAACCGCTCAGGGCACTTGGCCTCTCATAGGCCATCACCTTCTTCCCGCATACGGGCGGTTCCAGTCTAGCACATAACGGAGCCGCCCAGCTTCTCTCCTTATAACGCCATTCGAGTTCTAGCGCAACTTAAATTTTCCATGATTCCACTGTTTTCGTCGCACCTTCGCCGCCCTGTTGCAAATATGTTAAAAGTTACAAATAGTTGCGATTGTTCTTGACAACCGATTTCAGTTATAACATAATCGCAACACTATGACGCACCCAACGACCTTGCAGGAAGCAATCCAATACTTCTCTAATTTCGAGAACTGCCGCGCCTTTATGGTAGAGATTCGCTGGCCGAATGGCGCTGTTCAGTGCCCCTACTGCGACTCTGAGAAGGTGACGTATCTCGCTAACGCCCGCGTCTATCGCTGCTACGGCGACCATCCAAAGCAAAAGTTCTCGCTCAAGGTCGGCACGATTTTTGAGGACTCTCCTATCCCACTGGAAAAGTGGCTTCCTGCTGTGTGGCTCTTGGTGAACGCCAAGAATGGAATCAGTTCCTATGAGATTCACCGCGCTCTTGGCGTAACGCAGAAGAGTGCGTGGTTCATGTTGCAAAGGATTCGGCTTGCTGTTCAAACAAAGTCCTTCCTGAAACTCGGTGGAAGCGGAAAAGAAATTGAGGCCGATGAGAGCTTTATTGGCGGGGCCGCACGCTTCATGCACAAGGGTCGTCGAGACAGGCTGATTACGGCTCGCGGTGTGAAGGACAAGGCCGCTGCGTTTGGTATCTTGGAGCGTGGCGGTCAGGTGCGCGTTTTCGCCGTTCCTAATCGCCGCAAGAAGGCGCTACAGGGGCATATTGCGGAGCATGTGGAAGAAGGGACTTCGATCTACACCGATGCACTTATGTCCTATATGGGGCTGAACGAGAAGTTCCAGCATGACGTGATTGACCACGCGAGCCAATACGTCAAAGGGCAGGTTCACACGAACGGGCTGGAGAATTTCTGGAGCTTGCTCAAACGGTCGCTAAAAGGCACGTATATCAGCATCGAGCCGTTCCACATGTTCCGGTATCTGGACGAGCAGGCATGGCGCTACAACAATCGCGCCACTAAAGAACAGTTCATCGGAGACGGCGATAGGTTCCGCACCGCGCTATCTCAGATTGTTGGGAAGCGCCTGACGTTCAAAGAGGTAACTGGCAAGGTGGGGGAAAGAGCGGCCTAAGACTTTGCGCCTGCTTCGCGGGAAGCGGAGCGCCGCTTAGGTCTCCGCTTCTTTTCCAATTCCTTCACTTCGACTAATGGCACCTTAACCAGCCGTTTCATGGCCGATTTGAATTTGTCAAACTCTGCCGAAGTTTTAGGTTTAGAATCCATCTGAGGATGAAGTGTGGGATACGAGCGGGAAAAAGTCAATCGCGGGAAAGTCAGTGAAGTATATTATTGCCCTTGCAAGTGTTCATTATAAAGGACTTGCAGAAACGCTAAGTTCTTTAGAATCCGCACTTACAAAAAACATGGGGGGTGGGGGTGTTATGGTTAACCAGCCATCCGACAAGGATGGGTCGACTAGGATTAGGATTAGGATATTGATGTTTTTTTAGGACAGCAGGACAGACCCTTCGTCGTGATGCTCCTCGGGACAGCTAAGAGCCGGGGAATCTCTGGATTTCACCTTACTGAATGCTCTGCTTGCGCGCGGCCCCGAATTCGTCGCCGGGGACCCAGCCTGCCAGCGTCGGCAGCCACGCCGCCTTGGCTCCCAGCGCAAAGCCGAACTTCGCGATGACCGCGTCGCCCGTAAAATCCATCTCCAGTTTGTACTCGTCGCTAGGCTGGTGATAGCGATGTTCCGTGTAATCTTTAGCCTGGGCTTCGCCCCACTCCGCGGGATGGCCTGCGAACTTAATCCCCTCATTGACCGAAAACGACGGCACGCCCACGCGCGCCAAACTGAAATGATCCGAGCGGTAATAATGCCCGGCCTCCGGCCGCGGATCGGGCCTGATCGCCAGCCGAAACTCCCGTGCTGTCTCCTTCACGACCGGATAGAACGTGGTCCGCTCCGCCCCGCTCACTTCCACTTCTTCCGGTGTCCCCAGCGGTGGCACATTGTCAAAGTTCAACTCCACCGTAATCCTCCCTGGCGGCACCGGCGAGTGTTTTCCCAAATATTCAGACCCCAGCAGCCCTTGTTCCTCCGCGGTCACCGAGGCGAACAGAACCGAGCGCGGGGCCGCCACCGGCATTCCCGCCCACGCGCGCGCCAGTTCCAGCAGGATTCCGCAGCCCGTCGCGTTGTCGCTCGCGCCGTTGTAAATGTTGTCGCCCTTCAGGTTCGGATCAATTCCCAGATGGTCATAGTGCGCGGTGTAAAGGACCGCCTCTTTGCCGAGCGCGGGGTCCGTGCCCGGCAGCGTGGCCAAAACATTTCTCGAGATGAACGGCCTCAACCGACTCGCGACGTGGGCCTTCAGCCGGACCGGCAGTTCCAGCGGCTTGAAGTCCTTCATTTGCGCACGCTGAAACATCTTGTCCAGATCCATTCCCGCTAGCCCCACAATTTGTTTCGCCACGTCCAGTTGAATCCACGACGCCGCCTGCAGCTTCGGCGTCCCATCCAGTTTCAGATAGGACCGCTCCGTTCCCCACGAATTGCGCACCACATCCCAGCCGTAACTCGCCAGGTCGGTTCGATGAATGATCAGCGTCGCCACCGCTCCGCGCCGTGCTGTCTCTTCGAACTTGTAAGTCCATCGCCCGTAGTATGTCAGCGCTTTCCCTTTGAAAAAATTCGGATCGTCCGAGCTCGGTTCGTTCACGAACAGCAGCGCCACCTTCCCGCGCAGATCGACATTCTTGTAATCATCCCATCCGTACTCCGGCGCCTTGATTCCGTAGCCCACAAAGACGATCGGCGCGTCGATATCCGCTGTTTCCGTCTGGCTCTCGTTATTCGTCACAAAGTCCGACAGATTTTTCGCCTCGAAGGATTTCCCGCCCGCTTCGGTGAACTTGAACGTGGTCTCCGGGAGCGTCTTCACTCCCACCATCGGTACATCCTGGAAATAGGTCCCGTTGTCTCCCGCCGGCTTCAAACCATAGAGCGCAAACTGCGTCGCAATGTATTCCGCCGCGATGTCGCCGCCGCGCTGCCCGGTTCCGCGGCCTTCCAGCAAGTCGTTCGCCAGAAACTTCACATGCGCGCGGATCTTCTCCTTGTCAATTTCCGGAGTACCCTGCGACGCGGCCGCCCTTCCTGGCGCGGCTGCCGTCTTTCCCTGTGCTGCAACGCGCTTGGTCATTTCGGAAATGCAGACAAATGCCAGCAGGGCGGACAAACAAGTTACCGCAGATTTCTTCATGGAAACTCCTCAGCCTCGGAAGGAATTATTTTTTCGCGCGATCTTTGAGCAAATTCTTCAGCTCGCTCATGAACTCCTGCACATCCTTAAAGTCCATGTACACCGATGCGAACCGCACGTACGCCACTTTGTCCAGCTTCTTCAGCTGGTGCATGATCATTTCGCCGATTTCCGTGGTGGTCAGCTCGCGCTCGCTGGCTTCGTGCACCACGCCTTCGATTTCATCCACGATGGCTTCCAGCCTTGGTGTGGCTACCGGTCTCTTCTCGCACGCCTTCAGCAGTCCCTGCAAGATCTTTTGCCGCTCGAAGCGTTCCCGCCTTCCATCCTTCTTGATCACCATGTACGGGATTTCGTCGATCCGCTCGTACGTCGTGAACCGCCGGCTGCACTTCAGGCATTCCCGCCGACGGCGAATGGTGTCCCCGCCGCGGCCTTCCCGTGAATCAATCACTTTGTCATCAATATGCGCGCAAAAAGGACACTTCACTGGGCTGGATCTCCTTGCTGGGCCACGGTCTCGCCGGCCGCTTCTTTTTCGTGCTCCGCCATTTCGCGCAATTTCCCCAAAGACAATCCTTCATGCGCCAGCAGCGGTGCGCCGACAAGACTGCAAGCCGCGAAAGTGACGAGATACAGCATGATCGCGGCAGCCGTCGCAGGCTCTTTTTCTACTCCAACGATTGACGTGTAGGCAAGAATCGATGCCAGTTGCGAACCGCCGCCGACAGCGGGCAACTGGAAGACCGAGCCCACTAGCGCAAACGCCATCACCAGAGTCGCCTCTCCCATGCTGATGGTCCCCAATCTTCCGCCAAAGCTGTGGGACACCCAAAAGTACACAAGCAGCACGAGGAACCAGTGCGCGGCCGAGTACGCTACCGCCTGTGTGAGCTGGCCCCAGGTCCGGAGAATCTGTGCACCTCGTACGAAGCCCATCAGAATTCCTGCAATCTTTCTTCGCCACCCGCGTCCCTTCAGCCATCCTTGAAGGCGCCGCTCCAACAACGCGGTTCCATGCAGTCGCGCGTACACCAAAAATGCGATTCCACCGATGACTACCAAAAAGAGCAAGGACCCCGTTGTCCTCGTCACCTCCAAAACGGAAGGATTTGACTTGAACAGCAACAACGCGATCGCCGCTATCGCCGCCATACTTGCGATATCGAATATTCGCTCCAACGCGTAAATCCCGAACATGTCCGCTACCGGCAACTTCTCCTTTCGCGCAAGCAAGACGGGGCGAATCAGCTCCCCCAGTCGGCCCAGCAAGAACAATGCG
>WNFE01002811.1_pt1 | contig 12875 bp, 12 predicted proteins | sample 5400451 | NCBI WGS metagenome assembly WNFE01 (sample SAMN13153344, study PRJNA577476) | soil metagenome | isolation source: 200 cm saprolite under Douglas fir tree site 2 hole 2 | place: USA:California | collected 2015-04-18 | reverse complement strand
AGAATTTGCCCGCTACGTTTTCAGCATATTTGTTCGCAACGTCGGCCATGGTTAGTCCCTCTTAAAGTGAATCAAAATGTTAGGAAGAAACGCCGGGGGCGCAAGGCAATTTGCTCGTTGACGAGCTTTCGCGCAACCGGCAGACAGAGGACGCGCGAAGAGTTCGGAGACAACACCATGAAAGCCATACCTGCCGGGACGGTAAGAGCATTCTTGGTTGAACTCGTAATCTATTCGGCGCTGGTCATCGCCTATTTCTTCCTAGTCCTGCATTTTGTCGCCAACTGGATCAATGAGTTCGAACCTCGCCACATAAAGATCTACGCTGTCGTATCCATCGGCTTGATTGTCGGGCAGGCCGTCCTGCTGGAAATTGTCACCACCTGGTTGATGCGCCGGCTCCAGGGCGGCCGTTCAGAATGATCGCGATGCTATTTCCGATCTCCCACTCGGAGATCAGCCCGATTTACCTCGCCGTCTCTGGTTTCCTGATCGGAATCATGGGCGGATTCTTCGGAGTTGGCGGAAGCTTCATCGCCGGCCCGGCGTTGCGCCTGGTCGGTTTGGACTGGAATTTCGCGGTTGGAACCGACCTCGCGCAGATCGTAGGCAAATCGGTGGTCGCGGCCAAGCGCCATCGCGCGCTTGGGAATGTCGATTTGCGCCTCGGGCTGATTATGGCTTTCGGCACGATCGGCGGCGCCGAAATCGGCGCGCAGTTGATTCAAATGCTGAAACGCGCAGGAAACGTCAATTTCGTGGTGAGTATCGTTTCGATCACCGTCTTCACGTCGATCTCTGGCTTCATGCTATGGGAAGGCCTGGCCACCCGGCGTTCACAAAAACGACGTGGCTTGCAGGGAAAAAGGAAAGACAAAAAGTCAAAGGAAGACGAATCGGCCTTTGACCATATCGCCCAAGGCGTTCAAAGGTTGAAACTATGGCCCATGATCACGCTGCCGACTTCGGGGATTAAATCCATTTCTCTCTGGGCCATTCTATTTGTTGCGTTCATCGGCGGGGTGTTCAGCGGTTTTCTGGGGGGCGGCGCGGGCTATATCCGGATGCCGTCGATGGTTTACATTCTCGGAATTCCAACGCACCTCGCGGTCGGTACCGACCTTTTCGAAATTGTGATTTCAGCGAGCTACGGGACCTTCACCCATGCTTTGAAAGGCAACGTCGATATCATGATTGCCCTGGTCATGCAGACGGGTGCCGCGATTGGCGCCCAGATCGGCGCAATTGCGACCCAATATTTCACCGGTCCGAAAATTCGGCTCGCATTCGTGCCTCTCCCATTGTTTGGCGCAGCCATCGTGATTTACACTTTGGTCACCGGACACAAAATTTAGGGCGTTACGATGCGTTTATTGATCTGCAGCGACGGCACCGATCCGGAGGACAAGCCGGCGAAGCTTGGCGGTCTCATCGCCGGCCCGTGCCACGCAGACACCACGCTCCTGGGAATTATCGAGACGCCTGATGAGGATCAGCCGCTGCGCTTCGCGCTGAATATTGAGGCGGCATTGCTGCGAACTTATGGTGTTTCGCCCGAGGTTGTGGTACGTGCAGGCGAGCCGATTCGGCAGATCTTAAATCAAACCGCCGAGAATCACTACGACATCGCGGTGATCGGCGCACGCCGTAAAGGAGCTGCCGGTTCGTATTGTTACTCGGAACGAACCTACGAGGTGATCAAAGCGGTTCCCCCACCAGTTTTGGTGGCAACGGGCGAATTCGAGCAGATCAAACGCATTCTTGTTTGCACGGGCGGCAAACGGTATATTGAAGACGCGGTACGACTCACCGGAAAGCTTGCCACCTGCCTCGGTGCGTCGGTCACATTGCTTCACGTGATGGCGGAGCCGCCGGCGATCTACGCCGACCTGGTGCGCTTGGAAGACGATGTCGATCGATTGCTCGAATCAAAATCTGAGCTCGGAACAAATCTGCGCCAGCAAAAAAGAGAGCTCGAACGCCTTGGCGTCTCCGCCGAAGTGCGGCTTCGGCACGGCATCGTGATCGATCAAGTTTTCGATGAAGCGCGTGAAGGCAATTACGATTTAATCGTGACTGGCACGTCGCGCGCGCGCGGGCTGCTTCGCTATTACATTATGGGCGATCTTACCCGCAGTATCTTGAACCACGCGAATTGTCCTGTGTTTGTCGCGCGCGCTGGCAAACCGAAAGCGGCCAGAACTCTTTGGAAGGCTCTCAAAGGATTATTCAGTAGACGTGAGAAGTAGCGCCGTGTCGGCTGAGCAGCCCATCTCGTGCGCGCGGGTCCCAGTTCAAAATTCCGGATCGCGTCGCCGCAGGAAAGCTTGGGTTTGTTTTTCCTGTTTCCGTGTGGTTCCTGATCTTAATGGAAGCACATCAACAACCAACTCTGCGCACCTCCCGTGTGCTTCGTTGGCTTGGTCATCTTTGGCGTGAATGGACGGTGGAAAGTTGGCGCCCGATTGCCCCAGCTTTTGCCAAACCGGAGCCTTCAAAGTGGAATGATGCGCGAGTAACGGTAGCCTGCATCGGTCACGCGACTGTGCTGATCAATTTTTTCGGCATAACGATTCTTACCGACCCCGTACTTTATCCGAGAATCGGAATTCGATTACCGGGATTCACCATTGGTCCCAAACGGTTGACCGCGCCCGCGATCGAATTCCATGAGTTGCCAAAGATCGACGTTGTCCTTCTTTCGCACGCGCACTTTGACCATTTTGATCTGCGAACGCTCCATCGCTTTGACGAGAACACGAACGTGATCACCGCTTCGAACACGCGAGACTTGTTAAGATGGACACGTCTGCGCGACATCACGGAGCTTCGTTGGGGCGAGCGGAAGACTCTCAACACTGCCGCCGGCGAGATCGATATTAGCGCCTTCCCCGTGAAGCACTGGGGCGCGCGCAAGCGGCGTGATGACTATCGCGGCTACAACGGCTATCTGCTGGAGCGAAATGGGCGCCGCATCATTTTCGCCGGGGACACCGCAATGACCGACAACTTCGCCGAACTACGGCGACACGGCGAGGTCGATCTCGCGATCATGTCGATTGGCGCTTACAACCCGTGGATCCGCTCGCATTGCACGCCCGAGCAGGCGGTGGAAATGGCAGATGCCGCAGGCGCGCGGTTTATCATGCCGGTACATCATCAAACTTTCCGCCTCAGTTTCGAGCCGTTGCGGGAACCCATCGAACGCTTCAAAGCCGGGCTGCGCGGCGGGCCCGAACGGATCGCTCTGTGCGAAATCGGCCAGACATTTGTGCTGCCGATGTAGAGGCGCTTGTGTCAAGCGGCTACGGATGTAATCTTGGCCTCCGCCGTGCCGACGTAGCTCAGGTGTAGAGCAGCGGTTTCGTAATCTACCGTTTTGCCTGCGACGCAGATCGCTTCATTCGACGGAGTGCGAACAGACACGACGTTTGGCGACCCAAAACGACGGTCATTCTGTCAACATGCCGTCAACACCCTCGCGCGTGAGCGGCAACGGGCATGCCGGAAAAACTGCAAAGCGAAGGTTCCATCTATCGGTTGCGATCGCTCTGAGTCGTTGTCGAACCTGGTGGAGCAGTTACGGGAAAAACCTGAAAGTCCGCCGGCGGCTTCGCGTGTTGGTCGTAGCTGAGCACTGGCATCCAGAAGTTTTGGATGCGCAACCCATCCGTACCTCCCTCGAAAGTTAGGGAGCGCGTGCCTTTGTAGGTCTTGAGGAGGTCTCGGAACTTGTATGCTGGCAACGTCACCGCGCCGTCGACAAAGACGAGTGCCTCGATGCCGGCCACGTTGCCTTTGCACTCGACAAAGACGCGGGCCGCACAGGCGGACAACGTGAACGTGTCCGCCTTGCGCGGACGTGAAATGGCGGCTTTAAGCAAGCTTTCGAGGTCGGCGCGCGCGATGGTGAATTTCATAAAAGTGTATTTGCTTGCATCGCTTTTGCGACCCTAACGGGATTCGAAACCGCATTCAACATTTCGCAAATGAGCGCGATTTCGGCGGAAACTTGCGGCAATCAGCGCGTTAACTGCGTGTTCTGTGGATCGAGGCTTTGCACGATTCGTGCAGAATTACGCAGTTCGAGTGTCCGAATTTGTCCGAAACTTTCGCGCGCGTGAGCAGCAAAGGGAGATGACGGAATCAACTCGGCGAAAAAAGTTCTTTGAGTTGACCGCGTCGCGTTATTTGTTCGCCGCTTTCGGCGCGGGCGAGGCGACGAGTTTTTGGAAGCGAGGATCATTCCGAAGCGGATCGAACATTGGATCGAGCCGGAGCAGCGCATTCGGGCCGCTGCGATATTCAGGTGCTCGACGAAAATTGGAGCGTTGTCGAGACGATCACGAATGAGGATTTGAAGCTGGTTGTGTAGCATCTAATCGCTAGGTATCTCCGCGGTCGCCTTCGCCTTTGCCAACCTCGCCTACGCTCGAACGAAGAGGAATACGCATGGCCGTTACTTGATTCAATTATGGTTACTCTGCCTAGCGGCACTCACAGCTAAAGCGGAAGGCGTTCAACTATCGGAGGGGCGGCTGCGCTAATTCCGTGGGCGACATTTTCGATACGCTCACGGCAACGCGTGCGGAAGATCACACGGTTTGCGAAAAAGCAGGACCGAGGACAATCACCATTGACCTTGCGAGCAAGCAAGGGCGGTGATTAACAGCCTTGCGTTGCGGGATGCGACGGTATTAAAACGGTCGCATCATGAGCGCTCTGATTGCGGCAACTGCATTCGCAGCCACAGTCGCCGCCGGCCAGGATCTGCGAAAAGCCAGGGTCGCCGAATGGAAGCCGATTGTGGCGAAGTTCCAGAAGCCCTCTGCACTGAGGGCGGCCTGGCAGCTCACCAATAGTGTCGCCCTATATGTTCTTCTCTGGTTCCTGATGCACTGGAGCCTGAAAATCTCGCACCTCTTAACATTGTCGCTAACCATTCTGTCCGGAGCGGTTGTCGTGCGTGTGTTCATCATTATGCATGACTGCGGCCATGGATCCTTCCTCAAATCTAAGCTGGCCAATGACATCGTTGGCTTCGTCGCCGGGATAGTGGTTTTCACCCCTTACTATCACTGGCGCTGGGAACACTCTCTCCACCACGCCAGTTCAGGTGATCTTGATCGACGAGGGACGGGCGACGTGTGGACGATGACGGTGCAGGAATACTTAGACTCATCACGCTGGATGCATTTTGTCTACCGACTAGCGCGGAATCCTTTTGTGCTCTTGGTCATCGCGCCTGTTTTTCTTTTCGTCTTCAGGCAGCGATTTTCTTCGCGGAAGGCAAACTCTAGGGAGCGGTGGTCGGTTTGGTGGACCAACCTCGGAGTTCTGGGCATGGCTCTCACCCTGAGCTGGGTGTTCGGCTGGAAGATGTATTTGTTCATCCAACTGCTAATCACGACGGTGGCCGGGGCAATTGGTATCTGGATGTTCTACGTTCAGCATCAGTTCGACGGGGCGTACTGGGAGCGCGGTGAAGCATGGGATTACACAGTTGCCGCCCTCCAAGGCAGTTCTTTCTACCGTCTGCCCAAGATTCTCCAGTGGTTCTCGGGCAGTATTGGGTTTCACCACATCCATCACCTCAGCCCCCGCATCCCCAATTATAATTTGGAGCGATGTCACAGAGCACATCCGATTTTCCAAGATGTGAAGCCCGTCACGCTCCGGAGCAGCTTGAACTCGGCCAGGCTTCATCTTTGGGATGAGGAACGCCGGAAGCTCATCAGCTTTCGGCATCTCAAGCGTTTGCAGAAAAGAGGTGCTGACACTGGAGCTAGCGCACGGAACCCTCCACACGCTCGCCGTCAGTGTTAGCGCATCACGCAATTGCGTCGGAGCCGCTTAGCTCTTCCGTTTCTCGTCGAGATCGATCGCGTCAGCAATTGTCATGATGTCCTTGCGATCGGACACGCCGTGCTTCTGCTTCAGCTCCTCCAATCGCGCCGTCGCAGAATCGTTCCAGCCGAACTTCGATATGAAATGATTCCAGATTAAGCGGTCGTCGTCATTCAGCTGCCGCCCTTTCTCGAAGCACCACTCCAGAATTTCTTCGTCGGTTCCGCCGGCCAGCACGCGCTCGCGCAGCTCGGGATAATTTACTCGAAGGAAGCCGACGCATCGTTTATCGAATCCCTCGCCCAAGTTCGCATGGTAATCCTCGGTTAGCTCGTCGCGCGCGCGTGCAGCCGAATCTAGTCCAGCATCCGCGGGAAATACATCATCCCGCTCGTCATCTCTCTTGGAGTTTTCGGATACGTGCTCATCTTTGGCTGGCCTTACACATTCCAACTAATCTTTGTTGCCAATAGCTTCATCCAGAAGCGTTAAAATGCTCGGACCAACTTCTAACATCCATTGCGCTGCGCCAGGAGACGACTCCGCCGCATATTTTGCGGGGCTGCTCGGCAAATTCGCGTTGTGTTTTGTTTGATCGCGGCGATTTTGATGAAAGTTTCTCTGCTGCGAATCTTTGAAACGTGATCAGCCGGCGTTAGGAGTTCAATCCTTCGCCAGTCGCGACGCTCATCCTATCCGATTATGAAAGCCGATCTCATCAAAGCCGCCTCCGAAGTAATTCCCAATCAGCATGTCCTGGTGAACATGGTTTCGCGCCGCGTTCGACAGTTATGTTCCGGTTATCGCCCGCTGGTGCAGGTTCCTCCAGGGATGGACGCAGCAGACATCGCGCTAACGGAGATCATTAAGGAGAAACTCACTTTTGAGTCGACCTTCAGTAAGGATGCGACAGATGCGCCGATTGTTCAGTTCCTGGCATCATCGTCGCTGAAGATTCGGGGGACCGATTTATTGCCGCAGCCCGGTGACGTCGAAAAAACGCGGCGCGGCCTTTTACAGTTCCATGCTGCGCCAGATAAAGCGCGGTTTGGCTAATTGTACGCAGCAATTGTGTGGGCTGCGCTGACTTCAAAGGCGTTTCTTTGGCCGTTTGCGGCGCAGTCATTGCGGCAACCGCAATGGCAGCGTTTAGAAGTCTCATTGGTCGGTTCTGGCCGCGCTGGGCGCAGCTGTCAGCGCTTTAATCGATAAGGAGTCGCGTTTAAGAAATTCTTGCAGCGATTTTGGGACTGTGGGTGTCGAGTCCGACGAGGTTGACAGCCCGCGCCTACCTCACAAACAGCTTGTGGACAGTGCGCGATCTCGTTGAGATGGTAGAGGCGTGAGCGAACGCATAGAGGCCATTCGCAAGGATGTTGAGGAGCACGCCGGATGCAGCGCCACACACCTTGATTCCACGCCGGTGACGGAAGGTTATCCCGATCAGATCGTATGGGAAGGCGTGGTCGAAACGCTCGAGCTTCACGGACATCCGAAAGCACAAAGAGCCTATGGCTGGCGATTTTGGGAAGGGAAGAACGCGCAATACACGGTTGTACTGGGAATCCCCCCGGTTGATTCTCCAAATACTGCTGTCAGGGCTTCGATTGCGGCAGAAGCAGAAAAAATGCAGGACAACTCGCAGTGATGATCGGCGGTGAACTTTATTTTGGTTCCTGAAATTAGGATACTACCCGACTAAGTGAAGGCTTGCGCCGCATAGTGCGACAGCGTTAAAACCCCCGCCGAACGTGGACGAAGCGCCCCAGCCCACGTCATCGGTCGTGATGAGCAGGACATTCGGCGCACCCTTGGGTGCTTCGAGCGGCTTGGGAAAGTCCGGCGTGGACTCCGCGGCCGTGCGGCCAATCTTGCCTTTGAACGGCTGTGGCGGACGAGGCAGGACTTCTTGCGCCCCTGCCGGTAGCGCGAAAGCCGCGCCCAGCGCGAAGCTGAGGGCGGCGAGTACGGTTTTGGTTTTCATTTTCATTGTTGTGTCTGTTCTGGGTTTGATTCGTTTGGTTGGTGATCCTCGGTGCCCTCGTTGAATGGACGCTGTGATTTGCGCAGCGCAAGCAACAGGTTCAGAGGAGACACCAACTTGTCGAATGTGGCGCATCAAAGGCTTGTCGATCCAACGCACGAGGATCGGGCTGGCTGGCGTTCCTCTTTGATCAGGCGATCCGAAATAAGTATTGGGCGTGCCTGCCTAAATTTAGGAAATCATTTCCTCAATAGTCCAAACGTGATCGGTAACGCCTGCTTCCATTGCTGGCGTCACGCGCATGACCGGCGTGAAGGGAATTGCCCTCGACCAATGCCGCGACTACCCGTTTCCGCTCTTCGGTGCTCAGTTCGTTCATGCCTCAAGATTTCAGAATTTCAAACTGTACCACTACCGCAATTTGGCTTGTTTTTTCCCGAAACAGAATAACGTTCAGTTGAACATGAGCCAGCGTGAAAACGGCCAACTCCCACTGCCGAGACAACCGGTGCGCAGCAGAATTTCCGCAGAGCGTTGGGAACAGATTAAGACGGCGTACGCGTCCGGCGTCGGCCTGCGCGAGATCGCACGCAACATGGGCATTGCAGCCGGAACCATTCTATCGCGAGCAAAGCGCGAAGGCTGGTCAAAGCAAGTCGACGATGCGAAGGCACTCGCCAAGCGCGACGACACGTCAACCGCTGTCACTCCGTTTGAAGCGGTGAGCGCGTCAATGCAGCAACGCGGGGAGCGGCACATCGGGCGTGTCGCTGGACTCACTGAGCGGATGCTAATGACGTTCGAGCAACTATCGGAAGGCGAGCAGCTTCGATTTGTCGATGAATTGGAAAAATTGACAAGATCGGAAGGCGCACTTTCCGGCTGGATGAAACCGGGCGCGGCGGCGGCAACGTGATGGTGAACGTAGCCCTTCTCGGAATTGCTCCAGAGACAGTAATGGTTGCTGAAATCGAGCAATCTGGCGATTGACGCGATTAGGCTTCCAATCATTTGCGATCAGTCCCATGCACTCAGAGGGCGGCTCTAGCGCACAAAAAAAGCCGTGGGATGCTCTGAATAAGTGGCCAAGAAGTGGCCAGGTGAAAAAAGTTTGCGCCTATGGTGACTGTGAGGTACTGAGCGCAACTTACTTTATTTCAGCAACTTAAAACTGGAGCCGGCAGTCGGATTCGAACCGACGACCTGCTGATTACAAATCAGCCGCTCTGAACCAACTGAGCTATGCCGGCGTTCCCCATACGAAAGCTGTTTTCCGCGAGTTGATCAAGAGTTCGTCATGACCCATCTCGCGCGCCGCGCTGCACGACCCGCCGGAGTGATTCTCGGATCGAGATCTGGACCCGAGCGATAAAACATCAAAAAGACCAAAATTTCACAGCCTTTTTCTACCACGTAACAGTTGGTCTGAGGCTCCGGGGGGGTCGTCTTGGAGAATTCTAGAGGTGGTGAGCCAAATCGGTGATGCGCTCTCGGAAAAATTTCAGCAATGGGACGCCTATGCGCGGCATCCACGTCATTTGTGTCGATGTTCTTATTGCTGATCGAATTACTGGATTTTGTTTCGCGCTTCGCGCGATTCAGCGCTACTGAGTCCGCGGTGGCTTGAATTCACCTCATGAGGACGCCAGATCGCACAACCGCGGCCCGGCGTCAGCGACGCCGGCTACAGATCGAGTCCGAGCCGGACGGGCATTGTCGGAACGCTAAGGTCCCTCCCACATTACGCCAGGTTGCCTAACCGACGGCGTCGCTGCTACCCCTTGTCGAGAATTTTTACGCCGGCTTTCTTCACCAGATCTGCCGCAAGATCGACAACGCCTCGGTTGCGACGCTGCCGCTTGGCACACGCGGTAATCTAACAACTGAAGCTGCCTGTCGCCGATTCGGCAGTCTAACGGGATTCGATGATTGAAAGCGTAGCCTCCTTATTCCGGCCCAGCTTGTAGCCCCTGCCGCGTTGCAGCGTCATGATGGCAGTCTCGGTGCCTTCGGTGACCTGATCAAGCTGCGACGTCAGTGTAACGGCTGCGGAAGACTGACCAGCCGGGATTGTCACCTGGTTTAGTGTACCGCTGAGTGTGTAATCGGTGCCGTTAGTAGCGGTGCCACTCATGGCATAGCCAACGGTGATCCTCCGAGTAACTGTCGATGAAGCAGTCACGGTGTAAGTGGCCGTTTGGCCTTCGCTGATCTCAGTCGGATTTACGGAAACATTGACCCTTATAGAAGGGACAGGTGTAGGTGTAGGTGTGGGTGTCGGCGTAGGTGTCCCGATTGTATTGACAGCGGCAAAGACATCAACTCGCCCCCAGCCGTAAACGTTGTTTGGTGGTCCGGGGTTACCGCATTCGCTCGAGTTGATATGGACAGCGGCGTTGTTCAACATCGCTTCGGTGGCATCCAGATCGGGCCGAACCTCCGGGCGCGCGGACCAGAGCAAGGCCACACTGCCTGCAATGTGCGGAGTCGCCATCGAGGTGCCGCTCAAGATCGCATAGGAATTATCGGAGGTGTTATAGCTCGAGCGGTTATTTGTACCAGGCGCGGTGATGTCCGGTTTAAGGCGATTGCTGCCATCAACCGTAACCGGGCCGCGGCTGCTGAAGGACGCGATCAGGTCGTGGCCGGTGTTTAACGCGCCGACCGTGTAGGAGGCGTCGTAAATCGCAGGCGGGGCGGTTACCGTGCTGCAGTCCGACCCTGAGTTACCGGCGCCTGCCACCATTTCAATGCCGGCAGCGCGTTGGCCTTCGACTGCCGATTGCAAAGTGTTCGGCGAGCAACCTTCATCGGTCGGACAGATCCAGGAGTTAGTTGTCAGGTCGGGAGCTTTAGTCGGGTCACCCTGGCTCGGGTCGCCGCCAACCGGGTATGGTGCGAGAAAAAACTCCATGCACTCGATGTATCGCGCAGGTGTGCCGACGCCCAAGTCCATGTTGCGGCAACCGATACACTGCGCGCCGGGCGCCATGCCGATTTGATTGCCTGCGCCGTCATCGCCGATCGCGATCCCGATCGTGTGCGTGCCGTGACCGGCATCGTCGCAAGGAAAAGGCGAATCGTTGCCGCAAGGATTACCGGAGCTGTCATGAATGGAATCGTGCCAGTTGTAATCGTGGTCGGCGGTCACCCCGTCCCAGCCGCGGTAATGCGGCTTGATTGCGTTATGGGTCCAGCGAAAACCCGTGTCGGCACCGGCCACAACTATGCCCTGACCGAAGAAGCCCAGCGCCCAAACTTGCGGCGCGTGCGTGTAGTTGATGCCCGGCTCAACAGTGTCCGGCGCATTTGGCTGCGAAGGCACCTGGACCGCAGCCAGACCTTGCGGGAAATTCTGGATGCGCGGGTTGCCTTCTACACGCGCCACGTCGGTGCGTGCCGCTAATGCTTCGGCTACGGCGCGATCGCCTTTCACCCAAAGCGCATTCACAATGTAAAAGGAACGATGCTCGATCCCGCGGTCCCTCAACCATTGCAGAATCGGACCTTGTGTCGCCTGAGCCTTGTTCCACAATGCGTCACGAACGAAACGGCCTTTGTCGATCTTGGCGCGCAGCATGGCTGCACCGCTTAGGTCGGCCTGATCCGCAAACACGACGATGAACTCGGCCCGGTGTCCATTCGCGGTGTGTTCGACGACCCACGGCGCGATTTTGGCCGAGTCGTTCTGGTTGGGCGAGCCGGCCTGATCCGTCGCACGCGAGGAACTGATCGCGGCTAGTCCAGCGAGGGCAGCGGCGGTTAACAGGAATGAGAAAAAGATCCGCCGCCAGCGCGGCGTCATGACAACGAGATTTAGTTTTCTGATCATAGGAATCGGAATTGCACGCCCGATCGACATGCTAAGCGGTTCATCGCGATGTGTCGAGCTTTTCCGTGCGCTGCAACAAGACTACGAGGTATCGAGAATTGCGACCGTCGCCTGATTTTTGGCGCCGATTACATACCCGGCGAGAATGACGATGGCGAATGTCCAAATACGAGCCGCGAACACTTCCACGCGCGCGCGCGAGGACTGCCTCATCATTCACGGTCGTTTTCTACGGCCTGAGAATTTTTTGCTGCAAAACTGCGCAATTCTGCGTAACGCGTTGCGAATGCTGAATGGCCGGATTGCCTAGCGTGCGCGATGCTGTGCAACGCAGCGAAAACAAGCGCAAAAACTCTTTCTTGAATTACAAATCAGCTGCTCTAACCGCTGAGCTACAGCCCCGTGCTTTCACAATTTATCTGGAATCGCGGCGGTTTCTTCCAGCTTAACTTGAATTTTTAACAGATGCGTTTCAAGAACGCGCAACGATAGAAGACGGGAATTTTTGTCTTTCCGATGGGGATTCACCTGTTTACGCTCCGGTGAGAAAGGCCTGAAACGAGGCCACCCGCGCTAACCAGCATGAACACCCAGCCGCCCGTCGTTTACAATTTTCACCTGCCGCGTTTTCCCGTGCGATTGGTTGCCGGTGTTACCATCGTTATTCTTCTGCTCATCCTGATTTGGACGGCGTGCTACACCGTGCAGGCCGAATCGGAGGGAGTCGTCCTTCGCTTTGGCAAGTTTTTGAAGACGGTCGAGCCGGGGCTGCATTTCAAACTCCCCTTCGGAATCGATCAAGTAACCGTCCTGCCGACCCGGCGGCAGTTAAAACTTGAGTTCGGCTTCGTCACTCCTGGATACACAAATCCAGATCAACCGACGAAAAATGCGGAAGAAGAAAGGTCAATGGTCACAGGCGACCTAAACGCTGCACTCGTGGAGTGGGTCGTGCAATACCGCATCGACGATCCCAAGCAGTATCTGTTCGATGTCCGTAATCCCGCCCAGACGTTGCGCGATTTATCGGAAGCGGCGATGCGCGAAGTGATCGGTGACCGAACGGTGGACGAAGTCATTACAATCGGCCGCCAAGACATCGAGGTCTCGGCGCTGGCGCGAATGCAGGAACTGGCGAAACGCTACATGCTCGGCGTCCGCGTCGATCAGGTGCAACTGAAGAACGTCAACCCTCCGGCCGAGGTCCAGGGC
>WNFE01002807.1_pt1 | contig 12879 bp, 13 predicted proteins | sample 5400451 | NCBI WGS metagenome assembly WNFE01 (sample SAMN13153344, study PRJNA577476) | soil metagenome | isolation source: 200 cm saprolite under Douglas fir tree site 2 hole 2 | place: USA:California | collected 2015-04-18 | reverse complement strand
GCTGCGCTCCCCCGGCCAACAGACCGACTCCGGAGGAGCGCGACCGGTGTGCACCGTACCTCGCCCGTGAACTTCAGCTCCTGGACCAAGCGAAGGTCTGTGTCGTGTTGGGAAAGTTCGCGTACGACGCGGTATGCCGGCTGGTCGGTCTCCGGCGCCGGCCGGCGTTCGGCCATCTGGTCGAGGTGACGGCGCCGGGGGTGAGCGAGCGCGACCTGACGATCCTGTGCTCGTTCCATCCCAGCCAGCAGAACACCTTCACCGGCAAGCTCACCGAGAAGGCGTTCGATGCGGTGTTCACCCGGGCCCGGGAGCTGGGCGCCTAACTCGCCGGCGCTCCCGCCGGCGTCTTCGGCTTGGGCGGCGGCACGCCGAGCTTCGGGAACGGCACGGCCGTGTCGGGCCACCGCCGCCGGGAGACGGTGGAGAGCTTGCGGAGCAGCGCGATGGCACCGGGGTCGTCGTCACCGGGCCGGCCCTCGATGGTGCCGTCCTCTAGCATCTTGATGAGGATCTCCCGTCCGATGTCGGTGCGCACGATCGTGAGGGTCCAGTCGTTGAACGCGCCGATGCCGCCGGTGGAGATGTCGGCGTGCTCGGCCGCGAAGTCGGGGCACAGCTTGCAGCCCTCGCGGGTCCAGGCGTGGCACTCCTTGAGGTTGATCTCGTGATAGCTGCCGTCGCGCATCCAGATCTGGAAGACGCCCTTGATGTTCATCTTGACCATGTCCTGTTTCTTCAGGCCGTACTTGGCCTCGAAGAGTTCCTCGAAGATGGCGTCATCGAAGGTCTTGGAGCACAGCAACCCGATGTTCAGGGCGATCCGCCGGGCCGGTTTGCCCGCCTTGCGTACCTTCATGGCGGGTGGGACCGAGCTCTGGCAGCTCATGCCGACCAGGGCCAGCTTCTCGGCGCCCTGGGCGACCGCGTCGGCATAGGCCATGGTGTTGGCCGAGTAGGTGTAGCGCGAGCCGGCCGAGGCGAGAATCTCCTCCCGCGTCCGGGCCACCCCGGGGATCGCCTTCCAGCTGGTTCCGTCGCCCTCCAGGTAGGAGACCAGGGCGGCGTCGATGTACCCGTGGTCCAGAGCCCACAGCAGGATGGCCGACACGAGCCCGCCGTCCTGGCCCCGCTCATGGATCTCGCGGTCGGTGGCCCGGGCCAGGATGATGTCCTTGGAGACGCCCTCCATCTCCGGATCCCGTCGCGACCGGCCGAACAGAAACTGGTCGATTTCCGGCTCCCACGCCCGGAACCGGGGGCAGGCCCGGGTGCAGCTGGTACAACCCCGGTCGCCGTGCCCGCATCCGCCCGGACCGCCGTCGGGCTCGAGGTGAAACGGTTTGTAGACGCCGTTGGCGTCGTCATAGCCGAGCACATCGTGCGGGCAGGCGACGACACAGCCGGCACAACCGGTGCACAACCCGGTCGTGACCACCTCGTCGTACAGATGAGCCCAATGCGCCGTCCAGCGTTCTGTCTGAGCCGGCATGAGTTCAGCGTACGGCCGGCTCCGCCGTTTCACCGAATCGAACGATCGGCCCTACCGTCATAGCGTGCCTGAACTAGTCGAAGTGGAGGCCTACCGGCGGTTGGCCGAGCAACACGCCCTCGGGCGGGAGATCGCCGCCGTCGAGGCCCCCGACCCGTGGTACCTCAAGGGCGGGATCACCGCCGACGCCCTGCGGGTCGCCCTCGCCGGCCGCATGTTCGTGGACACCCGACGGCACGGCAAGCTCCTGCTCCTGTCGACCAGTGACAGCGGGCCCACCCTCGGTCTCCGGTTCGGCATGACGGGCCGGCTTCTCGTGGACGGCACTCCCGGCGTGCAGGAGCTCTGGTACGCGTCCAACCGGGAGAACGTGAAGTGGGACCGCTTCGCCGTTCGATTCGAGGATGGCGGCGGGTTGGTGATGCGAGACCCGAGGCGGCTGGGTGGCGTGCAGGTCGACCCGGTCGAGGACGGACTCGGCCCCGATGCCCTGACCCTCAGGGCGAGCCAGCTGCGGCGGGCGCTCGACCACAGCCGGACGGCGCTCAAGACCCGCCTCATGGACCAGGCCCACATCGCCGGGATTGGCAACCTGGCCGCGGACGAAGCGCTCTGGCGGGCCGGCCTGGCGCCGGCCCGTCCGGCCGGATCCCTGACCAGCGCGGAGCAGCGCAGACTCGACCGTCACCTGCGCGCTACGCTCACCGATTTTCTGGAACGCGGTGGCTCCCACACGGGCGAGTTAATGCCGCAACGACACCCGGGCGGCGTCTGCCCCAAGGACGGGACACCGCTTCTCCGGGCGACCGTCGGGACCAGGACGACGTGGTGGTGCCCGGCCCACCAGCACTGAGTTCATCAGCGCGGCGCTACCCGGCGAGAACCGCCTGTGTCTGCGACTCCGCGATCCTTCCCCGCGGGTGCGGTACCAGCCTGTCGGGCGAGGCCGTCAATCGGGCCGTGATCATCGACTTTTCCAAGTACCTGCACGGGATCCTGGAGGTGGACGAGGCGCGACGTCTGGTCCACGTCCAACCAGGAGCCGTCAACCAGAAGGTCAACCAGAGGGTGGCCGAACACTCACTGCTGTTCGCGCCCGACCCATCGACACACGCGTATTGCACCATCGGCGGCAACGTCGGCAACAACTCCTGCGGCGTCCACTCCCTCTACGTCGCCGACGGCTTCTCCTGCGCAACGCAGATACGTGACGGTAAGACAGGTCGGGACGCCCTTCACCTGGCCCAGGTGATGAAGCTGGCCCGGACGCACCGCGACCTGGACGCGTACCCCGAGCGCGACCCGGTCTTGCAGGGCCCGAGGCGGTTACACCGGTTCGTCGGCCGGACGCCCGGTCGGTAAGAGCTCGATTTCCATGCCTTCGTACGCGAGCTCAACCGCCTGGGCCGGACCGTCCCAAAGCTGGGCGGCCCGCTCCAGCAGCGCCTCAAGGTCCACGTCGGTGTGCAGTGGATCGTGGTGGAACAGCACCACCCGCTTGACCCGCGCCATGTGGGCAAAGGTCAGAACCTGATCGATGCTCGAGTGACCCCACCCCACATGGGACGGATATTCCGTTTCGGTGTACTGGGCGTCGTGCAGCAGAACGTCGGCGTCATGGGCGACCTCGAAGCCCGACACCCACTCGGGACCTAATGAGCGGAGATCGACGCCAAGACCCGGTTCGTGGTCGGGAATGTACGCCAGCGACCGGTTGCCTTCTTCGATGCGAAGACCGATCGTCGAACCCTGATGCGCGACATTGATGGCCCGAATGACGGCCGGCCCGATGTTCCACGACGGTGGCGCGTCGTGAAAGGTGATATTGGCGGGAAGCTGCGTCACCGAGACCGGAAACAGGGGCGCCGACAGGTACGTAGCGATACGGTCCCGAAGGCTGCTGACCGGCGACGGCGGGCCCCAGATGTGAACCTCAGCGTCGGGACGAAACAGGGGCTGGAAGAACCCGAGTCCCTGTAGATGGTCCATGTGCAGATGGCTCAGGAGGATATGGACCGTGGAGACTTCTTCCTTGGCGAGCTGGATTCCAAGGGGCCGGATCCCGGTGCCCGCGTCGAGCGCCAGGACAGTTCCGTCGTCGAGGCGGACCTCGACACAGGACGTGTTCCCTCCATAACGCACCGTGTCGCGGCCGGGCGCGGCGAGCGACCCCCTGCACCCCCAGACCTTGGCCCGCATCGTTTCCTACCCCCTAGCCTGCTTGGCTGTTCTCCCAGAAGATCGCGACCACTCCGGCGAACTCATCGCGCTTTGAGAACAGTGGATAGGCGGTGACGGCGATCCGCAGTCGCTTGCCGTCGAACATTGTCGCCAACAGCAGCTGATGGGCCGGGCGGTGCTCGGAGAACGCCACCCCGGGTGGCGTAGCAGCCCGGCTGATCCGCTCTCCGTCGAGGTCAGCCAAATCCAGCTTGCCGGCCCACTCGATGACTGGGACCTCACCCAGCAGCTCGAACGGTTTGCCGATGATCGACTCGGCGGCCTCGTTGTAGTAGACGAGCGTGCCGGCCGGATCGATCAGAAACATCGGTGTCGCCAGGTTGGCGGCCAGCTGCCGGGCCAGGATGAGCAGAAGGTTCTTCTGCTCAGCTCCTACCTCGAGCGCCACGTCATGAGGCTAGCCGCCGGCGCCCCCAGCCTTCTTCAGCTGACTCGCACGAAGCCGACCTTTGTGAAGGCTACGACGACGTCGGCTCCGGAGAGGACCGGGATCGCCGGGCTCACGCAGAGAGTTCGACGGTTGCGATGATGGGAGGCTCAAGGCCCTCGGGAGGGCTCTCGTCCTCGAAGTACAGCTCGAGAGCCTCGCGCAAGTTGGCGAGCGCCTCTTCGACTGTGTGTCCCTGGCTGGCTACTTCCACTTCAAGGCAGCGAGCGACCTGCCAGTCGCCCTCGTGCGTAATCGCTGCCGTGAACCTCATGACCCACAGGTTACGCCTCCGGGGTTCGCGCCCAGGAAGGTTGTGCATCGCGAACGTCCTGGTCAACGAATCGGCGCCCTCGGAAGGAATCGAACCTTCGCTCCCCACTCCCCGGAAGATTGATGCAGCCCGGTGCTCTTGGCACCGCCGGCGCCCTCGGAAGGACTCGAACCTTCGCTCCCGGCTCCGGAGGCCGGTGCTCTATCCGCTGAGCTACGAGGGCCGGGATTTCTGAAAAAGCGCATCTTAGTCCGTCTTGTGTCACGTCCTGCCCGGAGTTCCCCTACGATGCGGGTGTGTCTCCCCCTGGGACCGTGCTCGTGGTTGATGACGACCCGATCATCGTCAAGCTCCTCCAGGTGAACTTCGAGATGGAGGGCTACCAGGTCATCAGCGCCGCCGATGGCAAGGAGGGGCTGGCGAGAGCCCAGGGATCTCGACCGGATCTGATCATCCTCGACGTCATGATGCCCGGAATCGGGGGACTGGAGCTGGCCCGGACACTTAAGTCGGGGGCCGAAACCCACCACATCCCCATCATCCTTTTGTCGGCGAAGGCGCAGGCGTCCGATGTCGCCGCCGGCCGCGAGATCGCCGACGAGTACATCACCAAGCCGTTCGACCCGTTGGAGTTGTTGGATCGGGTCGCCGGGTTCCTCCGCGACGGTCCATCAAACGCAGTCGAGTCCTGAGCCCGGTTTCTGCGACGATGGTCGGCAGATATGCCGCCCATACGCGACCTGCTCTCCTCCGCCATAGCCGACGCGCTACGCCAGCTGGGGGTTGACCCCGGCCCCGAGCCCGTACCCCTGGAGCGGCCGGCCCGGCGCGATTACGGGGACTGGTCGACGACGGTCGCCCTCGCCGTCGCCAAGGCCGCCGGCAGAAACCCCCGGGAGCTGGCTGCCGCCCTTTGCGACCAGCTGGCTGGCAGCCCGCCCCTCCACGTCGACAAGGTCGAGGTCGCCGGCCCCGGCTTTGTGAACTTTTTCCTGAACGACGAGTGGCTGTACGACGTGCTGACCGACGTGGTGGAGGAGGGTGTGGACGGATATGCCCGCCTCGCGCTCGGTCGTGGGGAACGGGTTCAGGTCGAATTTGTCTCGGCCAACCCGACCGGCCCGATTCACGTCGGGAACGGGTGGTGGGCGTCGTACGGCGACGCACTGGCGCGGCTGCTCGAACGGTGTGGGTGGGACACCCAGCGTGAGTACTACGTCAACGACACGGGCGGCCAGATCGAGCGGCTGGGTGGCAGCATTCTGGCCCGGCGGGCCGGCACGAAGATCCCGGAGGGCGGCTACGCCAGCGGCTTCATCAAGGGCATGGCCGCCGCGTACGACGGACCCGAGGACGTCGATGCCGCCGGCGCCTGGGCGGCGGAACACACGCTCCGGTTCATCAAGGTGCAGATGGATCAGATCAACATCCATTTCGACGAGTGGTACAGCCAGGCGTCGATCGAAGAGAGTGACGCTGTCGCAGAGACGGTCGCCTTGTTGGCCGAGCGCAACCTCGTGTTCGAAGAGGACGGCGCACTCTGGCTCCGCACGGCCGAGTTCGGCGATCCGCGAGAGAAGCGTGTCCTCAGGCGATCCGACGGCGCATGGTCGTACCTGGCCGGCGACATCGCCTATCACCGCAACAAGTTTCTGGTGCGGGGTTTTGACCGGGTCATCAATGTCTGGGGTGCCGATCATCAAGGCCAGGTCGCCAGCCTGAAGGCTGGTCTCGCCGGGCTCGGTGTCGACCCGGACCGGCTTGAGATCCGGTTGGGTCAGATGATCTCGCTCGCGGGTGGGCGGATATCGAAACGGGCCGGCAACGCGGTCGATCTGGATGACCTGGTCGACGACATCGGCCCCGACGCCATGCGGTTACTCAGTCTGGTGAACTCGATCGATCAGGCCACGACGGTTGATCTCGACAAGGTGCGGGCTGAGTCGAAGGAAAGCCCGGTGTACTACGTGCAGATGGCGTACGCCCGGATCGCTGGGATCGGCCGGGAGGCGGCCAAACGCAACGTGACACGCCAGCCCCTTGCCGACACGGACCTCACCCTGTTGCAGCATGATCGCGAGCTCGATGTCCTGCGATCACTGTCCGAGCTTCCCGAGGTGGTAGAGACCGCCTGTCGCGATCGGGCGCCCCACAAGGTCACCACGTGGGTGCGCGAGCTCGCCGATCGGTTTCACGGCTTCTATCACGACTGTTATGTGCTCCACACCGACGTCCCCATGCCGCTGACCCAGGCTCGACTGTGGCTGGTCGAGGCGGCGCGCATCGGGTTCGCGATCGGGCTCGGTCTGCTCGGCGTCGCCGCGCCGGAGAGGATGTAAGGGGTAATGGACCCCCGTCCTTCTTCCGCGCTACCCCGCGAATTGTTGCCGGATACGGCTGAGATAGCGGGCGACGGCCGGCTGATCGTCGGTGGCGTCGACATGCTCGAGCTGTGCCAGGAAGTCGGCACGCCCGTGTTTGTCTACGACGAAGAGCATCTGCGCCGCCGGTGCCGGGAAGCGGTCGCGGCGTTCGGCGACGGGGTTGCGTACGCGTCGAAGGCGTTCTTCTGCCGGGAGATGGCCAGAATCGTTCATCAGGAGGGCATGTGCATCGACGTGTCCACCGGAGGCGAGACCTATGTCGCCTTGAAGGCCGGCGTCCCGCCCTTCCGGCTCATCCTGCACGGCAACAACAAGTCCGACGAAGAGCTGCTGCTGGCGCTGAACGCCGGTATCCATCGGATCGTCATCGACTCCGAGGACGAGATCGACCGGTTGGAGCGCCTCGTTCCGCTCACCACGCCGATGCAGCGGCCCCGCGCGCTGGTACGGGTCACGCCCGGCATCGAGGCTCACACCCATGAGTACGTGCAGACCGGTCAGGACGACTCCAAGTTCGGTTTCGGGTTGGCGTCCGGCGCGGCGGCCGCCGCGGTGGAGCGGCTTCAGCGATCCGGGTCGCCGGTCGAGCTGGTGGGTGTCCATGCCCATATCGGCAGCCAGATCTTCGAGGTGTCGTCGTTCGAGCGGGCCATCGGGGTGCTGTCCGAGTTCTTCCTCCCCCTCGGGATGAACGAGATCTGTATCGGGGGTGGTTTGGGCGTGCCCTACGTGGAGGGGGAAAAGGCGCCCTCTCTCACCGAGTGGGCTGCCGCGCTGCGCCGGGCCGGATCGGCGGTCGGGCTTCCCTCGTCGATCCGCGTGACCGCGGAACCAGGACGAGCCATTGTGGCCGCCGCGGCCATCACCTTCTATACCGTGGGCACTATCAAACAGCTGCCCGGCTTTCGCACCTACATCAGCGTCGACGGCGGCATGAGTGACAACCCGCGCCCGGTGCTGTACGGAAGCGGATACGAGGCATTTCTGCCTCGAGCGACCGCTGCGCCGAGACCGTACGTCGCGACGATCGTCGGCAAACACTGCGAGTCGGGCGACCTCATCGTTCGCGACGCCCGAGTTCCCCACGACGTCGCGGTCGGCGACCTGTTGGCGACGCCGGTCACCGGTGCCTACGGACATTCCATGGCGTCGAACTACAACAAGGTCGGGCGTCCGCCCGTCGTGTTCGTACGAGATGGCAAGGCGCGGACCGTCGTTCGTCGCGAGACCTGGGACGATTTGCTGACCCATGACTCGTAGCGTGCGAGTGGGGCTGCTCGGATGCGGCCATGTCGGTGGTGCGCTGGCCCAGCTGCTGCTCGACGATGGCGACGCGATCCAGGAGCGAACGGGCCTGCGGCTCGAACTGGTCGCGGTTGCAGTCCGCAGCGTTACGAAGGAACGCACGGCCGCCGTGCCTCAGGCCGTTCTCACCCATGACGCCCAGGCTGTTGTCAACGACTCGGACGTCGACGTGGTCGTGGAGGTCATCGGCGGGATCGAACCGGCTCGCGGCCTGATCCTCGAGGCGCTCAAGGCTGGCAAGCCGGTCGTGACGGCCAACAAGGAGCTGCTGGCCAACGTGGGCGCGGAACTGTTCGAGACCGCGGCGGCCAGCGGTGTTGATCTTCTCTTCGAGGCAGCTGTCGGGGGTGGCATTCCCCTGATCCGCGTGTTGCGGGAGTCTCTGGCGGGCGAACGCATCCAGCGGGTGATCGGCATCGTCAACGGCACGACCAACTACATCCTCACGCGCATGGCGGAGGGAGGCGCGTCCTACCACGACGCGTTGGCCGAGGCCCAGGGCCTCGGTTACGCCGAACGGGATCCGACCGCTGATGTGGAGGGCTACGACGCAGCTGCGAAGGCGGCCATCCTCGGAAGCATCGCGTTCGGGATCCGGACCGTCGCGGGCGACGTGTACCGCGAGGGGATCTCTGAGCTCACACTTGCGGACGTCTCGTACGCGGCGCGACTCGGCTACGTGATCAAGTTGCTGGCGGTCGTCGAACGGGTGAACGGGGATGAGGTCGCGGTCCGCGTTCATCCCGCCATGCTCCCCGTGACGCATCCGTTGTCGTCGGTGCGTGACTCGTTCAATGCCGTCTTCGTGGAGGGGGACGCGGTTGGCGAGCTGATGCTGCTCGGCCGCGGCGCCGGGGGCATGCCGACCGCAAGCGCGGTCCTCGGGGACCTGATCGACGCCTCCCACAACCTGCTCTCAGGGGGTTCGGGGCGCACGGTGACACTGCGCCCCGCGACCATCCGTCCGATCGATGACCTCCTGTCCGAGTACTACTTGAACATCGAAGTGGCCGACCGTCCCGGCGTGCTCGCAGCGGTGGCAGGCGTGTTCGGCCAGCATCGCGTCTCGATCCGTTCCATGGAACAGGAGGGACTCGGCGACGAAGCCCGGCTGGTCTTCATCACCCACACGGCCCGGGAAAGCGACGTCCAGGCTTGCCTCCATGACTTGCGCCGGCTTGACGTGGTCGACCGGATCGGAGGCATGTTGCGGGTGGTCGGCAGCCGGTGACCGGCTGGAAAGGCGTTATTGAGCAGTACCGCTCCTTCTTGCCGGTCAGCGACGCGACGCCCGTCGTCACCCTGCTCGAAGGCGGGACACCGCTCGTGCCGGCTCCCAACCTGTCCGAGCGGGTGGGTGCACGGGTCTTTCTCAAAGTCGAAGGTGCCAATCCCACCGGCAGCTTCAAGGACAGGGGTATGACGGTGGCCATCTCCAAGGCGGTCGAGGAGGGGGCCAAGGCTGTGGTGTGCGCGTCAACCGGCAACACCTCGGCATCGGCGGCGGCCTACGCGGCCCGGGCAGGTGTGACGTGCGCAGTGCTGATACCGGACGGATACATTGCCCTGGGCAAACTGGCGCAAGCCCTCATCCATGGGGCGAGAGTGCTGCAGATACGGGGTAACTTCGACGCGGCCCTGGACATCGTGCGCCAGCTCGGAGAACACGCCCCCGTCACGATCGTCAACTCGATCAACCCGTATCGCATCGAAGGCCAGAAGACCGGGGCCATGGAGATCGTGGACGCACTGGGCGACGCCCCGGACGTCCATTGCATCCCGGTCGGAAACGCCGGCAACATCACCGCGTACTGGAAGGGATATCGCGAATACCAGGACGCCGGCCTGCTGAGCCACCTGCCCCGGATGCTCGGCTTCCAGGCGGCCGGGGCCGCGCCCATCGTCCTGGGCCATCCGGTCGAGCAACCCGAGACGGTGGCGACTGCGATTCGAATCGGCCGACCCGCCTCGTGGTACGGCGCGACCGCGGCGGCGAGCGAGTCGGGCGGGGGCATTTTCGCGGTCAGTGACGACGAGATCCTTGAGGCCTACCGGTATGTGGCCCAGTGCGAGTCGATCTTCTGCGAGCCGGCTTCGGCGGCGTCCGTGGCGGGCTTGCTGAAGGTCGGTGTGCCCGAGGGCGCGACCGTCGTTTGTGTGTTGACGGGCCATGGGCTAAAGGACCCCGACATAGCGATATCGCAAATCGCGGTGCCCACACCTGTCGATGCGGATGCCCGAGCCATCCGGGCAGAACTCGGACTCTAAGGCACGCGAAGCCGACGCCTGCCACGATTTGCCGGTTCTTCGCGAAGGGCCAACCGGTTGCCGTTGTCGTGGATGACCAGGTATCATGCGGTTGTCATCGTTTGCCGATACGGGCGCAGGCGCCGCCTCCAGCCAGCAGCAGACGGGTTGGGGTGGGAATCCGGGAGGCAGGTGACAGGGAGCTTTTACCCCTCGACCCTCTCACGGCTTACCGCCTGACGACCTCGTGCATCTCCGGACACAGAAGCCCGGAGTCAAGAGCAAAACTCTCGCGTCGGTCTGTCGATGTCACCGCCTACCAACACCGACCAAAACGAGGTAGCCGATGAGCGAACCGCAGCTCGAACGCTCGGTACTCGAGGCCAAAGACCGGGAAGAGCTCTACGCCATCGCCGATGCCCTGGGCACCAAGCCGGGCACCCGGACCAAAAAAGCCGATCTGATCGCCCAGATCCTCCGGGCGACGGGCGTGGATGTTGACGCCTCCGCAGCGGCGGAAAAGCCTCGGCGCAGCAGAGCGAGAAAGGGGGAACCCGAAACGGCCACAAACGGAGACAGCGAGTCGCAGGCCTCGGCGCCGACCGGAGACGACGAGGGCGCCTCCGGCGACCAGGATACGGATCGGGCCGAGGTGGGCGCCGCCGCGACCAACGGCAGCGCAGCCGGAATGAGGGGGGAAGAAGGCGGCACCAGGATGGCCGGCGGCCAGCCGACGAACACCGACGACCCGGCGCCGTCTCAGCCCGAGGTCCGCCAGGGTCCCCAGAGCTACTCCGGCGTTCAGCAGCACGATCGATCCCGTTTCGACGGTGATGGCAACCGCCGCAACCGCCGCCGCCGCGGTCGCGACCGCACCGACCGGACAGAGCGCGACCTGCAGGCTTCTTCTGCCGAGCAGCAGTTTTCCGGTGAGCCGATCCCCGTCAAGGGTCTCCTCGACCTGAAGGACGAGGGCTACGGGTTCTTGCGCACCAAGGGCTTTCTGGCCAGCTCCAATGACGTCTACGTCTCGATCAGCCAGGTGCGGCGGTTCGCCCTCCGCAAAGGCGACGAGATCGAGGGGGCCTGCCGGCCAGCTGCCAGCAACGAGAAATACCCCGCCCTGCTGCGCATCGACACGGTCAGCGGGTTGACCCCGGACGAGGCCAGGCAACGGCCCAAGTTCGAGGATCTCACTCCGTTGTTTCCCGACCAGAAGCTGCGGCTCGAGATGCCGGGCGACCCCGCCAACGTGACCGCCCGCATCGTCGATCTGATTTCGCCGATCGGCAAGGGTCAGCGGGGCATGATCGTCTCGCCACCCAAAGCGGGCAAGACGACCGTTCTCAAGCAGATCGCCCACTCGATTGAGGCCAACAACCCCGAGGTCCACCTGATGGTGCTGCTCGTCGACGAGCGGCCCGAAGAGGTGACCGACATGCGCCGCTCCGTGAAGGGCGAGGTCATCGCCTCCACGTTCGACCGGCCGTCCGACGAACACACCCAGGTGGCCGAGCTCGCCATCGAGCGGGCCAGGCGGATGGTCGAACGGGGCAAGGACGTGGTGATCGTCCTCGACGGGATCACCCGTCTGGCCCGCGCCTACAACCTGGCCCAGCCGGCGACGGGCCGGATCATGTCGGGAGGCATCGACACGGGCGCCCTCTACCCGCCCAAGAAGTTTTTCGGGTCGGCGCGGAATATCGAGGAGGGCGGATCGTTAACCATCCTGGCTACTGCGCTGGTCGAGACGGGTAGCCGGATGGACGAGGTGATCTTCGAAGAGTTCAAGGGCACAGGCAACATGGAGCTGCGGCTCGACCGGAGACTGGCCGAGCGGCGGATCTACCCCGCCCTCGACGTGAACGCCTCCTCAACCCGACACGAGGAGCTGCTGTTCGATCGCAGCCAGCTGCAGCAGGTCTGGAAGCTTCGGCGGGTTCTCACCGCCCTCGGCAGTGAAGGCAGCGAGGCCGCTGGCCTCCAGCTCCTGATGGACAAGATCAAGGCCACCAGGAGCAACGACGAGTTTCTCGCCGAGATCGCCAAGACCCCGGCGCCAGCCATCTAACCCACTACAGGAGTCCCAATGAAGGCAGAAATCCATCCCAACTACACCACTGCCACCGTCACCTGTTCGTGTGGCAACACCTTCGAGACTCGCTCCACCAAGGACAGCCTGCACACCGAACTGTGCAACGAGTGCCATCCCTTCTACACCGGCAAGCAAAAGCTGGTCGACACGGGCGGGCGGGTCGAGCGCTTCGAGCGTCGCTACGGGCGCCGCGGCAAGAAGGTCTCCTGACGCTGCCGGCTTCGCCGAAGTCGAGTGTGCCGAAGTCGAGTGTGCCGAAGTCGAGTGTGGCGGAGCGCCGCGACGGGCTCCTGCAGCTCAAGCTTCGGGCCCTGGTCCGTGACCGCTGGGGGGAGATTGACGGTGCCCTCGCCGCATTCCCGACCGGGGCCGGGCTGGCGGATCCCTCGGCGCAAACCGCGTGGGTCTTCGTCG
>WNFE01002806.1_pt1 | contig 12881 bp, 12 predicted proteins | sample 5400451 | NCBI WGS metagenome assembly WNFE01 (sample SAMN13153344, study PRJNA577476) | soil metagenome | isolation source: 200 cm saprolite under Douglas fir tree site 2 hole 2 | place: USA:California | collected 2015-04-18 | reverse complement strand
GAAGCAGGGAGTCGGTGAATCTCGTCGATGAACAGGACATCGTGTTCTTGGAGGTTCGTCAGGATGGCGGCCAAATCGCCCGCATGAGCCAAAACGAGACCGGATGTCGAGCGGAGCGCAGCTCCCATCTCACGAGCAATGATGTGGGCAATGGTGGTCTTCCCCAACCCAGGGGGACCATAAAAGATCGTGTGATCAAGTGCTTCGTTCCGCTGCTTCGCCGCCTCGATACAAATACGCAGGGATTCTTTCATCCGCTCCTGGCCGACGTACTCCTCCAAGGTCTGCGGTCGCAGCACCGTTTCGATACTTCGCTCTTCGTCCGTAATCTGCGTGCTGACAACTCGCTCGGCCATCGTGAGGGGACCTCTCGCGCTGTGGACTTATTTCTTCTCAGGCGTTGGGCGATACTTCGGTGGAGGCGGCAAGGCACCCTGCCCGGGCGTTGCTGTACTACCACAGTCCGGCGGGCAGGTCTTACCGCCTTGGGTCGGATCCGGAAGGTTCAGCTCCATCTTCTCCAGCTGACATTGCGTGAGCCGCCCCCCATCCTGACTTCCGCAGCGAGCCGGCACAGACGAGTTGCCGATTTCACGATAGCCCTCGGGACAGGATCCGCAGACGGACAGCAGATTCGCCCCCAGTGGGACACACTGAACGAGTGTGGGATCGCCGTCCTTGCAAATCTCTTTGGACTCGGTCACGCCCGTGGTCGCATAGCCTTCAGGACACGTACCGCAGGTCTTGCGAATGCTTTTGGGCTCGCTCGACTCTTCGGCTTGCACGGGCATGGCCCCCAGCCCCAATAGGAGCACCACAAGTCCGAGGGACAATTGAGTCTGGACTATTCGTTGAATCAATCTGGTCATCATCCTTACCCCCTTGCAAGTTCCTTCAGGGATTCACGAATCATGTCTTTGAGCACGATGGACTTAGCATTGGATTTCTTCACTTGTTTCAGCGCCACCTTGGCATCTTGTGGACGATAGCCCAAATTCACGAGCGCCGACAGCGCGTCGTCGAAGGTCGCATCTTCCCCCTGCCTGGGTGACTCACTTGCAGACGCGAGGCCAGGATGGAGTTTTTCGACTTTATCCTTGAGCTCCAACACGAGACGGCTGGCCGACTTGTTACCGATCCCTGGAACCGTCGTCAGCTTCTCGACATCTCCCGACTGAATCGCTGAGACCAGATTGGACACCGGAAGAGCCGACAATACACTGAGAGCCAGTTTGGGTCCGACGCCGGATACGCTGGTCAGCAGCACAAATGCATCTTTTTCCTGCGACGTTAGAAAACCGAAGAGCTGAATCGCGTCTTCGCGGACATGGGTGTGAACGCTCAGCGAGGTACTTTCACTGAGATTGGGCAACCCGTAGTAGGTACTGAGAGGAATAAAAACTTCGTATCCGACCCCGTGCACGTCAAGGACCAGATAGGTCGGCGCCTTGAAGGCCAATCGGCCTGTCAGTGAGGCGATCATGCGGTCTCATGCCGTCACCGGACGAAGCAAGGTCAGCCAGCGCTGCTGCTGCAGACCTCATCCCGCGGCGGCCACTTTCTCCATCACGTCGTCGGAAATATCAAAGTTCGCATGAACCTTCTGCACATCGTCATGCTCGTCCAAGACTTCCATCAACTTGAGCATTTGTTCGGCTGCCTTTTCCTCTAGCCTGATCGTGTTCTGCGGAACAGATGTGACTTCCGCTAGCACGGTGTCGATCTTCGCATCGGCGAGGGCTTTCTTCACTGCTTCAAAGTGATGCGTATCCGTGATGACCTCAAAACTTTTCTCGCCCACCTTCACGTCCTCCGCTCCTGCATCGAGCGCAAGGGACAGCAACGTATCTTCATCGACCGTGCTCTTCTCAATCGTGAGCAGTCCCTTCTTGTGAAACTGCCAGGAGACGGCGCCGGCTTCCGCCATGTTGCCATGATTCTTCGTGAGGAGATTTCGTAGTTCGGCAACGGTGCGATTGCGGTTATCGCTCGTGATTTCCATCAATACGCCGGTCCCGCCAGGCCCATATGCTTCCAAATTAAACTCCTCGTAGACCAAGCCGGGCAATTCTCCCGTGCCCCGCTGAATGGCTTTTTTCAGCGTATCGCCAGGCATGTTGGCTTCTTTTGCCTTCAAGATGGCCAGCCGGAGCCGCGGATTACCATCCGGGTCGGCGCCTGAGCGAGCTGCAATCGCCACCTCGCGGATAATTCTGGTGAAGATCTTCCCGCGCTTGACGTCCTGGGCCCCTTTGTGCCGTTTAACCGTCGCCCAATGGCTATGTCCACCCATGCGCACTCCATGTAGCCGAACTCAGGATAGCCGACTGCGCAACAACACCGTATCACTCGCTGAGAGTTTGTACTCGTAGCACAGGGTTTGGAAGGGTGTCAATTATGCCGGAGGGTGTACCGTAACAGAATCAATTACTCTGAATACACCAGCAGCTGCATTCCGATGAGCACAATCAGTCCGGCCCAGAGCCACCCCCATGCGGGAGACCGCTCGTGCAAAGAGGAACGGAACCAGCCTGACAGAAGTTTGGACGAGCCAGCCGTGGCCGCCATCGTACCCATCAGGGCGTGGTGCATAGCGATCTTCTGGGCCGAGGGGTGAACGCTATGCGAATGTCCGAACAACATCAGGCCTCCGACGATGGCAAACAACGGTAAAAGGGCGCTCCATGGCCCAGCCGAGATACGTCTAGTCCTTCGAAAGGCCTCGATCGTGCCCACCAAGAACAGCAAGAGCCCATAGATTTTGTGTTGGATAATTTCAGCGTCATGCCCGGAAAAGGTTTGCGCAAAACTGAGCGATCCGATCGGCCAGGCTTCGTGGTCGCTCCCAACCAGGAGGATGACACTGCCCAACAACATGGCAGCCGGCAGCAGGAGCCTAGCCCAGAGCAGAGACGGCAGATACGAGGCCTCGCTCAACTCGGCACAACCTATCAACAAGACAAAGAGCCCGGCGAGGTGGTGGTTAAACTCCGAGTAGGCCACGCCTTGGACCGAGCCCTCCCACCCACCGACGCTAGCCCAATGATGATCGTGATCGGATGGATGCCCGCCTTCTCCAAGCTGGGCATAGACCGGAGTTGCGCTGACGAGCAGCATCGTACAGAAAACGGCCACGACAATCGACGTCCACACACTCGCTCCCTGGAGTTCCGCCCACGATGGAAGTGATCGCTGCAATTGAAAGGCCCATCCAGAAAACTGGATGGGCCTTTGTTTGTGCACTTGCACGAGTCCAACCCTCACATGAACTTCATAAACTTATCTTTCGCGTCATCCATCACTTGCGCCGTAATGGTCGCCATCCCGCGCTCCTTCGCAACCCGCTCAATCTCTTTGCGGGCCATGGGACGAATGAAGTCGGGAATATTCTCAAGCCGCTTCTCAGCTTCAGGCGTCCAGGTCATCCCATTGCTCGATTCGCTCTTGGAATCGTCCATCACTTGCAACGTGATCTTCTGGTACCCCTGCTTGCGAGCAAAGGCTTCCACACTGCTCTGCACCATCGGCTTCACAAATGAAGGGAGGCGGTCGAGTTTCTCTTTCGCATCGGCTGACCAGGCAAACTCCGTAGTCGCCGCTCCAGCATTACCGGGCCTACCACTCGAGGTAAGCCCCATTTCAGCCACCATCGCGGAGAAGGGGCAGCCGCTGCTGGAATTCTCTCCAGGCGTGGCGGTTGTTGCGGCCGTGACTGCAGCCGCCGGCTGACCCCCTTGGAATTTCTCGTTCAAATATGCCGTCATCTGACCTGCGCCTGCGGTTGCGTCGTCTTCCAGCGTACCCCGCGTCATCTCAAAAGGCTCGGCCGCAACGGTACGCCCACCCAACTTCACCCCGAGAGAACTGACCATCTGGGTTTCGCCTGGATTCGTCACCATTGAGAACTTTGCATTGCAAGACGGACAGCCGAAGAACACGCCGAGTGTGCCCTCCCCAGGCTTCTCCACCTTCTCAAAGTTCATATAGGTTTCACAGTTGAGGCACACGAATTTCATAGCGTCTCCTCTTAGGTGCGTGACATCACAATTTATCGGCGAACACCTTCTTGTAATCGAGCAGCGTCCTGATGCGCCCGGCAATTTCTTGGTAGCGTTGAATCGTCGGATACGTTTCGTCGAGCAACGGCTCTCCCTTGTCGAAGGTGCGCACAAGTTTCCGGTCGAAGGGAATCCGTCCAAGCAACGGCAGGTCCAGCATCTCGCACATCGCCTCGGTGTTGCCGTCGAACAACTCGTTTACTTCTCCACAGGAGGGACAGCGATACTCGCTCATATTCTCGACAATGCCCAGGACCTTGATACCCATGTCGCGGGCATAGGTGACCGACTTCTGCACCACGTCGGATGCCACTTCTGATGGCGTCGTGACGACAATCGCTCCCGCTAGGTCTGGAATAAACCCGGCGATGACCGGCGGCTTGTCCGCCGCGGCCCCGGGAGGCAGATCGACCAGCAGATAATCGAGTTCGCCCCAGACGACATCGGCCAAGAATTCTCGGATGACATTCATTTCCATCAGCCCCAACCACACCGGGCTGACATCCATCGGCCCCTTCCAGCGAACCGGCGACGCATCCTCCAGGAAGAAATCCATCGAGGCAACTTTCACCCCAAGCGGCCCTACTGGGGGAATCGCTCCCGCAGGCCCCATGGTCAACGACTGGCCGTGCAACCCCAACATACGTGGCACACAGGGTCCGTTCAGATCCACGTCTAAGAGCCCAACCTTTGCGCCCTGCCGCGCAAAAGCCAATGCCAAATTAATCGTGGTCATGCTCTTGCCTACACCGCCTTTTCCGCTCATGACCACCAACTTGTGCTTGATGCCGGCCATGCGAGCGTGAACCTGTTTGGTATTTTCCGAAATCTGTTCGAGTACTTTGGCGTCGTCTGAATACTTCAAATTATCAAGAATGGCCTTCAGATCTTTCTCAACCGCCATGGATGATGTCCTTCGTTAACTGTGCGAATACAGAAGATTAGAACGATATCACAGGGGTTTCTGGAGAGTCAAACGAGAGGGCGCCGACTCCGAATCAGAGGGAGGAGTGCTGGGAAATTACGATTCTTAGCCCCTTCGCCGACCTTGGCAAACTGCGGAAAAACCATTTCGGCACAGCAGCCTGGCACAACCGGGGAGCGTGCTAGCAGAATGCTCAAAAAGGCCGACCAGCAAGGCCGCAGCGAGTGAAGGACCGAGGCGTACCCTCTGGGTACGTTGAGGGCCTGAACGATGCGAGAACGACGCTGGCGGACTTTTTCAGCATTCTGCTAGATTGAATACTGAAAAGTCGGCTTAGCCCCGATCGCCTGAGCCAGGACTCCACGGTGCTTGAGTTCCTCAAGAATTCGACGAGTGGCCCCATCAAAGTCTGCCGGGCCTGACAGCACGATATCCGTATTCGGTGGGACTTCTTCGGGTGCCTTGCTCATGTGAATGGCGATGACTGGGACCGGGTGGACGAGCGTCCGAATAGCCTGTGCCGCTTCGACATAGGCCAGACCGAAGGGATTGGTCGTCGAGACCACGATCAACCCAGTATCGACAAGCAGCCTTGCCACTTCGCCATAACGGCGAGCCATCTCGGTCGCCTGTCCTCGTTCTCCCTCTGAGAGGTCTGCACCAAGTCCGCGTCGGAGATTCCCTCCGTCAAGCAAGTACGCATGCCGACCGTCTGCCACAAGCCTAGCCTCGATGGTCTTGGCAAGGAAGGACTTCCCCGTATGTCGCCCGCCGGTCACCAACACTATGGCGGCTCGGTGACCATACTGCTGCGCACGATCCTCGACGCCGACCTCACCCTTCACCCAAGCAAAATCGCGCTGCCGGGCTTCTTCGCGGAGAAACTCCTGATCGTCATGGACCAGTTCTGTCACGATGCCGCCTCCGGCAATGTCATACTCATCCACAAGGACAAACCGGCCCGTCGACTCAAACGAGGCCGAGAGGTCGAACGCGATCGGGGCTTTGGCCCGAATTGTCAATTCAGCAACCTGATTCTTGTTCACCACGCTACTGCCTTGCTGCTGGGCCAGATCCATTGTGTCGATGATCCGGTGAATGGCGACCACTTCACAGTCCACTTCCTTCGTCGCTACTCTGAGCTGATACCGCCGTCCCCGTTCTAACGGCTTTCGACCCAGCCAGAACACATTGGCTCGAAAGGCCGTCGACACCAGCGGACGCTGCCCCTGATGCGAGGCAATCTCTCCTCGTTCGACAAAGATCTGTTCATCGAGCGTGACACCGACTGACTGGCCTGCATGGCCTTCTACTGGCGGGGGATCACTATTGAACGCTTCGATAGACCTGATCGTCGCCCGTTTGTTCGACGGTGAGAAGACCAGGGAATCGCCGACCTTCAATCGCCCTGCCGTAACGCGGCCGGCAATGATGCGGCGGGCGTCGAACTTGTACACATCCTGAACCGGCAAGCGAAGCGGCTGTTCATATCGTCCCGGCTCCTTCCGAAAAGCACTGAGCCCGTCCAGCACGGTCGGACCACTATACCACGGCATTCTCTCGCTCCGGTTGGCGATATTATCTCCGAGCTTGGCACTGACCGGAATGATCTGTTGTGGAACCGCCTTGAACTGTCCGAGGAATTCCCGATATTCCTTCTCAATCCCGTCGAACACATCCTGCCGATAGCCGACCAGATCCATCTTGTTTACGACGACGGCAAACTGGCGTACGCCCAGGAGCGACAAGAGATAGCCGTGTTTCTTGGACTGTTCCTTCACGCCCTCCAAGGCATCGATCAGCAGCAACGCCCCTTCGGCCCGGGCCGCCCCGGATATCATGTTCTTGAGAAACTCCTTATGCCCCGGCGCATCGATGATGATGTAGTGCCGACCCTTCCAGGCGAAGAACGTTCGCGCCGTATCGATGGTGATTCCCTGCTCCTGTTCTTCAAGAAAGGCATCGAACAGGAATGCGTACTCGAATTCCTTGCCCTGCTGCCGGCAGATGGCCTGGACCTTTTCAAGTTTGCCATCCGGCAACGATCCCGTGTCGGCATAGAGACGCCCCAGCAAGGTTGACTTCCCATGGTCCACGTGCCCGACGATGACGATGTTCAGACTCTCGGATGGTTTCAAGATTGTTTCTGCCATTCTTAGACTCCAGAATGTTCAAACAGGCAGCCCAGCAAGGCCGCAGGGGAGGAAAAACCGCAGGCGTACCCTCTTGGGTACGTTGAGGATTTTTCCGACCCGAGAACGCCGCTGGCTGCCTGTTTCAACATTTTGCCGTTACATGTACCCGTCTTTTCGGAGCAGCTCCATCCCGCGCCCTTCATCCTGCGCGCGGCCCGATCGCTCTGCCACCGTGGTGTGCCGCAACTCGTCAATGATGTCGTCCACGGACTTTGCCGTCGATTTGATCGGCGTCGTGCAGGGTGCACAGCCGAGGCTGCGATAGCGGGTCCCCTCCCCCTTGTCGAGATAGAGATCGATGAAGGGAATGTTCTCGCACTTGATGTATTCCCAAATATTGATTTCCGTCCAATCCAGCAGCGGATGAATTCGGATGTGTGTCCCCGGAGGAAAAGTCGTCTTGAATTGATCCCAGAGCTCCGGCGGCTGATCGCGGAAATCCCAATCGCCATGTTTGTCACGCGGCGAGAAGTAGCGTTCCTTGGCTCTCGTCCCTTCCTCATCTGCGCGCACACCGAGAATGATGCCCGTATAGCCCTTTTGCTCAATCAGTTGCTTGAGCCCATCGGTTTTCAAGGCCGTACAGCAGTTGACGCGACCCAGCGTATGATTCATCCCGGCCGCGAGCGCTTCCTTGTTTTGCCCAACGACCAACTTGAGGCCCCACTCGCGGGCCACTCGATCTCGATATTCGATCATGGCGGGGATTTTGTAACTCGTGTCGACGTGCAGGAGGGGGAACGGGACATGGCCGAAAAAAGCTTTTCTAGCCAACCACAGCAGCACGGTCGAATCCTTCCCCATCGACCACAGCATGGCCAGATTGTCAAAATGCTTATAGGCTTCTCGGAGAATGTAGACGCTCTGGTCTTCTAATTGACGAAGATGTCGCACGGACTCGATCCTCTCTTGTGGTCAATGGATTCGGCCGGTCACCCCTGGGCCCACCGGCTCCTGAGTCAGTTCCTCCAACTTTCGTGCCGCCGCCCCCTCTTCGAGCGCTCGACGTGCAAGTGGGACGCACGACACCCATGTTGCCCCTTTACCTGCGGCGTAAAGAATCAGCGCCGCGTTCATTAACACCCAGTTGCAAGGCCCGCCCTGCAGTTGATTGTGGAGAATCCGTCGGAGCAGATCCGCTTCCTTGTCTCGTTGATTCGACGGGAAACCTGCCATGTCGCGCCGCGTGCCCAGCGGCAACCCGATATCTTTTGATGTGAACGAGAGGGGCGTAATCCGCTCGTCACGCAATTCCAGGACTCTTGTGAGCGCGGCAATCGACAGCTCAGGATCGCCTTCAACACCGCTGACCACTAGAGCACGCGTACAACCCAGCATCCGCAACACTTCAGCAGTCTTTTCAAAGTGGAGAGGATGGGACAGCCCGATGACCTGCGACGCGGCGCGAGCCGGATTCAAGAGCCTCGCAATCGGATGAAAGATGTTTCGCGCTCCCAGCTCTTGTCGCATCTCTAAAAAGCGATAGATCGGAGGGTGGTAAAGTGCGACGTCGAGATAGGCAAATCCACACCGTGTCACCTCCTCTGCCGCCACTTTCGGCTCCAAGTCGATCGGCAGGCCCAAGGCCTTGAGCACCCCGGCAATCCCCGCGCGGCCAGGAATCCCGTCGTACCCATGCATCAAGACCGACGCGCCTGCCGCCGAAGCCACGATGGCAGCGGCCGCAAGGGCATGGAAGGTTTCCTGTTTCCCCGCATAGCTAGGGAGATCCACGACGCCAAGTTCTCGGGGTATCGGCACAGGCGCCACATAGGAACGCGCGGTCGCGGTCATCGACGCCAGTTCGGTGACGGACTCCATCTTGATCCGCATGGCCATGAGAAAGGCCCCCACCTGCACCGGTGTGGCCTCTCCTTCAATGAGCGCCTTCATCACCCGCTTCGCTTCGTCCCAGGTGAGGTCCTTGGCAGCCCGTGGCCCTTTGCCAATTTTTGCGATACATTCCTGCATCGACATTACGAGGCCTTGTGTAACCCGCACTCAGTCTTGGTAAAGTTTTTCCACCGTCCCGCGCGAGGGTCTTCGCCGGGCATCACTGGGCTCGTGCAATGGGTGCAGCCGATACTGGGATAGTTGCGGTCATGCAATTCGTTGTAGGGAACTTCATAGACACGAATGTAGGTCCAGACATCCTCCCACGTCCACTTCGCGAGCGGGTTGACTTTGACCAACTGAAACTTCTGGTCCCACTCGATCAACTTCGCATTGGCTCTCGTGAGAGATTGGTCTCGCCTAATCCCTGTGATCCATGCATCGAATCCCTTGAGCACTCGAGTGAGCGGTTCCACTTTGCGCAACTCGCAACATTGATCGGGATGGCGTGTCCATAGGGCCTCGCCATGCTGAGCGGCTTGTTGCTCCGGCGTGAGCAACGACTTCACCTGGATGACCTGCTCTGGCTTGAGGTGATACCGCCCGATCACACGATCGCGCGTGGCATAGGTCTCGGGAAAGAGAAACTCCGTGTCGAGATAGAGGAGCGGCACTGAGGGATTGATGCGGTGGACCATGTCCACGAGGACGACATCCTCTGCTCCAAAACTACAGGCAAGCACGATCTTCGGCGCATAGCGCTCGATCGCAGCCGCCACGACTTCCTGCGGCTGCTTCGCCTCGAACGACTCACCCCAGACTGCGAGTTCCTCAGCAGAGGCTGAATGTTCTGTGTTCTCCACGCTAACCCCTCTCTCTTTCGACACTTTCCACAGGAGAGGCGCCAGGGTCGGTCTGTGCTCCCAGAGCGCGCACGGTGGGAATGTGCTCGTTCGATGGGCGCAGGTGACCAACCCTGGCGCCTCTCCTGCTCACTCTACTTTTTCGACCAGAATCCGATAATGCGCCGCGGCGGCTTCAAGTGGTTCCTGCAGCAACAACTTATGCCCATCGTTTTTCAAACTCAGGGGCACGTTCTTAATGGGTTCCCCCGCATCGAGCCAGACTTCCAAACGTTCGCCCGCATCCATCATCTCGAGCTTCAGCTTGGTCTTCACATAATTCAGCGGACAGGCCACCCCCCGCAGGTCGTACACTGGCGCGCCGGACGTAGTAGGCGCGGTGACAGAAGATACAGTCGGCTTGACCTCTGGTATCGTACTGGTCGTGGCCACCGCTGCCTTGCCCGCCGGCGCCAATTTTAGATCTTTGCCCATCTGCTCCGTGGCAGCCCGACAGGCGTCAACGAATCCCTTGGCAAACCCCATCTTGTCGCGGGCTGATTCGCCCGTTGTCTCCTTGGGCCCTAAATCGCCGACCCGCTTCCTCAATTCCCGATACATCGCTGGAACGATGCCCTTTTGTGCAATCCGGCTGTCAAATTCGATGAAGGTTTCTGCATCTGTCGAAGGTTCAAGTCCTTCCGTCACAAGCAAGGCCTTGGCAGCAGCCAACACGGCGCGATAGGACTTGTTCACCGAGACAGAATATTGATGGTTATCGACCAGAAGCTTCGCCTGATAGAGCTCTTGGTCGGCTTCGAGAATGCCGTTCTCGATCATTTCAAGCGCGCCACCTGCGCACTCGCCAGGCCCGAGATCCTCCAAGACAAATTCTTCCTCGCCTTCCCAGTCGTAGTAGAACGTCGAATCATCTTGAAAGGACGGAACGATGGTATAGGGGATCAACTCATCCTTGAGTTTGACCTTACCGACACGATCAATGAAGGCCGGCAGCCCTTCCCCGGAGAGGCGGTCACGCCGGTACACGTCAATCAAGTGCGTGATCGCCGCCGACACGCTCTTGGCCGGTAACTTGACCACCATCTGTCCGATCTTCGCCGTTCCGTTGACCTTCCCGCCCAAATGCAATTCATAGAAGGGCGCGACGTGCTCGCCAATGCGTTTCCCCACTCCATGCAAGCCGATTGTGGCGATATGGTGCTGGGCGCAGGAGTTGTGGCATCCGCTGATCTTGACACTGACATCCTTCAGATCCTCGGGGACTCGCCCCGCCGGAAATACCTCTGCCAACGCTCGCGCGAGCCCCTTTGAAGACGTGATCCCCAAGCCGCAAGTGTCGGTGCCGGGACAGGCGATAATGTCTTCGACCAATTCGGCACCGGGATCGGCCAAGCCCTGTGAAGCAAGATCGGCATAGAGGTCGGCGATGCGCGACTCCGGCACCCATCGAATGATCATGTTTTGATTGATCGTCGTCCGAATGTTGCCATTGGAGTAGCGATCCGCAATATCGGCAATGAGAAGCATCTGCTCTGCCGTGAGATCGCCCATAAATAACTTGGTCACGGCGGCGACGTACCCCTCTTGCTTCTGACGCACAACGTTGGTGCGTCGCCACATCTCGAACGGCGTCTCCGCTGGCGCACCCTGGACATGACCGTTGGTCTGCACCGCTGGCTGCTTCGATCCATTCGACGTCGGCATGATTAAGGGAATGGGTTCATCCGGATATGAAAGTAACTTGATCGGCTCATGGGTCGGACGGGCATGTCCCATCGCCACATAGGCCTCTTCCCAGCGGCGTTTGAACTCCTCGAAGCCCAGCTTATCGATCACAAACTTCATTCGGGCCTTCATGCGATTTTTTCGATTGCCCAAGGTATCGAACACCCGAATCACGGCTTCCACGCTCGGGATGAGTTCATCCATCGGAGTGAACTCCCGAAGGACCTGCGCGAGCCGGGGGGCTGAACCGAGACCGCCGCCTGCGACCATTCGAAAACCGATGGCTCCATCCGCACGCTTTGCTGCGAGTAGCCCGATATCGTGAATCGGTGTGAGCGCACAGTCCCGCTTGCAGCCGGAGAAGGCAATTTTGAATTTGCGGGGGAGGCTCTGGTTGAGCGGATTCCGCAAGAGATGGAACGCGACGGTTTTCGCATAGGGCGTCACGTCGAACACTTCCCCCTGACAGATCCCTGCAAGGTGACAGGCCGTCACATTGCGGACCGTGTTGGCGCAAGCCTCTCTGGTAGTCAAGCCGACTTCAGCCAGCCCGCGCATGATGGTCGGCACATCCTTTAATTCGACAAAATGCAGCTGGATATCCTGGCGCGTGGTCACATGCCCGACACCGGTGGCATATTGCTCGGCCAATTCTGCAACCCGGCGCAGCTGATTCGCCGTCAGTCCGCCGAAGGGGATCTTGATACGGACCATCTGGACACCGGCTTGCCGTTGGCCGTAAATGCCGTACTGGAGACGGAAGGGCCTGAACAGATCGGCCGAGACGTCACCCGAAACCATACGCATCGCCTCAGCCTCGAAGGTCTCGATCTCTTCGACAACGGCAGGAGAAATGGGCTCTGTCTTGATCGGAACAGTAGTGAGTGGCATGAGACTCATAGGTGACCTCAAATGTGGTACATCAAGGACCGCTCTTGCTCGAGTACTCGTTGCTGCCCGGCTAATTCTTCCACACTTATGGCTTCGAGCACATGGCGTTCCGCTTGATAGACCTGCTCCCAAACCTTCCCAAGCAGAAGTTCCGGCTTGCTGAGCCGTCGTCCCTGTGCACGGCCAGCTCCACCGTTCGGGAGTGAAAGCGGACCATCAAGTGCCTCAAGGATCTCGACGATCGATACCTCGGACGGTTTCTTCGAAAGCACGTACCCCCCTTGGGCTCCTCGAATGCTCGACACAAGACCGGCCTTCTTCATCCCATGGAGGACCTGTTCAAGAAAGCGAGCAGGGATGACTTGTCGACGTGCAATTGATTTCGCTTGGA
>WNFE01002805.1_pt1 | contig 12886 bp, 11 predicted proteins | sample 5400451 | NCBI WGS metagenome assembly WNFE01 (sample SAMN13153344, study PRJNA577476) | soil metagenome | isolation source: 200 cm saprolite under Douglas fir tree site 2 hole 2 | place: USA:California | collected 2015-04-18 | reverse complement strand
GGAACAGAGGGTTTGGCGATCCTGGAATCGCCTGTCCTATCTCCTCTTGGCGGAGTCTGCGAGGGTGTCGAGCATGCTTTTCCAGATTTTGTCGGGTGTGGTGTAGATGCCCGTGGAAGGTAGCGCGTACTCGACGAGCGAGCGAAAAAAGGCGTTGATGTCCGGGAGAGCCGCCTCAATCTTTCGTATCTGAATGTCGAAGAGTCCCACGGGGAGTCTGCCCCGTTCTTTGAATTTGCGGCGGGCGACGGCCCAGTCGGCGGCGAACCACCAAAGCATAACGCCGCCGTCGAAGAGTTTGCGCACGGTGTCGAGGTGCTCCGGGGGGAAGCCCCAATCGATCACCACCGGGCGCCTGAACCTGTCCAGGGCCTGAACAAAGGATGCCGCAGATGTGCCAGCGCCGAACAGGGCAAGCCATTCTGCCGCCAGTCCATGCCGGTCGAGGACGCCGTCTTCCTCCACATTGAGGTGGAGGAAGCCTTTTTTCTCTTCGAGCCACCTGCAGAAGGTGGATTTTCCCGAAGCTGGGATGCCAGAGAAAAGGAAGTGCATGGCGTGAGTTTAGCGTTTTTGTTGGCTGGGTGTGGTGTGCAGAGGAGGCGCGCTTCTGGACCCGAAACTAGCCTGGCTGAGCTATAGTTCGACGGTGCGGAAAGCCCGTGAGACCTTCATCGGACGCCATCCTGTCGCCAGCTACTTTGTGCTGACGTTTGCGATCTCTTGGATAGGTGCTCTCGCGGTGGCCGCACCGCCCCTCATGCGCCACGAGCCTTTGCCAAAGTTGACCGGTGTCTTGATGTTTCCGGCCATGCTCCTCGGGCCATGTCTCGCCGGCATCACCCTGACGAGGATCGTAGATGGAGAAGACGGCATATGGGATCTTTTCTCCCGAATAAGTCGGTGGCGGCTTCCCGCGCGGTGGTACGCCGCGCTTCTCATTCCTCCCATTCTGGTCTTGGCCGTTCTCTTTTTGTTGGAAACAATTGTCTCTCCGGTGTATGCCCCCAATCGTTTTCTCGTGGGCATCTTTTTTGGTGTTCCCGCCGGTTTCTTGGAGGAAGTCGGCTGGATGGGCTATGTGTTCCCAAAAATGCGTTCGCAAACGGGTGCGCTTGACGCAAGTATCCTATTGGGTCTCTTGTGGGCCTCGTGGCATTTACCCGTCATCAACTACTTAGGGACCGCGACTCCGCACGCTGAGTACTGGTATGCCTTCTTCCTCGCGTTTACCGTGGCCATGACTGCCATGCGCGTGCTGATCTGCTGGATCTACACCAATACCGAAAGCGTGCTTTTGGTCCAGTTCATGCATGTGAGTTCCACAGGTTCCCTGGTCATTTTCAGCGCCCCCCGCGTGAGCGCCGCGCAAGAAGCGTTGTGGTACGGTCTTTATGGAATTTCCTTGTGGATCGTGGTCGCGATCATTGCGAAGACCTATGGCAGGCGTCTGACGCGACAGACTGCCTAGAATCCGAGCTTCTCCGAGGCCTATATAACATATGGAAGCGGGGATAAAGGAAAGATAAAGTCTGCCGGGGTCCCGCTGCTATGGCCCATAATCAAGTTCAATGGTAAGTCTAAACAAAAAGGCATTCGGTGGCCTCTTCTTCTTGCTCCTCGTCATGGGAGCTCTGCTATTCGTTCCGGCGGGGACGCTTAACTACTGGCAGGCGTGGGCCTTTCTCGCGGTGTTCGGAGCGTCGGCACTTGCGATCACCCTGTACCTTATAAAAAAAGACCCGAAGCTCCTGGAGCGGCGGGTGCACGCGGGGCCAATTGCCGAAAGGGAGACGAGCCAAAAGATCATCCAATCCATCACGGCTCTAGGATTTATGGCGATGCTCGTTTTACCCGCGCTTGATCATCGCTTCCACTGGTGGCCTGCGGTGCCCTTCTTCGCCTCGGTAGCGGGAGACGTTCTTGTTGCCATTGGATTTCTCATCATATTTTTTGTGTACAAGGAAAATACCTTTGCCTCGGCAACTATCGAGGTCTATTCCGACCAGAAAGTCGTCTCTTCCGGACTCTACGCACTTGTGCGTCACCCGATGTATATGGGAGGCTTTGTCTTTTTCGTCGGCGCGGCTCTCTCGCTCGGCTCGTGGTGGGGACTCTTGGCGTTCCTCCTCATGATGCCCGCGTTTATGTGGAGAATCTTCGAGGAGGAAGAATTTCTGTTAAAGAATCTGCCAGGCTATGCGGAGTATAAGAATAAAGTGAGGCATCGCTTGGTGCCGTTTATTTGGTGAATGCTTAACGGGGGCGTTAAAACGGCAGCTTCATTTCTTGGAGCTGCTTTTCTGCTATTGCACTTGCACAGTATCCAGCATTCGCTCGTATGTGGACCGCAGCTCAGGAAAGTCTCTGTCCGGCGCGATGAAGACCAGATAAAGTAAACCGCCTCGTGGCCGTGGGACCGTAACCAGGCAGTCTCGTTCGCGGAGAGCCTCTCCGCTCTGCGGATCGGCGAGGCGCCGGTGAGAACTAGGGAATCGCGATGAATACCCGTGCCAACCAGGGGACTCCCGGGACCGCTCCCGAGTGACGGGCAACTCGGAAATAATTGGCTAATTTCCGGCCGACGAACTGTCAAAATCGTTGGCTCCAGCGACCGGTCAGCCGGCAATATACCCAGTGTGGTAAATGTTCAGAAGGCGAGCAAATCCTTGCGCAAGATTTCAATTTCCCAAGGCATTCCGCGGTCGATACCGTCATAACCCGGGAAACCGCCAAAGCGAAAACAGAGCCTCAGATAGTCGACAAAGAGCAGGTGGTGCCGTTCGTTGAGCAGTTCCCCATCGGCGCGGAGGTCGGGTACGGCGATCTCGTAGGGTTCGCCGCCGCTGGTGTTGGCCTTGTGTAGATCGTCCGGTGCGATAGTGACGACGGCCTCGCCCTCGTCTTCCATCCTCTGTTTGCGTTCTTCCAGCGCGTCATCAAGTGGGAATACCACCAGGGGATCCGGGCAGATCGAACCCAGCTCGGGAGCAAGTGTTGGATGGCGGCCTATCCAATCCACCGAGCCCACGACCTCGTAAAAAATTCTCAAGGAGAGCGGGAGCGCTCCCGCCATTTTCTCCAGACGCGCAAGTTGCCTCCGCGCCTGCGGTCCGGGTGGAACATGGGCCCGCACTGTTTCATCACGCGGCGCGTTTTTTGCCTTGGCGAGTTGCTGGGTCATCGCGCCCTGCACCTGCTTTAACATCTCCAGCATGTTTTGTACATGCGGCGAGGTGCTCGCGCTCTTCACAGAGCTTACGTCGAAGCTCATGGCACCCTGAACGCGGTGCATCCAGTCGCCTACTTGCTTTGCTTCCGTCTTGAACTCGTAGTTCATCGCCTGCAGCCGAGCGGTGACGGTTCGGACGTTCGCTTCCACGCGCCGCATCGTCTCATACGCAACCGCAAGGGCATCTGCCGCGTGCGGATCCTCGCGCACTGCTGGCCCCAGCGCAACCATCTCCTTCCAGACTTTCTCGTGCTCACCAGCGGTGTAGCGATCGAACAGGGGTAGATTGCCCTGGTTATGCCGGCGGAGCTGCTCCAGCCGGGCAACTGGATCAGACGCCAGGTCGAGTTTCAAGGCCTCGCTGGTTTTCTTTCTCGTGCTGGCTTTGGGTTGGGGCGTTCCGAACCGCGCTGCCACGTATTCTCGGAAGTCGGCGTCGAATTCCTTGAGCTCTCTTGCGGTGAGCGTCTGCTGCTGCAGAATCCAACGTGCCGGCAGAGCCTTACCATTCCAGGCGTAGACCGGCGCACCGTCGCGATAGACGGCTGCGGGGCCGTCGCCGCGATGCAGGAGCGAGCGCTCGTTCAAGTGTACCTCGGACGGTCGCTCGCTGAGCACCGCGGCGTGGTCGTACGGCCACCACGGTCCACTCGATCGGGCGATGGTCCAAGCAGCAGCGAGAATCGCAGGCGGCGTGCTCGTGCCAGACTCTTGCTCGTCATTGGCCATCATGGAAAACGAGTAGTCCATAAGAAACGAGACTGCCAGAAGTGAATTGACGGTGCGCTCGTTCATCTGACTGTTGAGTACGCCTCTGCCCGGGCCCAAGAGGCGATTTTCCGCAAGAAAGAGCGGGTCGCTGTCGTCGAAAGCGTGGGATGGAACCTTGCCGTATAGCTTTATTCTGGCGGTGAGGACTTCAAACGGGACGCTAGTTGTGCCGAGGGGAAGAGGGCCTTTCGGCGGGCCGAGGTGCAAACCCATAGGACGGCCGACTGCCGCTAGGAGAGCCTCCCAGCTTTTCTCACCGGCGTTCTGGCAAAGTTGTGCCCGCACCTGTTCGATTTTTTGGCGATGGATCCGGATCTGACCGAGCCCGGCCAGCATCTGCGGCCATATGGAGCTGTGGGGGGCGCTCAGCAAAGCATTGGCCCAGCAAGCGTCGAAAGGCGAGTCAAACCAGAACACGTAGCGCGGGGGGCCAAAACCAGCAGCGGCGTAGAGGTCTCGGACGCCAGCTTGCGCCTGCGGTCGGTCGGCCGGCTCGGTCGAGAACAACTGGGCCAGCCAGCGGCTGCGAATCTCACCAGAAGTCACGACGGATGACATTGTCAGGAATTTTACGCCAGTTTTTAAGTCAGACCCTCGAGCAGCAGCATGTGGGATGTAGTTTGCCAGATGGCACAGGGGAATAATCGCCGCCGTGATCCTGGCGGTAGGATTAATCGCGGGACTGGGACCCGGCGTGAAGTTTCACTCGCTCTAGCGAGTCTTGGCACCTGTCAGTTGGGTTTCATCGGAAGCCGGGAAACCCGCCATCCCAGAAGCCTCCGCGACCTTCCCAAGCGGCGAGCAATGCAAAAGTTGGCCTCCTTTTAGGATTAGTACCGTCCACAGGAAAGATTTCGGTTGACACTGCTCTGGGTCGTTTTATAATCATTCTCATCCGATAATCATGCGCTTCACCCATAAACAGTTCCGTGAGCTGGCCGCGAAGCACGGTTTGGCGGTCACGCATCAGCGTCAGGTGGTCTATGAGGCCGTCATCGCTGCCCACGGACACTATTCCCCGGAAGACGTCTACGCCGCGGTCCGGCGTCGCATTCCGTCCATTTCTCTGGCTACGGTCTACAACAATCTCCGGCTTTTCATCGAGTGCGGGTTGCTGCGAGAGGTCACTCCTCATTCGAGCACGTTGCGCGTGGACGGCAATCTCAAACCTCATCACCACCTGGTCTGCTCCCGCTGCAAATCAGTGCAGGACATCGAAGGAGAGTTCATCGATTTCAACCGGCTATCCCGGCATCTGCCGGATGGCTTTGATCTGACGCAGCCGTTGGTCGAGGTCTTTGGCCTCTGCCGCCGCTGCAGCGCCAAAAAGTAATTTTTTACTCACTACTTATTCAAGATTGGAAGGACGAAAACATATGGAAAATACACTCGCGACTTCATCGGGGAGTGTTGTCCCCGAAGCTAAGGAAAAAAATACCGCAACCGAATCGAAGTGCCCAGTAGCGCACGGTGCTCGCAAAGCCCACACGAATGCGGACTGGTGGCCGAATCAGGTGAGCCTGAAGGTCCTGCACCAGCATTCCCCGCTTTCCGATCCGATGGGTAAGGAGTTCAATTACGCGGAAGAATTCAAGACGCTCGACCTGAATGCCGTGATCAAGGACCTGCATGCCTTGATGACAGACTCGCAGGATTGGTGGCCGGCCGACTTTGGCCACTACGGGCCACTCTTCATTCGTATGGCGTGGCATAGCGCCGGCACGTACCGCATCGGCGACGGCCGCGGCGGGGCTGGAGCTGGTCAGCAGCGCTTCGCGCCGCTCAATAGCTGGCCGGACAACGTGAACCTCGACAAGGCACGCCGGCTGCTGTGGCCGATCAAGCAGAAGTACGGGCGGAAAATTTCCTGGGCCGATCTCATGATTCTCGCAGGCAACGTTGCCCTGGAATCGATGGGATTTAAGACGTTCGGTTTTGGCGGCGGCCGTGAGGACGTTTGGGAGCCCGAAGAGGACATTTTCTGGGGGCCTGAAGGCAAGTGGCTGGCGGACGAGCGCTACAGCGGCGATCGTGATCTTCAGAATCCGCTCGCTGCCGTGCAGATGGGTCTGATCTATGTGAATCCGGAAGGACCGAATGGAAAGCCGGATCCGCTTGCCGCGGCACGGGATATCCGAGAGACCTTCGCCCGCATGGCGATGAATGACGAGGAGACGGTTGCGCTCATTGCCGGTGGACATTCGTTCGGCAAAACGCACGGCGCTGGCGTTCCCGCTCAATATGTAGGAAACGATCCAGAAGGTGCCGACATCGAGGAACAAGGCTTGGGGTGGAAGAATAAACTTGGCAAAGGTTTTGGTGGCGACACAATCGGTAGCGGTTTGGAAGTCACCTGGACCACGACGCCTACCAAGTGGAGCAACAACTTCTTCACCAACCTGTTCAGCTACGAATGGGAACTGACCAAGAGCCCGGCCGGTGCGCATCAGTGGACGCCGAAAAATGGCGCAGGCAACGGTACGGTGCCGGATGCGCACGACCCCTCAAAGCGCCACGCGCCATCCATGCTGACCACGGACCTCGCCCTCCGGTTCGACCCTGTTTACAAAAAAATTTCACGGCGCTTCTACGAGCATCCGGACCAGTTGGCAGACGCCTTTGCGCGGGCGTGGTTCAAGCTGACCCACCGCGACATGGGGCCGATCTCGCGATACCTTGGCCCGCTCGTTCCGAAGGAGCCTCAGCTGTGGCAAGACCCGGTTCCCGCCGTGGATCATAAATTGATCGGAGAGCAGGACATTGCTGCTCTAAAGGCGAAGATCCTCGGATCTGGACTGTCAATCTCCCAACTGGTCACGACTGCCTGGGCATCGGCGGCGTCGTTCCGCGGCTCCGACAAACGCGGTGGGGCGAACGGGGCGCGCATTCGCCTAGCGCCACAAAAGGATTGGGAAGTGAACCAGCCGGCAGAACTGGCGAAGGTGCTGCCGAAACTCGAAGCGATCCAAAAGGAGTTCAACAACTCGCAGTCCAATGGCAACAAAGGGAAGAAGGTCTCGCTGGCTGACCTGATGGTTCTAGGCGGCTGCGCAGCCGTCGAGGAAGCTGCGAAAAGGGCCGGGCACGGCGTGAAGATTCCCTTCTTGCCGGGACGCACGGACGCTTCGCAGGAGATGACCGACGTGCATGCATTCGCCGTGATGGAACCGGTCGCTGATGGCTTCCGCAACTATCTCCGAAAGGGACAGGCTCTGTCGGCTGAGGAGTTGCTGGTGGATCGGGCGCAGTTGCTGAACCTGACTGCTCCCGAGATGACGGTTCTCCTCGGCGGCCTGCGCGTCCTGAATGCGAACGTGGGACAGGCCAAACACGGCGTCTTCACCAATCGGCCCGAGACGTTGACCAATGATTTCTTCGTGAACCTGCTCGATATGAATACGAAGTGGCAGCCGTCCAATCACTCCAACGGCTCTGGAGACGTCTACGAGGGGCGCGACCGGAAGACCGATGCGGTCAAGTGGACCGCCACCCGCGTCGATCTCCTCTTCGGCTCGCACTCCCAACTCCGGGCACTCGCCGAAGTCTATGCGTCCAACGACTCGAAGGAAGCGTTTGTGAAGGACTTCGCGGCGGCGTGGACCAAGGTGATGAACCTTGATCGCTACGACCTTGCCTGAGCTCGGCAAAAAAAAGAAAGCTTTCAACTTCGTGCTGTTGCTGTTGTTTGGATCGGCTAAACCGAAGTTGTCGCTTTTCCTGGCTCGCGGGCGCGCATCGCGCGCCCTATGCCTGCTTTACCAATAGGCGCAACAGTTTCATACCGGCCGAGTTTGTTGCCGGGAGAGAGCGCCATCTGCGTGTCAGAGCCAGGAAGCAGAGGCGGCGTGTCCGATTTGCGGAGGGCAGGAATGTTCGCAGGTTCAATAATTCGGCCAGACGCCTGGAGTGGCGAGCTCAAGCAAGTTGGCATCCGGATCCCTGAAATACAAACTGGCTCCGCCTCGCTCCCACTGAACTTCCGATTCAATTTCGATTCCACAGTCGCGCAGTCGTGTTCGCCAAGTCTCGAGCGCGTCCGAGGAAATGGCAAAGGCGAGGTGGCCTGAGCCGCGTGTCTCATGCGGAGGGATGATGCCTCCGCGAATGACGACTGGATCATTAGACCCGCCCTGAGTGAAAAGCAGGAGCACATCCGGACCAGCCCGCAAAGCACAGAAGCGCTCGTCGCTGACCATGGCCTCAAAATTGAACAGCAGTTGATAGAATTCACGCGCGCGATTGATCTCCGCGACGTTGATGCAGGTCTCGACGATTCCATCCACCCGCAGATTCGAGCTCTCGATTGGTCTCATCATTTCCAATTCTAATAACACACCACAGGGGCCGGAAAACGTCAATGGCGCAGCAAACCAACACCGAGCGACTGATGAATGTGGAAGTCATGTGCAAGACCCGGGGCCAATCGATCTCTTCCTACAGGCCGACTTCTCAGGACCAATCCCCCGGGGGAAACCGATTAGCTTCCGGTTAGCCGACAATACACGAACTGGCTGCTCTTGCGATCGCAAGAGCGTTTAGCGTACCGAAGCACAAGCATGTTTTTTGCCGGATCCCGAGGAAGAATCATGCCAATATGCCGTTTCTTGTAGTAGCATTGCCGGGATGAGTAGGAGATTATGAAAGAGCCGCGTCTTTCAAAAGCCGAAACTCGCATCCTGGAACAGTGCTGGAAACTGGGAACTGCGTCCGTGCGCGAGGTGTTGGAAAGCCTGCCTGAAGACGAACGTGTCGCTTACACAACCGTGCAAACGCTCGTCTATAGGCTTGAGGAGAAAGGCGCGTTGAGGAAGGTAAAGAAGATTGGCAACGCCCAGCTCTTTGAGCCCGCTATCAATCAGAGCCAATACCGCGGCAGGCTGGTACGCGACTTGCTGGATCTGTTTGGAGGGTCGCCGCGTCTTCTCGTCTCCAATCTCCTGGAGAATGGCACCCTCAGCTTGCGGGACCTGAAGGCGCTGCAAAGTGCGGCACGCACTGATAAGAACGGCCGCGGCCGTGGAGGCAAACGTGCATGAGCATATCGCACGCGTGATGTACTACTTCAGCGTCCAACTGCTGTATGCATCCGTCGTCGGTGCTGCCGCGTGGGTACTGACGTCAATTCGGGGTGCCAGCGCCACCACGAAATATTGGATTTGGGTTGTAACCGCATTCAATTTCATCGTGCCGGTCGGCGCAACCGTTGATAAGGTCTGGGGGCTGCATTTGCGATGGGCCGCACCGCTCAGTGCTCTCGGTGGGCCGATATGGGACATGACGCAAGGCCGTACGGCAGTGGTGCTTGCCGCGATATGGATCGCTGGCACATTCACCATGCTAATGCGGTTGATCTTGCGCCTTCGTAGTGAAGGCCGCGAAGCTGAAATCGCGCACAGCCTGAGCGTCCATGGTGCGGCGTCTAGCTTCACAACAGATGGCATCCCGGTGAGCTTCGATTCCAGGCATCCCGCTCCTGCAGTCAGTGGGATCTTTTACCCGCATATCCTGCTCCCCATCGGCATTGATCGGCTACTCAATCAGCGGGAATTCGATGCTGTCCTGCTTCACGAACTTGCCCACGCAAGAAGGCGCGACAATCTGATCCGCGTACTCTACGAACTTTCGTTGTGCGCTGTATGGTTCCATCCGTTCCTCTGGCTGGCTGGAGCGAAGATGGCGCTCTATCGCGAGCTCTCCTGCGACGAAACTGTCATCCAGCGTGCGCACGGAACAGATCTGGTTGCGGCGCTCGCAAAACTTGCAGTCCCGGAACGAGCGCTTTCCCTGCAAGCCACAGCCTCATCACATCTGAGCCACCGCTTGGCCTGGCTGTCGGGGCAATTGCAAGTGCGGCGCGCAGCAAGCCTGCTGCTGGCGTCGCTATTTGCCGCTGTTATGGCGGCGGCCATCTTTGGAACCGTGGCCCACACCGCCTGCTGTTTCATTCTTCGGCACTGACTCCGGCCGACGTCCTCGCTCTCAAGCTGCATAGTTGCGATGAAAACGTACAATGTAGTAGTATCACCGCTATATGTCGGAGAGCGGAGGTGACTGTGCCACACGAACCACAAAATCGAATGCGACCGTGCGCCGCACTTTTGCTGTTATTGCTTGTGGCACAGGTTTCAACGCTGCAACTGCGCGGCCAATCGGCTGCTCCCGTCACTCTGGTGAAAGCCGCCCGGCTATTCGATCCGCGCACCGGAAATGTGCTCGCGCCTGCCGCCGTTCTGATCGAAGGAGACAAGATCAAACAGGTTGGGTCGTCCTCGCAAATCGGCGTTCCCCCCGGTGCAAAAATCATCGACCTGGGCGCCGCGACCTTGCTGCCGGGATTGATTGACGGCCACACGCATTTGTTCCTTGACATCATTGTGTTGCCCGAAGCGGAGCAGGACCGCCATGCCAACGGACTGTTTGCTCCGGGAATGCTGCTGGCCATCGTGGAATCGCCAAGCAAACGCGCCCTGATGGGCGCACAGTTGGCACGAGAGGACCTGGAGAGCGGTATTACGACCGTTCGCAACCTGGGCCATTCAGGGATTGACGGCGACACGGAACTGCGTGACGCGATCAACGCCGGCCGCGTTCCCGGGCCGAGAATGCTGGCCTCCGGACGCAAGCTGATCACCCAAGGTGAATATGTTCAAAATCTCAATCCTGCCCTTACCGATGCCATCCTGCAGCAGGAATTCTTGCTCATCGAGGGAGTAGACCGGGGACAGCAGGCAGTTCGGCAGAATGAGCTCCAGAACGTCGACGTGATCAAGGTCTCGGCTGATGAGAATCTCAGAGTTCCTGAACTTGCGGCGGTGGTGGAAGAGGCGCACCGCCAGCACCTGAAGGTGGCGGTCCACGCCATCGATACCGCCAGCATACAAACGGCGATCGATGCCGGCGCAGATTCGATCGAACATGGTAACGATGCAACCGACGAACAGCTCAGGCAGATGCGTGATAAGGGCATCTATTTCGACTTGACTCCGACTTTTTATGGCGGCGGCTACCTGAAGATCGCCGAGCCAGTCATCGTGATCTCACCCGCCGCCCGCGCTGAAAGATTGAGTTCCGCGGCACGCAGCAAACAACGTTACGACCAGCTGGTGCAGCGAGTCTTGAAGTCGGGGGTCAAATTTGCCGCGGGATCGGACATGTGCTGGTTTTATACCGGCAAAACGCGCGGCGAAGCAAGCATTGCGGCTTTGGTTAATTTGCGCGCTGCCGGTATGTCGTCGCTCGAAACCATTCGCGCAATCACAAGCAATGCCGCGGAAATGCTGGGATGGCAGGACCGCATCGGCTCTATCGAGCCGGGCAAGTTTGCCGATCTCATTGCCGTCTCCGGTGACCCGGTCGCTGATATTACCGAATTGGAACATGTTCGCTTTGTGATGAAAGGCGGCGAAGTGATCAGAAATAGCGTTGCACCGCTGCCGCAAGCCGTGAACGGGAGAGTGGAATGAGGAAACGTGTGGGCGTGTTGGTACTGATGTTAGCCACTTGTTGTGTTGCTTTCGCGCAGAACCCTGCACCACGCATCGTCGATCTAAACGCTGCCGACGGCACGCCGCTGAAAGCAACTTACTTTGCCGCAGCGAGGCCCGGCCCCGGTGTGCTGCTGCTGCATCAGATCAATCGCGATCGCAAATCGTGGGACCCGGTAGCGGCGCAGCTTGCAGCCGCGGGAATGAACACTCTTACCCTCGATCTGCGCGGCTTTGGCGCAAGCGGCACGCGTCTGGACAAACTCACTGACGCTGAGCGCAGCAAGTACCAGCGGGGCTGGCCTGACGATGTTGACGTCGCACTCGGGTACTTGAGCGCGCAGCCGGGCGTCGATCACAACCTGATTGGGGTGGGAGGAGCAGGTTGGCTCGGCGTCCTCTACTCCGTCGATGCGGCGCGCCGCCATCCTCAGCAAATCAAGTCGCTCGCACTCATGTCGGGCGAAACACTTCGCGACGGGTTGCAGTTTCTTCATCAGGCATCGCAATTGCCCGAACTCTTCGTCTTCTCCGATGACGACGAATACCCGCCGACGCAGGACGCGATGAAACTGCTCTATGTCGCTGCATCCAGCCCGAGCAAGAAGCTCGTGCACTACTCCGAAGCTGAAGACGCCCCGTGGCTATGGTACGAGGACTCTTCCGGAAAAGTCCCCGCCCACGGCGGCCACGGGACTGACATGTTTCAGGTTCATCCCGAGCTGCCCGGCATCATTGTCCATTGGTTTGTAACCACGCTCGTCAAGACTCCAGGTCACGCTCCCGTCGATGCGCTGGCAGCAGCGTCAATCCTGAATCAGCTGCAATCACCCGGCGGAGCGGCCCAGGTCACGCAGCAATTATTGGACGCCCGGCGCAAAGATCCTCAGGCCCAGCTGTGGCCCGAGGTCGCCGGTGACATCATCGGCGAGGACTTTCAGCGCGCTGGCGATGTCAAGAATGCAATTGAGGTCTTCAAGCTGAATCTCCTCGCTTATCCCGACTCGGCCGACGCGCACTATAACCTTGCCGACGCCTATTTGGCAGACGGCCAGAAGGATCTCGCACGGCAATACTCTGAAAAGGCATTGACCCTGCTCGATTCCCATAAAGCGCCGCTATCTTCCTGGTCTGATACTGAAGAGCGGCGAGCAGAGATCCGCCGCGCCATCGAGAGTACGCTAGCGCGAGCGACCAAGGGAGCCGAGCATTGAGATCGTCATTCGAGAGTGCCTAGGAAACCCTTGAAGCCAATCCTAGTCACTTCCGGATAACGGGCAACTCGGAGAGCGCCGGGATAAACCGGCATGTTGTAGGGGATGCAAGAGCCCTACAGGAAAGGAAGTAGCGAATCCATCCTGACCTCGAGTCTTGCAGGGGACATCGCGAAGTGTCTCTT